>Ga0194128_10003535_pt1 | contig 23860 bp, 17 predicted proteins | sample TA2KigCa65mmetaG_FD_148650 | JGI IMG/M metagenome (GOLD analysis project Ga0194128, IMG submission 148650) | Freshwater microbial communities from Lake Tanganyika, Tanzania - TA2015037 Kigoma Deep Cast 65m | ecosystem: Environmental > Aquatic > Freshwater > Lake | place: Tanzania: Lake... | reverse complement strand
GCTCGGCTATCTCGATGCGGAGGGCGAGGAGAAGGTGCGGCAGGGGATCTCGGGGTACCACCACGAGTCGATCCTGAAGCACCCGCACAAGGAGCTCGCGGAGACGCTGGCGAAGATCACGCCGGTCTACGCGAAGTCGCCGGAGTTCCTGAAGCCGGCGATCCGCTGGATCATCCGCCACCGGATGAAGCGCGTGGCGCTGCTGCTGTACTTGATCCTGATTCCGCTGACGTTCCCGTACCTCGGCGTCGAGGGGATCAAGGTGACCCTGCGGATGGCGTGGAAGGCGATGACGGGCGGCAACCGGCCGTCCTCGGGCGCGGAGCCCGTGCCGAAGGAAGCGCAAGCCGCCTAGCCTCGTCGGAGGGGGCAGCACCCCGCCTCCACCAACCGTAGTCACGATGAACGGCCGATTTGCAGAATGGCCGTTGCCGGAGGTTGAGTCCGACCCCTCTCCAGGCTGGTACGGAGCGCCCCTATCCCGCGAGCAGCGCCCCCGTCAAGGAAAAGCGCGAACCAACCGTAGGAACGGTGCCTGCCGATCGATGTCCCGCACGGATTGCCGGCCGTGGTCGTCGCGCGTAAGATCCGTGTACGACTACGGGGCATGACCCAGGAAACGCGCGCTCCACGGGCCGAGGTGCGCCATGGCAAAGCAGATTCTCGATCGGCTCTCTTGCCTACTCCCGACGACCTTCGCCGTTCTCGTCCTCCTCGCCACGGCGACTCCGGCGCGCGCGTTGCTCGTGTGCGAGGCGAGCGATTTCACCTGCCCGCCGGCACCGGCGACCTGCATCATCACGGGATCCCACGACGTCGAGCCGGGTTGCGTTCTCGACTTCGGCACGCGCAACGTCCAGATCAACGGCACGTGGACCGCTTCCCAGATCGGGGGCTCGTTCACCGTCCAGGCAGCAAACCTGACGTTGAACGGCGGCAAGCTCCGCTCCCCCGGCGACCCCGACGACTCCGGCGGCGACATCACCGTCGTCGCGAGCGGCGCTTTCGTGATGCAGGGGAGCGGGCCGCAGGTCCTCACCAGCGGCAACGGCGGGGGCGGCTTGATCGACGTCACGGCCGCGAGCATCTCCATTCAGGAGGGTGCCGTTCTCGCCGAAGGCGGGTCCGGCGAGGAGAACTGCGGCGACGCCGGCAACATCTCGCTCGTGGCGACGAGCGGGCCGGTGCTGATCTCGGGCAGTGCCACGACCGTCAAGTCGACCACGCCGGGCTATCACTGCTCGGGCGCCGAGATCGTCATTGAGGGGACCAGCGTCACGATCGAGCAGGGAGTCGACTGCTCGGGTGGGAGTCCCTTCGGGCTCGACATCGCCGCGACCGCCGGCGACATCACCGCGACCTCGACCCAGGCCCTCAAGTGCGACGGCGTCGGCCAGGACGACGGCTCGGGCAACGACGCCGGCGCGATCGACCTCGAGGCGACGGGCGACATCGACATCGGAGCTCCGGTCTCCGGGACGGGATCCGGCCCGGACGGGGTCGGCGCCGACGTCACGATCGATGCCGGCGGAACCGTGGTCGTCACGGCGAAGATCGACGCGCGCGGCACCGGCGGAGACACCGACGGCGGCTCGATCGACGTCATCGGCGCGGCGGGCATCACCGTGAGCAGCCTTCTCGATGCTCGCGCGAACAGCGTGGACTCCGCCGGCGGCGCGGTCACGCTCGATTCGAACGGGGCCATCGTCGTCTCGGCACTCGGCGAGCTGAACGCCCACGGCGCGGCGGGGGATGCAGGCTCGATCGAGGTCGCCGCCAAGGGCGCCGTCACCATGGCCGGCAAGCTCAACGCGGCGGGCGCGAGCGGCGGCGACGGCGGCTCGATCGACGTCTCCGGTTGCGAGGTGACGATCTCGGGGATGATCGACGGAAAGGGCCAGGGCGCGGGTTCGGCCTTCGACGTCCAGCTCTCCGGCGGCGAGCTGTCGATCCTTTCCGGCGCCGTAGTCGCTGCGACGCCGTGCGCGACCAACGACTGCTTGACGCTGCGCGTTCCCTTCGGCGCGCCGAGCGTCTCGCCCGGTGCCCTGCTCACGCCTTCGCCGGTCATCGCGGTCGATCCCGGGTTCGCACCCTGCTGCGGCAACGGAACCGTCGACGACGGCTCCGGCGGCACCGTGAGCGCCGGCGAGGACTGTGACGACGGCAATCCGTTCTTTTGTGACGGGTGCACCAGTGCGTGTCAGACGGAGCCGGCTTGTCCTCCCGACGGCAACGCTTGCACGCTGGACTGCAACCCGGCGGTTGGCTGCACGTACGCGCCGCAGACCGGGACGCCGTGCGCCGACGAGCCGAATCCCTGCACGAACGACGTCTGCCAGGCAGGGACCTGCACGCACCCACCGCTCGTCTGCAACGACGGCATCGCCTGCACGGCCCCTCCTGCAGTCCGGCCTCCGGCTGCGTCTTCGCGCCGAACGACGCTGCTTGCAACGACTCCGAGTCGTGCACGAACGACGATTGTGTGGCGGGGATCGGCTGCGTGTACCAGAACCAGCCGGACGGCACGACGTGCAACGACAACAGCCTCTGCACGTTGAACGATGCGTGTCAGAGCGGCGACTGCACGGGACCGCCGCCGAACTGCGACGACGCGAGCCCGTGTACGAACGACGGCTGCATCGCGCCGATCGGCTGCTTCAACGCGGAGGTCGCTTCGGCCTGCGATTGCCTCGATGGGGAGGGCGATCCGGAGCCGGCGGGAACGCCGTGCGTCGAGGGCAACACCTGCACGACCGGCGACACGTGCGACGGCGCAGGCACATGCCAACCCGGCACGTTCTGCGCGGACGACGGCGATCCCTGCACGACGGAGAGCTGCTTCTTCGGCATCTGCCTGCGCGACGACGGCGCCTGCCCGGGAACCGGATCCTGCATCGACACGCTGCCGTGCAGCGACGGCAACGAGTGCACGACGGGCATCTGCCAGGGGAACGTCTGCGTGAGCCAGCCGGCGCCGTGCGGCGACGGCGACGTCTGCACGGGAGAAGAGCTCTGCATCCAGAACATCGGCTGCCGCCAGGTGTCCCAGCCGCCCCAGGACGAGCCGCAGTGCACCGGCGCATTGCTCGACCACTTCACCTGCTACATCGCACGCAAATCGCCGGGTGCGACCGACGTCTTCGTTCCGTTCGGAAACCTGCCGCTCGAAGACGAGCTCCAGACGGTCGCCGTCGACGTCAAGGACGTCAAGTATCTCTGCGCGCCGACGAACAAGGCGGGAGAAGACCCGACGGCGCCCGGCCACGAGGATCACCTCGAAGCCTACGGCGTGAAGCCGGTGGAGGGCAGTCCGGCGTTCGCGCAGGTGAACGGGCTCGAGGTGGTGAACCAGTTCGGCACCGTGACGCTCAACGCGAAGAAGCTCGATCAGCTTCTCGTGCCGTCGGTGAAGATGCAGGGCGTGCCGCCGGGGTCTCCCGTACCTCCCGACCCGGACCACTTCGCTTGCTACACGGTCGCACCGACCGCGGGTACGCCGAAGTTCCAGCCGATCGGCGGCCTCGTGATCGAAGACCAGTTCGGGACTCTCACGGTCGACGTGAAGACGCCCTTCCGGCTCTGCAATCCGGTCAACAAGAACGGAGAGGATCCGGGTGCTCCGAGCCACGAAGCCCACCTGCTCTGCTACAAGGCCGTCGTTACTCGAAACACGACCCCGCTCGTCCCCGAGTCCGACCTCTTCGTGGCGAACCAGTTCGGCCTGACGGAGCTCTCCGTCAAGCGTGTCCAGACTCTCTGCGTCCCCTCGACCGTCACGCCGGCAGGCCCGTGAGAAGCCGGGGCGAGGAGATCGGGTGATGAAGAGAGCTCTCTTTGGCTTCGCCGTGGCGCCGCTCCTGGAGTAGGGCACCGGCCGGATCACCGGCGAGTCCCCTTGACGCGACCTACGCCAGAGCGTCCTCGAGGAGCTTGACGTACGCCCGCACGCCCTCCTCGAGTGACGTAAACGGCCGCCGGTAACCCACCTCGCGCAGCCGCTCCATCCGCGCCTCGGTGAAGTACTGGTACCGCTCCGCGAGACCCTCGGGCATCTCGATGAAGCGAATCCGCTCCTCGGCGCCCATCGCCGCGAACGTCGCGCGCACGAGGTCGAGAAACGTTCGCGCCCGACCCGTCCCGAGGTTGAAGATCCCCCGCGGCAGCCCCGAGGAGCGTGCAAAGTGCAGCACGTCGACCACGTCGTCGACGTACACGAAGTCTCGGCGCTGCTCCCCGTCCGCGAAGTCCGGCCGCGCGCTCTTGAAGAGCTTCACCTCGCCCACAGCGCGGATCTGGTCGAACGCGTGCAGGACGACGCTCGCCATCGGGCCCTTGTGGCGCTCGCCGAAACCGTAGACGTTGAAGAATTTGAAGCCGCTCCAGGCCGGCGGAGAGTGCCCCTCGCGCTCGCGCGCGAGGGCCCAGAGGTCGAACTGCTGCTTCGAATCGCCGTACGGGTTCAAAGGCCGAAGCTGCGACAAGAGCGCCTCGTCGTCGTCGTAGCCGAGGCTCCCGTCGCCGTACGTCGCCGCACTGCTCGCGTAGACGAGCGGCACGCGCTTCGTCGTGCAAAAATCCCAGAGCTTCTGCGAGTACTCGAGGTTCACGCGGCGCAGGAAGGCGACGTCGAGCTCCGTCGTGCTCGTGCACGCGCCGAGATGGACGATCCCCGACAAAGCCGCCGGCGAAGCCCCGAGCCGTTCCGGCAGCCGCTCGTAGTGGACGACCTCGCCGAACTCGATCTCGCGATGCTCCGGCCGGTCCGCGAAGTGTCGCGGGTCGTCCACCGAGATCACCGGGACACCGCGCGCGTTGCACGACGCGACGAATCGCGAGCCGATGAACCCGGCGGCTCCGGTGACGAGTAGCGACGGCTCGCGCGCGGCCATCTTCGCTCAGTCGCCGAGGAGATACGCGAAGATCAACGGGGCCACGATCGTCGCGTCCGACTGGATCATGAACTTCGGCGTGTCGAGCGCGAGCTTGCCCCAGGTGATCTTCTCGTTCGGCACCGCACCCGAATAGCCGCCGTAGCTCGTCGCCGCGTCGCAGATCTGCGCGAAGTAGCCCCAGAACGGCACGTCGTCGCGCTTCAGATCCTGGATGATCGTCGGGACGGCGCAGATCGCGAAGTCGCCGGCGATGCCGCCGCCGATCTGGAAGAAGCCGACGCTCGGCCGCCCGTCCGTCAAGCCACAATTCTCGAGGTACCAGCGGATCAGATGCTCCATCTGCTCCGTGCCGCTCTTGACACACTGATGATGCGGCACCTCGCCGCGATACACGCCCGCCGCGAACATGTTGCCGGTCGTGCTGTCCTCCCAGCCGGGCGAGTAGACGGGAATCCCCGCCTCCCACGCCGCGAGGAGCCAGCTGTTCTCCGCGCCGATCTGGTAGAACTGCTCCATCTTCCCGTCGCGGAAGAGGTCGTGCAGGAACTCGGACTCGAACTTCCGCTCGCCGCCCTTGCACGCCAGGGTCCAGCGATCGAGGAGACGGCGCTCCATGTGCCGCATCACGGTCTCGGGGATGCACGTGTCGGTGACCCGGTTGAAGCCGCGCTCGTAGAGCGCGACCTCGTCCTGCGCCGAAAGAGCGCGCCAGTCGTGGATGATCTCGTACTCGCGGTACGCGAGCAGGTTGAAGAGATCCTCCTCGAGGTTCGCCCCGGTGCAGCTGATCGCGTGCACCTTCCCGGCGCGGATCATGCGGCTCAGGATCTGGCCGAGCTTCGCGGTGCTCATCGCACCCGAGAGCGCGACGAGCATCTTCCCGCCGGCGGCGATGTGCTCCTCGTACGCCTTGGCCGCCGCGAGCGTTTCGCGGCTGTTGAAATGCAGAAAGTGCCGTTCGATGAATTCGCGCACGCTGCCCATCGGGCGAACCGTACCGGAAGGCGGACGCAGGTGCACTCGAAGCGCACGCCGCGGCTTCGCTCAGGCCGCGATCCGCCCCGCCCGCAGCCGAAGCTGCTTCGCCGTCAGCGTCGAGCCGTCCGGGCTCCACCCCGGCGGCGCCAGCACGAAGCCCAGGGCTTCGCGCCACGAGCGCGCCCGTGCCGCGGCACGAAGCATGTCGACCCAGTCGTGGAAGGCGACGCGCCGGAGGTCGAAGCTCCGGAGCTGCTTCGTCAGGCCGTAGACGACGCGCGCTCGCTCGGGCTCGAACGTCCCGAACAGGCGGTCCCACACGATCAGGATCCCACCGTGATTCCGATCGAGATACTCGACGTTCGTGCCGTGATGGACGCGATGGTGCGACGGCGTGTTGGCAAAAGCCTCGAACCAGCGCGGCAGCCGATCGATCAGCTCCGTGTGGATCCAGAACTGGTACAGCAGGCTGATCGCGACCTGCGTCAGCATCATCACCGGGTGGAACCCGAACAGCGGCAGCCACCAGTAGAAGAGCGGCGTCGTGAACGGCGTCGTCAAGGACTGCCGGAGCGCCGTCGAGAGATTGAAGTGCTCGCTCGAGTGATGGTTCTCGTGCGCGGCCCAGAGGAAGCGCACCTCGTGCGAGGCCCGGTGCCAGGCGTAGTACGTCAGGTCCTCGGCGAAGAAGAGCGCGACCCAGACCCGGGGCCCGGTTCCGAGATCGAAGAGCCGATGCTCGTAGAGCCAGAAGAAGAGGACGGCGGTGACGCCCTTCACCACGCCCGAGACCACCACGTTGCCGACGCCCATCAGGAGGCTCGTCCGCGTGTCGCGCGCCTCGTAGCCGACGAGGCTTCTCTCGCCGCGGCGGCGCCGTCCAGCGAGGAGGAGGCCTTCGACGACCATCAGGGCGACGAAGACCGGCACGGCATAGAAGACGACGTCCGACACGATCAGTCTCGGGGTTCGACCTCGCTCGTAGCACTGCCGGCCTCGCCCGGGCGACCCCCCTTCGCCGCATCCGCGACGCGATAGAGCCGGATCCGCGCCCTCCGGCTGATCGAGGCCTCGGGGGCCTCCTCCGCCGTCACCTCGAGGAACGACGCGTCCCACTCGAGCGTGCCCACGGGCTCGAGCGCGAGCCCGCCCGGCAGCTCCGCCGCGTCGACCTCGGGAGAGACCGGCGGCGCGTCCGAGGCGACGACCTCTCCCGCGATCACGTAAACGGGAGCCTCGCCGCGCGAACGTAGGTAGCCGTCGAGCACCTTCTCGTAGTCGGGATAGCTCTTCTCCCGCATCACGAGCACGTGCCGGCCGTGCTCGAGCCAGAGCGGCGCCGCGAGATGCAGCCAGTCGAGCGGCCGCACGAGCACCGACGTGCTGCCCGCGGGAAGCGCTTCCGCGACCTGCGCCGCGAAGGCGCGTCCTCCGCCCTGAAGCGGCTGGCCGACCACGCCGCGAATGCCGAAGGCACCGACCACGATCGCGACGGCGACGAGAGCTCGCGCGGCCCACGCACCGAGTCGTCCGCCGAGCGTGTTTCCGTCCGCAGTCGCGCGCACCGCCGCGAGCGCGACGACGGGAAGGACGACGGTCACGAGTCGCCGCGAAGCCCAGACGTGCTCCGGCGTCACGCGCGCGATCACGATCTGGTCGAGAGCCACGAGGACGAGCGCAATCTCGAGAGCGGGGATCCGCCGCAGCGCCGGCAAGCCGAGCAGCACGGCGCCCCAGACCGCCCACGGAATGTACCAGCCGAGCGAGCGGAGGACGCTCACCTCCTCGGGCAGACCGCGCGAGTAGATCAGGATCAGCCAGACGACGGAGAACGCGATCAGGAACGGCCGGAGCGTCCCGCCGGGCCGCTCGCGCGCGAGTCTGCGTCCCCACCAGAGAAGGACGATCACGACCGCAAGAACGAGCGCCGGGCCGCCCCAGCGGAGCACGTGGCCTGCGACGTAGCCGTCCGGCGCCCATCGCAGGACGACGAGGACGATCTCCGCGTACACCTCGAGGCTCGTCTTGTAGATCCGGTTCGCGTAGTCGGTCGGCACGATCCAGAGGTGCGCGACCGCTTGCGCCGCGACGACGAGGAACGCCACGAGAGCGCCCGCCGGCAGGATCTTCCGCTCGGGCGGGAGGAAGGCGCGCGTCAAGAGCAACGCGGGCACGAACACCCAGAACTGCTCGAGCCGCGCGAAGCCCGCGAGCCCGAGGCACACGCCCGCGAGGACGGCCGCGATTCCGTCGAGGCCGGGCGGCGGAGCGTCGGCCCGCAAGCGCCCCTCGGGCGTCGAGCGCTCCGTGACGAAGACCGCGAGAGCGACGCCGCACCAGACGAGTGCCTGCGCGAGGATCTCCGGCATGAGAAAGCGCCCGAACCAGTGCTGCGGCAGCCACGTGCAGAGAAGTGCGATCGCGGCGACGCCCGCGAAGCGTCCCGCCTCGCGCGCCGCGATCCTGCCGATCGCCCACCAGGCCGTGAAGGAGAAGAGAACGCCGAGCGCGTCCGGCCCGCCCGGACCCGCGATGCCGTGCGCGATCGCGACCCACACCGAAAGCAGGTGAGAGAAGCTCGGGTACGCGACCGTCTCGTCGAGGTCCGGAATGACGATGCCGCCCGGCAGGCGCACGAGCGAGAGACGCTTGTCGGAGCTGCTCCCGCCACTGAAGAGCGTGAGCCGCTCCTGGTCCGTGAGCGTCGCGAGCGTCGGATCCGGGACCGCGAAGGTGCCCTCGCGCGCGAGCCAGCGTCCGGCGGCGAGGTGGATGCTCGCGTCCTGCGAGAGGAGCGTCGTGTCGATCGGCGGAAGGAGCGTCGCGGAGAGGAGCGCCGCAGCGACCGGGATGAGCGCTTGTCCCGCGCGTGCCGGGCCTTGCCTTCCGCCTCCGCTCGCCGCCGACGTCGCTGGCGTCGCTCGGACCGCTGGCGCCGCTCGGGCCGCTGGCGTCGCTCGGGCCGCTCGTGTCGCGAGCCCGACGAGAAGCGCCGCGACGAAGCCACCCGCGAGCGCCGCGACCGCTGAGAATCGATCCAGCTCTGCGAGCGTGATCCCGGTCCAGGACGCGCCCGCGAGCCACGCGACCCAGCAGAGGAACGCCCGCGACATCCTCCCCGCCCCTCACGAGGCGCGTGCCGCGGTGATGAAAGCGTTCCCGCGGTCGGGGACCGAGAAGCGAAGCGTACCGAGCGGCGACCGCGAGACGCCGCGGCAGACCTCGCCGAGAATCCCGTCGCCGAGCGCACGGCCGAGCTGAAAGGAGAAGTTCCGCACCGACACCGCGCGGCCGAGGTGCCCGAAGCCGAGCGGCGCGGAGAACCCCGTGCGCTCGAAGAGCGAAGCGAGGCTCGCCGGCGAGAAGAACGTCAAGTGCTGCGGCGGATCGTAGTAGTACCAGCGCGAGCCGCACACGCGCGCGAGGAGCCCTTCGCAGTCGCCGGTCTCGATCGCCACGATCCCGCCCGGACGGAGCCAGCGCCGGATGCAGCGGAGAGCGAGCGCGGGATCGCCGACGTGCTCGATCACGTCGAGGAGCGTGACGACGTCGAGGCTCGCGGGCGGGATCGCGGCGCCCTCGATCGTCGACGAAAGCATCTCGACGCCGAGCTCCGCGCGGGCCCAGGCAGCGCACGATCGAACCGGCTCGAGGCCGACCGCCTCGAAGCCCTCGTCGCGCGCCGCGCGCACGAGAAAGCCGTAGGCCGCGCCCGCGTCGAGGAAGCGCGTGCCGCGCGCGAACGGTCGCAGCCAGCGCACGCGGCGCGCGAAGTTCTCGAGGAGCAAATCGCGATCGGCGCGGTAGTCGGCGTAGCCGTTGACGTCCGCCCTCTCGAAGTAGCTCTCGTCGTACGACACGGGCTCGGTCGCCCCGGTGACGAAGCGGCAGCCGCAGGCGTCGCACGCGGCGAACCGATGGCCGCGCTTCGAGAAGAGCGGGCGCCCCGGCGAACCGCACGCGCGACAGCGGAGCCCGTCTCCGGCGGCGGCCGGACGCTCCGCCTCCCGTGCGCCCTGCGCCTCGGCCATCGCCGGCGTGCTCAGGCGGTGGAGCCGACCGCGCCCTGCACCGGGAACGCGGGAGCGCTCGCGGACTGCGCTTCCGGGCGGCGCGCCACCGCGATCACCGACAGCCCGAACGGCAGGTTCAGCCGCTGCTCCATCCGGTAGACCGGGACCAGACGGTCGGCGAGCCGTGCTTGCATGCCCGGGACGCTCGTCCGCTTCAGCATCCGTCCGTTCAGATACCAGCCGAGCGTCGCGAGCGCGTTCACGTGCAAGAGCTTTTCCGTCGCGAAGCCCGATTCCTCGAGCAGCCTGCGGAGCGGCTCGCTCTCGTAGCGCCGGTAGTGCCCGATCGACTCGTCGATCGCGCCGTACAGCGCCTCGTGCGCCGGGACGAGGAGCACGAGACGCCCGCCCGGCTCGAGGAGGTCGTACATCCGCGCGAGCGCACCGCGGTCGTCGGCGACGTGCTCGAGCACGTTCAAGCAGAGAATCGTGTCGTAGGTCTGCGCGCTCACCCGCTCCGGCGGCGGGCGCGAGAGATCGTAGATGGCGACGTCGACGTTTCCGTTGTGCTCGAAGCGGCGCTCGAGGAGGTGGATGTACTGCGAGTCGACGTCGGTCGCGAGAACCCGATCGCGATCGCGCAGGAACTGCGTGATGGTCCCGGTCCCCGCTCCGACCTCGAGGACGCGCTGTCCGATCGCCGGGCGGACCTGCTCGAAGAGGAACGAGTTGTAGCGATCGAGCGCCGCCATCCGGCGGAGCGTCGCGTGCAGCGGATCGCGCGACTCGCGGTCGTCGGTCAACGCGCAGCGGAGCATGGTCCAGACCGCCGAGACGGCGTCCTTCCAGCCGATCTTCTTGCCTTCGCTGTACGAGCGACCGCTGTACGAGATCGGCACCTCGTAGATGCGCGCGCGGAGGCGTGCGAGCTTCGCGGTCATCTCCGGCTCGATGCCGAAGCGGTTCGAGCGGAGGCTCATCGCCTGCACCATCTCGCGCCGCATCGCCTTGTAGCCCGTCTCCATGTCCGTGAGGTTCAGGTTGCACAGCATGTTGGAGAGGGTCGTCAGCATCTTGTTGCCGAGCGAATGCCAGAAGAACAGCACGCGGCGCGGATAGCCGGCGAAGCGGCTGCCGTAGACGGCGTCCGCGCGGCCGTCGAGGAGCGGGCCGAGGAGCTTCGGATAGTCCTCGGGGTCGTACTCGAGGTCGGCGTCCTGCGTGAGGAAGACGTCGCACGTCGCCTTCGCGAAGCCGGTGCGGAGCGCGGCGCCCTTCCCCTGGTTCACCTCGTGCTGCAGGAGGACGATCTCCGGCAGCGGCCCCTGACGCTCGCCGCGCAGCGCCGGCCAGCCTTCGGCTTCGCCCTGGCGGAGCACATCGCCGGTGCCGTCGCCCGAGCAGTCGTCGATGATCACGAGCTGATCGACCTCGGGACGGCGCACGACCCGTCGCAGGATCTCCCAGATCGTGACGCGCTCGTTGTACACGGGCACGATCACGCTCAGGGTCAACGGGGCGGTCGCCCCGGAAGGCTCGCGATGATCGCTCATCGTAGGGGTGGTCTCGGAGCTGTCGCCCGCCGGAGCAGGCCGGCCGAAGCCCGCCGCCCCGGGCGAACCTCACTTGTCGCTCGCGGGAACCGACACGTCAAGGAGGGCTCGCACACGTGCTCACTCCCCGCGTCGCGCGAACGCGAGGAGGTCGATCCACTGCGGCGGCTCCCGATCCGCGATCGAGAAGTCCTCGGGCGAGAGCGAGATGAGATCGCCGGCCTGCCGCGCCACGCGGCTCCGGACGAGCAAGGCGAGGCGCGCGAAGGCGAACTTCGTCAGGCTCTCCGGCAGCAGGTGCCGGAGCCCGAGCGGATCGAGCCGGAGGATGCGCTGCGCCTGCGCGCCGCGCGCTCGCTCGAACGCGTAGACCCGATCGGTCCCGACGATCCCGCGCACGTCGACGCTCGCGAAGAAGCGCGCGAGCGTCTGGTGAAGCTCATCCGCGACGTACTCGTGGACGTGGTACGGATTCTCCGAAACGCTGGCGAGCCGGTTCGGCGTCGTCAGGACCAGAGCTCCGCCTGGCTTCAGGCACGCCGCGGCGGCGCGCAGGAACGGCGAGGGATCCTCGAGGTGCTCGAGGACCTGGAAGTTCGTCACGACGTCGAAGCTCCCGGGCGCGCTCTTCGCGAGCTCGAGCAGGTCGATCCGCCGGAACTCGAGGTTCGGACGCGAGTGCCGCGAAGCCGCGAGCCCGATCGCCGTCGCGTCGTAGTCGACGCCGACGACCTCCGCCGCGTGCCGCGCCATCAGCCCCGCGCCGTAGCCCTCACCACAGCCCGCCTCGAGCACGCGCTTCCCTGCGACGAGCGGGCCGACGAGGTAGTACGCCGCGAGGTGGCGCGCCATGTCGGGAGCGAAACGCGCGTCTTCCGCGGCGAGGCGCTCGCCCGTGTAGCCCTCGGGGACCGACCAGCGTGCTTCCGTCTTCAGTGCTTCGCTCACGAGGTCTCTCCGCGGCGCGCATGCGCCTCCTGCGCCGGTCCGCCGACCTCGAGCGCCCACTCGGCCGCCTGGCGGACGTTCGGATCGGGATCGCTCCGCAGCGTCTCGAGCGTCGCGCGGAGCTCCGGCGCGCCGACGTACGGCGCCATCCAGGCGACCGTCTCGCGCTCCTCCGCCGAGCCCTCCCGCGCCGTCTCGACGAGAGCGGCGACGACCTCGTCGCGCGGCAGGAGATCCGGATCGAGCAGCAGCGAGGGCACGTACTGCGCGGCGAGCGTCCCCTGGTTGAGCGAGTCGAGCATCGTCCGATAATGCTGCCGCTCGCCGAGCGACACCAGGGACAGCGACGCGATCATGCGCCACCAGGTCGTCTCGCGGTCGCTGTCGAAGTGCTCGAGCTCGTCCGCGAGGTCGCGCCGTCCCGATTCGGCGGTCGCGACCGCGGCGAGCGGCCCGATCCGCTGGCGCTCGACGAAGTCGTCGATCAGCTCGACCGTCTCGTCGCTCGGGATCGGATCCGGGAGCGCCCAGAGCGGCCCCTTCGGCGGGTCGTAGAGGCGGAAGCGATCCGCGAGCTTCCGCGCGAGCACGAAGTTGATCGACCGCGCCGCCTCCCACCGGATGCGGCCGCCGCTCTCGAGGAACACCGCCTGCAGGTACGGAAGAGCGCGCGTGTCCGCATACTCGCCGAGAGCGCGCACGAAGAGGAGCTTCGAGCGCTCGTCCGGAGCGACGACCGCTTCGACGTCGGCGAGCCCGCCCGGCTCGCGCCCGGCGACCGCCTGGAACGCGGCGGCCCACTGCCCGCGCACGCCGCGGTCGACGTCTGCGAGCCGGCTCGCGTAGCCCGCGAGGTCCTCCGCGCGGCCGCGAATCGCCATCCGCCGCGCGGCGAGGAGCTCGTCGCGGAAGCGCCCGCGCGCGAAGGCGGCCGAGCGCGCTCCGCCCGCGATCACCGGCTCGTCCCAACCCGGCGTCGAAGCAGCGAGGTCGCGACGCGCGAGGACGTCGAAGCGCCCGAACCGTCGCACCAGGACGTAGTTGTCGAGCACGAAGTCGCGCAGGATGAAGTAGTAGGCCGGCGAAGCCGAGAAGTAGCCGAGGCGGTCGTTCAGCGTCACGACGAGCGGTGGCGAAGCGTCCTCGATCTGGTCGACCATCGCAGCTTCGTCCGCGTGCGAGGGACGCCCCGCGAAGAAGTAGTCGTGCGGGACGGGAGTCGCGCGGTCCGTCAGGAACGAGAGCAGAGCGAGCGCCGGGAACGTGACGATCGGCTGTCCGCTCTCCGTCGACTGCGAGACGAACCGCGCCGTCGCAGCGAGCTCGCGAAGGTCGTGATCGCGATCCCGCTCGAGCTCGATCGGCAGCGCGGGGAACTCGAGGCGCGTCATCTCGCGCAAGGCGAGGTCGTCCTCGAGCGCGATCCGCGCGTCGACGAAGGGAACGCTCCGCGCCGCGAGGCCGATCACGATCGGCAGGAGCGCCACGACGCGGATCGCGAGCCGCAGCCGGTCGTCCGCGAACCGCGCCGGCACGGTCTCGCGGATCTCCTTCAGCACCCAGCGCTCGAAGCGCCAGAGCGCTCCCGCAGCCACGACGAGCGCCGACGGCATCCCGATCACGACGTGCATGAAGTCGATCCGCGGATAGAGCTGCAGAAACAGCAGCAGACCGTAGACGATCGCCGCCGTCAGCACGCCGAGCCCGATCGGCAGCCCCTCGGCGCGGAAGATCCCCGGCACCGCCAGCCGAGCGAGCCAGAGGACCACCGCGGCGGAGAGAAGAAGCGGGATCAGGAAATAGCTGACGTTCTCGAGCTGCAACGCGACGGAGAGGATCATCCCCTCCGGAGCGAGCCCGAAGAGCGTCAAGGCAAGGAAGAGCGCCACGAGCGCGCAGAAGCCGAGGACGAGCAGCGCGCGCCCACCGATCCAGCCGCGTGCGATCGCCCGCGGAAGGATCCACGCCAGGACGACCGCCGCCATCACCGCGGCGCTCCAGCCGCTCACGTCCGGATAGTAGAGGAGGTAGATCCGCTCGACGCCCGCGCCGAGAAGCAGGATCTCACGGGCGAACCCATCCAGGCCGAGGCGCGGCAGGAAGTAGCCGAGCCACGTCGCGACGACGAAGGCGAACCCGGCGAGGATCACGCCGACGTCACCGAATCCCGCACCGACCGGACGGAAGACCGCGTGCTCGCGCGAGTTGCGCGCGCGACCGCGGAGCCAGCCCGCTCCCGCGACGAGCAGGAGGAGCGGCACGCCGAGCAGGAGGAACTGCTCCGTCAGGACCTCGAACCCGAGGACCGCGAACACCGCGACGAACGCGATCGTCAGGACGATCCCCTCGAGCCACGAGCCGATCCGCCGGGCGAGCGGCGCCGCCGTCAGGAGGCGCGTCAACACCACGGCCGCGAGCGCGAGCACGCCCGTGTTCGGCTTGAACGAGAACGCGAGCCCCGCGAAGGCACCGGCCGCCGCGAGCCACGAGCGCCGCCCCGTTTCGATCGACTTGACGGAAGCGAGCTCGGCGAGGAGCCACGCCGTGACCGCGTACCAGGCCGGGTACGGGATGTTGAAGGAAGCGAACTGCCCCGCGAAGAACGGCAGGAAGAGCGCGTACGTCAGCGCCGCACAAGCGGACTCCGGCACGGGTGCGAGGCGGAGCGAGAGCCGGAAGATCAGGACGACCGCCGCCGTGTTGACGGCGACGAGAAAGACACGGAGCGGCAGAACGGACACGCCGAAGAGCTCGAGCAGCCCCGAGTTCAAGTAGAACATCGCGGGCGTGTAGCCGGTGTGGAAGTCGAGGTACGGCTGCTCGCCGCGGTGCGTGCGGAGGATCTGGTAGAGGATCGTCCCTTCGTCGTCGAGGTTCACGCCGTAGCGGACGAAGCTCGCGTAGAGCGCCGCGACGGCGACCGCGAGAACCGCGGTCGCGACGTGGGCCTGCGGCGCCGCGGGGCGCTCCGCGGGCGGCGTCGGGCTCACGCGCCGGCACCTCGCGAGGACGGGGCAGCTTCGGGCCCATCGCCGAGGAAATCGTCGATCGCAGGAACCGGACGGCGCGCCGCGACGGCAGTCGCGACGTCTGCGAAAGCCGCCGCGACGTCGTCCCAGCGGAAGCGTCGCGCCCAAGCGAGCGCGCCGCGCGCGAGCTCGGCGCGGAGCGCTGGGTCCTCGAGGACCCGGACGAGCCCGTCGGCGAGCGCCGCGGAATCCCCGCGTGCGACGAGGAGCCCCGTCTTGCCGTCACGCACGGAGTCGCGCAGGCCCGGAACGGCGGTCGCGACGACCGGCGTCCCGCATGCGTTCGCCTCGAGAACCGTCAGACCCCAGCCTTCCTTGTGCGAAGGCTGCGCGAGGACGGTCGCACGGCGAAGCCAGCCGATCTTCTCTTCCTCGCTCACGAATCCCTCGAAGGATACGCTCGCCGAAAGTCCCCCGCTACTGGCCCTGCGGCGCAGCTCGGCCTCGCCGGACCCGGCTCCGACGAGGACCAGGCGAGCGCCAGGGCGCTTCGCGAGGACACGCGGCCACGCTTCGAGGAGGACGTCGACGCCCTTGTAGTGCTCGAGGCGCCCGACGAAGAGGACGAGGTCGTTCCGCGGGTCCAGCGGTCCGGGATGGAACCGCTCGTGATCGAGGCCGTTCGGGATCACGCGGATGTTGCGCCGCGGCAGCCCGCGCCGCACGAGGTCGTCGCGCGTGCTCGGCGACACGACGACGAACGGCCACGAGCGATACGCGATCGGCAGGAGCGCCTCCGTCAGCGCGACGTACGTCGCGATCGGAACGCTCACCTGGCGGAACGCGCTCAACCCGAAGAGGTGATGTACGAGAGCGAGCCGCGGCACGCCGGACAGGTAGAGCGGCGAGAAGAAAAGAAGCTTGCAGAGGTTCTCGACGACGAGATCGTAGCCGCCGCATTCGAGCTCGCGCCGCGCGCGCCCGGGAAGCCGCGCGTAGTACGAGAAGCCGCGGTCGCCGTCGCGCAGGTAGCGGATCCCGCGCCGCGTCTCGTCCGCGGCACCGCCTTCGAAGCCCGCGCAGAGCACCGTCGTTTCGATGCCGTGACGGTCGTGCAGGCGGCTCGCGATCTCCTCGAGATGGACCTCGACGCCTCCGGCGAGCGGGTGAGCGAGGTCCCGCTCGTTGAGCATCAGGATGCGCAGGGTGCCCTCCCCTACAGCCGTCCGATCAAGCGGCGGAACTTCAGCTCCCAGACGATCCACATCGCCTCGAGGCCGATCCGCTTCGACATCTTCGAGATCCCGACCTCGCGGTCCATGAAGATGATCGGCACCTCGAGGATGCGCGCGCCCTTGCACCAGGCGCGATACGTCATCTCGATCTGGAACGAGTATCCGTTCGAGCGCACCTGATCGAGGTCGATCGCGTTCAGCGTCGCGCGGCGCCAGCACTTGAAGCCGCCGGTCGTGTCGCGCACGGGAAGGCCCGTCAGCTTCCGCACGTAGTAGTTGCCGAAGTAGCTCAGCAGCAGTCGCTCGATCGGCCAGCGCACGACCGTGATGCCGTCGAGGTAGCGCGAGCCGAGCACGAGGTCGTACTCCTGCGCGTTCTTGAAGAAGTCGGGGAGCGAAGCGATCGGGTGCGAGAAGTCGGCGTCCATCTGGACGATGAGCTCGCCGCCGAGCTCGAGAGCCTTCTTGAACCCCGAGCGGTACGCCGGCCCGATGCCTTCCTTCTGCGCCCGCCGCACGACGTGCACGCGGCCGCGCGCGCGCCCGATCTCCTCGGCGAGGTCCGCCGTCCCGTCGGGCGAGCGATCGTCGACGACGACGACCTCGATCTCGGGATCGAAATCGAGCAACTCCGGCAACAGCTTCTCGATGTTGCCGCGCTCGTTGTACGTGGGGATGACGGCGATCTTCTCGGGCACGGGAGGGTACGCTCGCGAAGGTGGGAGACGAGCTCCACAGGCGCCGAAGGGTGATCCTTCGGCGGTCGCGTGGGCTCCGCTGCTCCTAGCAGACCGGCTCCGCTGCGTGAAGGAGAAAAGCCCTCAGCGGACCGCGCGCAGCGCGTCGCGAAGCTCCTGCAGGTCGGCCGGTCCGATCTGCCGGGTCGCCACGGCGACCCCCAGGAAGAGCACGGGGAGAAACAGCGCGCGGACCAGCGGCGCGCCTGCCGGCACGAGAGCCGCGAGGACGAGCAGCGAACCTGCGAGGACGACGAGCCCGCCGAGCGCGTGCACGCACGGCCGGATCCAGAACCGCGTCGCCGGAAGCAGGTAGAGAGCCGCGTGATTCGCCGCGCTCGCGAGAACGGCGCCCGAAGCCGCGCCCATCAGCCCGTAGCGCGAGACGAGGAGCGTCTGCAGACCGACCTGCGCGATCGCGGACGTCGCATTCAGCGCGAACAGTACCCGCTGCCGCCCGAGCGCGACGAGGAGGTGCGCGTACAGCGTCCCGAGCCCCGCCAGGAGAGCGAACCAGCTCAGAACGACGAGCGCCGGAGCGGCGGGCGCGAAGTCCGCCCCGAAGAGACTCCCGAGAATCTCCGGCGCGAGCTCGCTGACGAGGAGGATCACCATCAGAAGACCGGCGCAGAGCACCTTCGCGCACACGCGGACGAGCCCGACCACCGCGGCGGGATCTCCCGCCGTGAGCCGCGCGAGCACCGGGAAGAGCGCCAGCATCAGCCCGTCCGCGAAGAGGTTCAGCGCTTCCGCGAGACGCGTCGCCGAGGCGAGCCAGCCGACCTCGACCGGACCGCGGAACGACATCAGGAGGAGCGGCGCGATGCGGAGCCCGAGCATGATCACGAGCAGGTTCGCACCGACGGGCCACGACTCGCGCAGGAACGAGCGCCAGAGAGGGAGGTCCACCTCGAGACGGAACCGGAAGAGCGGACGGCACACGACGGCCGCGAGCAGGAACCCGGCGAGGTGCGCAGCGGAGATCGCGATCATCACCTCGAGGAGCCCGCCGCCACTCGCCAGCGCGATCCCGACGAGGACGAAGAGCGTCACGTTCGCCGCGACAGCGATCCCGAGGACACCGCCCAGACGTTGCTCGGAGCGGAGCAACGCCCGGTAGCCCGGCTGCGCCGCGAAGAGCAGACCCACCGCGCCGAAGGCCACGATCGGACGCAGGTCGGGCTGGCCCGGAGCCGCGACCGGCACGAGCACGACCGCGAGCGCGACGCTCGCGATCGCCATGGCGATGCGCAACCCGAGCGCTCCCGCCATCCATCGCCGGCGCTGCGCCGGCTCCTGCGCGAGGCGGCGCAGCAGGATCGGCTCGATCCCGAAGTCCGCGACGATCTGGAAGAGCGTCAAGTACGCGACGACGAAGCTGTAGCGGCCGTAGTCCGTCGGCGAGAGCAGTCGCGCGAGCGCGACCACCAGGACGAGCGAAGCGGCCTTCTCGACGAGGAGGGTGACGAGCCCGAGCGCGCTGCCGCGTGCGAGAGGTCCGACGTTCACGCGCCGCTCATCCGTCGAGCCCGAGCTCGCCGCGCGGGATCGGGCGCTCGCGTAGAGCGTCCGCGATGCCGCGGATCTTGAGCCACACGCCGTACTGCTCGGCCGTGAACGTCCGCTTCACGAGCTGCAGCGGCAACGTCCCGACGAGGAACGCCGCGAAACGGAAGCGCTCCGCCGGCGAGCCGTGACGCCGCACGAAGCGGACCATGTTCCGCGCCGCGAGATACTGCTTCCGACCGACGTAGCTCCGCCCGCCGGAGCTCGCCTCGCCCCGGTGCTCGACCGCGGCCGCGCCGGCGTAGACGACGCGGAACCCGCGCTCGCGGGCGCGCGCGCACCAATCGACCTCTTCGTGGTACGCGAAGTACGCCTCGTCGAAGAGTCCGACATCCTCGAGCGCGTGGCGCGAGAGCAGGATCGCGGCGCCCGACACCCAGGGCACGTCGCGATCGCTCGCGAACTCCGGACCGTCGCGCTCTCCTTCGCCGACGAGGCGCACCAGGCTCTGCCGGTACGTCACCTCGCCCCACGCCATCCAGAGGCACCCGGGCTCGTCCGCGCGGAGGATGCGCGCGCCGACGGCGGCGACCGGACCGTCGTCGTTCCGACGCGCCCCCGCGGCGAGCATCGACACGATCGTGTCGGGCCGGACGAAGGCGTCGTTGTTCAGGACGAGCACCCACTCCGCCCCGTCTGCGAGCGCCGCGCGGATGCCGACGTTATTCCCGCCGGCGTAGCCGAGGTTCCGCTCGTTCCGGATCGCCACGACTTCGGGGAAGCGTCGCTTCGCCTCGCCCTGCACCGGCTCGCGCGAAGCGTTGTCGACGAGGTAGACGCGGAGATCCGGCGAGCGCGTTTCGTGCAGTCGCTCGAGGCAGAGGAGCGTCTCCGCGCCGCCGTTCCAGTCCAGCACGACGACCGCGACGCGAGCGGCTGCCGGTGCGGACGGCGTTCCGGCGGTCGTGTCGAAGCTCGAAGCCAACGCTTCCCCCTAGGGTTTTCCACGCAGCGGCGAAAGCCTGGAGATCAGTCGCGCCGCTCGGCGACGACGCATCCGTCGATCTCCGCCACGGTCCTCCAGCCGCTTCGCAGCTCCTCGCCGAGGCGCGCGAAGTACGACGGCGCGTCGGCGAACGCCTCGACGTGCGGCGGGCAGCGGACGACGAGCGGCGGCTCGACCTCGCGCAAGCGCGCGAGCGCCCTCTCCTCCCCGGTGCGGTCCGGCCGACCCGGAACGAAGTAGAGATGAAAGTACGGCTGCGAACGCTCCGCGAGGAAGCCCAGGCCGGCGACGTCCGGGAACGCGAACACCGTCTCCGTGGGATCGGTTCGTTCGCGGATCGCCGCGACGAGCTCCTCGATCGGACGCCACTCGTCGGCGTGACGCGCGAGCACGACGAGCGGAGCGCGCGGCCCGAGGGCGAGAGCGGTCGCCGGCTCGAGGAGGCGCGGTCCGAGCGTCGGCGCGACGCGGCCGAGCGCGAGAGCCGCGACGACCGCGGTCGCCGCGAGGGGAACGAGCTGCCGGGCGCGCGGCGAAGCCGCCGCACGCCAGAGCGCGGCGTAGCGCTGCCAGACGAGCGCCACTGCGACGGCGACGGGCGGCGCACCCATCGCGACGTGGATCAGATCGGGACGCGGGAAGAGCTGCAGCGACCAGATCGCGGAGAAGACGAGAAACGAGCGCGCGCGTGCGTCCGCGCGGAGCTCCCGGTCGGCGAGCCCGATCGAGAGTGCGAGCGGACCGAGCCAGAGGAGCGCGCTCTCGGCCGCGAGGCGCGCTCCCTCGAACGCTCCGGCGAGGACGCCACCCACGAGGCTCGCGACGACCGCCCACGGAGCGAGGTCGGGACGGCGGTGCGCGGCGAGCGCGCCGGCGACGAGCCCGAGCGCGAGCAGCACCGTCGAGGCGGAGGGCCAGGGAAACGGCTGCAGATAGGCCGCGATCACGCCGCCGTCGAGCAGGAGCACGTTCCGCGCGACCTCGCTCGGGCCGAGTGCGCGGAGGAGTGGGACGACCCAGAGCAGCAGGACGACGAGGAAGCCCCCGGCGAGAACGAGAGAGGACTCGACCGCCCGCCCGGTCCCCAGCTCGGAGGGACGGCTCGCCCACGCCGCGAGGACCACGGGAAGGAAGAGCGCGGGCGCGTACGCGCCGAGCAGCGCCGACCCGAAGAGGACGACGCACGCGAGCGGTGCCGCGAAGCGCAGGACGCTCGCGACGGCTCCATCGATCGTGCTCTCGCGCGACCACGTCGCGGCGAGCGCGAGAGCCGCTCCCGCGACCGCGAGCAGCCCCGCGTTCGGCTTGACGGAGAAGATGAACCCCGCTCCGAGCCCGACGCCCCAGAGGTACTGCCTTCGTCGCTTCGGATCGCTCCCCCGGAAGGCAGCACCCGCCGTGTCGCACACGACGCGAAGCGCGAGAGCGGCCGCGATCCAAGCGGGATATGGAATGTTGAACGGAGCTCCGTTCCGCAGCGACACCGGGAAGAGGAACGCCGTGTAGAGCGCGGCCACCGCTGCCGCGAGGAGGACGCCGCCGAAGCCTCGGACGGTGATCCAGACGAACGCGACCGTCGCCGCGTGCAAGAGGACGCCCGCCGTCCGCACCGCGACGACGCCTCCCACGTTCAGGAGAGCGCTCTCGAGGAGGAAGTAGATCGGCGTGTAGCCCGTCTCGAAGTCGACGTACGGCCTCTCGCCCGCCGCGGCGCGCTCGATCTGCACGAGGAGCGTCCCTTCGTCGACGAGATCGAAACCGTACAGTCGGAACGGCCAGAGGCAGGCGAGAGCCACGAGAGCGACGAGCAGGCCCTCGACGATCCGCCGGCCGAGCGACGGATCCCCTTCCCCCGACGCCCACGGCACGGCTCGATCAGCCGGCGGCGGCGGCACGGTACACCTCGGCGGTCCGGCGCGCGGCCTCTTCCCACGACAGCGCGGCGGCGCGCGCGCGCGCGGCCGCGACCGTGCGCGCCCGGAGAGCCGGATCGCGCAGCAACGAGCCGATCGCGTCCGCGACGAGCTCCGGGTCCGAGCGCTCGACGAGGATGCCGCCCTCCCCGACGACCTCCGGCACCGACGTCACCGCGACGCCGACGACCGGACAGCCGCACGCCATCGCCTCCGCGAACGTCAAGCCAAAACCCTCGTATGTCGACGGGCTCACCATCACGTCGGCGGCGCCGAGGAGCGCGACGAGCTGCTCGGAGGGCACCTCGCCCACGACGCGCACGAACGGCGGCGGCCGCTCGAGGAAGTCCGGCGCGTATCCGGGACGCCTTCGGCCCGCGATCGCGAGCGTGACGGGAAGCCCCTCGTCGACGAGCCGCGAAGCCGCGGCCACCGCGACCTCGATCCGCTTCCGCGGCTGCGCCGTTCCGACGTAGGCGAGCAGGAAGCCGGCCGGCCCGACGCCGTACTCCTGTCGCACCACGGTACGCGCCGCTCCACCCGCGAGCGGACGAAACGCGGCGCCGATCCCGTGTGGCACGACGGTGATGCGCTCGCGCGGCACGCCGAGACGCTCCACGACGTCACCCGCGGCGTGCTGCGAGACGCAGATGACGCGATCCGCGCTCCGCCCGGCATGTCGCAGATGGACGCGAAGCTGGAGCCGCTGCGCCCACGAGAAGGTCTCCGGCTCCGCGTAGACCGCGAGATCGTGGATCGTCACGACGGTGCGGGGGACGTCGCCCCCGCCGACGAGCGGCAGGGCATTCTTCGTTCCGTGGTACACGTCCGCGCCGAGCCGGCGCAGGGCGCGCGGGACGGCGACGTTGTCCCACCAGGGCTGCGACCACGCGGAGCCGAGCGGCAGCTCGACGACCTCGACGCCGGGCAGGCCGCCGAAGAGATCCGCTCGGTCCGTCAGCACCGTCAGGTCGAGCCGCGAGTCGAAGGCCGACTCGAGCGTCGCGAGCGCGCGGACGAGCTCCACCGCATACGTCGCAGGACCGCCGGTCACGCCGGCCACGGCCCCGATCGCGACGCGAAGCCGCCTCACGCGCGCGATCCGGCCCAGCGCGGCGCCGCGGCGAGGGCGCTGCCGAAGCCGTCGCGCACGCCCTCGAGAAGCGCCCGCACGACGCTCCACTGGCCGCGCAGGCCGTAGAGAGCGGCGCTCGCGAGCACGAGCCCCGCGTACGTCGGCGCGAACGTCAGCCACGCAGGTCCGGCGCCGTGCGCCCGCATCAGGAGGAGCAGGTTTCGCGTCTTCAAGCGCGCCGCGTAGGGTGTCAAGCCGGCCGCGAACCCGCGCATGCCGTCGTGCAGCACGACCGCGCGCGGCTCGATCAACGGCGCGTAGCCGAGCGCGCGGGCGCGCAGGCAGAAGTCGACCTCCTCGTAGTAGACGAGAAGGTCCTCCCGGTACGGACCGACGCGTTCGAAGCACTCGCGCGTCACGAGCAGAGCGGAGCCCATGACGCCGCCGACGCGGTAGGAAAGACCGTCGCCCGCCGACCGGACGCGCAGCCACGTCCGCGGCGCCGCGAGGCACCACGGCGCGTAGCGCTCGCCGAGGGAGAGCGGCTCGCGGCTCGTCAGGTCGAGGAGTGCCGGGCCGACGATGCCGGCGTCCGGGATCGCTTCGGCCGCGGCGACGAGCCATTTCACGCAGTCCGGGGCGATCTCGGTGTCGTTGTTCAGGACGAGCACGTGGCTCGCGCCGGCGGCGAGAGCGCGCTCCGTTCCCGCGTTGACCCCGCCCGCGAAGTGACGGTTCTCGGACAGCCAGACGAGCTCGACGTCCTCTGCCCCCGCGTAGGCGCGCTCGAGCTCGGCGCGCTCGTCGGCGCGCGAAGCGTTGTCCGCGACGATCACGCGGACGCGCGGACCGACGCCGCGCCGAAGCGAGTCGATGCACGTCCGCGTCACGGCGCCGCCGTTGTAGTTGACGACGACGGCGGCCACCGACGGATCGCCCGTCACCCGCGGACCTCCGCCGACGTCCTCCCGCGTGCGCGCCCGAGACCGGTGAGCGCTTCTGCGAGGCGCGCCGCGCGCACCTCGGGCCCCG
>Ga0194128_10003529_pt1 | contig 23889 bp, 22 predicted proteins | sample TA2KigCa65mmetaG_FD_148650 | JGI IMG/M metagenome (GOLD analysis project Ga0194128, IMG submission 148650) | Freshwater microbial communities from Lake Tanganyika, Tanzania - TA2015037 Kigoma Deep Cast 65m | ecosystem: Environmental > Aquatic > Freshwater > Lake | place: Tanzania: Lake... | reverse complement strand
AGCAAAACATGTTTATACGTCTTGCCATCCTGACGCTCCACGGCATCCAGGGCATGACGAAGGACCGACCATAGTGATGTATCATCTCGAGCTAATTCTGGCGGCCGCATGAAAGGCACATCGGCTCCATAGTGGCTGGCGACGCTGGCGATTTCAGGAGAATCGGTTGATACGATCAGGCGAGTAATTTGGGGGCACTGTTTTGCGAACAGGATCGAATGCGCGATGAGCGGCAACCCGGCGAAAGGTCGGATATTTTTCCCCGGCAATCCCTTGGACCCACCCCGCGCCGGAATGACAGCAAGGAGAGTCGTACCGATACTCACTGGTATTCCACCTTTTCCTCGCGCCTGCTGTCTGAGGCTCGACGCGCAGCGTCACAGACGGCGAGAGCCCTCACACCATCCAGGCCTGTCGCCAGCGTGAAGGCGTCCCCCCCACGGGCAGCGGTAATAAACGCTTCTGACTGAGCCAGCAATGTCTCGTCCTTTGTCTGTGCAAGCACAATCTCTCTCACTGGCTGACCCTGGAGACGGAGTGTGACGGTGTTTAGCACTCCGTCCCACTCCAGGATACCCCGCTGGCCGTACGCCGTCATTTTCCGTCGTGCTGGCCTTGAGAGATAGTCAAGCCTGACCGAAACCAAGCACCCTTCCGGTGTTTCCCATATGAGATCCGCCGCTTCATCTGCCGTGATTCCTAGGCGGCCGAGATTTGTCACCCGAGCCTGAAGAGTGACCGGCCAGCCAAACAGCCAGCCTGCGTAGTCGATTTCATGGATAAGGTCACGCAATACGCCTCCTTCATCCAGACGGGCGGAGTACGACTCCAGGTAATTCCTTGTGGGTCTCCAGTCTGGCAGATATGACTGGCATTCGATACGGACATAGTGCGGTTGGCCAATCTCACTTAACAGATCCCGGAACCTGCTCAATGATTTCGAAAAACGCAGGAGACAGGCGACAAATATCTTCCGGTTGGCGGCCACCCCCTTCGCGCAGAGGAGCCTTGCCTCTTCGGCGTCGGTTGAGAGAGGCTTTTCCACCAATATATGGAGCCCTCTCTCGACGGCTCTAACGCCGTCTTCTACGTGCCGTCCTGTATCAGTAGCTATAATGCAAAGCTGCGCGCCGAGACGGACGGCCTCCTCAAGATCCTGCACGGCTATGAAGCCGGCTTTCCTCAATTCCTGGATACGCTCAGGCCTCCGGGGAACAGCGATCGGCCTGACCCCAGCAATCTGGGCCAGGACCTTGCAATGCTGAAGACCGATACTGCCGGTCCCGACCACAGCCACGTAGCATTCACTCCGCATCGATTCCTACTCGCTAGGTGAGGCTTGGTTTGACCCGGAACCAGAAAGACTATGTCGACGATGGCAGAGAACAAGCAGAAACAAGGTGGCGGTGGCTCACCCGATCAGATACGAGACGAATCCCCATAGCCATGTACCAAGAACTTATGCCCTCCCCAACCGTAAGGTCCCCAATCGGAATAACGAACGTTGAACATTTGCACAATTTCTGACCAAGCTTTTCGTTCCCCAACATCAGGTGATGCGGCGTTAGGATTCCAATCATCAAAGAAAATAGCTCCGCCCTCTTGTAATAAGTGATTCGAGAGGCAATATTCCAAAACATCTTTCGCAGATTGGTACAAATCACAGTCAATATGGATCATCGAAAATTTTGTACCTGGCTGTATATTAGGCAATGTATCTTTAAACCACCCAGGATAAATGACAGTTCTTTCATTGGTTAGAAATCTGCTACACACGTGCCTTAACCCTTTCGCACTAACGGCTTTGAAGTACCCCCCCCCAAACGCCTGATGAGACATGCGGAGATTGTTGATCAGTTGCCGACTCCGCAACTGGTAGACCCTCGAAGCTGTCAAAGAGGTGCAATTTTTTCGGCTTAAACCGGTAATCAGCGCGCATTTCGTAAAGGATCCGGTACATTGACTCTAATTTAGACATCTCCGCGGCAATGGCATAGGCTGTGGTAGCGGTCGAGGTTCCAAATTCCGCAATGTCACCAGCTACCCCTGCCTCATAAACATACTGGATACCTAAAGCTAGATTCTTCTGAACTTCGATGGCAGATATGTCCGGTACTCGCCTCGATAGACAATTCCTCACATAAGCCAATAGAACTCTTGCATTGCGGTAGGCCAAAGCCAACGGTTTTGCAAGCTTTGGCAATTTCGCGATTGTTGCACCCGGAATCCAATTCAACTCATACACCCTAAGCGGTGTTCCATCTTTAGGAGTTCTAACTAAAAACATCCGTAGTGCTCCCATTTGTCAAGGGTAAGCCGACCGTTTCTTGTCAAACCTTCCTAAATTCTCTCACACCTCCTTGCCTTATCCTGCTACCTCGAAGCAGGCCGTCGATAGAGCTTGCCATACCCATCAATCACTTCTACCGACCAGCCTCTCGCGGTCGCCGTTTCTAGGAAGGGTTCGACATGCAGACGATAGCGCACAAAAGTCTGCATCCCAATAGAGGGCTTCTCATCTGCCCAATTTATACTGACTCCAATGACATCGAGACCCTCCAGCATTTGTTCTGTATTTCCAGACGGATCCGGGAATGGGGGAAGACTAAAGACATTCACCACTTTATTCAAATCAACCTTGGCAAAGGCTTTGATCCAGGTATCTTCCAAAGCCAGGACGCTGGTTTTCTCACTGAGGTTTGCCAAGAGCTGCTGGTGCGCAGCGACCATGCTAACCGGTTCCGCTCCCGACAAAAAAGCTTGATTCTTTAACACCGCCCGTAACTGAGCCGTCTTACCGTGAGGAAAAGCAGCGGTCAATAACACGCATCCGGCACTGATGAGGACGATGGCGTTGGCCACCCGAAAATCCTTCGACATGAGCATGGCCCCGAACGCGTGTCGGTAACGAATAAGTGCGACACCGCCCGTAATAAGGAGCCCCTCAAGAAACCAAATCGTCATTCGCGTCGACAAGACCAGCATTCCATCGGACGAGAATATTCTCACAAGGATCCATTCGTTACAAATAATGCCAACAAGCACAAGAGATGCGCCGCATATCACGCCAATCCGCTCTTCTCTTGAACGAGCCGTAACCGTCGAAGCAGAATTTCGGCCTGCGCCCTTTTCCAAAATCGATTTGGTTAAACTGGATAGACCTGGCCAGACATGGACCACCATCAAAAGGCCTATGGGTAGTAGCGTCACCACATATCGAAGAGCAAACATAGTTAGCGAGAGTGAAACCACGGCCGCGCTCATTCCGACAGTAATCGCACAGAGGCGAGGCAGAGGCTCATTGTTCTCGTAGGACTTGACGGTCCCAACAAGACTGATGAGGAACAGGCCCCAGCTCCCCCCTCCTAGCAGCCAACTTCCCAACTGAGGCAGTACCGGCCCACCAAGAAACGTCGCCGGAACATTGGCCACGGCACGTAAATTATCAAGAAGATGGTGTGCTACTCTGTCCGGCTTGTTGAGGACTGCCCGAAAGATCGTGGTCGCACCTCCGAAAGCCTTTTCATTGGTCAAATACCAGTCCTGATAAATCCATGATGACTCCGGGGTAGTTGTCAGGACATACTTCCAGTTGCCATTTTGAATAAAGCTTATCGTCACAGGATCTCTCAAGGGAATGGGCGTATAGGTTGGATCAATAAGAGCGTGATTATGATCCGTGCGGTTGGATGGGAAGAACACGGTCAAAACAATCAACAGCAAGAACCCACCATTAAGAAGTAGTGGAAATCTCTCCGTCCGCTTTCTTTCTGATGAGACACAGGGGATGGCTTGCTTTTTACGAAATCGCTCAATGAGGGCACCTAGGATATGCCCTACAAAGAATGCCACGTACCCGGCATGACACAGAGCGGCAGCCCCGAGTGATGACGGAAAGTAGCCCTGCCTAAAAAGAGGAGACCTCTTCCTGAAATAGAGAGCAAGGAATCCAATACCGGCCACGGTTGCACTTGATTCAACCACCCCGAGCACAGGTATCCATGCACAGGTTAGGGTCAGAGCGGGGGAACTTGACAAAAAGCTTCTCAGCATCAGAAAGATCGACATATAACAGAACAAATGCGTAACAAGATATTCGATCTGGAGTGACTGAGGATAGTCAAGAAATAAAAAGAGCTGAAGATAAGCAATGTATACCGGCCCAAGAGTGAAAACTGGGAAACCGCCCGTTTCTCTTAGTATTCGCGCCGCTGCCCAATGCTTCCAGGTCTCTCCTCCAGGCTCCCAAAACCTCGGAGTCAGTAAATACGTGGCGAGCAGCAGAACGGTAATATCGGCCACTAGCTCTTTGCGTGTCAAAGGATAGTGAGCACCCAAGAGGGGGGCTGGCAACGCAGTCGTGCGGTTATTCCTGCAAGCAATGGACATCTTAACTCAACTACGAGAATGAGGCGGGGACGTGCTCTTCGGATCCTTGTCCCGCTACCTTGGCGCGACGCGGGCTGGCGTGGTGCGACACGATTGGCGTGTGTTCTCTATAAAAACTAGAGGTCTAAAAGCTATCAGCATTTGTCGCACCCTCAGCGGATCAAGCACTGCTTGTATTTACGGTTCCAGGCTGTCCATCCAGTCCATGCGTCACCTGCCGCGCAGGTTGCTACACATGGTATATGTTCTATTTTAGCAGTTCGTGATTCTGTCGCAGAAACTCTGCCCCGACCCGAGAGGGAAACCCATAGCAGTAGCTCCCCGGTGCGATCAGCGCACGATAGCGTTGCTGCAATTCATCGTCCGCATCGGTTGTGACCCACTGACCGTCCAACCGCTGGTTCATTTCCTTTACCAGAGAGAGTATTTCCTCGGGTGTGTTCTCAATCAGCTCAAGGCCAGCCCTAGCGTATTGTTCAGCCCGATGCCAACGATCAGCGCTAGCCCTTATAGTCTCTCGGAAAGTCAGAAGGCGCTTGCTTTCGCATGACCAGAGCTTCTTGGGGATAAAGACATCGGTATGCCGCCATGCAGCGTTTCCGATTGGAGGAACGACGTTAACCCACGCAACGGGCACATTGAAGATCCATGGCAGACTACTGATTCCGCAGTCAGAGCAGAGAAAGAACTTACACCTTGCGCTCAGGTAAATGTCTCCAAAGTCAGACCGATACTTTGTCGCGTAGTCGATGATCCCCTGACCAACATTTCCCAAGCCCTGTTCGACGACGGCACCCATGCGAACCGCAAACAACCCGATGGAGGTCAGGTACTCGGCCGCCGCAAGGTAGTTAAAGATATTGCTGTCACGGAAGTCGTGGTAGATCCACTCCGTAGGAGTTTGGCGCGAAGACCCCGAGTTCAGATACGCCTGGTCGCGTGCGTGAAAGCAGACATACGGAAATCCAGGTTTGACTCCTATACCAGCCAAGAGTCTTTGACCTTGAGCTTCTTCATCATCCGTAAACGCAAGTTGCGGTGGAATCTTGTTGAACTCGTAATACTCATTCCCCTCGTTTGGCAGGTCGATCCAAAGTCCGGCATTAGGCTTATATGTGCTGAGGGCGTCATATACCTGGACTAAGCGGGCGCTCTCAATCACAGTCATGCGGCGCTTGATCATTCTGAGCAACTGGCGGTTGGCCGGTGGACCAGTCACGAAGACATGCCGTTCTAGTTTGGCCTCCTTGGATTGAGCCTGACGCCGGAGATACAGTTCCGTGTTCGCGGCCAGATGGCCGATCCGGCTGTAGTTGTATAGTCTCCCTATACGAACCGTTGCCAGAGGCCGAAAAGTTCCGACTACCGCTTGGATTAGCAGATATAGGAAAAGCTTCATTGGCAGCGTAAAACAGTACCGCCAGAAAGTTCTTCCTATGCCGTCTCGCACTGACTTTCCTGCTCTCTGCTTGCGAAAACACCACGGCAGCTGCCGTCCCGGGAAGGACGTCGAGATATATTCAATATCTTGGCGCTCCGGAGACGAATCCAGCGCACCTTAAAGTACGGTAACTTTGGGCAAGGGGACGACGAAGTGTCCGCCCTGGTCCATGTAGGCCTGGTTCTTTTTCATGATTGGATCCGCATAGGCCCATGCGAGGATTACGATATAGTCCGGCTTCCGTTCGCCAATGACCCGTGCAGGCAAAACGGGAAGATGGTGGCCGGGACTGAACAGATGATGTCTTGATGCATTGTCGTCTACAAGGAAATCCAAGACGCCCCGAAGGTCGAAATGATACATCAGTGTCGTCACGCCGACCGATGCTCCATAGCCCGCAATTGTCTTTCCCTTTTCCTTGAGACCACCCAGCAGACCGAAGAGCTGGGTCTTGACCGCCTGGATTTCGGATGCAAAGGCCTTGAAGGGTTCGACTTGGTCCAGCCCAAGACTGGTTTCATAAGCCACTAATTGTGCCACGGAGGTGGATGTCTTTCGTGGACCACCGGCACGTTGTACGATGCCACGCATGGAACCCCCCTTCGTAGGAACGCGCTCTACAAAGATTAGTTCCATGCCGTAACGGTGGAAAAACGCTTCAAGCGGTTTCACGGAGAAGTAGGACAGATGCTCATGAAAAAATGTTTCAAGCAGAGCCTTCTGGATGACGTCAGCCAGGTATGAAGTCTCAAACACGAAAACCCCGTCGGGAGCCAGCAAGTCGCGGATACTCCCAATCATGTCCGCCAAATTATCGATGTTGGCAAAGACATTATTGGCCGCTACGATGGCCGCGCACCCCCGCTCTTTCTTAATCTTGTGAGCTACTGTCGCCGTAAAGTAGGCTGGCAGTGTCTCGATGCCGGACGCCGTGGCTTTTCGAGCAACCTCAGTTGCCGGATCAACCCCTAACACGTGCATACCTCGGTCGTGAAAAACTTTCAGCAGCGTCCCGTCATTGCTGCCGACATCCACGACGAGGGCCCCTGGGGGAGGACTCACGTAGCGCAGCACAGCGTCCGCATACTGGCGGAAATGTTCCGCTAACCCAAGCGAAATGGAAGTCGAATAGGTGTACGCGCCGTATAGCAGTTCGGGGTTGACCACATCAAACAACTGCGCATGGCCGCACCCGCGGCACAAGACCAGGTCGAGCGGGTAAGTCTCCTGAACCTCGCCAAGCCGTTCAGCAGACACATAGGCATCCCCACTCGGCGTAGGGGCTAGTTGAAGTACCAGATCGAGGTCACGCCCACCGCATAGACGGCATGTATTTCGGCGATATACCAAAGGCGTCATGTGAGAGTCTCGTTCGCTTGACTGCTGACTTTTGGACGCCCCATGGACGTCAATTGACGGGCTAATGCCTCATGCCCTTGCAGGGAAACGCCGCCATCGACGATGATGTTCTGCCCGGTTATAAAGGACGCTTTTTGACTGCATAGGAAGGCGATAACCTGAGCGATTTCGTCAGATGAGCCCATGCGTCCCAGAGGAGTAATATCCTTATAAAGCTTGAGGAGCTGTTCATTCTGAAGGTAAAAATTCTTTGATTCGTCCTTGAGAATGGTGGAGGGAGAGACACCGTTGACTCTGATCCCTTTCGGTCCAAGCTCCACGGCGTAATAGCGTATCATCTGATTGAGGCCGGCTTTCGCAATATGATAACTTAAGGGCTGTTCGGCGGCGATGAAATGACTGGCAATGGAACTAACGATAACGATGGCTTTTCCATTTGTGTCGCTGAATTCCCTTGCAGAATGGTCAATGACATGCCTCGTTGCGGTTAACGTTGCTTCGATCTCACCTATCCAGTCATCTCCCGTTCCCCTATATCGCTGCAAGAAAACCAAATTGTGCAATTTCCCGTTCGTATGGATGATTTCATCCAACGTCGGTAAGAGTTGTTTCTGGTTTGCCACATCGGTGCACCAGTAGGAAACGTTTGACCGACCTTGGTCTTGATCCGAAGCTGGACGGCGTCCGATGACCGAGAGGACGTGATTCTCGTCGGCCAAGACTCGAACGAGAGCCCGCCCGATTCCCCTGGTTCCTCCTACAATCAGAGTGTGTGGTTTCGTCATACGCGGATGGCAGCCGATCTGGATGACAACCCTTCAAGCCCCTTCCTTAGCGTTGTAGGAGAAAGCGCTGAACAGCCCGAGAGAGCCGCCCCATAAATTCCTCTTGCGCAATGGGGTCGCTTCCGTCCGGTGCCCACGATGGAAACACCGTGTCGGACCGGACGAAAGGGCCGCTGGAGGACTCATGAAACACGAGCTGTTCTGATGTAATGATTACGGTATGGTAAAAAGGTTCGGACATGCGATAGTAGAACTGCTTGCCCGATGTATAGTCGCCCATTTGGACAATGTCCATAATATTGCCGACGTCATCAAAGACGACAACGTCAGCGGATCCTTCAATCAAGTGAAAGGATTCGGTTTTGTTCAGGTGTTTATGCGGGCGCACATAGGTGTCACGCGTATGGACGATAAGCATTTCGTGAACACTCTCATCCACACTCCTATGGGCACAGAGCCTGACACGCTGACGGGCATTGGTTTTCGCTTTTTGCTTAAGAAACTCCACGTCTCCGCGCTCTACTTGTACAAGACTATCTTCAGCAAAGAACACTTCCTCGTTTTGCACTTTAACGCGCATGGCTCTACCCACGGTGGAAGCCAGCCGCTTTGTGGAAGGCGCACTGGCTGTCCGGAAAAATCGACAGAAAAATCCCCCCCTTTTCACGAAAGCCTTGATTATTTTCGATCACCTTCCCCTCATTCGTGGGAGCGACGCTTAAAAGACATAGCGATATCCTATTCTCAAGCAGAGCCCGGGAACTCCGTATGGGCAGACGCGAACCCGCCATGAAGAGCCCTTGCTTATGTGGATCATCATCGACCACAAAGTCGATGCACGCTTTTAGGCCCAACAGGTTGATCCATGCGCACCCGAGATGGCCTGCCCCAAACATAGCCACGGCCCCATGCATTTGCCGGTGATCACTCAAAAATGCATGGAACTGCGATCGGCATCTGTCCAGTTCTTGGCAAAACGCCTGCATTCTTCGTCGTTCTTGCTCCAATGTCGAGGCCGAAGGAAACTCAGGCGACATCCCATGTTGTTGCCGGCCAATACCCACGAGAGAATCTTCCATAGCATATGGGAACGTTTCAAAACGAACAAGGCAAAGGCCGCTTACGCCGAAACATTGGCGAAAGGTGTCCGGGGTGAAATAGAGTGTGTGTTCCTCCCAGACAGTGCTGTAATCGTACTTCTCCAGAGCTCGCCTACAGTCGGGAACCTCGATCACAAGGTAGCCTTCAGGACTAACCAGTTCTTTGAGCGCACCCATGAAGGTTATTGTGTGATGGGCATGTTCGAGAATATGTCGCAGGATAACGAGGTCCGCCTTCCCATATGTATGCGCCAATCGCTTGGCCACGTCTGGAACCAGCTGGTCTTGGATGGTTTCCACTCCCATACCGCGACCGTCGATGCCCAGATCCTTCCCGGGGTCGAGGCGCCAGACCCGCTCAAACCCACGTTTTTTCATTCTCTCCAGAAGGGAATCATCCTTAAAACTTAGGCCGCAGATATTTGAAACTCGACCGAGCCCCGGCAAGGCAGCAAGAATGTCCGCCAGATGATCAAGATGGGCCTCAGGTTCCGTATAGGTTATCCAATCATACTTAGGCTTCAGCTCTTTGGCAGGCGGCGGCTCGCTAAGCTGGACTACTCCGCAAGCTTCACACTGTCCAAGCGCCAGAGGAAACAGGCCTTCGACTGCATCGGGGCTCGCGAGAAAGCGGTTGGTGATGGGCTGCTTGCCAAAGTCAAGAAGGGGCAACACGTTCCGAGTTCCACAAAGATGACAGCCGTTCATACGTTAGCCCGCCACTTTCTCAGGATGTAATGAGGCTTGCTGGAACTCATCTTCAAACGTGCGGCGAATGCCCTGATCGAGGGTCGTAAACGTAAACGCCGGAAATAATTTCTTGAGGGCATTGTTGGAAAACATGTGGTCAACTTTGTTCTTGGTCCTGGGTTTTGAAGCTACCTGTATGCGGCCATACCCGAGCCTAGAAATGACCTCCAGCACATCCAGAAACGAGTGGCTAGTGCCGCTGGCGATGTTCAGCACACCGCAGTACTCATGAAACGTCAAACGGAAGGTGAGGTCAATGAGGTCATCAATAAAAATGAATTCGCGCTGCTCCCGTCCGTCACCCCACAGGGTAATCGCTTCTCCATTCAGCGCGGCCTTAAGAAAGCCGGAAGGACCATAACTCCCGGATGGTTCTCCTGGTCCGTAGACCGTCACGGGTCGCAACACAAGCCATGAGTTACTCTGTCGAGACAACATCTTTCGAAAGAGGCATTCGGACGTATACTTTGCTATTCCGTAATATGAAGTGGGATGAACGGGCGTCTCTTCTCTGATGTGAGTATTATGAATGTCCTCGCCATAGACGGCTGCAGAACTGAAATACACAAAACGCGCCACAGGATGATCTTGGAGCGCGCAGCACAAATTCTCAGCCATTTTTACATTTTGTGAAAAGGCTTCCTGGGTGTCGCCAACCTGCCTCTTAATACCGGCCAGCATCAAGAGGACTGTGTGCCGGTCGAGGAGCTTCTGCAGTGAGCAGACATCCCCTTCGACGGTCAGGTCAATTTCTGGCATGGATCGACCTGCGAGCTTCATCTCTGGCAAACGCGCTCGAAAATGCGCTTCTAACCGACGTCCGATGAAACCTGTATTGCCTAGGATGACGACTCGACGGATATCGTGCACTGCACACGGTTCGTCCATCGCCATAGTCTATGACCGCGAGCTTAACATCATGTTAACGAGCAATCGGACAGAGGCGCCCTCAGACCATCGAGAGGACACACCGGCCGACTTCTCCGATACGGATCTTGTCCAGGGCGGTATTGATTTTACTCAAGGGGTAGCGATGCGTTATCAGTTTGTCCAGTTTCAGCTTACCGCTCCGATAGAGATTCAAGTAGCGCGGAATATCGACGGTCGGATTGCTTTGACCACCTTCACAGCCAGTGAGAACTTTCCCGAAATGCAGCGGCAGCGAATGGATAGTGATATCTTCATTGTGACGCGGCACACCAACGAGGATCGTCCGGCCTTGCGGGGCGGTCAGTTCATAAGCCTGCATGATCAATTCGACTAAGCCAGTGTTTTCCACAAATACATCCACTCCATGCGACCCAACGATCTTCAAGATTTCATCACGCACGTCGGCCTTTTGAGAATTGATGGTGTGCGTCGCGCCGAACTCGCGTGCCAACGCCAGCTTATGATCGAAAATGTCGATGGCGATGATCGGGTCGGCAGACACCAGTGAGGCGCCCTGTACCACGTTCAGGCCAACGCCACCGCAGCCGAAAACGGCAATAGACTGCCCAATTTTCAGCTGTGCGAGATTGTTGATCAGGCCCAACGCGGTAGTCACGGCACACCCCATTAGCGCCGCGACCTCAAAAGGTACGTCTTTTGGAACGGACGTCAGACGATTCTCAGAAACGATGGCGTACTCATTAAAAGTAGCCACCCAGCCAGCATTGACAACCCTGTTCCCCCACTTATACTTCGGCGGACATGCTTGAATCCCGGACCCCTTTCGCCAATGCAAGACCACGTGGTCCCCTTTATGGACCTGCGTTACACCCGGCCCTGTTTCCGACACAACGCCTCCACCCTCGTGCCCAAGCAAATGTGGCAAGAATTTATCCTCGCCTTTTACACCGGCAATTTCGCCCAACTGTGCACCACAGATACCGCTACAGTGAATTTGAACAAATACCTGTCCACACTCCAAAGAAGGAATTTCAACTTCGTCCAAAGCCAAAGGCGCGTTTAGCTTTTCTAAAATAGCCGCCTTCATCTTCATCTGACGACACCCCTAAGCAGATAGCATTGCCCGCGTTCTACTCAAAAAAAATAAACTCGTAGTCCCCCGTATAGCCAAAATGGTTGTAGAGCCATATCCACTCGGCCGTATCGAAGAATGCCTCTGCCGTCAAAGCCCAACATTCCAGGTTGAACAACTCCTGCTCATTCCGGTAACTTTCGACCATGATGTATTTGTTTTTCCCAACCCGCTCAACTTCATTGATGGCTGTTTTGAGTTCAAAGATACGTAGATTGTGAAAGCAGCCAAGAGAGATGACCAAGTCGAAATATTGATCCCCCCATGGAAGAGGCTCCTGGGCTCGATATCGGAATAGGCAACTCCGAATAGCTTCAGGCGCATCACCTATCCCATGGCGGGAGATGTCGAAGCCGTGAATTTCTGCCTGTGGAAGAAGCCGGCTCAATTCATAGAGTAGGTGGGCCTTGCCGCAGCCGACATCCAGAATCTTTGCATCATGTTTGAGCCCGTACAGGGCGGTGAGCCTTTCCGCCACCGGTTTCCAACGGCCGTCATACTTATAACCACCATATCCGTAGCGACGATCGCCGTCCCAGTAATCAAACTCATACTCCTTGGCTTTGACCATACAATGGACTTTGTCATCTGTCATGCGAGCGAGGCAATCCCTTTTAGTCTTTTTGTGGAGAGGAGTGACGATACTCAACAATCTTCCCATGAACCAGTTCCTTCCTTGTCCGTTTAGACAGTCGGCCTATCGGACACTTCCAGAAGCTGCTCAATGGTTGAGACAGCAGAATGAGCCGTAAGACCGCAATGCGTCATGAGACTATCCTGGGACCCATACTTTTCTGGGAACAGATCGCGAATACCCAGCCGCTTGAATCGCTTCGAGGCATTAAAATTCCCTTCGGCGATGACCTCTGCCACCGCGCTTCCTAATCCTCCGATCACGGAATGCTCTTCCATAGTCACGATCACGGACACACGATCGGCCTGCTCCGCTATCGTGTCCGCGTCTAGGGGCTTGACTGTTGGCATATGCAACACAGCAACTTCGATCCCTTTGGTGGCCAAGAGAGACGCAGCCTCCAGTGCCGCCTTCAGCATCACTCCAGTGGTCACAAGCAGCGCGTCGCTCCCTTCCTGCATAAGAACAGCTTTGCCGATTTCTAAAGGCGTCTGATCGGTCGTGACCACGGGATCGCTCCCCTTGGCCAGTCGAATGTAAAGTGGCCCAGGGTAATTGACCGTAAGCGGCATCAGCCTGCGCATTTCCTCAGCATCGGCTGGAGCGACAATGGCCATATTAGGAAGCGCGCGCATAATGGCGATATCTTCAATGGCCAAGTGCGTGGGTCCCAGTGGGGCATAGACCAGCCCTCCGCCGTTGCCGATCAGCCTGACATTCACACGGTGGAGGCAGAGGTCCAGTGCAATCTGCTCAAAGCAGCGCCGGGTCAGAAAAGTGGCGATCGTATTAACGTAAACAATTTTCCCTTCCATCGCAAACCCGGCCGCCATTCCAATGAGATTTGCCTCACTGACGCCTTCCATGAAGAATCGACCCGGCATCTCCAGCTTAAATTGCTTTAAGGTTCCAACGCCAAGGTCCGAGCCAATGAAAACTATCCGTTCATCTTTTTTGGCGAGCTCATACACCATGTTCAGGCAGACTTGGCGCATCAGTAGCCCTCCAGTGCCACCAGCAGACTGGATATCTCTTCGTCGGAAACCTTATTTTTGTGATGCCATTCCAAATTATTCTCCATATATCGGATGCCCTTGCCCTTGACCGTATGGCAGATGATCACGCTCGGCTTGTCAGACGCCAGCGGCAACTGGGACAAGGCGGTCCGCAATTCTTCTAGGTTATGGCCATCAACTTCCTTCACGGAAAAGCCAAAAGCTGTCCACTTGTCCGCAAACGGTTCCAGATTCAGCACCTCAAAAGTGGTCCCATAGGATTGGCACTTATTGTAATCCACCAAGACCGTCAAGTTGCTCAATTTGTGCTTGCCCGCACACAAGGCCGCTTCCCAGACAGAACCCTCATTCGATTCGCCATCGCTGACGATCACGAACACTCGGTGACCAGATCGATCGCGCCCCGCATTCAGAGCAAGCCCGATTCCGATTGACAGTCCGTGGCCCAAGCTACCTGTGGAGGCCTCCACACCAGGCACCTTTCCACGTTCAGGGTGTCCGCCCAGAATGCCGTCGCTTTTACAGAATTTCCAGAGCTCCGACTGTGGGAAAAACCCCTTGTCGGCCAGGATAGCGTATAGGGCCAGGCAGCCATGTCCCTTGCTCAGGATACAGCGGTCCCGAGCCGGCCATGTCGGATTTTGGGGATCATAACGGAGGATTTCGTCGTAGAGCACACGGAGGATTTCAACGAGAGAGAAAGCGGAAGCAATATGTCCTCGACGACCAGCTTCCACCGTACGGATGATCAGTTGGCGTAGCTCCTTGGAACGGCGATCGAGTGGTGTTGTCAGCCCACACTGAACTTTGTTAGTGATAAGGGAACTGTCCATATTCGCCTTTAATCTTGTTGAGCATCCCTCTGGCTTTGGCAAGCTGCTGATGTTGCAGTGCATTCCGGTCTAATTCTTGTCCTTGGGAAAACCCGCGCCGCTCTAGGTGTTCAGGCAGAAATTCGTTCAGCAATATGAGGCACCACTTTAAGCCGAAAAGAGGATACAGAAATTCGACTCGCTTGCGAAGGCCTGGATAGTGAGCTGCCATGACGCCCGCTAGAAATTGCCTCTTAAAACTTTCCGAGAGATCCATGGCCGGGTGCAACAAGAAGTCTGAAATCATCTTGGCCGGGTCATCCCAACCAAAATACTCAAAGTCAAGGAAGACTATCTCTTTTCTGACCCGTCGCAAGGCATTGTGAAAACCGAAGTCCGACGGACTGAGAGTCCGCCCGGCCTGCGGGATCTCGCCCCCCCACGAAAGGCCATGCGACTGGAACCCGCCTTGGGCCCACCGGACAATTTCGCTCTGTATCGGGATAAAGTCGCGGTCGAGAAACTCGCGCAAAGAGGGATGCTGTGCCACAGCCCCCTGAAGCCTCTTCAGTCGCTGCCCGACATTCTCCGCAACCGCGCACCCCGAGAAGTACGCTTCCGAGGCAGGCGGCAGTTGAAGGCACTCCCGCTCGCCTGACAGACCCTTTAAGGCGTTCAGAAAACTGACTACCACCTCGATATCCCCGGCCATAACCTCCGGCGCCACGATCCGAGTGCCTTCGATATATTCGTAGACGGCATAGCCGTAGTCTCGGTCAATGGCGAGGGGGCGAGGCACACACCGGTATCCGTGCTCCCACAGAAAACGCAAGCTAGCATATTCAACTCCAAGCCGATCGCGGTCGTCAGCGACATGTCGGAAGTAGACCTTCACCGCGTACTGCCTGGACGCCTCATCGGCCACCCGGTAGACTCGGCTGTTGCGCCCTCCGCCAATCGCCACCAGGGACGTCACTTGCTGCCCTAACGACCGACGGAGCACATTTCGCAACTCTGACGCGGAGGCGTCAGCTTCGAGCTTCAAAGAAATAGGCACCGATTTCCTTCCAAGTTCTGAACACGCGCATACCGGGCAACGCGGCATGCTGCAAGTGCGGGTCATAGAGAATCTTCTCCACCGTCGGCGGGAAAGAGGGCTCTAGAAAAGTTTCTTCCAGATCATCGATGAAATGTGTACACCACAGGCGTGTCAACCGTTCTACCTTGCCCGCCCGAGTCGGTTCAAAAAAGACATCCTCCATCGATACCCCCAGGCCATCTACATCGAAAACCCGGTTTTGCTCCATCCAGCTGATGGCAGCTTCACGAAGATTGGTGTGCGTTTCATCGAAACTAGCATAGTCGGTTTTATGGCTGACTATATACAGACGCACGCCGTGTTGTTTGCACATCCCGAAAAACATCTCGGCACCGGCGGCCATGCCGGCTTCCCCAATCCCCGCCCCGTACGCAATTGCTTGCAATTGTTGCCATCTCACGTCACCATCGGGAAGCTCACGGACACAATCTCTGATGGACTTCTTGTTTCTAGCGAGCTCCGATTGTATCCAGCCGCGCTCCAGCGCGAGACGATACAGCAGATCGTCGTAACTGACCAGCGTATTGTCAAAGTCCACACCAATACGGATACGAGCCACGGGTTCGTGTCTTTTCATACGACGCCGACAAACTGTCCTGAGATAGTTTCCCGAGATTCGTTGGAGCGGTACAGGGCGTCCAAAAGCAGCATGCTATCCTCGACCAATCCCAGCCCATATGTGGCTCCGCCTTCAATCTGACCAAGGAAGTCGGCGACCATAGCTTCGTAGCCGTCCCGTTTGGGCCCATTGTAGTCTAAATTAGACGCATGCCCCGCAGTTCCATATACCTGCAGGACCACCTTTGATTTCGTCTGCAGTTTCATATCCCATCCTAGCTTGATGGAGATGGCAGTCCGATCATTGACCGTGACCAGAGCAACGGACGTATCCTCAACGCGAGAAGACGCCGAACCGCGAAGGATATTCTGGCAGAAGGCCCTGTAAGTACAGCGAGACGGGAGTAGGCTGAGCGCAATGTGAATAAGATGCGCCCCCAAATCCATGAGGACCCCTCCCCCTGAATATACCGGATCATACAGCCAGGTCTTGTGCTCGTACCGCTTTGTTCGATACCACTCGAAATCCATGATCTCGATCCTGCCAAGTTCACCGGACAGCGCTTTAGACTTCAGCCAAAGATTCTCTTCTCTGAACTGGTTTTTGTAGGCCGCGTAGAAAGTCTTTGAATATTCCTTTGCCTGCTGGAGAAGGTAGCGCGCGTCCGCGTACGTAGTACAGATTGGCTTTTCCACCAACACATTTTTCCTCCGTGACATTGCCGCAGCGGCCATCTCACGATGAAGGTGGGTTGGAGTACACACGAAGACAGTCTCAATTGCATGACAATCGAGTAGCTCTACGTAATCATTGCAGACCATTGGAATGTGATCATGTGCAGCCAACTCCCTGGCTGAACGACCACTCTCGCTGCAGACTGCCATAACCATGCAATCCGCGCGCTTCGTGATAGCTGGGAGGTAGGCCCTGCTCACCACATCGCCGGCGCCGATAACGCCTATCCGATGAAACATGCCTCGTTCACTTCAGATTGAGGCTCTGCATGGTTTTGATATTGTAGTAACGAATATCCGTCATGGGCTGCGGGATTTGCCCCGCCTCAAAAGCCGCGACTAGATCTCGTACTGCCTCTTCGATCGTGTGTTTTGGCACGAAACCGAGCTCTCTCTTAATTTTCTCGGAAGAGATGTGATAGGAACGGTTGTCATCAGTAGGCGTCGTCACGACCTCCACATCTTGCCCAACCACATTGCGAACGATTTCAGAGATTTCGCTCACCCGATGGTTTTCGTAGCCAGCATTAAACACTTTGCCATCGATCAACTCTTCAGGCCATTCCAAGGCATTGACGTAAAGATCCGTGACGTCTTCAATGTGGATATTGGGACGCATCTGCTGCCCGCCGAAGATCGTAATCTTTCTATTGTTCACGGCATGATTGGTCAATACATTGACAGTGAGATCCAGCCGCAGCCGCGGCGAATACCCGCATACCGTCGCCGGGCGCAGAATCAGAGCTGTAAAGCCCGGCTCACGCTTCTGGAGCAAGACTTCCTCGCACATTGCTTTGTATTTGGAATAATCGGTCAACGGTTTCAGTGGCAACTCCTCGGTAACGTTTTCCTCTTCGCTGATTCCATACACGCTAGAAGAAGAGGCATAAATAAAGCGCCGAACTCCGGCATCGCGAGATACGTCAACAAGGCCCCCAAATGCATCATAATTGATGGACCTGCCGAGCTCGGGATTCAGTTCAAAGCTGGGATCGTTGGAAATACATGCCAAGTGGATAACCGCATCGCAACCCGGGACGATCTTCTGCAGCAAAGCCACGTCCCGAATGTCGCCCTTTATTTGCGTCAGATTAGGATTATCTTTGACCACATCCAGCACGTGATCCCCGTAGATGTAGAGATCGAGCACCTTTACCCGGTAGCCCCTTTCCAGAAGCCTCGGCACAAGTACAGCGCCGACGTACCCGGCTCCGCCAGTTACTAGTACCTGCTTCGGTTTACCGTAACTCATGCTGCCGCTTGACCCTCCCTGATTTATCGGACTTGATCCATTCAAGCCCTAGCAGGCTCGGAAAAACTGGTTTTAACTGTGCGATAGGAGCGTCGAAGGTATAGAGAATGCGCTCGTCACGCGATCCAACATCCATCATGATCAGACCATGGCTTCACTTACTGTGGCCCGCCAGTGGAGATTATCGTCTATTCCGTCCACGAGCCACCTTGCAAAAGCCAGTGCTGAAGTCATGCCTGGAGAGACAACATTGAGGACATGGATCGAACGCGGGGTTGTTTCCAGCACGAGGTCTTCAACGAGTGAGCCATCGCTCCTGATCAGCTGTGGCCGAATTCCCACTCGACTGCCGAGTTTTAGGTCCTGAAGACGAAGCCCTCGAACAAGTTTGCTCGCCTCTTTCAGGAAATGCCGCCTGCTGCAGGAATGCCGTAACTCCTTCGTGGCGACCTTGATGAGCGCTCGATTCCGCACAAGAGCATTCCACATCCCTCTGTGGCGGGCCATTTCAAACAAATCCCCGATGCTAAAGGAGGTTCGTTTGTATGCCTCGCGCCCGAAGGCTGGCACGGCATTGGGACCGATCAAAACAGACCCACCGACGGTTTTGGTCAAATGCACACCCAGAAAGGGAACAAGAGGGTTAGGGACTGGGTATACCATAGATCGAATGATTGCCGGCCCGGGCCGGCTCACAAGGAAATATTCTCCCCGGAAGGGGGCGATAACATAACCCTGACCGAGACCCATCATATGCGCCATGCGATCGGCATGCAGGCCAGCGCAATTGATTGCCAATTGGGCCGCATAGATATCGCTTTGCGTGCCCACCTGGATACAATCAGTTCGCTCTTGTATGTGAATCACCTCCTGGTTCAGAGCCAGGGTTGCGCCACGCTGCTCCGCATCACGCGCAAGTGTCTGCGTCAGAGACTGTGAATCCACAATGGCTCCGGTCGGAGAGAACAAAGCGGCGAGACCTTTCACGTTTGGTTCAAGCTCGAATGCGCGATCCATTGGTAGAATTTCTATCCCCCCTACACCATTCTTCTCCCCTCTACTTTTCAAATCATAAAGGATCGGGATCTCTGCTTCTGTCACAGCGACAACTAATGTCCCGACCTGCTCATAAGGGATCCGATATTCATTGCAGTACTGACGAATTTTCTTGCTTCCCTCAACACACAGTCTGGCTTTCAGAGTTCCCGGCCTGGGATTAAACCCGGAGTGGACCACCCCGCTGTTACGTCCGCTTGTGTGCAACCCCACATTTGATTCCTTTTCAACAAGAACAACACCGCCCAATCTTTCGCTGAGCGCTCTGGCGAGTGAGCAGCCAATGATGCCACCCCCAATAATTGCAATATTACATTCTCGTTTCATCGAGATATTTGAACTGGCTTACGGAACCGAGGTGAGGGGTCGTGAAATGTCTCTGCCTGAGCCTGATGGCTAGAGAATGGCGATCTTCTCCCTTGGGCTTTGGGGACCCTTCACATATAAGATGGGCAAATGTACCTGCTGGCAATGCTGAGAGTAAAGGGCCAATGGGAGCCTCAGACACACAGGGTCGCAGCATACCAAGCAATAGTCTCATCGAGACCTTGGGCCACGGTGTGGGCCGGAACGTAGCCAAGCAGACGTCGGGCCTTACTAATATCGGCTTGGGAATGTCGGATATCTCCCGGACGAAACGGGCCGAAGTGCGGTTCCATCCCTTTTAGGTCCGGCCTGTAGGCTAGCAAGCGATCCCTGATCATGACATACAGGTCGACGAGAGCGGTCCTTTCGCCAATCGCAATGTTGTAGACGGTATTGACTGCCTCAGGATTATCAGTAATGGCGGCCAGTAGATTGGCCTGCAAGACGTTCTGGATATAACAGAAGTCTCGACTCGTAGCCCCGTCGCCATTCACAATACACGGGTCCCCCTGCAACAAACTGGCAACCCAGATCGGGATTACCGCTGCGTATGGACCATCCGGGCTCTGACGCCGCCCGAAGACATTAAAGTATCGTAGGCCTATGCATTCCATGCCGTAGGTCCTGCTGAATGTCTCGGCGTAAAGTTCGTCGGCACACTTGGTTACAGCGTAGGGAGATACGGGCTTACCGATGACATCTTCAACCTTAGGCAGAGCAGGATGATCGCCATAGACAGCACTGGAACTCGCATACACAAACCGCCTTACCTTCGCACCTTTGGCCGCCACCAAGACATTGAGAAAGCCGGTAATGTTTGAGCGATTAGTGTCCTGCGGATCTGCAATCGATCGGGGGACCGATCCCAGAGCTGCTTGGTGGAGCACATAGTCAACTCCGGCACAGGCTTTTTCGCAAGTATCAGGCTGGGCTATGTCGCCTTCGATAAAGGTAAACGCAGACCAACGATTTGGACCAACTGATCGTTGCACGTCCTCAAGGTTCTGCCGACGTCCTGTCGAGAAATTGTCAATGCCGACGACCTGTTGACCGCACTCCAACAACAGCTCGAGAAGGTTCGAGCCGATAAATCCGGCCACGCCCGTGACCAACCACCGCCTGGATTCTGCAGTCAGGATTTGTTTGGTAGTCTCGTAATGAGTCATCTCCGGGAGAAACCTTAGATCTGAAAAGAAGACCAAGTTGATGCGGGAAGAATCGAATCAGAGATGACCTTGAACAGAGGCCAAGCCTGCCAATAGCTACCCACTTCCCACGTCACGTCTGCGGCTCCTGCTTCTCAATGCCTGCCAGGGCCGCCCAGGAAACGCGGTCCGACCAGAGAAACCAGGCTCCGACGGCATTAACCGCGAGCCACTGGCTCCCATGCAAGAGAGTAGCATAGGCGGCAGCCTGATTCGGTCCAGTGCCAGCTACCATCGTCAGTCCAGCAACGCAAAAGCCATGGAAGGTCCCCACAAAGCCAGGCGCCGAAGGAATGGCCACTCCAAACAGAACCACGACAAACACGAGTGTGGTCTGAACGGGCGTCAATCCTAGCTGGAATCCACGGGCCATCATATGAAAGGAGGCAATTGCCACGATCCAAACGAGTAGGGACAGGCCAACCACGGCGGCCGTGCGCCCCCCACCGCGCAGTTCGCCGAGCCCTTCCACAAAACGCCTGATTTGTTCTAGGGTTGTTGAAGCCCATGAATGACCGATTCGGGCAGCCCATCGCTCTCCTGCGTCAAGGAACCGCTCTCGGAAACGGAGCACCACCAGCAGCGCGACGGTCAGGACGGCCACGACGGCGAGCACCGCCTGACCCGTCCGTTTCAGGATCCCGGCCGCCTCTCCCCCGAGGTCGGGCGAGAGCGCCAAAGCCAGTCCGAGTAGGGCCACCGCTGTAATCACGTCCAGCAAGCGCTCGACCACAATGCTGGCCAGAACGGTGGGCATGGAGGTGCGCTCACGCTGAGCTAGCACCCAGGCGCGCACGACCTCCCCCAACCGAGCCGGCAAAACATTGTTGGCCATGATCCCGATATACGTCGCCGAAACGAGAGACCATGAGCCGATCGCTTCCCCCCCCGCAACCAGGAACCGCCATCTGATCGCACGAATCACCAGCCCGAGGAGCGCGCCGGCGACGCTCGCCAGAACCCAAAACAGACCAACCTCTCCGATCCCCACAGCCACCGCCGACAAGTTGACGCCTCGAAATGCATACCACAGACAGCCCGCACTCACGAGGCTTCCAACGATGAGGCTGGCAACCGTTCGGCTATGCACGGCGGGAAATGATCGTATCGACGATGCAGTGGCACAAGGCCAGATGGGTTATCTCGACATGGCCATAGGAGGATGAGGGGGCGAAAAAATTCACTTGCCCCATGGTTCGGAGAGGGTTATCCGGCTTGAACCCTGACATTGTGATAAGGTCGCAGCCTTTGGCGAGTGCCGCGCGGCTTCCTCGAATAATGTTCTCGGACTGCCCCGAACTGCTGATCGCAACCAGCACATCCTTTTCGTCTGCGAACATCTCCACCGACTTCTCGAACACGTGTGGATAGCCATAGTCGTTGCTGATACAAGTCAGCAGCGAACTGTCGTTAAACGATACCGCACGCATGCCGCCGTTCTTCCAGTAATCTATGGCCTGATGGGACGCAATGGCGGCGCTCCCCCCGTTGCCGATAAAAATGATCTTTCGACCTGCGCCAGTGCGCCTCGTAATGACCTGAATAGCCTCCTCAATACCCTCTGGCAAGCTCAATGGCCGGCCATCCCGATGAGTAGTTTCGACCGTCCGAATGACTCCCGCCAACTCATCGAAATAGCGTGTCGCTTCTTCCATCCCTTGCCTTTCTCCTTGTCCCAGGTTCATGACTTCAGATGTTAGCCATTCCCTTCACTTCATAAGAGCAATAATGTGTTTGCTTAAAGCTACTCGCTCCAATGGCATCCGATTCCCCAATTCAGCAACCAATTCTGCACCCCCTACGTTGCCCACGAAGCCCACGATATCCCAAGGCGCACCAAGTTGTGCCAATAAAGCCGTTACGGCCAACACGGCGTCGCCCGCTCCTACCCTATCCAGTACGCGCGTCGCAAAGGCGGGCACCTCGATAAAGCCCTCCGACGGAGTGTAATGGAGACTGCCAGTTTTACCGATTGTGATCGTAAACCTGGAGCAGTTGATTCGGCGGGCTATTTCGAGTTGCCCTTCACGCATATGACCATCACGCTGCCTCGTTTCGATCTCAACTTCATGGGCGGCGAGACAGACATAATCGGCCCGTTTGTATTTTGAAATGGGATTAAAGCCTCGATTGCCAGCGTTCGACTGCACGTTGACCGTAAGGAATGGCGCCGTGCTGCACAGCAGATCAATCGCTTCCGGCGTCAACATCCCATGCCCGTAATCGGCCACCACGGTGAGATCCCTCCCTCCGAGGGACTGCCCGAGCGCTGCGAGCAACGCCCGAGCATCTTCGCGCGCCGTCATGCCATCTTCCATCAGATAAACTTCAAGCAGTTTGTTGCCTGAATAACGATCCACGATACGTCGCTTGTGGATGGTAGGCGAGCCAGACTTGGTCAATAGAATCGGTTTGACATTAGGTCGAAGTGCGCCACGGACAAAATCTTCGCGACGCTCGGTGTCACCTAACTGGGTCACCAAGCTCACTTCACCACAAAGCCCCGCCAGGTGGTTAGCAATAGCTAGACTGCCTCCCGCATAAGCTTCGATCTTCTCTCTCAATACCGCCAAGACAGGATCTTTTGTGGACTTGCCGATAGCCGTACAGAATACATATTCGTCAATGATGGCCTCTCCCACAACGAGCGGATGTAATTTAGAGGCTCGCTCCAGCCAGCCAAGAACTTCATCGGCTGAGTGACGCCTGCGGAACTCCTCTAGATATCGATCCACTTCGGCAGGAAATGGAGATAAGTGTCGGTTCAACAGATTGGAAGAACTAAAGACGAGGTCGTCTGTGAATCGTATTTCGCCGCCAACCGAGCGAACGGCCTCAGTCTCTGTGCTAATTCCGCCGGTAATGTCCTTTTCTGCGACTTTGTAATCCGGCCCCTTAGCGTAGATGTCCGGCTTCAGGAGTTTGATGGTTTCGACCGCCAACGGCCACTGATTAACCGCCACGTAATCCACACAGTGAAGCGCTGCAACTGATTCCGCTCTCAGATCATGGGGAAACGCGGGACGATGGGGCCCCTTGTTGACGTATTCGTCCCGGGTAATCGTGACCACGAGTGCATCCCCCATTTGCCGGGCTTCTTCAAAGTGACGAATATGCCCGATATGCAACAGGTCGAATACTCCGTGCGAGTGAACGATTCGTTTGCCTGCAGCTTTCAATTCTCGCAGGCAAACGGCCAACTCATCTAAAGTTCTGATTTTGGGATTGCGTCCCATGCCGGGTGCGCGTCGTGTTATACCGGATCGTGCACAAAGTGTCTGGATTCAGTCAAGTGGACTAAACACGACC
>Ga0194128_10003527_pt1 | contig 23894 bp, 18 predicted proteins | sample TA2KigCa65mmetaG_FD_148650 | JGI IMG/M metagenome (GOLD analysis project Ga0194128, IMG submission 148650) | Freshwater microbial communities from Lake Tanganyika, Tanzania - TA2015037 Kigoma Deep Cast 65m | ecosystem: Environmental > Aquatic > Freshwater > Lake | place: Tanzania: Lake... | reverse complement strand
GGAAACAGGCGATGATTCCTATCGGTTAAAACAACGGAACAAGATTATCGAAAAAAACTAAAAATTAAGCTTAAGCGGGTCAGTTTTCAATGACGTTTAGCGGGTCAATTTTGGGTGATGATTGACACCCAAGATCAGCGAAGAAAGCATTCGGCCATTGTTTATGATCGCGCTGGCAATGTCCTTGGCCCGGTCGGTGCTTTTGTTTGCGCAACAGTGCCCGCAAACGACGGCGAACAAAGCCATCGATTGTCGAGAATGTGAACCGGTGGGCATGTTGGAAGTACCGTACCAACCATTTATGCTCTTTGGGTACACGCTACCCGGCACTTTGCGGATGTTCAGCGCTTGCTTGAAAAAGCGACCTTCGCGAAACGGTTCAATCGCCTCGAAGTCGCTCTTGCCAATGCTGAGCAGGCCAGTCGCCGATTTCACAACATCGGACGTCTTGATCCCTTGTGAAACCGGTATCTGCCCATTCACAACCGCTTCAACGTTGATAATGTCCAGGCATTGCCCCACCACAGCCAGCCCGGCGTACGAGGTAAATTCCTTTTTTGAAGCTTTCAGCTTGAAGCGACTCATGATCAACCTGGGTGAATAAATAAAGATGGATTATGTCCACAATATCAATGCCTTAGTGCTGGTTATGAGGCGAGGCGCACGGACTAAGGTCTTTTTCAAGCGCAGCCAGTTTCTCTTTCCTAATCCGGCGAGGTCGCCCCGGATGATCATAGTCGCGTAGCCCCCATCAATACCTCGTGCTCCCAAGCCGTTAGCCAGCCTGAAACGGTATCTCGATCCACTGCTGCGAAAATATCTGCCAGTTGATTGACACGATAACCTTTCCCTCACAAGTAAACAGCATGTGCTCGTTGCCGAAATCGGGATTCCGGGGCATAGCGAGCGGTGTCCAGCAAATTCTTTTGCTCTTCTTTCGTTAGCGCCTTTATCCGTTCCATGACCGGCACCCCTCCCAATTGAGAGCAATGCCGACATTTTGCCAGGTTGTTTATCCGCGCATCTAGTGTGTGATTTCACATATTCATGCTCGAAAAGTCAGTCAAATAACATAGTTCATTTAATAGCGGTTTTTTATTTTTAACAAAACATTGTTAAAACAATCTTTTGCAAAAATGGCATGAGGTTTGCATGTTGATCTTTGCTAGTTTAGATGGCGCGTGTCGGCCAATCTAAGCATTAACTTTAATGATCAAGCTATTTTTGGCAGTCAAGTCTGTGGCGGAACAAATTTAAGAGGCTGTTGAAAAATTCAAATCAGTGGGAAAAAGTCCCAGATTACTGCTGTTTTTCGACAAAGAGCGCTTGGGGATAACGGACAATCAACAACTTACGAGCAGGCTTTTTGTGGAAGCCATACTTTTTATTACCCAAAGTGGAAAACAATTTGAAATTTCAACAGCCTGTTAATAGTGCTGCGGAAGGTTACGGGCTTTTTTTGGAACAAGTTATCGATATTAATATTTGATTTTTTAATATTGTTTAATTTGGCTCTGGTTATGCGTGGTATTAATTATTAAGGTGACTTGTGGAATTTGTTGATGATTCATTTAAAGAGAATCAAAGTAATTTTTTATATAAGTTATTCGATACTGTTAGGTTTGATAAATCGATTATCAAAAATAAGGTAACGGTATTTTCGTCGGCAATAGTTGGCAAAGAAAAGCCAAGTGATATGTTGGTTTTATTGTTCATATTGGTTGCATCGGTGCATGTTTGGTGCGTCTTGCAGTTATTGCAGGAGAATGATTTTCCGGATGTAGCTGCCAAGCCTTTGATGATGGAGGTTTCGATGATGTCCATAGCCGTGCCGAAGCCTAGCTTGGAACCGCCGGCTGCTGCGCCCCTACCGGAACCTAAAAAGGTAATAGAGCCAAAGAAACCCAAGATTAATAAACCCGTCGTCAAGAAAAAGCCAGTGCTTGTGCAGCAGCAGGCTGCGGATTTCGCGCCCACGGAAGTTGTTGAAGTACCTAAGGTTAACGAGAGCGATCACCCAAATAGCAGCATCCCGAGCACGCATACAACCGAATCGGATGCAGCAGGCGCAACCTTTACCCGAGCGAGTTTTAATGCGAATTACGGATACAACCCCAAACCCATATACCCCCCGGAAGCCAGAGAAAACGGCTGGGAAGGTAAGGTGAAGCTAAAAGTTCATGTTAACGAGGAAGGCTTGAGCGCTGCCGTTACGGTTCATCATAGCAGTGGCTATCAGATCCTCGACGAAGCGGCGGTAACTGCAGTTAAAAAATGGCGATTTATTCCTGCTAAACGGGGCGATACGCCTGTCGCCAGCTCTGTCGTCGTGCCGCTCATTTTTAGTTTGAATGATTACTAGGGCCAGGAAAATCTGAAGACCGGTTTTGATTGGATGTTTCTGATGATTTATAAAAATTAATGAAAATAAAAACAGATGAAAAATAACAATAAATACGCTCTATTTTGCTTATTGATATTTATATCGTGGACGGCTCCGGTTTTTTCTCAAGTGAAAATAGGTCTGCTTTCCACACAATTTGTGTTGGAGCAAAAGTTTAAATTGATGGAACAGGCGGCGCACAAGGAAGGCGTTGAACTGGCCTGGACCCAAGTCGATCGAGAAGGTGAAGCCGGGGTAAAACGGGTAATGCAAGATGCGGCGATGTTGATTGTGGATGCACCGCGTAGCGATGACATTGCACAAATTGAGCGTATTGCCGCAGATGCACTCAAAGCTAATTCCCGGCCTACGCTAAATATCAACATAATGAATCCACCGGAACGTCTGAAACCGGTCAATCTTGATCCGGACGTGGCGCAACGCTTTTTTGAATATTATTCGGCAGGTACACCCGTTAATCATGAGCGGATGTTTCAATACATCAATACCGTTTTGACCGGCGGCGATGTATCCAAGGTGGCCGAACCGATGAAACTACCTAATGGCGGTATTTATCATCCCGAGTTCGCCAATCTGGTTTTTGACGCTCTGCCGGATTACTTGGCGTGGTGGGAAAAGCACAGTGGTAAGAAATGGCAAGAAAATTCCGTTATCGCAATGGAGATTTCTTCAACTTACATCTCGGATGGTCAACTGCGCATGTTGGCAGAAACCGTACAGAGTATTGAAAAAGCCGGCGGTGTACCCTTGGTTTTTTTTCGATCTAGGCCTCCAGTCAGACCTGCTGATCCGGCGGTTATGCAAGGCAGTGGGCAATCGGATAAAAACGGCAAAGGGCGGCCAACTGCAGCGCAGGGTCGTGGCAAAGCGGATGTGCTAGATAGCAGTAAAGGTCCTGATCGTGGATTTCCAAATCCCAAGCCAAGCAAAATAGAACCTGTTAACGAAGCCATATTAATGATGGACGGCAAATTGCTGCCGAACGTGATGATGGTCAATACCTTCCTGGGTAACAATCCTGACGGCCGGAAAGCTTGGCATCAGGCCATGGGAATTCCGGTGATCAACGTCATCAATTATCGCAAGGGAAAGCGTGCCGACTACTATCAGGATCTGGCCGGCGTGACCAGCTTTGAATTGCCGTTTACCCTGACCAATGCCGAATATATAGGCATGCAAGACCCCGTGGTTCTGTCAAGCAACGAGGATGGCGAAATGGTACCAATACCTGAGCAAATGGATCTGCTAATCGGTAAAGCCATGAATCTGGCCAAACTGCAAACCATGGCCAATGCCGATAAAAAAGTGGCGCTGTTGTTTTGGAATCATCCACCGGGTGAGAAAAATCAAGGTGCTTCCAATATGAATGTGCCGCGTTCTATTGAATACCTGATTGAAAAACTTAAAGCCGAAGGCTATGCCTTCAACAGTACCAGTGAAGCGGAAATTATCGAGGCGGTAGCCATCATGCTAAGACCTCGCTATCGTCGCGGCGAAATTGATGCCTTGATGAAGACCGCGCATTGGGACTTCCTGCCTTTGGAGGCCTATAAAACCTGGTTCGCCACTTTACCCGCCTCGGTGCGTGAAGGTATTAACGCCGCATTTGGCGAACCGGAAAAGAGTAAATGGCTGGCTGACAAGGAGGGCAAGCGTGGGTTTGTGATACCTAGAATGAAGTTAGGGAATTTGGTGATGATGCCTCAGGCAACCCGCGGTGAAATGAATTTTGATGAAGATGAAAAGAAAATCTTCCACGACACCAAAGTGCCGCTCAACCATTCTTACCTGGCAAGTTATTTGTGGATACGCGAGCAATTGAAAGCCAACGCCATCATCCACTTCGGTACCCACGGCTCGCAGGAATGGACACCCGGCAAAGAGCGTGGCTTGTGGGCTTTTGATAACCCCAATTTGTTGGTAGGGAACGTTCCGGTTATTTACCCTTATATAGTCGACAATATTGGCGAAGCCATTCACGTCAAACGCCGTGGCCGTGGCGTGATTGTCAGCTACCAAACGCCCGCTTTTGCCCCTGCGGGATTGTCTGACGATTTTGTGAAAATAAACGACACCATCCGTGAATACCATGCATTGGACGATGGTCCGGTAAAACGCAGTAGCCGCCAGTCCATTATCGAGCAAGCCTTGAAGATGAATATCGACAAGGATTTAAAGATTGCGACCGATGACTTGAATCAAAACTTCGAAACGGTATTGCGCGATGTAGAGGATTATCTGGAGGAATTGGGCTCGGCCATGCAGCCGCTGGGCTTGCACACCTTGGGCAAGGACGCCGAGCGTGGGCATTTGATCAACAATGTCATGCAAATGCTGGGACAACCGTTTTACGAGGCAATGGGAATCGATGCCAAGGAAACGTTTAGAGGAGATTACAAACAACTGCAACAAACCAAACCGTATAAGTTTGTTGACCAGTGGGTGTTTTCCGACCAGCCATTGGCTGACATAGCAGATGAAAAGCTGCGCGCATCGGCGGAATTAGGCCGCAAGTATTTGGTGGATTTACAAGCCATTCACGAAATTGAAGGTGTCAGCAAAGGCTTGTCCGCTCGCTGGATAGACCCGTCTTATGGCGGCGACCCGATCCGCAACCCCGATGCGGTGCCTACCGGCCGCAACATGTACGGCTTCGATCCGTCTCGAGTGCCTACGCCATCAGCCTATGAATCGGGTAAAAAATCGATCGAAGAGCTGATAGTCGATTACAAAAAAAACCATGACGGTCAATTCCCTGAAAAACTGACCTTCACCATGTGGAGCACCGAAACCATGCGCCACATGGGCATGTTGGAAGCGCAGATCATGTATGCCTTGGGCGTAAAACCCATCTGGGATAAAGGCGGTAAAGTGACTGGCATGGAAGTGATTCCGCAAAAGGAATTAGGGCGTCCGCGCATCGATACCGTCATTTCATTGACCGGCTTGTACCGCGATCAATTCCCCAATGTCATGGAGCGCTTTAACGAGGCGATCGTGATGGTGGCAAATTTGAACGAGTCCGATCAAATCAACTTTGTGCGCCGCAATACCTTACGCATCAAAGCACAGTTAATGGGCGAAGGGGTGGCGGATAAACAGGCGGAAGATTTTGCCTTGACTCGGGTGTTTGGCAACGAAAGCGGCGATTACGGCACCAAATTGCCAAAAGCAACCTTGGCTTCGGATAAATGGGAAAAAGACGACGGCAAGTTAGCCAAGCTATATCTGTCGCGTATGTCTTGGGCTTACGGCCCTGACACAGGTAATTGGAGCAAGAAACTGAAAGACGGCAAAGGCAACGAGTTAAATGCCTATGCCGAGCATTTAAAAGGCACCAGTGCCGCAGTGTTTTCCCGTTCCTCAAATTTACGCGGGCTTTTGGATATGGACCATCCGTTCGAATATCTGGGTGGGATTTCCTTGGCGGTGCAGCATCTGGATGGCAAGGCGCCGCAATTGTATATTTCGAATATGCGCGATCCCAATAAAACCAAATTGGAAACCGCAGAAAAGTTCATGGCTAAGGAATTGCGGGCGGTGTATCACCACCCCAACTGGATGAAGGAAATGCAGAAGGAGGGTTACTCCGGTACTTTAAAAATGCTGGATGTTGTCAACAACTTCTGGGGTTGGCAAACCATGGATAAAAATATTGTCCGGAACGACCAGTGGCAGGAATTTCACGAAACCTACGTCAAGGATCGTTACAACCTGAAAATGCGGGAATGGTTCGAAAAATCCAATCCGACCGCATTGGCGCAGATCACAGAACGCATGCTGGAAGCCATTCGAAAAGACTATTGGCAAGCCGACGAGCAAACCAAAAAAGAATTGGTGCAGGTCTATCAGGAAATTGCGGCACAACACGATGTACACACCGACAATCAAGCCTTTAAAGCTTATGTGGCCGAATTGGCCCAAGGATATGGCATCGGTGCCAACGCAGCGCCGGATGTGGCCCAGGCTGCTGCACAATCCGCCGCCCAAGCACTTCCCGCCGACGCGGCAACGGTTAATGTTCAAGGGCAACAATTACAAAAACAAGAAGAACCTAAACCAGTGGAAGAGGACTGGACGCAAATTCTATATCTGTTGCCTGTGTTATTGAGTTTGCTGGCGGGCATGCTATTTCAGTTTAAGCAGAGACAAGACGAGGTATTACCTAAAAGCCGGGGATTAATGCCGGTCAGTTAATATCAATTAAGACCTTGTGAGGGCTGTTAGGAAACTGCCCTCCAAAATATAACGATTTACCATTAATAACATAACGAGACCAATTGAATCATGTCATTTATAGAATTGTCACTATACGAGGTTACTAAATTCTTTTTAACCCCTGTTTTACTGCTGATTATCGGCATGTTTTTATATGCCTTTTTTGCGTTGGGTGTGTTTTTGGTGGAGTTATTGCAACGTCTTAGAGCAGATAGCTCGGGAAAAGCATACCCATCGAGTTTGGATAACTATCGTCAACAAGTAAAGGATTGCAACTTCGAAGCGTTGGAGATTTTTATTCTGAAAAAACTGGAGCCTTTTCGGATCGTGTCTCGGGCTGCGCCGATGTTGGGTTTGGTGGCGACCATGATACCGATGGGCCCGGCCCTGTTGTCGCTTTCCGAAGGCGATAGCCATACCGTCAGCGAAAATTTGGTCGTGGCTTTCTCGGCAGTTATTACCGCATTACTCGCTGCATCCATCACCTTTGTGATTTTGACCTTACGCCGGCGTTGGCTGTTGACGGAATTGCACGCACTCAACAATGAATTGTAAGGAGGAATGATGGCAAGTCCACGTAAGTTACACATACTCGAAGACGAAGAATTGGACGATCCTATTTTATCGGTCGTCAATGCTGTCGACGTATTTTTGGTCATCATTGCGATTTTGTTCATCATTGTGATGGAAAACCCCTTGAACCCTTTTAATCAGGACGATGTGGTCGTAGTTAAAAATCCAGGCAAGGAGAATATGGAAATGATTATTAAAGAAGGGGAAAAAATGGAGAAATATAAAACAACTGGGAAAATTGGTGAAGGCGAAGGCATGAAAGCCGGTGTTACCTACCAAATGAAAGATGGTTCTTTTGTTTATGTTCCCGAAAAGGGCGAAAAAAAATAATCAGGCTAGACAATTAAAATAAGGAGAAATAATGCCTTTTCATATTGCACCGAAAATCATTATTGATGGCACGCTGTATACTTTATTAGTATTTTCGATGATTACATGGACGCTCATTCTGTTCAAATTCTGGCAGTTTGCTAAAAATACTTATTACAACAAAAAATATGCCTCTAATTTTTGGGGCGCAAGAAACTTAAAAGACGCAGAACAAAATCTCGCTGATCAGACAAGCGGGCCGAAAGCACGTGTCGCTGCCTGCGGTTTTCGCTGGTTAACGGACGTGCGTCAGCCGGAGAGTTCCGCTTGCCTGAAATTCTTCGGGTCACACGAGAATTTGCTGGAACAAGCTTTGCGAAAACAAAGCCAAGATGAGCAGAGGCGCTTGGAAAGCGGATTAACCATGTTGGCCAGTATCGGTAGCACCGCGCCATTCGTTGGTTTGTTTGGCACGGTAATGGGCATCATGCATGCGATGCACGACATCAGCGCCTCCGGTTCTGCAAGTTTGGATGTGGTGGCCGGACCTATCGGTGATGCGCTGATTGCCACGGCAATCGGTATCGCCGTCGCAGTGCCCGCTGTGCTGGCATACAACTTTTTTCTGCGTAGTGCCAAGAACCATAAGGCGGCGCTGGATAATTTTGTCGACGGTTTTTTGCACATCGCATTTTCGGATAATGGCTAAAAGGATTGACTATGGGATTCAGAACTCAGTCGGATACAGAGGATGCCGTCAGCGAAATCAATGTCACGCCATTAGTGGATGTGATGTTGGTGCTGGTGATTATCTTATTGGTCACCGCGCCCTTATTGACTCAATCCGTCAATGTGGCATTGCCAAAAACAGCCTCAACCACACCAGATACCGAACAGCAGCCCATGCAGCTGGGTATCGATGAGCACGGTGCGATTACGCTGAATAAAAACCCAATTGCCAATCTGGATGCATTGGAGCTTTCGTTGCAAAACGCGTTAAGCCTCAATCCTGATCAGGTCGTTCATGTCTATGCGGATCATCAGATTAATTATGGCAAGGTCGCCGAATTAATGGCGGCGGTGCAGCATGCCGGTATTTCCAAACTGGCGTTTGTGACGCTCGAGCAGTAGCGGGATTTATTTAAGGCGATTTCCTGCGAAAAATAGTCCAGGCTGGCTGGTCTTTTTGTCCAGCGGCTGGCGACTCGAAAAGGTTACGTAGCGCAACTATGCGCCCTTTTTCTATCCTGGCCGCCGAACAAAATTCGGTGCCATCCCGGTACATTTATTCTTGTCAATCGCCTAACTAGGGGACGTCGCGTCAATGGATTTCAATTTGCGGGTGGAAGTTGAGTTTCAGTTTGACGCTTTTTTTAAATCTACATGCGTAATATTTTTTAATTTCAGGAAAATGATATGAAAGATAATAAGAAGGCACGGAAAGCTAGAGTCAACGAAACCCTCTTGGCTCAGGCTATTGTGTTAACGCTGCCGATATTGGCTTTATCGGCATCTCCGCCGGCGCAGGCCGAAAAGGCTGTCCAAAATAAGGAAACGACTAAGGCGAAGTCTGCCGCGGGCGCCAACTCAGAGCCTGAAGAATTGGCGCCGATTAGTGTTACCGATACCAGGTCCTTGCAAATGCCTGTGGAGAATTGGCTGACCAAAGAGAGTTCGAAAGTGGTGCAGGAACGGACCAAACTGGGCGAATTGACCAAAACGACCCCTATATCCGGCAGCATTATCGATAAGGAGGAACTGGACACGGTCAAATATGTAGATATCCTGCGCGAGCAGTTTAGTCGTATACCGGGTGTAAGCGCCGTCAGAAACATCCGGTTCCCGGATGGAGGTAAGGGTTATACGCTGAATTTGCTAGATGGCATGATAGTCAGTAATCCATTCGGTACTTTTACATTTGCCGATCAAATCAATCCATCAGAGATTGAGCGCATCGAAGTCATTCGTGGACCTGGATCGGTTTTATATCCCAGCAACGGTTTTGGCGGGGCGATAAATGTCATCACCCGTGAACCGCCGAAAACCCCGCGATATTCCATTTCGCAAGAGTACGGCGGCTACGATTTTTTTAGAACCCGCGGTTCGGCAACCGGCATGATAACCAAGGATCTGGGGTATGCGGCCAGCATAAACTATATGGAGTCTAACCCCTGGGCGGATAGGGAAAGTAGCGAGCGCTTCTATAAGACCGGCAAACTGTTCTATCGGCCGGATGATGTTTCCACATTGACGCTAAGATTCGAGCATGCGAATTTGTACGTGGAAAATTCTGGTGCCCTGACCAGGCAGCAATGGGTTGATAATTGGCAACAAGCGGGGCCGACCACCAAAAACCTTTACCAGGACTTTGAGTACATTACCGGTATGTCGTCCTATAAACGGAAAATCGGTACCGGTGGGGAGTTGGAATTGACCTTTTCCCGACGCGATCAAAATGGCATGGATGGGAACCCGGGCGGCGGCAGCGGCGCGTCCAACGCCAGTATCAACCAGGTCGATAACGTTGCCAATAACGGTCACATCGTTTACCGGCAGGATTTCGACTTTGTCAAATCGCGGGTATATACCGGCTTGGATCTCTTTAACGGTTATCAAAACTCGCTGAGATTGCAGCGGGTTCCAAACACGTTTAAAATTACCACCCCTGATCGCTACACCGAGACCGGCTACAATCAGCTGGCACCGTTCATTCAGTATGAATTTTCCCCATTAAATGGTCTGTTCGGGCAAGACACGGCGTTTTCCTCGCTGGATAACATGCGCTTTAATTTTGGCTTGCGGCATGAAGACTTCGAGCAGCAATACACTCAAACCACATTGCCGACTGGCGAGACAATCAACGGTAGTAACGCGTATTCGAAGCTGATCAAAAAAGGCGGTCTTAGTTATGAATACCAAAAGGATCACGTACTTTGGTTCAGCATGGCCGATGGTTGGTACCCGCCGGGTGCTTCAACCAACGTGACGGCGACTTACCCTAATTACGGTCTTACTCCGGAAGAGAGTTTTACTAAGCAAGTCGGTTTGCGCGGTTATTTTCGTGATCAGCAGTTAAGTTACGACGTCGCAGCGTACGAAACCAATATCGATGATTATATTGCCAGTATTTTGTGTAGCGATAACCCCGGTTCTTGTCCGGGTTGGGCGGCATTACCCAATTCGATTAAAGGAAAGCCCAATCAGGCTAAGATAAATGCCACTTATACCGGTAACCCTGGTTCGGTCACGGCCAGAGGATTTGAAACGGCCTTGTCTTATCGTCCGCATGAAATGATCAAGTTCGTCGTAGCGCATACCTTAGTGTGGCAGCAATGGGACAAATATAATGCGGGCGCCACTAAACTGACAGGCGTCAACCTGACTAGCGTGCCCAAACACCAAGTCAACGGCCGCGTAACGGTTTACCCGGTGCCGGGCTGGAGCGTGGAGTTCGAATCGGATTACATCAGTAGTTACTATACCAACGTCCAGAATACAGATGCCTATCAGCGGCCGATGTTGTTCAATTTGCGCACCGCCTACACATGGAAAAACTGGACGACGTCGTTGACCATCTTGAACGTGTTGGACAGCAAATACTCATCGCGGGTTTCGGCCAATGCAGCCAATGTGCAAAGCTACCACGGTCTGGCGGGTACCGGTGATGGCCCCATCAGCTTCCGGGCCGGTATTCAATATGATTTCTGATAATCCATTATGGCCCGTTTATGCCGAATGCCATTGTGTGGCTTGCGGCTTTTGACGGGCCAGCCTTTATAACCACCGACATGATTCATTCCAAAAAGCCGGATTAGAGCGAATGGCCGCTGTCTACGCGCTGGCATATCGGAAGCCGCAATCCGTTGAGCGGATAAAACCGTCGGTATGAATTTTTGTTGCTATCGAGGAGAAAAATGAAGCGTACCTCTTTATTTTTTGTGGCCTGTTTGCAGGCAAGTAGCTCGGCCTATGCTGTCACGCAATTATGGTTTACCGATCAACCTGCCGATAGGCGCCTGTTGAAAGACCTGCACAATTCGCACGGTGGTTTGGTAAGCATCGAAAATGACGTCTACGTCAAGCAGCTTTGGCTGCAACAAGGGGCGGGTTTGCATGATTCCGGTCTGCAACAAGCTCAAGGCGGAAAATTTCATCTGTTAGATGCGGGCGGTAATCTTATGGAGCCTGTACTTGAGCCGGAAGGGATGCGTTTCAAAATGCCCGACGAGGGCTTTTATAACGCCTATTACACCGAACAGGTCCTGGCGAATCAGGTGCTGAACATCGCCACGGCCAAAGCGGAAGTGTTAAAACACAACTGTCGTTTAGGACATAACTATGATCGAGCGCTGGTCAATCCCCATCAATGGGATGCGGCGCCACTGGATATTATTCGGCTTCGCCTGCCCGAAGAGGATTTTCATACCCGTATTCAATCCGGCAACACCCTGAAATTCCGCGTCCTGCACTTGGGAAAACCGGCTAGTGGAGCTACGGTCAAATTGGAAACCGAAAAAGGTTGGAGCAAAACCACACGTACCGACGAGCAAGGGATGGCCCGTTTTCAGATTATCCAGGATAGTTTTGCGACGGATGAAACTGCGGAAAGCGGTTCCGGCAAGCCGGACGCAGATTCCGTCAAGCAACAGCGCCCGCCAAAATCCTGGGGCAACAAACAGGCAGAAAATCAAGAGCATAATGCCGATCATGGGTCGCAACAGCGCGAAGGGCGTGGTGGCGAGCATCAGCGGCATAACAATGACAGGTTTTTGGTGTCTGCGACCTTTAGCAGTCCGGATGTTGGCGAACTGGACGGCAAGCCTTATCGGCAGGTTGATTATTCGGTCGCGATGACGGGGCGTTATACCGTCAATATCCAAGCGGCAAAAGGGACGTCGGAAGCCTTGATGTTTTCCAGCGCGGGTTTTTTAACCTTGGGTGTGAGTGCGGCCCTTTACCGCCGCCGCAGGATCAAACCCTTTAAAGAGATTAGCTTCGATGAACATTAAAGCTCGCATTGACCGCCTGGATTGGCGGCGGTTTCGTTTCTGGTTGCAATTGGCCGCTTTCTTATTGCTGGTTTATGGCGGTCGATTGGCGATCGATTTAGGCCAAAGCCTGCCGACCTTTGCCTGTGGCTACAACCGGGGCGCTACCGCCGGTGTGTGTTATCTGCTGCCCTTGCAGCATCAGTTAGCGCAGCCCTGGTCGCGCTTGTTCAGTCCGGCAGGTTTGGAAGTGTTGGGCGGCCTAGGGCTGTTTTTATTATGGTTTGTGGTGCTGAATAAAGCTTGGTGCGGCTTCATTTGTCCCTTGGGTACTATTCAAGATTGGATAACCGGCTTACGCAAAAAGTTGGGCATACGTTACAGCAGCTATACGGATGAACAATTTAACCAACTCCGACTGATTAAATATGCGCTGTTACTGCTGTTGATTTTTATCCCCTTGGGGATAGGCGGGCAGTTTTTGTCGCATGACTGGGGGACGCCGTTTTGCCAAATCTGCCCGGCCAGGATGGTCATTCCGCTGTTCAACGGCGATTTTTCTCAGTGGGTCATCAACTTTTCCAGTACTGGAAAAATGATACTGACCGCCATAGGTATGTTCATCACCGGCTTGTTTTTTGTAGGTTCTTTTTTGAAAAAACGCTTCTTTTGTTTTTTCTGCCCGATGAGCGCTTTTCATTACATTTTTTCCAAGTTCGCCTTGTTCAAACTTAAAAAAGAAGGTTCTAAATGTACCGTGTGCGGTGATTGCTACCGCGTCTGCGACATGCAGATCAAGCCCATCGCCGACAATGTGACCAAGAAGGACATTCTTATGGATGATTGCATTTTATGTTTGAAATGCGTTGCAGCCTGTCCTGAGGAAGGTGCTTTGCGCGTCGATATTTTGGGGAAACCGATATTTGAAGCCACCAAAGACGGTTTTGTTAAACGGATGGGCATGGAGAAAAAGCAATGATGTCCGAGCCACAGGAAAGAGCGATCGAAACCAGTCAACAACGGCATGCGCGCCATCAAGGCATGGAGGCCAGCGAGGTTTTGGATGTAGTGGAAAAGAGCTTTTCCGGCAATCCCAAGGCCATGCAGTATTTCTACGACTTATTTCGCGATGTGTATTGCAATGGCGTCAAGACGCATTCCGGCAAGGAAACGATAGGCACGATGTGCGTACAAATACCGGACGAAATCATTCATGCGGCCGGCGGTATCCCAGTCAGAATGTGTAACGGCTTTTATACCGACGAAGAGATCGGCGGCGAGTTCATGCCGGCTAAATCCTGCTCTCTGGTTAAAGCCTCGCTAGGGATGTTGAAAAGCGAAACCAACCCCTATAGCGACGGCATCAAAACCATCGTCAACCCCACCACTTGCGACCAAAAGAAAAAAGCCGCCGGCATGATGCGGGAAATGGGCTACCAGGTTTACGACATGGAATTGCCTCCGGTTAAGGAAAGCGAGGAAGGCCGGGAATACTGGCGAAGGTCGGTACGCAAGTTTACTCAGGAAGTAACGCGGATAACGGGTAAGAAAATTACCAAAAAGGGTCTAAAGGAAACTATCAGAAAAGTAGGTCAAGCCCAAATTGCCTATCATCGCCTGAACGATTTGCGCAAACATACGCCTGTACCCATTTTGGGCAAAGATATCTTCATGCTGACCAATGCCTATTTCTTCGATGATCTCGAATGTTGGACGCAGGCCGCCGAAGCGTTGTGCGGCGAAATCGAACAGCGCGTTGCCAATGGATTTAACGCGGCCGGACGGCATTCGCCGCGCATCATCTTTACGGGTTCGCCACCGGTTTTCCCGAATCTGAAAATCCCCTTGATGATCGAGTTAGCGGATGGAGTGATCGTGGCCGATGAAACCTGTTCGTCCAACCGGCTGTTAAATGACATGGTTTCGGTGGACGAATGGTTTATGTACGACATGGTCGACGCCGTGGCCGACCGTTATCTGAAGTCCTGCACCTGTCCGATTTTTACCATGAATGACGATAGGATTCGGCGCTTGATCGACCTGTATCGTAGCTTTCATGCCGATGGTGTGATCTACCAAGCCTTTTCCGGTTGTTCGGTATACGAAATGGAGCAACGCAGTGTCGCCAAAGCTATGGAAAAAGAAGGCATACCGATGTTGTATATCGAAACCGACTATAGCCCCAGTGGTACTGGTCAGCTATCCACACGGATTGAGGCGTTTATGGAGTCTTTGAAAGCACGCAGGAGAAATAAGCGATGAATTATTTTGCAGGGATCGATATCGGTTCTACCGCCATCAAAATCGTGGTGATCGACCAGGATAGGCAAATCATTGGCAATAAAGTGGTCGGCACGGGAGCCTTGGTGTTTAAAAACGCCCAAAACGCATTTTTGGCTTTGCTCGGCGAAATCGGCTTGACTCGGCAGCATGTCAGCTATCTGACAACCACGGGATACGGGCGGAAATTGTTTCAGGATGCCGATGAAACTATCAGCGAAATCACCGCCAACGCCATTGGGGCCCGAGAAGTGGGGAAACCGTTCGGCACCATACGCACCATCATCAATATTGGCGGCCAGGATTCCAAAGGTATCAGTCTGGATGAGCAAGGCAATGTCACCAATTTTGCAATGAACGACCGCTGTGCGGCCGGCACCGGACGCTTTCTGGACATGGCGGCACGCAACCTAGAAATAGATGTAACGGATTTAGGCCCGTTTCATTTCAATGCCGTTAGCACTCCGGCCGCGGTAAATGCCACCTGTGCCGTGTTTGCCGAATCGGAAATTATCGGTTTATTGGGTATGGGGCATGGCCGGGAAGAAATCGTCAAGGGCATTCATTTTTCCATTGCCAAGAGAACGATCAAACTGGTGAAAAGAGTGGGTATCGAGGAGTTATTGTATTTCGATGGCGGGCCGGCACTAAACCAAGGATTGGTGGCCGCCCTGGAGGACGAATTGGGGCGACGGCTGGTGATACCGCCCATTCCGCAAGTGACCACGGCCTTTGGTGCGGCAATCATCGGTTTGGAGTCTTTCCAATTCGAGAAACAGGAAAGGCAAGAAATTGCGCCGCAAGTGGTAGCCGTCAGCGGTGGATGTCAGAGTTGTACCTGTGACTGAGCCAGTCCTTAGCTTTCGAATCAACAGCTCTGTGCCTAAGCCATGCGACAGCGTTATTTTTCATTTTTTCACAAGCCATTATGCCGAGTCAGCATTTGTATAGTCTGCCGACTGTTTTCGTCTTGGGTCTGGTATTTGGCATGGGACCATGCACGATTACCTGTTTGCCTTTTTTGGGTCCGGTATTTTTGGCCAAGCACGGCGGGATTAATCAATCGTGGAAGATTATCCTGCCCTTTTCTTTAGGTCGCTTGTCTAGCTATAGCACCCTAGGCATTTTTTCCGGCCTTGCCGGGGCCTCTATCCAGCAAATGCTGGACAATTTTTGGGTGGCATGCTTATTGGGTGGATCGACTATTTTGGTAGGCCTGCTTATTTTTTACCGTAGCTATCGAAAAAGCGGCTGTAAAGGCGGTAAACGTATCGCTCTGCAGGATCACCCGCTATTGCCCAGCGGCCTGTTCTTTATGGGGGTGGGGATGGCGGCAACCCCCTGTATCCCTTTAACGAGTGTGATAGTAACGGCGGCCAGCACCGGTAGCGGCCTGTCGGGCTTTTTTTTGGGTTTGTGCTTCGGCATCGGTGCCGTCATCGTGCCTGCTTTAGTGTTTGGTATGGGTATGGCGTACTTCAGTGAGCGTATCCGACAAATATTGTTTGGTTGGCGTACTCGTTTGGAACGGGCAAGTGCGCTGCTTTTGATTGCCATGGGTATTTTTACGATTGGAGGGGCGGTCGGCTAAGACTTGCCAAGGGTTGCGTTATCGTTGGTCAATCGTGAAGTATCGGGTTGACTGTTTGAATTTTGATTGTGTTTTAATTACGCCTGTCTATGAACACACTTATCAGTTGGTTTACCCGTAATAGCGTTGCGGCCAATTTGCTTATGCTTGCGATTATGCTGTGGGGCATGACCGCCTTCGGCAAGATTATCGTTGAGGCACATCCTTCAACCCCAATGGATCTGGTTACGGTTAAGGTGTTCTTTAGGGGGGCCGCCCCCAAAGACGTTGAAGAAAGCGTCTTGGTCAGAATTGAAGAAGCGATTCAGGACCTTGACGGCATCAAGAGTATCAATTCGCAAGCGACCGAGAGCAATGGCGAAGTGAATATAGAGGTAGGGGAAAACCATGATCCCCGCAAACTCCTAGAAGATGTTAAAGCCCGCGTCGATACCATAGACAATTTTCCCGAAGGCATGAAAAAGCCGGTTGTCGCGATAGCCCAGAGACAGTGGGAAGTCATTAGCGTTATCGTAGCTGCGGATGCGCCGGAGCGAGAATTGCGATTGCTTGGCGAGCGGGTGCGTGACGACTTGGTGGCTTTGCCGGGCGTTTCGCAAGTTCAATTAACGGCCGTTAGGCCTTACGAGGTGGCGATCGAAGTTTCGGAAAAGGATTTGCAACGTTACAGTTTGACCTTCGATGCAATTGCGCAGGCAATTAATCGATCCTCGTTAAATTTACCCGCTGGGAGTATCAAATCAACCAATGGCGAGATTATGTTGCGCACCATGGGCCAAGCGTATGACAGGGAGGCTTTTGCAAATATCGTGCTGCGCCCACGGGACGATGGCAGTCAATTGCGCTTAGGCGATATAGCCAATGTTGTGGATGGTTTTGAAGAGGAACCCTTGCAAACGGCTTATAACCATAAGCGTTGCGTCAAAGTTGAGGTTTATCGTTCGGGTAATCAAAGTGTGCTGGATATTGCCAGCAAGGTGAAAAATTATATTGCGGAAAATCGTGATCGTATGCCACCCGGAGTGGAACTTACTTATTGGCGGGATCAGGCGGAGTCCATCAAGATAAGGTTGGATAGTTTGTTAAATAGCGCCATTCAAAGCATGTTGCTGGTGTTTATCGTGCTATCGCTATTTTTGCGTATGTCTATTGCGTTTTGGGTTTCGGCCGGCATACCGGTTTCAATTTTGGGTGCTTTTGCGATGATGCCGATTTTAGGGATCAGTATTAACTACACCAGTGTCGGAGCGTTCATTTTAGTGTTGGGCTTGGTGGTAGATGATGCCATTGTCACGGGTGAAAGTATTTACGCACGGATTAAACAGAACTTAGATAAGAATGGCACTGTAGCCGCTATTAAAGGTACCCAGGAAGTGTCTGTGCCTGTCACTTTCGGCATGCTGACGACGGTGGTCGCATTTTTTGGCTTGCTGATGAATAGCGCCGGAGAGTTGGGCAAAAACCTAAATGTGGTACCGATGATTGTCATCAGCGTTTTATTGGTTTCATGGGTGGAATCGAAATTTATCTTGCCCGCGCATCTCAAACATTTAAGTTTCAGTACAGGTCATGATTCGAATGCATTTGGCCGCTGGCAAACTCGATTTGCCGATGGCCTGGAACAGGCAATAGCTCGCTTTTATACCCCGTTTTTGCTCAAGGTATTGGAATACCGCTACCTGGCCTTATCGGTTTTGTTTACGTTGGCAATGGTTTTAGTCAGTCTCGTGGCGAGCGGCCGGATTGGCTTTAATTTTTACCCCAACGCGCCTAGTGATTCGGTCCGAGCCACGCTGACCATGCCGATAGGCACGCCTTTCGATGTTACCCGGCGTCATGCCGAGACCATGATTGAAGCCGCCGAAAAATTACAACGGAAATACCTCGAGCCGGTGACGAATAAAAGCATCATTATTGCCATTTACAGCAGCGCGGGTAGTACTGGTGGCAACAGCAAACCGCAATCGCACATTGCCCAAGTGATGTTTCAAGTTACCCCCCCCGAAATTCGCAGCATTAAAGTCAGCAGTCAGGAATTGGCCGCGGAGTGGCGAAGCCTGATCGGCACTATTCCGGGGGTGGAAAAATTGAGCTTCGTCGGTGAAATCCGTCGCGGCAATGGCATGCCGGTCGATGTCGAGCTGCGGGGTCAAAATTTCCAATTGCTCAATGATGTTGCAGAAAAATTACAAACGCATCTTGCGAGCTATCCTGGTGTTTCGGAGATTACCAATAGCCATGAAGCAGGTAAGGAAGAGTTGCAACTCAGTATCAGACCCGAAGCGGAATTGTTGGGCGTGACACTCGATGATTTGGCCAGACAGGTACAACAAGCTTTTTTGGGGCTGGAAGCGCAAAGAGTACAGCGCGGTCGCGACGATGTCAGGATCGTGGTGCGTTATCCAGTCGCCGAGCGAAGCTCATTGGCCGAGCTAAAAATGATGAAGATACGCACACCCAGCGGTATTGAAGTGCCGTTCGCCGATGTCGCCGATATAAGAATGCAACGCAGTGCTGCCGTGATTCATCGCGCCGACAGGTTCCGCACGTTGAATGTGACGGCTGATGTCGATTTCAAAACTGTGGGGATGGAATCGCTAAAACAGGATGTGGATGAATGGCTGCAAGACCTGCTGTCTGCCCACCCTGATGTCAACTACCGCTGGCGAGGACAGGCTCAGGAACAAGCCGAATCACTGACCAATGTGGTTTCCGGCACTAGTTTGGCTTTACTGGGTATTTATGCGATGTTGGCCATTCCTTTTAGATCCTATACGCAACCTTTTATTGTCATGTCGGTGATTCCATTCGCTTTGCTGGGGGCAGTGCTCGGGCATATGGTCTTGGGTATCAATTTAACGCTGAACAGCATTTTAGGTATGGTTGCTTTGATGGGGGTCGCCGTCAATGACAGTTTAGTGATGGTCGATTTCATCAACCGGCGCAAATTGGCGGGAGAAGATATTGGTTATGCAATCAGTCAAGCTGGTTCAATCCGCTTTCGACCCATTATGCTGACATCGCTAACCACCTTTGTGGGCTTATGTCCCTTGATGTTTACCGATAATGTGCAGGCGCAATTTTTGGTACCCATGGCGGCCTCATTGGGCTTTGGGGTGTTATTTGCCACATTTATTACGCTATTTTTTGTGCCTATGAATTATATGATTCTGGAGGATATCGGCGGTTGGTTGCATAAGTCTTTTAGAGAAAAGATCGCATGAAATTAATAGAGCCCAAAATCAAGTTATTGCCTCAGTCGCAATTCAATTTTGGCTTGGCCCTATGGGTTAAGTCAGTGTCAATCGGCTTTATGTTGCAAGGTTGTAGCTACTTTAGTCCGACGGAATCGCTACCTGAGACGGTTGCCATTCCAAGAGAATGGAGCTCCCAACTCAGTCAAGCCAGTCAGACGCAGGCCGGCTTGCCGTCCTGGGTCAATGAATTTTCCGACACGCGGTTGAACGAACTGGTAAGCGAAGCCATGCAGCATAATCCAGGCATGCAGCGTTTGTTGGCAGGGGTTGCCGTTGCTGACGATCAAACTTGGTTGGCTTGGTCGAAATTCTGGCCGCAGTTAACCGGCGGCTTTAAATCCAGCCGGAATAAGCGTAATAACGCAGCGGGTTTCGCGGTGTCGCCCAGGCCCATCAACAATTTCGGCGTTTCGCTGGATTTTCTCTGGGAAATCGATCTTTGGTATAGGTTAGGGAATGAGTTAGAAGCAACCGAACATGAAAAAACCGCCGCCGAATCAGATTTGTATGCGGCTCAATTGTCGCTGGCAGCTAATATTGCCAAGAGCTGGTTTGATGTCACCGAGGCATCGCAACAACTGCAACTGGCAGAAAAAACCATACAAAGTTTCAAGCATACTTTGGATATTGTGGAACAAGGTTATAACCTCGGTGTATACAAGCCTCTTGATGTGCGGTTGGCTAGAAGCAATCTACTCGGCGCCGAGGGGCGTAGGGAAAATTATTTAAAAATTCAGGATGAAGCCAAACGAACGCTGGAATTTTTTTTGGGCCGTTACCCTTCAGCCAATCTGACGACTACACAGCAATTACCCGACATTCCGCTGATCGTGCCCGCTAGTATTCCTTCCGAATTACTGGAGCGCCGTCCCGATATTGTTGCGGCGGCCGAACGTTTTTTTGCTACTGACCAAAGGCTGATAAAAGCCAGAAAAAACATGCTACCGACCATTCAGCTCAACGGTAGTGTCGGAACCAGCACAAAAAAATTGTCCGATATTTTTAATCCGGAAAATTTAATTTGGAATATGGCAGGCAGTCTTACCCAGCCGCTTTTTAATGGCGGACAGCTATTCACCGAGCACAGTCAGGCCGAGGCCCGGGTCAAGCAGGCAGCCGCAAGTTACGCAGAAGTGGTATTACAAGCCTTTCGCGAGGTTGAAACAACGTTGGCGGCAGGCCAATGGCTGCAGCAGCAATATTCGCTTCTAATTTCAGAAGTGACGGAATCGCGCGAAGCTGTAAGGTTGGCGGAGGCGGATTATCTGACCGGATTGACGGATATAGTTACCTTGCTGGAATCCCAGCGCCGTGCTTTGGATGCTGAAAGCAATTTGCTTGAGCTCAATAAGCAACGTTTGCAAAATCGTGTCAATTTGTATCTGGCTCTTGGTAGCCCAATTGTTGAACCTAATAAAATATGAAACTACTTCTTAAACGAATTCTGCCTCTGTTGGTAATGGCCTTAGGGGTTTCATTAGCTTATTACACCTACGCTACCAAAGTGGAGGTTAAGCGTAAGCCCAAGCTTAGTCAGGAGTTGAGCGTTGAGACGGTGAAAGTGAAACCACAGCAATTTACCCCCACCATTGAGGCGCAAGGGGTAGTCGAACCCAGGACGACGACGACCCTGATTCCGCGCATTTCGGGGGAAATCATCAGTGTTTCGCCTAACTTTAGACCTGGCGGTTTTTTCAAGCAAGGCGAAGTCTTGCTTGCATTGGATCAAACCGACTACAAGCTTGCGATGAAATCGGCTCAGGCCGAACTTGCTGAAGCCCGGTTTAATTTTGAACAGGAGGCGGCGCAAGCCGAATTGGCTGAGGCTAATTGGTCCAGGTTGAGAAATAATCAGGAAGCCTCAGATTTGGCTTTGCATAAGCCTCAGTTAGCCCGTGCGAAGGCTTCGGTGGATTCTGCCCTGGCAAAGTTGCAAAGAATTGAATTGGATTTGCAACGGACAACAATTAAAGCCCCCTATAGCGGGCGCATTTTGGAGCAGTTTGTCGACGTCGGTCAGTACGTTTCTCCCGGTACATCACTCGTTAAGATTTTTGCAACTGATTATGTGGAAGTGCGATTACCGATCACCGATAAGCAACGCGGCCTATTGGATTTGCCAAGAGCGTATATCGGCGAGACGACGGATAAGCAGCGTGTTTATCCAAAGGCCAATGTCAAAGCGGTCTTAGGCGGTCGAGAGTTTCGCTGGTCCGGACATGTTGTGCGTACCGAAGCCAATGTCGACAAAGCTACCCGACAAATGTTTGTGATTGTTCAGGTCGATAATCCTTATCAACACAATCAGGACGATAAGCCACCGCTTGAAATCGGACAGTTTGCTAAAGCAGAGATTCAGAGTAAGACATTCGATGACGTTTTCGTGTTACCACGCACGTCGATTCAAGGCGAGGACACCGTTATGACTGTCAATGAAGAAAGTCGAGTGCAGAGGAAAAAAGTCAATGTGCTGTGGGAAACTACTGACCAATTGGTTATAAAAGATGGGCTAGCCTCAGCCGATCAAATATGCGTGACGTATGTGCCTTTTGTTTCGGATAATGCCAAAGTAAAAGTAATTGCATCGAATTAGCCCATGAGTCCGTTTCTTGGCTTCGCAAGGATGGGAAAGCCGAATAGTCTTGCATTGGATGCTGGTGGCGAGGTTAGTAAGTTAACCGAAAGGTCCTTCGCCTCTTAAAACAATCAATGACAATTAAAGCCATCGACCCACCACAGCGGACATCCTCTCGGTGAAGAAATTGACCGCTTAAGGGTCGGGGTGAACCATTGATAATGTCGATTTGCTCACCGAATACCGGACAGCCAACTGGGTCACGGATGCCTTAACCGTTAAAATTGGAAACTCGCTCCGACCGGCAGGTTTTGGCCGATTGTGTTGAAAAACTCTCCTGAATGTATAGGTTTAGAGGAGTAAAATAAGTCCATCTCCGATTGGAATGAGAGGTGGTAGCATGATGGGACAACAATCAGGTATACAGGAACAACTGTTTTTCTGTTTCAGTCTGGAAAACCATGTACCGAAAGATCATCTGTTGAGGGATATTCACCGCCTTCTCGATCTTGGCGACTTTCGCAAGCAATTAGCCAGTTTTTACAGCCCGATGGGCCGCCCATCGATCGACCCCGAGTTAATGGTCCGCATGTTGATTCTCGGGTACTGCTTTGGGATTCGTTCCGAGCGTCGTCTCTGTGAAGAAGTCCATTTAAATCTGGCGTACCGCTGGTTCTGCCGACTGGACCTAAACGATGCCGTGCCGGATCATTCAACCTTTTCCAAAAATCGCCATGGCCGTTTCCGGGAGAGTCAGGCCTTTCGGTTGTTATTTGAAACAGTCTTGCAGCGGTGCATGGCTGAGGGCTTGGTGAAGGGCGAAGGCTTCGCCACCGATGCCAGTATCATCAAAGCCGATGCGCAACGACAACGTCGGGTTGAGGGTGGCGAGACTGTCGATTGGGGTGATCCCGAGCCAGAGCTGGAATCGAATATGATTGTAACCTATTGTATATATTGTTTAATTAAATATTATGTTGTTAAGTTACTGTAAAAGTTACTGCAAACCATGGTTCTATGCCTATTCTCTATGATTAATTCACCAGCGAATAACATACTTCATGAACGTAACCACTAGCCGACCAGCTCAAGATTAACTGCTCCAACAATGGCCAGTGATCTACCCCCATACCCCTTATCGATTTCCGCTAAGCAGCACCCCCAGTACCCCGCACCCCCCTAAATCTGATTTGGGTCCCCCCAGCTTTACTAAGCATAGTAATTTGCACAGGCAGAGGGTGGTTTTGTCGAATTAATGCTGCTAGGTTCCAATAACTTTTTCTACGCTTTGCGCTAAAGGCCTCAACTCGTGGGTAAGAAAATTCTTCATAGGGCGCAATAACTTTGTATTCATCGGCAAGCTGTTCAAGCTCGCAGTGCTGGCGATCAACAACATTCCATTTGTAGGAATGGGGCTGCCGAAAGTCGATTCCCGCGAAGACACCGTGCCCTCGGGGCTCACCAGGATCCCGAAGAGTTCTGCCCCCCCAGTTGTCGAGAACGCGGCTTAATTAAAGTCAGCATCTTGGGCTGGGTTGCAGTGGAAATAGTTGTTGATTATTTGATCAATATTGTCAATCATCACCCAAAATTGACCCGCTAAACGTCATTGAAAACTGACCCGCTTAAGCTTAATTTTTAGTTTTTTTCGATAATCTTGTTCCGTTGTTTTAACCGATAGGAATCATCGCCTGTTTCC
>Ga0194128_10003523_pt1 | contig 23912 bp, 15 predicted proteins | sample TA2KigCa65mmetaG_FD_148650 | JGI IMG/M metagenome (GOLD analysis project Ga0194128, IMG submission 148650) | Freshwater microbial communities from Lake Tanganyika, Tanzania - TA2015037 Kigoma Deep Cast 65m | ecosystem: Environmental > Aquatic > Freshwater > Lake | place: Tanzania: Lake... | reverse complement strand
GGCTGTGGCGCGCACTCGGGGATGCCGGACGCGCGCGCGAGTGCGAGACGCGCTCGGCGAGCGCCGGCGCGGTCTTGCCGCTGCGCTGAAGAGCCGACTCCCAGAGCGTCCTGCCTGCGCAAGGCAGCGCGCCGCGCAGCCCGTTAGTGGGCCGCGCGGCGCGGGGAGGAGCCCGAGTTGGGCTCGGGACTAGGTCGGGCTCGGGACTAGGCCGATTCGCGCTCGATGCGCGCGTCGGGGAGCGGCAGCTCCGTCGCCGCGGGCTGGGCCACATCGAGCGGCGTCAGGCCGCGGGCCAGCGTCGCCTCGCCCCGCACATGCTTGTCTTCGACGACGAAGGTGCGCGTGTCGGTGCGCGAAGGCAGCTCGAACAGGAGGTCGCGCAGGGTGTCCTCGAGGATCGAGCGCAGGGCGCGCACGCCGGTCTCGCGCTGGATGGCGACCTTGGCGATGGCCTCGAGCGCGTTCGGCGCGAACTCCAGCTCGGCGCCCGAGAGCTTGAACAGGCGCTGGAACTGGCGCGTGAGGGCGTTGCGCGGCTCGGTCAGGATGCGCACGAGGTCCTCTTTGTTGAGCGTGTCGAGCGTGGCGATCACGGGCAGGCGGCCGGTGAACTCGGGGATCATCCCGAACTCGATCAGGTCGCGCGGCTCAAGCTGCCTCAATAATTCGTCGCGGGTCGAGGTGTTGGCCTTGTCGGGCGGCTGGTCGGCGCCGCCGCCGAGCTTGGGCATCGCGCTGCCACCCGGCGGAAAGGCGAAGCCGATGCGGCTCTTGCCGACCCGGCGCGAGATGACCTGCTCGATGTTGGAGAAGGTCCCGCCGCAGATGAACAGGATGTTCGAGGTATCGACCTGAATGTAGGCCTGCTCGGGGTGCTTGCGCCCGCCTTGGGGCGGGACGCTCGCCACGGTGCCTTCGAGGATCTTGAGCAGCGCCTGCTGGACGCCCTCGCCCGACACATCGCGCGTGATCGAGACATTGTTCGTGGTACGCGCGATCTTGTCGATCTCGTCGATGTAGACGATGCCTTGCTGGGCGCGCTCGACATCGAAGTCTGCGTTTTGCAGCAGCTTCAGGATGATGTTCTCGACATCTTCGCCGACATAGCCGGCTTCGGTGAGTGTCGTCGCGTCGGCGATCGCGAAGGGCACATCGAGCATGCGCGCGAGCGTGCGCGCGAGCAGCGTCTTGCCCGAGCCCGTGGGACCGACGAGCAGGACATTCGACTTCTCGAGCTCGACATCGCCGGTGGCGGCAGGATTTTGCGAATGGTGGCGCAGGCGGCGGTAGTGGTTGTACACCGCGACCGCCAAGGTCTTCTTCGCGAGCTGCTGGCCGATCACATATTCGTCGAGCTTGCGCGCGATTTCGATCGGCGTGGGCAGTCGCTTCTCCGTGCGATGCGCGGCCGCGCCGATGCGGCCACGCCCAGCGGTGGAGCCGGCCGCCGTGGGCGATGCGGTGGTGCCAGCCGTCGCGCCAGCCTCGGGACTGCGGCGTTGTTCCTCGTTCAGGATCGAGTTGCAGATCTCGATGCACTCGTTGCAGATGTAGACTCCCGGCGGTCCGGCGATCAGGGACGCCACATGGTGACGGCGCTTCTCACAGAACGTGCAGCGCTCAACATTGCGACCACGGTTGGAGGACGGACTCATGTCACATCCAATCCTACAGGTTCGAAGTCCCGAACGGAGAAGGCAACGCACGAATCCGGCGTTCTAGGACGCAGAAGAGATGCATGCGGAAAGCGCTTCCATACGCGCCCCGTGGCCTCGGGATCCGGCCTCGGGGGCCGGGCTCCTAGGCCACGGGAAGAGTAAGACGACGGTTTCGTCGGCGAGATTACGAGTGTGTCACGAGCTCGCAGGCGCGGCCGGGTGCGAAGGCGCGACGACATGGTCGATCAGGCCGAATTCCTTGGCCTCTTCCGACGAGAAAAACTTGTCGCGCTCGCAGGCCTTGGCGAGCTCCTTCGCCGTGCGGCCGGAGTGGGTCGAGAGGATTTCCTCGAGCGTCTTCTTCATCTTCAGGATCTCGTTGACCTGAATTTCCATGTCCAGCGCCGTGCCTTGGGTGCCGCCCCAGGGCTGGTGGATCATCACGCGGCTGTTGGGCAGCGCGTAGCGCTTGTTCTTCGCGCCGCCGGCGAGCAGCACCGCGCCCATCGAGGCCGCCTGCCCGAGGCAGTAGGTGGCGACATCGGGGGTCACGAACTGCATCGTGTCGTAGATCGCGAGGCCGGCGGTGACCGAGCCACCCGGGCTGTTGATGTAGATGTTGATGTCCTGACTCTTGTTGGCCTTGTCGAGGAACAGGAGCTGGGCCATCACCGAGTTGGCGACATTGTCGTCGATCGCGGTGCCGATGAAGATGATCCGGTCCTCGAGCAGGCGCGAGTAGATGTCGTAGGTGCGCTCGCCCCGGCCGGTCTTCTCGATGACATAGGGAACGTAGTAGTTGGATGCGCTCATGGTCGTGTGGGGCTTGTCGGGCAGTGGGGAATAAGGCTTGAGCGGGCCGGGATCAAGGATTCGCGCGGCGCGATCGCGGTGCGCCCGCTGCCCGAAAACGGGAAGTGGGGGAGCGCAGCGAGTCGCGACCGCCCCGAGAGCGAGACAAATGGCGGCGGCAGGGCCTCTCGCGTGGGAGGTCGGGCCGCCAGAAAGCGTCGGGATGCGCCAGTGCTCAGACCTTGGGAGCGAGCAGCTTGGCGTTCTCGCGCAGGAACACGCGCACCTTGCGCTCGAGGATCTCCATGGAGAGCTGCGGCAGGAGGTTCTGCTGTTGGTAGAAGTTGCGCACCTCGTCGAACGATGTGCGGTTGCGGCTGGCGATCCCGCGCAGCTCGCCCAGCAGCTCCTGCTCGCTGACGCGCAGATGCTCGACCTCGGCGATGCGCTCGACGAGGAAGTAGGCCTTGGCGCTCTTCTCCGCGTCCGCTTGGGCCTGCGCCTCGGTGGCAGCCGCTTCGCGCTCGATGGCTTCGGCGCTCTGGCCCTGACCGGCGAGCTCGTTCCTGCGCTGAGCGAGGCGACCCTTGGTCTGTTCGTCGACCATCGTCGGCGGCAGGTCCATGGTGTGGGCCCCGATCACAGTCTCGAGCAGCGCAGTCTCGATGCGCTGGTCCTCGATCTGGCGGTTGGCCTGCTCGAGGCCGTCTTGGGCGCGCTTCCTGAGCTCGGCCAGGTCGGCGGCGCCGATGATCTTCATCAGCTCCTCACGGCTCGGCAGCACGACGCGGAAGGCGTTCTTCACATCGACCGTGCAGGTGCCCCTGTGGCCGCGCGCGGACTCGACCTCGAAGTCGGCGGGGAAGTCGAGCTCGATCTGTGCCGATTCGCCGTCCTTCTTGCCCGTCATGGCGGCCTTGAAGGCGGCTGCGTCGACGCCCGGCAGGGTCGAGGCGGGGGAGATGCGCAGGCCATCGCGCTGCCAGACCTGCTCATCGCCGTGGCGCAGGGTGACGCGGCACAGCGCCATGCCGTCCTCGGGGAGCCCCTCGTCGCCGACGGGCTCGGGATGGGCCTGATTCTTGCGCGCCTGCTCGATCGCGGCCTCGATCTCCTCGTCGACGACCGGCGGCAGCGACGACTCGATTTCGAGGCCCTTGTAGCTGCCGAGCTCGAACTCGGGGCGCAGGGAGAACTCGAAGCTGTGGGCGAAGTCGACGCCCGCGAAGGCCTCTCCGAAGTCGACGGACGGGTTGGAGAGCGGGCGCAGCTTGTGCTCGTCGATGGCGCGCGAGTAGGCCTGATTGACAAAGCGCAGCGCCACTTCCTGGCGCACTTCCTTGCCCTGCATGCGGTTGACGACCTCCGGCGGCACATGGCCGGGGCGGAAACCCTTGATCTTCATGCGCTTGCCGAGTTCCTTCAGCGCCTTGTGGAACTCGGCCTCGAACTCCGTGCTCGGCACGGTGAAGGAGACCTTGGCTTGACAGGGTGCGGGGCGTTCGACGGTGAGCTGCACGGCGGGACCTGAGGGTGGGAGTCAGGGAGCGAAAATCGCGGGCGAAAAGTCTAGCGGGGGGGTGGCGGGGCCGTCCATCGACGAGCTCGCGATCCGCGTCCCGGGGTGGCGCGGCCGCCAGCCAGCTGCGGGCTGTTTCCGCGCCCATTCCGGCCTATCCTCGGAGCCCAGCCATGAAGTTGCAGCTGCGCCATGTCACCTCCCTCGAGGAGGCGCTCGCCCAGAGTGCCCTGCTCGATGCCTCGGCCGCGGAGTTCCACGCCCAATACTCGGACGCGCCCTATCCCGCCGGGGGCGCCGAGCGCTGCCTGCGACAGCACTTCCAAGCTCCTGAGTGCGTGCTCGTCGTGGCCGAGGAGCAGGGTGCCGCGCCCGGCTCGCGCGTCTGGGGGCTGTGCTTCACGGGTCCCTTCACCGACCCCCTGCTCGGCACGACCCAGCCCATGGTGCTCGTACTGCATGTCGATCCGTCCCTGCGCCACCGCGGCGTCGCGCGCGAGCTGATTGCGCACGCCGACGGCCTGCTCTTCGTGCGCGGCCACGCCACCCTCGCCGCCCGCGCCGGCCACAACGACGACGCGCTCATCTCGATGGGCGAGCGCTGGGGCTTCGTCCGCGCGTGGGAGCTGATGGTCAGGGAATGAGCGGCGGAACGGAACATCGCCGCGTGGGTTAGCCTTGCGCGAGCCATGCAACAACCGTCCCTTTGCCTGTCGAAGTCCCTGATCGGAACCGCGGTCCTGCAGCTGGTGTTCGCGGGACTCGCGCTGGCTCGAGCTCCGCAGGGCGTTACGGCGCGGGTACCGAGCGCGAAGTGGGCGCCACGGGTGCTCCAGCCGTCGGAGCACGGCGTCGGACGGCGCGTGGCGATGGCGAGCGTGCGGTCGCTCGCGGGCGTCGAAGTCGAGTTGCCCGGGGAAGCGAAGTATGTGGTGTTCGCGCTCCTGAGCCCGACCTGCCCGCTGAGCGCAAAGTTCACGCCGACCTTGGTCGAGCTCGCGCAGGCCGCGCCGGCGGGAGTGCGCTGGGTGATCGTCGATCCGGTCGCGACGGACACGCGCGAGTCGCTGCAGGCGCTCGCGGAGCGTTTCGGCGCGAGCGCGACGGTCGTGAGCGATGCCGAGGGCCGGCTCGCGCGCGCGCTCGGCGCGACGACGACCACCGATGTGATCGTGACGGATGCGGCCTTCACCGTGCAGTTCCATGGCGCGGTCGATGACCAGCACGGAATCGGGTACTCGCTCGAGAAACCGCGCCGACGCTTCCTCCTCGATGCGTTGAGTGCGCTCGTGCGCAGCGAGCCGCTGCTCGTGGCCGCGACCGATGCTCCCGGCTGCGAACTCGAGCTCGGCGATTCACCCGCACCGACGACGGAAGTGACCTACCACGAGCGCGTCGAGCGCATCATCCAGCAGCGCTGTGTCGAGTGCCACCGCGACGGCGGTGTCGCGCCGTTCTCGCTCGAGCGCTTCGAGGATGTCGTCGCCCACGCCGGCATGCTGCGGCGCGTGGTCGAGAAGGGTGTGATGCCGCCGTGGTTCGCGGCGCCGTTCGAGCGCGCAGAGGGTGAAGCAGCGACGACGCCATGGGCCAACGATCGGTCGCTGGGGGAGCGCGAGCGCGCGGACCTGCTCGCGTGGCTCGCAAGCGGCAAGCCCAAGGGCGATCCGACGACGGCGCCGCTGCCGCGCCAGTTCGCCGGCGAGTGGAACATCCCGACGCCCGATCGCGTGTTTCAGTTCGCGGAGCCGGTAGCCGTCAAGGCGAGCGGGACGATGCCGTACCAGAATGTGATCGTCGAGACCGGGCTCGAGGAGGATCGCTGGGTGCGCGCGATGGAGGTGCGGCCGGGCGTCGCGGGTGTCGTGCACCATGTGCTCGTGCACTTGGTCGACCCGGAGCTCGAGCGCGCGAACGAGGGGCGCCGTCGGCGGCGCGCGGACGACGACATCGCGGCCGAGGAGCGCCTCGGCTTCTGGGCCGCCTATGTGCCGGGGCAGGCCGCGCTCTGCTATCCGCCGGGCTTTGCCAAGCTCCTGCCGAAGGGCGCGAAGCTGCGCTTCCAGATGCACTACACGCCCAACGGCACGGCGACCGAGGATCGCACGCGCATCGGCGTGGTGTACGCCGACGCGCCGCCGCTGCACGAGGTGCGCACGATCGGCGTCGTGAACCCGCGCATCCGCATCCCGCCGGGCGCCGCCGACCACGAGGAGAGCGCGACCTTCCCGATCCCGCTCGACGCGGTGCTGCTCTCCTTCGTGCCGCACCTGCATGTGCGCGGCAAGGCTGCGCGCTACGAGCGCATCGCGCGCGACGGCGCGAGCTCGATCCTGCTCGACGTCCCGCGCTACGACTTCAACTGGCAGCTGCTCTACCGGCTCGCCGAGCCCGTGACACTGCGCGCGGGCGAGCAGCTGCGCTTCACCGCGTGGTACGACAACAGCGCGGGAAATCCCGCCAATCCCGATCCCGCCGCGACGGTGCGCTGGGGACCGCAGACCTTCGACGAGATGCACTTGGGCTACGTCGAGTACTACCTGCCGTGGGTGCCGCCGGGCGCGAAGCTGCCGGTGCCGCGGCGCGGGCGCTAGCTCGCGCTCGCGCTCGCGCGCGCGCTCAAGGATTGAGGAAGAAGCGCAGGCCGTTGCTCAGGCTCGTGGTGCCGATGCCGGCGGGGTCGCGCGACCACACCTGCCCGTAGACCTCGTTGCCGAGCGTCAGGCCCGGCGTGGTGCCCGCCTGCGCGATGGGGTTGAAGTCGAGGCTGATCACGCCGCTGCAGTCGTTGCCCGAGGTGCTGCCGCCGCTCGACGAAGCCGCGCTGCGCACCGTGGGGGCCTGCACGCACAGGTAGCCCCCAGCGAACGGCTGGGCTGCGGCGCGGAAGCCGTAGAAGAACAGGCCCGACTTCTGGTTGAGCAGGTTCGTGGCCTGCACGAGGAACGGCGCGGCCGACGAGAGGCTGGCGTTGCCCTGCCACGACATCTGGGGCGTGCAGCCGAGGCTGTTCGTCTTGCCCGTGCAGTAGGTCGAGGGCAGGGCCGGGAAGGCGCGGGCCGCGAACACGCGGCCGCCGTTCGTCGCGATGCTGTCTGCGTTCGCGCCGGCGACGAGGAGGTCGCTCGCTCCGTCGCCATCGAAGTCTTCGCCCGTCGTGGCGATGCCGTCGCCGAGCACGCCGCTCGGCGGACCGACCAGCGTCCCGATCGGAAGCAGCGACTCGCCCGAGTAGAGGAACACCGCGCCTTCGTTGCCGCTGCCGACAGGATTCTGGTAGCCCGTCGCGCCGATGGCGATGTCGGGGCGCCCGTCGTTGTTGATGTCGTCGATGAGTCCGACCGCGCTGCCGTAGTTCAGGTTGGCGCTCGGCCCATTCCAGTTGATCGGGGCGACGGGCGAACCCGTGAAGAGGATCTTGCCGTCGATCAAGAGCACGCACCCGGAGTTGGTGCCGTTCAGGTCCGTGCCCGGCGCGCCCGCGAAGACATCCGAGAAGCCGTCGAGATTGAAGTCGAGTCCAGCGCTCAGGCTGATGCCCAAGTTCGCGCCCGCGCAGGCGCCCTGAAAGTTACCGACCTCCGCGTAGCTCTGGCCGCTGGAGAGCGAGACCTGCCCGGTGGAGACGGCTCCGCCGAAGCCCGGATAGGAGGGGGCGCCCGCGACACAGTCGGCGGCGGAGGTTGCAGCGTAGGTTGCCGGCGACGGTGTAGCCGAGCCACGCGTTGGCCGCGATGCTCGTGTGGGTCCAGAGCGCGAGCGGCGACGGGTTGTTGTAGAGCGCGTTGCCGCTCACGACATACACATGATCGCAGTTGGCGAGCGTCTACCTGCCACCGCAGGGAGCGCCAACGATCACCTCGCGCGCGCCGTCGGCGTTGCGGTCGTCGTGGGCGGACACGGCCCAGCCGAACAGGTCTCCGGCCGCGTCGCCGAGGCGCACGCGGTGCAGCGTGGGCGTGCCCGTGTTGCTGCGCACCACGCACACCGCGCCGCAGTCCGTGCCGGGGAGGCCGTCTTGGTACGGAGCTCCGACCACGACTTCGGGCCGGTTGTCTCCGTCGCGATCGTTAAGCAGTGCCAGCGAGCGTCCGAAGTTGGCGTCGCTGGAGAGCTGCGTCGAGGTCGGCGCGAGGCTCCACAGCACAACCGCCGTCGTGCTTCCGAGCGAGGCGCCGGACAAGCACACGATGCGACCGCGACCAGCGTTGAACCCGGGCTCGCCGACGAGCACGTCGTCGAATCCTCGCCGTTCCAGTCGGGGCACGCCAGCATCGACGTGCCGGCGCGCGCCTGTGCGCCTCCTGCATGGGACGCCATCAGCGTTTGGGCCGAGGCGTAGTTCGCGACGAGGGGTAGGAGCAGGACGAGGGCGCGTTGGTGGAGCATGGTGGGGAGCCGCGGCGGACCGCAGGCTGTCCTGCCTCGATCCGCCACTTTGGTGACATGTTACGCTGCCGGAGCGAATTGGGGGGAGTTTCCGGGGCGGTCCCCGGCTTTCAGGCCCCGAATACGAGCTGGAAGAGGCGGCGGAGCGAGGCGTCGGCGGAGAGGCTCCCGAGCTCGTGGCTCGCGAGCCAGCGCAGGGCGTGGGACTCGTCGGAGAGCACCTCGATGGCACCGGGCGGGGCGATCACGAGGAAGCGCGTGTCGTAGTGGAAGTGCTCGGGCTCCGCGCCGCGCGCGGGGATCGCGTGGATGTCGAGGTCGATCGGCACAGGCAGCACCGCGAGGTCGGGGATGCCGCTCTCCTCGGTCGCCTCGCGCAGCGCGACGTGCGCGAGGTTCGCGTCGCCGTCGCAGTGGCCGCCAAGCTGCAGCCAGCGGCCGAGCTTCTTGTGGTGCGTGAGCAGCGCGCGCTCGAAGCGCGCGTCGACGACGAGCGCGCTCGCGGTGAGATGTCCTTCGAGCAGCGTGCGGCGGTGCGCGTCGTGCGGGTGCCGCTCGATCAGAGCGAGCATGCGTCGCTGGAAGTCTTCTTGCGTCGCGTCCGCCGGCTCATAGTGGTCAAGCAGGTGGAATGCGCGCGCGAGGTCCTCGGTCGGCGCGAGCCAAGGATCGCCCAGCCGCGCCGCCGTCGAGAGGTCGAACGGATGCTCCGCCACAGTCGCGACTCGCGTGCGCGACCTCAGTCGCGCAGGAGCTGGGCGTACTTGCCGGCGCGCGACTTGGGACGCAGTCCGCGACGCTTGCGCTCGGCCTCGCGCCACTCGTGGTAGGCCTCGAAGTCGCCGGCGAAGAAGTTGACCTCCGGTCCCTTGCCTTCCTCGACTTCACCTTCGAAGGCGAGAATGTGCGTGGCGACGCGGTTGAGGAAGTAGCGGTCGTGGCTGACCACGATGGCGGAGCCCGGGTACTCGCTGATCGCCTCTTCGAGCACGCGCAGCGTCTCGAGGTCGAGGTCGTTGGTCGGTTCGTCCATCAGGATGACATTGGCCGGCTCGCGCAGCATCTTCGCGAGCAGCACGCGGTTGCGCATGCCGCCCGAGCACTCGCCCAAGAGCTTCTGCTGGTCCTCGCCCTTGAAGTTGAAGCGCGCGACATAGGCGCGGCCGTCGAGGATCTTGCCGCCGTAGGGGATCTGCGGGTTGCCCTCGGTGATGTTGTCGTAGACCGACTTCTGGTCGTCGAGGATCGCGCGCGACTGATCGAGGTAGCGCAGCATGACCGTCGAGCCGATCTCGACCTTGCCGCTGTCGGGCTGCTCCTTGCCCATGATGATCTTGAGCATGGTCGACTTGCCGACGCCGTTTGCGCCGACGACGCCGAGGATCGAGCCCGGCGGCATCTCGAAGGAGAGCTTGTTCAAGAGCACGCGGCTGCCGAACCTCTTCGAGACATCCTTGAAGTGGATCACCTTGTCGCCCAGCCGCGGGCCGGGCGGAATGCGCAGCTCGACGGCCTCGATCGCGTCTTCCGCGCGCTCGGTCATGAGTTGCTTGTAGCGCTCCTCGCGCCACTTGGCGCGCTTGCGGCGCGCGGCGGGCGACTGACCGAGCCACTCGCGCTCCCTGGCGAGCAGCTTCTCGCGCTGCTCGTTCTTCGACGCGCGCTCCTGCAGGATCTTCTGCTTCGCGCCGAGGTAGTCGGAGTAGTTGCCCTTGTACGGCATCGCGCGGCCGCGCTCGACCTCGAGCATCCAGCCGACCACATTGTCGAGGAAGTAGCGGTCGTGAGTGATGAGGATCACCGTGCCCTGATACTCCTTCAGGTGCTGCTCGAGCCACTCGACCGAGTCCGCGTCGAGGTGGTTGGTGGGCTCGTCGAGCAGCAGCATGTCGGGGTGCGCGAGCAGGAGCTTGCACAGCGCCACGCGGCGGCGCTCGCCACCGGAGAGCTTCTTCACATCCGCGTCCATCGGCGGCAGGTCGAGGGCCGTGGCGGCCTGCTCGAGACGGTTCTCGAGGTTCCACACATCCTTGTGGTCCATCTCCTCCTGCAGCTTGGCGAACAGCTCTTCCTTGCCGTCCATGTCGGCGCACACCTCGTTGTAGCGCGCCTCGAGGTCGTGCAATTCCCTCACTGCGGCCTTGAGGTTGCCCGCGACATCCGTCGTGTCGTCGAGCGGCGGCTCCTGGCTCAGGTAGCCGATCGAGTAGTCGCCGACCTTCTGGGCGACGCCTTCGAACTGCCGGTCCTCGCCGGCCATGATGCGCAGCAGCGTCGACTTGCCGGCGCCGTTGGGGCCGATCAGTCCGATCTTGGCCCCGTCGAGGAAGGACAGGGTGATGCCCTTGAGCACTTCGACCTGCCCGTAGTACTTCTTCAGATCCTGAAGCTGGAAGATGATCTTGTCGCCCATGGGGGCAAAGAGGATAGCGAACCGCGTGCCGCTCGGCACGCGCTCGAGCACCTGCCTACGGCGCCGGGACGCGGTAGATCTCGACCGCGGGCCCGACCGCGTCGGCCGCGAGCACACGCCAGATGACATCCGGCGCGGTGTCCATGGGTTGAAAGTCGATTCCGACCGAGCGCCACGGGCCCTCCGCGTGGGGCGCGCGGCGCCAGAGCAGAGTTCCGCGGCGCGCAACCGCGTCGTGGAAGACCTGTTCGGAGGGGTGGCCTGCGAGCTTGCCCGCGTTCATCACATAGATCCCCGGGCCGAGCGCGTCGAGGAACTCGTCCGGCCGCTCGGCGATCGAGTCCGCCGTGCGGAAGCCGAGCTCCGTCGAGGCGCCGAAGTAGCGCACATCCCAGTGCGGCGGAGGCGGCGGATTCTCGCGGCGGTGCGCCTGGTACTTGGCCCAGCGCGAGTACGCGATGCGGCGCTGGCCGCGCTTGTTGAACAGGCTCTCTTCAGTACGCGCGACGAGCAACTCGAGCGTCGGCGCGACCATGAGAGTCGTGGTCGCGGGGTCGAAGTTCGCGGCGAGGTACGCACTCGCCTGCTCCATGGCGTCGTCGCGTGCGCGCAGCCAAGAGAGCTTGCCGCACGCCACCACTTGCAGGAACAGCGCGGCGCAGGCGAGCGCGACCGCGCCGTGGCGCAGGGCGCGCGGCAGGGCGGGCGAGCTCGACACGCGCTCGAGCCCCCAAGCCGCGAACACCGCCGCGTAGGGCACGAGCGAAATCAGGAAGCGATCAAATGTGTCATGGAAGCTCGCGAGCACGAGAGAGTAGGGCACGACGTAGGCGAGCACGGCGAGTGCGGCGCGCGAGAGCGGCTCGTGCGCGCCCGCGAGTCGCGCGCGCCCCAGCCACGCAAGCAGCGCGAGCAGCAGCAGCGCGAGCAGGCCGGGCTCGTAGTTGACGAGCGTGAGGAACATCGTACGCGCGCCGCCGAAGTCGAACTGCTCGTAGTCGACGACATGGCGACCGAATGTGACGCCGGCCTCGCTCGACTCGAGCTTCGCGGCTTCCACCCCGCCTGAGTCGGCGAAGAAGAACGGATAGAACAGGCGCACGCCGAGCAAGACGAGCGCCACGGGCACGAGGAGCTTCCAGTGATCGCGCGCGCGCCGCTCGCCGTCGCGCAGGAAGTGCGCAGCGAGGCTCGCGAGCAACACGGCCGCGCCGTTGTGCAGCACGCCGAGCCCAAGTGCGGCCGCGATCCCGGCCAGCGTGTAGTTCGCCAGCGTCGGCCGCTCGCGCAGGCGCAGCGCCGCGACGACCGCGAGCAGCATGAACGGCGCCGCTGCTGCGTGGGGGCGGGCCTGTTGGCTGAAGTAATGAGTCAGCAGGCTCGCGGCGCACAGGGCGCTGGCGAAGAGTGCCCAGCGCGGGGAGACGAAGCGTCGCGCGAGCAAGTAGGCGAGTGGAATCGCCAGGCACGAGAGCAGCGCGACGAACATGCGCGTCTCGGTGAAGAGCGACTTGCACACCGCGAGGTGCTGCTCGAGCGTCGCGGGCTCGGCTTCCACGGAGACGAGCTGCGGCATCGCGCGCAGCAAGTAGGGGAGCACATACGGGTAGGCGTCGTCGTAGCCAGACTCCTCGTCGGCGTTGCCCGTGCGCTCGTGGCGCAAGTGCTGCACGAGCTGCGAGTCCTGCTCGGTCCACTGCGGCTCGAGGAAGTCGACGCCCACGAGCCGCGTCGCCGCCGTGACGAGCACGAGCGCGAGGAGTGCGAGTGGCGCGAGGAAGGCACAGCGCATGTCTCGACCCACTTTGGAGGTCGCACGGGCCCTGCGCAAGGCCGAGCCTTCGCCTGGCGCGACCGGCGCTGCTATCCTCTTTCGCCGCGCGAGTCGCGCGCGCCACAACCACCAAGCCATGACGACGAACTTCCTCAAGGAACTGGGCATCGAAGGGACCAACTCCGGCGCATACGACGGCCGCTGGATCGAGTGCTCGGGCGCGATGCTGGAGAGCCGCAATCCAGCCACGGGCGAGGTGATTGCACGCGTGAAGCAGGCCTCGCGGGTCGAGTACGACCGTTGCCTCGCCGCGGCCCATGAGGCGTTCTTGCGCTTGCGTGCGGTCCCCGCTCCCAAGCGCGGCGAGCTCGTGCGCAGGATGGGCGAGGCGATCCGCGCCAAGAAGGACCCGCTCGGTCGCCTGATCTCGCTCGAGATGGGCAAGATCTTGCAGGAAGGCTGGGGCGAGGTGCAGGAGGCGATCGACATGGCGGAGTTCGCCGTGGGACAGTCGCGCATGCTCTACGGCCTCTCGATGCACTCCGAGCGCCCGGGGCACTCGATGCGCGAGCAGTGGCACCCGCTCGGCGTGTGCGGAATCATCACCGCGTTCAACTTCCCCATGGCCGTGTGGTCGTGGAACTCGATGCTCGCCTACATTTGTGGCGACGCCTGCATCTGGAAGCCTTCGCAGCACGCGCCGTTGTGCGCGATCGGCCTCACGAATGTGATCCGTCCTGTGCTCGAAGCCGAGGGCTTCGGCGCGCTGGCCGCGCTCGTGATCGGTCCGTCGTCCGAAGTCGGCGCCCCGATGCTGGAAGACGCGCGCGTGCAGCTCGTCAGCTTCACGGGCTCGACCGCCGTGGGCCGCAAGGTGGCTGGTCAAGTCGCCCAGCGCTTCGGTCGCACGATTCTCGAGCTCGGCGGCAACAATGCGCTCGCGATTCTCGACGACGCGGACCTCGATCTCGCGTTGCCCGCCGTGCTGTTTGGCGCGGTCGGTACCGCTGGCCAGCGCTGCACGACGACGCGGCGCTTGCTCGTGCACGAGAAGATCGCCGACGAGGTCGAGCGTCGTCTCGTGCGCGCCTACGGTGGTATTCGCATCGGCGATCCGTGTGCGGACGGCACGCTGTGTGGCCCGTTGGTGAATCCAGAGGCCGTAGCGGACATGCAGAACGCGCTCGCCAAGGTGAAAGCGCTCGGCGGCACCGTGCTGTACGGCGGCGAGAAGCTCACGCTCGCTGGCAATCTCGCCGGCGGCAACTTCGTGCGGCCCGCGATCGTTCGCGCCGAAAACGAGTGGCCGATCGTGCAGGAGGAAACCTTCGCGCCGATCCTCTACATCATCCGCGTCAAGGATCTCGACGACGCGATCGCGAAGAACAACGGCGTTCCGCAGGGGCTGTCGTCGGCGGTCTTCACGCGCGATGTGCGCTCGGCCGAGCGCTGGATCGCGGCGACGGGCTCCGACTGCGGCATCGCCAATGTGAACATCGGGACGAGCGGGGCCGAGATCGGCGGCGCGTTCGGTGGCGAGAAGGAGACCGGCGGCGGCCGCGAAGCCGGCAGCGATTCTTGGAAGGCTTACATGCGCCGCCAGACCAACACGGTCAACTACTCCGACAAGCTGCCGTTGGCGCAGGGCATCCAGTTCGGCTGAGAGCGCGAGGAACGACAAGGGCGCGGGGCGGCGAGTCGTGTGACTCGCCGCCCCGCGCTCGTCTTGCAACTGCTTCGAGCTACTGCAGCACGCTCATGAGAGCGGCCTTGTTCTCGAGGTTGTTGTAGCCCTGACCCTTGAGGGCCGTGAGCAGGTTCGCCGAGCCGCCCGCCTGCGCCTGCGCGGCGCGGGTCAGAAAGGTCGTGTCGCCCGTGAGCATGTAGCCGTAGGCGTAGGAGGACGGGGTCTGGTAGTTGTCGTTTCCATTGCCGGCACCGCCTGCGGGGATCGACCCGCAGTAAGGCTGCTGCATGGTGTTGAGCGGCGCGACCGCGAGGTGCGACCACGGGCCCGTACCGTTCCACGCCATCGGTCCGATCATGGCCGAGGTCGACTTCACGATCACATTCTCTAGGCTCGCGACGCGCGTCGGATCGACATCGCGGAGCACGCTCTCCTTGAGGCCCCAGAGCATGTTTTCGGTGATGGCCTGCTCGATCGACTGGCGACCCTGCCACTGACCGGCGAGCATCTTCGCGTTGGCCCACGATTGGATGAAGCCGTTGCAGGACGACTGGCCATTGGCGATCACGTCCGCCGCGGTGGCGAACCACGGGCGATAGCGCGCGCGGAAGGCCGAGTCCGAGATCGAGTAGGCGCAGATCGCGCTCACGAGGCCCCAGGACTCGCCGCGGCCGAACGAGAAGCCGCGGTGCGGGCGGTTGGCGACCTGCGTCATTTTTGCGCGCAGCGTGGAGGGGATCGAGTAACCGCTCGAGTTGTTGAAGTGCTCGCTGAAGGACATGCGGAAGCACTCCGCGGCCATGCGCAGGTCATCCTTGGCGATCGAATCGTTGCCGAGCCAGGTCAACACCATCGGCGAGCGCAGGAAGCGGATGTAGTGCTGGAAGTCGATCGGCGAGCTCGTGACGATGTCCGTCTCGTAGGCCGGCTTGAGGTTGTTCGCGACCACATGGTTGCGCTGGTATGCGGGCGAGATGTTCATGCCGAACGGGTCGTTCGAGTTGTTCGTCAGCCGCTGGAAGTAGTTCATCGGCGTGTAGGTGAGCGTCGAGGTCTGAAGGATCCACTGCTCGACGCGCGTCTGTTCTCCATCCGAGTTCATCAGCAGCTGCGGCTGACGCTCGCTGTACATGCGGTGAGAGAACTCGTAGCTGCGGTAGCCCTCGCGAGAACTCGCCGAGGCGGTCTTGAAGCCGTCGTAGAACCAGATCTCCGAGCCGCTCGTCATGCCGCCGTACTGCACGCCGTAGATGTGCGCCCAGCCGAAGTTGGGGAAGCTCCACGGATAGCCGCCGGTGGCCGTGCCGTTCTGCAGGTGTCCGCGGATGGTGTTGTGGTAGCCGACGATGTTGCCTTGGATCGAGTTCTGCCCCAAGTGTGAGAGGTCCGGCAGCGGCAGGCGCTGCGGGAAGTAGCGCGCCGTCTGCGGGTTCCACCACGACCAGAGCACGGCGCCCGCAGGTGAGCTGCCCTTCACGCAGAAGCCGACAGACTCCTTTTCGAGCGAAGCGATCGCGCTGGCGACCCCGGTGGGCCGGGCGAGCGCGAGGCGGCGGTGGAACATGGCCTGCGCCGGCATCACATGCATCGTGCCGTCGGCCATGGGCTTGATCAGCTCGAGGCGGGTCACATTGCCGACGGTCTGCGGCGTACCTTGGTAGGGGTCCGAGATGTCGGAGAGGATCGACCAGCCGGCCGGGACCTGCAGCTCGAGCGAGCGGAAGTACACCAAGCCGAGCGGGTCGTCGTCGGTGAAGCCGGTCGTCTTGTTGGCGCCGCTCGCGCCGTTGTTCACGCGCAGGTCGAGCGACAGGAAGTCCTCGCCCGACCACACGGTGGTGTAGGCGTGCACGCCGAAGAAGTGCGCCAGCGCGCCCGCCGGGGCGCCGAGTGCCGCGCCCACGGGCTTCATCACGCCGTAGGTGCGCGTCTCGACCGCGGCCGGACCGCGGCGCATGGACTTGACCGAGTTCGCCACGGGCGCCGAGCGCACGCCATCGAGCGGATAGAAGCGATACTCGTTGCCGAACACATCCTTGGCGACCAGCGAGACACAATCGCGCGTGGCGAGCAGGTTGAGCACCTCGGCCTTGGTGGTCAGCTTGGTGTCGGCGTGCGGATGGTCCACCACGTCGTAGCGCACCTTGGTGTCGGCGGCGACGCCCACGGGCCGACGCACGCGAGCGAGCACCTCCACGACATCCGCGCCATCCGCGTCATTGGGATAGCGCGAGACGATCTCCATCTGCGTGGGTGCCACGAAGCCATCGATGTCACGGATCGAGAGCGGGATCATTCCGTCCGCGCGCGGGAATGTCCCCTTGGGAACCGGGACGGTGCCGCGCACGACATAGCTCGAGGGCGATGGCACCGTGAGCTGCAGCGTCGCGACGATCGCACCGCCGGTCTGCGCACCTGCCGTGGCTCCCGAGATCGACATCTGCGGGTCGTCGCCGGCCGTCGGTGCCGCCGAGCCACCCGCTCCAGAAGAGCACGCGGACGCCAGAGCCAGTGCGAGAGCCGCCAGGCCGTGGTGCCACGAGCGAGCGCTCATCGTTCGCTCCGTGACGGTGGTATTCGAATTCCCCTGAACAACGCGCGCATGCGCCATGATCGCTTCTCCCGAGGGCTCAGGACCCTCATGTGCAATGGCCACCCCTATGGGCGTGGCCGTCTTCTTCCCGAGATCCTTGTCGGGCGGGAGGACGCGGACACTCGAACACAGCGCTCCAAATTTCAGTTGAAAACGCGCGCGGCGAGAGGTGTCCCGCCCGGGGCTGGAAGGAAGTTCTCGGTGCGCCTTCGAGGTCAGCGCCCCACGCGGGCGTCGCCCAGACGCGTGGCATGCACGCGTCCGGAGCTCGCATCGGGGCACCACGGACCGAGGTCCGCGTCCATGTGCAGCAGCAGCGCGGTGGCGGAGTCGCTCTCGAAGCGTCGCAGCGGCTCGAACGGAGTCGCCGCGCTGTAGCGAGCCACCGTGGAGACCCGCACCTCGTCGATCTCGCCGGGGAAGCACGAGTTCGGGCTGCCGTCCTTGCTGACATCGGCTCCGACGAGCAGCGCCAGCTCGAGGATGCGCCGCGCACCTTTCCCGGCGCGCGAAGCGACCAGCGCGCCATCGACGAATAGCTGCACCTGCGCGCCGTCGAACTGGCCTGCGACATGGTGCCAGCGTCCGGCCTCGAGCAAGGTCTTCTCCGAGCGCGCCGACACATAGTCGTTGCCGAGGAACACCGTGAACGACGGCCGGCCCTCGTCGACGAACAGGCCGAACTCGCCTTGCTCGGTCTTGTTGACGAAGCCCTGACGCGGCCGGAACTCGCGTGCGCGCAGCCAACCTTCGACGGTGAGCGGCCCATCGCTCAAGGCCAGCGTTGCGTGCGGCACGCTGAGCGCGTCGCCGTCTCCATCGAGCGCGAGCACATGCTCGACATCCGGCCGCGAAGGCAGCGGCAGCGAGCGCAGGTCGAGCGGCAGCTCTGCGTCGCGCAAGGGCAGCTCGACGCGCGCATCCGCACCGAGCCAGTCGCCGCGCACCTCGAGCCGCGGCATGCGCAGCGCGCCATCGAGCGCGGCAGCGGGGCGCGCTACGCGCAATGTGAACTCCCGCGAGCCACCGGCTTCGATCTTCGCGTGCAGGTGACTGGGCTCGAAACTCCAGCGCGCGTCCTCGCTGTGCGGCACCAAGTCGATGTCCACGGCCCTGCGCGCAGGATTGCGCAGCGTCACGCGCGCCTCGCCGTCGACTCCGAGATCGTTGCGGAATACGAGCGGCGTCAGCGCGAGCGGCTGCAGCCCGCGCGCGGCGGCTGCGGCGTCGTCGCTCATCTCGCCCGTGATCGAGCGCGCGTCGATCGCGGCACCCACGGGCAGCGCTGCGACGGCGATGCCGCCGTTGCGCACGGTGACGAGGTGGTATTGGTGCAAGTACCCCGCCTTCGGAACGAGCGCGGACTGGTCGCCGCCGACGGTCGCGAGCGTGAAGTACTCGATCCCATCGCGCGCTCCGTCGTAGCGCATGCGATGGATGTGGCCCGCGAAGACCGCCGTCACATTCCCGGCGGCGGCGAGCCTCGAGTGCACATTCTGCCAGTCGTCGCCGTAGTTTTTTCCGAGCCACCGCGGATGGTGCAGGAACACGAACACATGCTCAGCGTCTTTCGCGCGCGCGAGCGCATCGTCGAGAAAAGCGAGCTGCTCCGCACTCATGCGCTGGCACTCGGGCTTGTTGAAATTGCGCTCGCCGGTCTGCGGATTCGCCTCGTCGGAGTGGAGCGCGATGAACCACGCGCTCTTGTGCCGGAAGGCGTACCACAGCGGTCCGAAGTGCGCCTCGTAGTCGGCTTCGTGTTCCTCGCTCGGCCGTGCGCCCTTGCCGCGCCAGTAGATGTCGTGGTTGCCGACCACCGGAAACCACGGGGCTTCGAGGCGGTTCATGATCCCCGAGTACTCGTCCGCCTGTTTCTGCCACGCCGGCTGGTCGTTGTAGCCCTGCACGAGATCGCCGACGGTCATCACGAGATCCGGTCGGATCACATTGGTCTCGTCGACGGCTTGAGCGAGCACCTTCACGCCGTCCGCCGGGCCGCCGGTGCGGTCGCCGAAGATCACGAAGCTGAACGCGTCCTGCTCGTCGGGCAGGGGCAAGGTCACCTTGCTCGTGCGGCTCGTCACGAAGCGCCGCGCGCGCGCTCGAGCGGCGTCGTCGTCGCCCGCGAGCCAGGCCGCGGAGAGAGGTACGACGAACAGGGCGATGCGGAGGGCGCGGTGAAGCATGGTCGTGAGCTCTCAGAGCGGAAGGAGTGTCGCTGGGGACTCGTCGCACCAGCGGATCGACATGCGCGAGCCGTCGAACCAGAAGTAGGCGTCCTGACCGAACGCGAGTGCGAGCTCGATCGCGGTCTCGTCGCAGATGTCGCAGACAAGGCTCGGCTCGCGGTGGTTGCGATCCGGCGATCCCGCAAGCACATCGACCGTACGCACGCCGCGCGCGCGAAGCGCCGCGCGCAGTCGCTCGGTCGCCGCGCGGCCAGCCTGCACGAAGTGCGGCTCGCCGAGCGGCGGCCACGCGCTCAGGATCGCGAAGGAGGCAGTGAAGCCCGCGGCTTGAAACGCAGCGCGCTCGCGTTCGCCGATCGGGCGGCGCAGGTCGATCCAGTACTCGTCGAGCAGCTCGAGCACCGTGGACGCATAGGTCGACTCGCGGCGGTCCATGGCATGGTATCCGACACCAACGCGCGCGGGCGCGCAAGCGCGCTGAAGCGTACACCAGAGCGCATGCACGCTTCGCGCCTCGGACCGGATCGCCGCGAGCTGTTCGCCTGGCTCGGCGCCAGCGCGGGCTGGATGGCGTTGACCTCGGGCTGCACATCGCGTTCCGCTTCGCTGCGCTAGTCCTTCGTCGGCGCGGGTGGCGTTCCTTCGTGGACGAGTGTTCCGCTGCCGCTGCCAGTTGGGTCCGATGGCGGCGACGCAGCGAGTGACGCACAGCGGCTCGCGCGCTTCGAGGTGCGCGATGAGCTCGTCGTTCGGCCGGAGTTCGGGTGGGAGCTGCTCGCGATGTACGGGGGCGCTTCGCCCCGCGGGCAGCGAGCTTGCGTTCGGCTTCAACAACGATTTTCTCGGTCTTGTGCCGCTCGCTGGTTCCGAGAGCGAGGCGCTGCTCGTGGTCAGCCACGAGTCCGTCTCGCCCCGGCCGTGGCTGGCAGCATTGCGCGAGAGTCTCGGCGCCGATGCGCCGCGCCTCGAGGTTGCGCGCGACGAGAACGGAGCCCTGCGGGCCTCGCTCGACGGTCAGGCATGGAGTGGCAAGAAGCTCGAGCGGGCCGCTGCGGCCCGCGATTCGCGCCTGCTCGCGCAGTTGCGATCCCTGTCCGAGCGCGCGCCCGGTGACATGGGCATCAGCGTGCTCCATGTCCGTCGCTCCGCCGACGGGCGCTGGGGCGTGGTGCGCGGCTCGAACTTGCACAAGCGCTTGCGCGGCGACGCGGCGCGGTTCGCGACGCACTCGAATTGCTCGGGTTGCGTGAGGATGTGGGGGGCGGTGCTGTCGGGAGAAGAGAACTACCAAGACTACGCACCCGAGTTCGTCGATGCGGCCGGTGAGCCACTCGCGCGCGACATGGCGTTCGAGCTCATCGGCATCGATCCGCGCCTGCCCGAGCCGTTCGAGATCAACGGCTTCGGTTCGTTCCTCGCGGAGGCCCAGGACGGGCGCGACTTCGGCTGGGTGGTGCACGCCGATCCGTTGTCGGGCGGGCTGCGCAAGCTCGGCCGCATGCGGCATGAGAATGTCGCGCTGCGCGTCGAGGTCGGAGCGCCACTCGTCGCCTACACCGGCGGCGACCGGCGTGGAGGACATGTGTGGAAGTTCGTGGGTTCGCGCCTCGTGGAGCGCGTCGACGAGCTGCGCTTGCGTTGGAGTTCCTTCTGCTCGCCGGGCGAGCTCGCCGACGGAGGCGCGGGCTTGGCGAATCCCGACAACCTGTGCTTCGATGCCGATGGCAACCTGTGGGTGCTGACCGACATCTCGTCGCTGGGCCTGAATTGCGCGGTGGCGCGCGAGGGTGACAGCGCGCCGGGGCAAGACCGCTTCGCGGGCGTGTTCGGCTCCAGCGCGCTGTTCTTCGTTCCGACGCGCGGTCCGAGCGCCGGCATTTCGCAGTGTTTCGCGCTCGGCCCCGCGGAGCGCGAGCTGTGCGGCGTCACATTCAGCCCCGACGGCGAGACGCTGTGTCTCTCGGTCCAGCATCCGGGCGAGCTGCATGGCACGCGCGGTCGCCCCGGGTCCGGACTGCCGACCACCGTGGAGCGCAAGGTGCTCGTGGCCGCGCGCGACGGCACGCTCTTCGAGCAGATCCGCACGGTTCCGATCGGGAGCAACTGGCCCTCGGGGCAACTCGGCGCCGCGCCGCGGCCGGCCGTCGTCGCCATCCGCCGTCGCCCGGCTGTGCCGGAAAACGCCGTTCGCCAGAGCCCGCTGCGTCGCGCCCGGGCGCCCTGCGGATATGCTCGGGCGCGTGCTGGTACTGGCATTCGTTGCAGCCCTCGCGCAGGCCCCCGAGGCCGCTCCGCTGGAGCGGTCCGAGGTTTCGCTGTCGACGCGCGTGAACCGCGCGATCGCCAAGGGCACGGACTGGCTCAAGGCATGTCAGCTCGAGGACGGAACTTGGTCCGGATTCGAGGGGGAGCACCCCGGAGGACTGACTGCGCTGTGCACCTTCACGCTGTTGAAATCGGGCGTGCGACGCTCGGACGATTCCGTGCGCCGCGGACTCGCGCGCGTGCTCGCGACCGACTTCAAGAGCACCTACTCGACGAGCGTGAAGCTGCTGCTGCTCGATGCGCTCGGCGAGCCGCGGGCGTTTCGAGAGCACGCGGAGGCGAGCCTCGACTTCCTTGTCGAGACACAAGTGGCCGGAGAGTGGGCCTATCCATGGGGTGGGGCCGACGCCAGCAACTCGCAGTTCGCACTGCTGGGCCTGAGGGCGGCGCACCGAATGGGACTCGAGATCCCGGACGCGACGCTCGTGAACGCGGTGAAAGCGCTCTATCGCCTGCAGGACGAGAAGCACGGCGGCTTCAAGTACGAACTCAACCGACAGGCCACGGGCGGCATGACCGCGGCTTCGCTCGGCGGCCTGCGCGTGCTCGAGGAGCTCGGCGAGGGGCGCAGCTCGGTCACGGCCCTGCTCCGCAAGTTCCAGAAGCAGCACGAGCTCGCCGACGAGTTCATGGTCGAGCGCTGGCATCCGGGTCAGAACGCCTACGGGCCCCGTGCATGGACGCCGGCCTCTCAGTATCCGTACCTGTGGGCGGTCGAGCGCTGGTGCGGGCTCACGGCTCGGGCGAAGCTCGGCGAGCACGACTGGTACGAGGAGGGCGCGCGCTGGCTGGTCGACGAGCAGGGTGACGATGGCGCGTGGCTCGGCACGCAGGAAACCTGCTTTGCGCTGCTGTTCCTGCGCCGCGCGACGATTTCCGCGGGTGCGCCGGCCGGCACCACGCCGGAGGAACTCGCGAAGGAAATCGATGCGCTGCGGCCACCGCGGCCGATCGAGCCGCAGTGGGACTTGCCGCGCATCACCGACTGGCTCGTCGCCGGACCATGGCGCGGCGAGGGACAGAACGACGCGCTGCTCAAGCTGCCGTTCGATCCGGCGAAGCTCGCGCTGCGCGAAGGCGCGAAGGTGGCGAAGCGCACATGGGTCCGCCAGAGCTTCAAGCCCGACGCGTGGGTCGATCTCGACGCAGTGCTCGGTGCCGAGTGCGACCACGGTTTCGCCGCAGTCGCGACGGGACTGGTGTGGGAGCTCGATCGGCCGCTCGACGCGCTGTTGTGGCTCGAAGTCGAGGATCCTTGGAGGGTGTTCCTCGACGGCGCGCTCGTCGGGCAGAGCCAACGCGTGCAAGGTCCGGCCGACGGGCGCGTGAGCGTACCGCTGCGGCTTGCACGCGGGGATCACGCGTTGCTCGTGCTGGTGGAAGACGAGCTCGGTCCTGCATTCTTCGGTGCGCGGCTGACGGCGCCGGATGGCAAGCAGCTGGAGCGCGCGCCGCACATCGCGGCGAGTCCGGCGAAAGCGAAGACTCGCTGAACGCGACGCTGGCTCGCTTCTAGGCTCGCGAAGCAGAGCGTTCTCCCGACGACGGCGTGGGCTGAGAGCGTTCGCCGCAGTGCGTGCTCGACAAGGGATGCGCGGCTCGTGCACACTTTGGAGGCGTCTGGCGGCGGCGTTCGAGCCGGGGGAGCTCGACGCGCAGGGTCGCTGTCCGCCTTTATCGCGGGAAGGAAGCCAAGTGGATCAAGCGCAGCTGGAATCGGGTCGAGGGGTGGCCGGGCATGGGGACAGCGCGCGCTCGTGCGATGAACGCGGCGCGCTAGCTCGCCGGGCGCGCGTCGCGCTGGCTGCGTTCGCTCTCGCAGGTCTCGCGCTGGCGCAGGATCCGCTGAAGGACATCAAGGCCAAGGAGCCCGAGAAACGCGTGGCCGCGGTCGAGGCGCTCGAAGCGAGCGGGGGCGAGGGCGCGGAGAAGGCGCTCATCTCGGCCCTGCTCGACAAGGACTGGGAGGTCGTGGAGCGCGCGGCGTCGGCGCTCGGCAAGGTCGGTACGAAGGCTGCGGTGCCGCAGCTCGTGAAGACGGCCCTCGACGCGCCCGCCATGCGAATGCGGCGCGCGGCGGCGCTCTCGCTCGCCAAGATCGACGCGGCGCGCGCGACTGACGATCTCGCCAAGCAGACGGCCGGCAAGAACGCGTCGAACGCCTGGGCTGCACTCGCGATCGTCGCCTCGCAGGGCAGCGGCGCGGAGTCGGGTCCCGTCGCCAAGAACCTCAAGAAGTCCCAGAAGGCGAAGGAGGAAACCGAGCGCCTCGCGGCAGCGGGCGCGATCGGCGCCGCGTCGCTCGAGGAGATGCGCGCGCTGCTCGAGGGCTACCTCGCCGGCGAGAACGCCGAGCTCGCGTGCGCGGCGCTGGGAGCGGTCGAAGTGCGGCCCGACGCGAGCTTCCTGCCGCTCCTCGAGGCACGCCTCGTGGCAGCGGACCTGGTGGATGTTGTCGAGCGCCGGCTGGTGCGTGCTGTCGCGGCGATCGCGCGCGTCGACGCTGCAGCGGCGGAGAAGCTGCTCGAGACGCTCTCGGGCCAGCCGCCGCCGGGCGCGGTGCGCGCCAT
>Ga0194128_10003520_pt1 | contig 23933 bp, 18 predicted proteins | sample TA2KigCa65mmetaG_FD_148650 | JGI IMG/M metagenome (GOLD analysis project Ga0194128, IMG submission 148650) | Freshwater microbial communities from Lake Tanganyika, Tanzania - TA2015037 Kigoma Deep Cast 65m | ecosystem: Environmental > Aquatic > Freshwater > Lake | place: Tanzania: Lake... | reverse complement strand
AAAGGCGGCGATCGCAGAAATTTTGATAGAGAGTGAAGAATGTCGGCCGATTCAATTGGAGTAGGCAGGGAATGATGCCGTCGTCCTTCAATCCACTCCGGCCGATGTCCCGGCCAATTTTCTGCACGCGAACACGTTTCGCCAACAGCCAGCGACGCTGATCATCGGGAGAGTTTTCGTTCAGAACGTTCATGAGGCCAAGGACTCCTTGGAGTACTCATTAACGTGGTCTTTAAATATTCGCTCGGCAAGGGCGACTGCTTTCGCAATGGCTTCCTTGCTGACATCGCCGTCCCATGCCGCGACAATCGAGTCCCATGACATGCCTTTTTGGCCATGGTTTGCTTTTGCATTGCTTGGACCTCTCTTGAGGCGGATTCGTTTTCTTTTAGCGTGCCCGACATGCACATGCGGCGTAGCGGGCCACCCTGTTCTACCCTCACTTCGCTACCGGCCGCAACTCGACGTTGCGGAAGAAAATCTCAAACCCTTCGGTCTGCAGCAGGATCTTGCCCGACGACGGATAGACGTCAAACGCCTTGTTCACGGTTGTACCGTTGACGCGGATTTCGATGGTTTTCTCTTTGCAGATGCATTCGACCTTGGTCCATTCGCCGAGGGGGCTTTCGACGTCGTCCTTGCCGCGTGTGTCGAGGAACTCTTTGAAACCGGCCTCGTGCTTGTTCCACCAGAGTTGGCCCTTGGTGAACTCGCGGACTTCGCCGCCGGCTTTCCAGCGCGGACGCTTGTCGGCGCCCGAGACGGTTTCGGCCTTGAGGCTGACGGGGATGACCTTGCCGTCCTTGTCTTTGCCGCGAATGACGATGAGATCGCCAACGCAGCCCTGCGCGAGTTGGCATTCGATGGAGGACATCCAAGTTCCGCCTGCGCCGCCGTCAGGCCCCGTGGCGTGCAGAAGTACGCCGGAGTTGCGCACGTACTTGCCGCCGTCGGTTTTCTTGCCCCACTTGTACTCGACGGTGAGATGGTAATCGATGAATACCTTGTTCGTGGCGAGATAGCCGAAGCCGTCGCCGGAGAGGTGAAGCATGCCGTCCTTGACGGTGAAGACCTTGCGCGGGTCATCGCGTTTGGTGTCCTTGAGCCAGGTCGTGAAGCCCGTGAGGTCTTTGCCGTTGAAGAGCTTCATGGGCACGGTCGGCTGCGTCGGCAAGTCTTGAGCACGGCCGCGGCCGACGGGTATTGTGACCGCGATGAGCGCGATTGCGAGAGTGGAACGCATAGAGGATTCTCGTAGGGTTTCGGGTAATGTAACGAAATCACGCGCGGCTAGTAGGGACAAGCTGCTAGCTTGTCCCTGAGGCTTGCAAGAAATCGCGATCACCCCGCGGGGTCGGGGACAAGCTGGCAGCTTGTCCCTACAGGGTGGCGATCAACTCGCGCAGGAATACAACTACCGCCACGGTCGATTGTCCATTCGGAGCCTCCCATGAACGCCACCTTTCGTCTCGTGATCGCCGCACTTGTTGCCATCGTGGTCGCGACCTATTCGCACGGTCAAGAAAAGGTCGTCAACCGCTTCAACAAGACCGAAGCGATGATCGCCATGCGCGACGGCGTCAAGCTTTACACGACGATCTATGTGCCGAAGGAGGTCAAGGAGAAGCTGCCGTTCATCTTTTTGCGAACGCCGTACGGGATTGAATCGCGTGGGCCGGGGTCGCTGCAAAGTTATCTCAAGGACCTGGCCGACGAGGGATACATCTTCGTCTTTCAGGATATTCGCGGCCGGCACAAATCGGACGGCACGTTCGTCATGTCGCGATCCCCGCGCGATCCGAAGGATGCCAAGGCGATTGACGAGAATACCGACACCAACGACACCATCGATTGGCTGCTCAAGAATGTGGAAAGCAACAACGGCAAGGTCGGCATGCTCGGAATCAGCTATCCAGGCTGGCTGACGCAGATGGCCGCCCTCGATCCACACCCGGCCCTCAAGGCCGTCTCGCCGCAGGCGTCGCCCGCCGACCAGTTTCTCGGCGACGACTTTCATCACAACGGCGCCTTTCGCCTCAGCTATGGCTTTGAGTACGTCGCCATGATGGAGACCGACAAGCTCAACACGATGTTCAAATTTGATCGCTTCGACACCTACGAATGGTATCTCAAACTCGGCGCGCTCTCGAACGTCAATCCGAAGTACTTCAAGGGCAAGATGCCGACCTGGAACGACTTCGTGAAACATCCGAACTACGACGACTTTTGGCAGAAGCAGGCGTTCGCCCCGTACCTGACGAAGGTCACGGTGCCGAGCCTGCACGTCGCCGGCTGGTTCGATCAGGAGGACTTTTATGGCCCGCTCAAGATTTACGAACTGCTGGAGAAGCACGACAAGAACAATCAGAACTTTCTCGTCGTCGGCCCGTGGAATCATGGCGGCTGGGCGAACGGGCCGGGCAACAGTCTCGGCCGCATCAAATTCGAAAGTGATACAGGAAGATACTTCCGTGAAAAGGTTCAGGCGGCGTGGTTTAACTTTCATCTCAAGGGCAAGGGCGATCTAAGGCAACCCGAAGCTCTGCTGTTTCAGACCGGCACAAACAAATGGGTTGCCCATGAGAATTGGCCTCCAAAAAATGTGGCGACCAAGAAGCTGTACTTTCACTCCGGTGGCCGAATGAACGAGGAGACGCCGCCGGCGCCACGTCCGCCTACTCGCAGCCAGCCGTGGAAGCGCGAAGGATTTGATTCGTACACCTCCGATCCCGCCAATCCAGTCCCGTATCGTCCGCGACCGGTGACGCCGACGTATCCGGGCAAGGAGTGGCAAATCTGGATGGTGGAGGATCAGCGGTTCGCACAAGGTCGTCCCGACGTGTTGACCTACGAGACCGAGCCGCTCACCGAGGACGTCGTCGTCGCCGGGTCGCTCACCGCGAAACTCTTCGCGTCAACCACGGGCAGCGACAGCGACTTCATCGTGCGGCTCATCGATGTCTATCCCGAGTCGTATCCCGCCGATCCGTCGATGGGCGGCTTCCAACTGCTCATCAGCGGCGAACCGGTGCGCGCGCGATTCCGCAAGAGCTTCGAGAAGCCCGAGCCGGTGAAGCCGAATGAAGTCAACGAGTACACGATCAACTTGCACTGGAGCCATCATTGTTTCCGCAAAGGGCACAAGATCATGGTGCAGGTGCAAAGCACATGGTTCCCTTTGATCGACCGTAATCCGCAGAGGTTTGTGCCGAACATTTTTGAAGCGAAAGACCGCGACTTCGAGGCCGCGACGCAGCGCATCTATCGCACGGCGAATTGGCATTCGCACATTCGCATGCAGGTGCTGAAGGGGTCGTAGAAACGACGCCCTATGCGTAAACGCGATAGTCGAGGTCGGGGAATAGGTTGTGCCGGCGTTCGACTTCGCTCAGCCAGGTTTCGTCGATCGCGTCGGTCTTGATCTGCTCGTAGAGGTGATGGAAGTTGAGTACATGGACCTTGGTCCGCTCACAGGCGTATTCGACGACTGTGCCGGTCTTCATGATAAACGCCCAGTCGCTGGATTGGACCAGCATCAACTCGCGGGCCGCCTGGTTGAGCGCTCGGCGACGCAGCGGGTTCCCGCCGTCACTGTGCTGCTTGGCGAGTTCGACCATGCGATCGGCGCACTCGTGTAAGTGCTGATAGATCCAGTCGTTCGAACCTTCAAGCCAGACTTCGCAATATCCCTTGTAACCCCAGCTCGAGAAGCTCGGCTGCGAAATCTGAATCTTCGGGTACTGGTCCAGATACTCCGGCAGCGTGATCATCTTCACGGATTGCTGGTCCCAGTGCATCTTGCGGAAAAGGAAATTCAGCCAATCGGGCCCTTCGAACCACCAATGGCCATACAGTTCCGCGTCATACGGGGCGAGGATGACGGGCGGGCGGTCCATGTAGCCGGAGAGCCATTCGACTTGCTTCTCGCGGTTGAACATGAAATTGCCCGCGTGCGCCGCCGCTTTCTCCAACGCCTCGTGCGGGTTGTAGGCCGCCTTGTGATCGCCGCGGCCTGTGATCTTGTAATACTTGATGCCGGTGTTGGAGCGGATGCCGGTCTGGTGCAAGTGCGGCTTGAGGTAGTCGTAATCAAGGTCGAAGCCGATGTCGCGATAGAACTCGCGATAGACGTAATCACCCGGATAGCCCTCGATGGCGCTCCATACCTGCTTCGAGGACTCATGATCGCGCCCCATGCAGGCGACGCCGCTTTGGGGGCACACGATCGGCGCGTACACGCCGTACTTCGGCCGCGGCTCGGCGAAGAGAACGCCGTGCGTATCGACGAAGAAGTAACGCAGGCCCGACTCTTTGAGGATATCATCGACGCCGGGGGCATAGCCGCATTCCGCCAGCCAGATGCCTTGCGGGCGCTTGCCGAAATGCCGTTCGAATTCGCGACAACCAACCTCGACCTGAGCGCGGACGGCGTTCATGTTGCTGGTCATGAGCGGCAGGAAGCCGTGCGTCGCGCAACAGGTGATGAGTTCAAGCTTGCCGGTCTCGAAGAATCGGCGAAAACCGTGGTTGAGGTTGTTGCCATACTGCTTGACAAAGACATCGCGAGCCCGAACGAAGCGGTTGTGGTACATGTGGGCGAGGTGGTTGAACTCCGGCTGCCATTTGGTGCGGTCGATTTCCTTGCCGGAGAGAGCGATGAGATTGTCGAGATGCCGTACGTAACGATACTGCAGGAGTGGATCGGCGAACATGGCGGCGAGTGTCGGCGTGACCGACATGGTGAGCCGCCAATCGCAGCGATCGCGCTCGAGCCCTTCGAGCATTTCGAGAATCGGAATGTAGGTTTCAGTGATCGCTTCGTAGAACCAGTCTTCTTCGAGGAAGTCGTCGTACTCGGGATGGCGGACGTAGGGCAGATGTGCGTGCAACACCAGACAGAGATAACCAAGCGGCATTCAAAAGCCCTGGGGTGAGGTACTCCGAACCCTGGGGTTCGGAGTACCTCACCCCAGGGCTTCAAAAGAGCTTATCTTCGGTTTTTGTTACGACAATTGGGTCGCTAATCAAGCTTGCCGTAACGGGCGATCTGCGGATCCACCTTCGACGCCCATGAAGGCCGATCGGAATATTCTTCTCCGTTGAGTGTAATCCGTAGAACGTTCCCAACCGCCCGGTACGTGTAGCCATCGCGCCGTTCAACCACGCCTCCAATTGCAACATGCAAAAGCTCATACGGATGCGCAATGGACTCATTCGCGGCAAAGGCAAGACGTCATCCGACGCGTTCTGGTTTGTCTCGCCATACGCCGCGAAACATCACTCGCCCAACCGCCAACCCAGACAGCAGCACCGAGTCATGTGGATCGCTCATATCCCCCGCCGGCAACGGCAACACCGCAAGATCCGCCGACTTGCCCGGCGTCAGGCTCCCCGTCACGCCGCCGAAGCCAAGCGATTCAGCCCCGTTCAACGTCAGCATACGCAATAGCGCTGCCGGTTCCACTTCGGGATAATACTGCCTCAAGAACCGTACCTCAGCCAGAATGTCGAGATCGGGATTGGACGCCAGGCTGTCCGTTCCGAGCGCGACGCGCACGTTCAGCTTCGGAAATGGATGCCGCGAATGTCCGAATGCCGCATGCGTGCGCGGACAGACGACGACCGTCTGCGTTGGCAGAAACGGCGTCGCGGGATCGAGGTAATTGCAGTGAACGAAGATGCCGCTCGGCAACGTGCGCACCACCTCGAGCGGATCGCTCACCAACCCTCCGGGATCGTAGACATTCATCTCGCGCAGAAAGTCGACGAACGGCCCGCGACGATCGCGCAGCAATTCAACTTCGTCCAGCGTTTCGGCTAGGTGCGTCGCGATGCGCAAACTCGAGTGCTGGGTGCCGAGTACTGAGTACTGAGTACTACGTACCGTGTATGGTGCATGCGGGCTTACTCCGGCGATGCACCGGTCTGAAAAAGAACGATGGGCGAGCCACGTCCGCGCCTGGTCCATGGCCAACCGCGCGCGATCCTCCGACAGACCGAGTGTTTCGTGGAACACAACCGATCGACAGCCAGCGTTCGTCAGCAACTCCCAGCTCACGCCACCAGACGCGATATCGCCGATCAACGTCGTACCGAATCGCAAGCACTCAGCGATTGCGGCAGCGATGTCCGTTTGTACTTGCTCCGGCGTGCGCGAGCGGCGAAAGGCGATCACGCAGCGCAGCCACTGCGTGAAATCGGGGACTGACGAGCCGGAAGCGTGAGCGACGGGGGCGACCAATCCGCGCGCTCCCGATAGATCGAGATGCGTGTGAGTGTTGACAAAGCCGGGCAGAATCGCGACGTTGCCCAGATCGACATCGGGCGTGCGTGTCCCGCGCTGCGCTACGGCGGAGATCCTATCGCCAAGAATCGTGATCGTCCCGTGTTCAATCGGCGGTTGATCGACCGGGAAAATCCAGCGAGCGGAGTAGGTCTGTAAGGTGGTCATTGTTTGGCGCTTGCGGCGCAGCGGTCTCGATGGCGCCGCGCGGGCGCTAAACGATGACCGGCGATTCGTACAGCTTCACATGAACGCCACGCCGTGCGAGCCCGAGTTCGCTGGCGAGCATGTAGTAGTGATGCAACCCCGCCAACTCGCGCGGGCCGAGGTCAAAGCGGATGATGTTCGCCAGATAACGACGACAAAAGCCGGCGTCGAGCTTCAGGTGCGGCGCTTCGCGAGCCGCGATCGGGCCGACGTTCTCCATGCCAAGCCGTTTCGCCTCGTAGAGTGCTTCGAGCACCGGACCCAAGTCGACGCCAGGACGAACCGCCCACGCCGCATATACGAACGGCAGCCCCGTCCAGTCGTGCCACTCCTGGCCCAGGTCGAACGCATAGCGAAACCCGGGCAGGCAGGCGTGCATCGCCCGATCACCGATGAGCAACACCGCATCGGCGTCGATCTCCTCGGCCGAGCGATCCAACGGCAACGGGCACACCTGGGCTTCGACGCCGTGTTTCTTGCGCAACAGAATCTGCGTCAGCGCGGCACTTGTGCGCGAGCCTTCGTCCAGCGCCACCGTGCGGATGCCTGACCACGGCGTTCGGCTAAACAGAGTCACGCTCAACACGGGACCGCAACTGGCGATCGCGATGTTTGGCACCAGGCTGTACGAACCGGCGCGGAAGTATTCGATGACAGGGATCAGCGCTACGTCCAGATCGCCGCTGGCCATGTGATCGGCGAGCCGGCTGGGGTAGTCGAGAATCAGTTGCGCCGGCGCCGCCAGTGATTCCAGCTCGTACACGAGCGGTTTCGTGTTCAGATAACTGACGGCGCCGATGCGAATCACGGGCATGGAGCAATCACCTCGTGGTCACTGTCGCTTGATTCCTGCACGCCTGAAAGATAACGGGAACGGCGCGTCAGGCCTTTCTCCCTTTGTACTGCGCCGAAGTTGATCGGCACGGGATGGGAGTGCGAGTCACGGTGAACCAACCGTAATCATGGACAGTTCATAACTGAAGCCGACATCTGAGAGAAGCAGATCTGCTACTCAGCGACTTGATCGACGTGGTGCGAAAGAAGATGCCGGAGCCGCCGGGTTGTTTGGCGTCGGTGTCGTAGAAGATGGTGCCGAGCGTCTTGGCGTCGATCTCGACGGTTTTGGGGCAAGCGCGGCCGCCGATGGGCCGGCCGGGGTTGTAGAACTCGACAGGGTGATCCATGTCCCACGTCTTGCCGTCGTCGCGGGAGACGATGAAGTTGATCTTTTCGCCGCCGACGCCGGGGCCGACAATTTGCGAAGCTATGATCCAGCCGTTTTTCAATGCTACCAGCTGATGCCGCCATCCTTGCGAAGCGACATCGGGGAACGGCTTGATCGCCTGCCAGGTCTTGCCCTCGTCGGTCGTGCGCATGCCTTTACCGCTGATGAGCGTTCCCTTCGGGGTGCGGACGATCGGTACGAGGCCGTGCGCGACTGCGCCGAATCGCGATTCCTTTTGCGCGGCTGGATCGTACGCGGCCGTTCGGTCCATCAGCGGCATAAGCCAGTTGGTAGGCGACAGCTCGACAAACGGGTGGCGGATGACGCTGTGCTGCTTCGGATCCTTGCTATTGGCCATGCGTGTCGGTTTGGCCCAAGTCACGCCGTCGTCATCGCTGATCGAATACTCGACATAGCGCGACTTGGTTCCGTCGGCGGCGTTGTACCACGTGTTCCACGCATGGACGAGTCTGCCATCGGCCAGCGTCGTCAGCGAGCCGGGATAGATTTGCCGATCGGCGCTATGCGGGACAAGCTCCGGTTTCGACCAGGTCTTGCCTGCGTCCCCAGAGCGCGTGATCAGGTACGGTTTGTACTCGCTTTTGCAATACACAGCAACGAGCGTCCCTTTTTTTGTTATGCACAGAGCCGGGTGGATGTGGCCGCTCACGCCGCTATCGATGCGGATGATGGGCGTGTCCTGGGCGGACAGTGGCGAGGCAAACGCAATAATGAGAATGGTGAATCGCAGGTTCATTTGTTGTGCCCTTCTTTGTTTAGCGTTCGCGTGGCGCCTCGCAAGCGCTAAACGAATGCATGCCATCACCTCCCCTCGACGCGGACCTCCTTGCCTTCGCTGACTACGCCGAGGTTGGTGACGATAATCTCTTCGGAGCCCGACACGGCTTTCCAGACGCCGTTTTTCTGCATCTTCAGCACTTCGACATCCTGGCCTTCGCGAATGCCGAGCTTGATCGGCGTGCGAACGGCCTTGCCGGCCTCGACGCGCCAGCAACAATACTGATCGATGTGCGTGAAAATAGCTGTGGCCGGCAGCGTGTAGCGTTCGCCCAACGGAACGCTGAAGATGAGGTTGGCGAACATGCCGGGACGCAGCTTGCCATCCTTGTTGTTGTAGTCGATTTCGACGCGCAGCGTGCGTGACTTGGCGTCGAGCGATTGACTGGTGCGCGCCACCTTGTCGTCGAACGCTTGATCCTTGAAGATCGGTACGTCGATCTTGGCGGGCAGATTGCCGGTCATGTATTGCGCCTCATTCTCCGGAATGTCGGCATGAATGCGCAGCTTGTCGGTCTGGGAGACGACGAAGAGGACGGCCGGGCCGCCGCTGGCGTTGGGCTGGAGAAAATGCCCGGTGTGGATGTTGCGCCGCGTCACTACACCGGGAATCGGGGCGCGAATGAAGCGATAGTCAGCAAGCGCTTTGACGCGAGCTTCGTCGGCTTCCGCCACCTTGACGCGAGCGGCAGCGGCGGTCTCGTCGGCCTTGGCCTTGTCACGCTTGGCCACGCTCTCCTTGGCCAGCTCCTGGGCCGACTCCACTTTCGCCTTCACTTCCGCGCACCCGGCCTTGGCCGACTCGTATTGATTGAGCGTCTCGTCCACGATTTGTTTTTCAACGATCTTCTTCTTGTACAGGTCATCGACGCGGGCCAGTTCACTCTGCCAGCGATCGCGACTGGCATTGGCCCGAGCGATGGACGCTTGCATCTCGCGGACATACGCGTCGGCACTGCGAACGTGCGCGTCGGCGGCCTTGTAGCCATGCTCCGCCTGCTTCAACTCCGCCTTGACCTGCTCGACAAGTGCCGACTTCTGCGCCAGTTCCTTGATCAACTCCGGAACGGACAGCTCGGCGAGCAGCGTGCCCGGTTTCGTCATTTTCCCCTTGGCGTCGTACGTCGGCCCCTTGACTTCGCTGCCGATGTCGACGTGCACCCATTCGACGTAGCCTTGAATATGCGCGACGAGCGGCGTCTCCTCGAAGGCGTCGATGCTCGCGGGCTGTTCGATGACCACGCGCATGGGCTTCTCCTTCGGCGTGCTCGTCTTGACGGCGCCAGTGTCGGATCTGACGGCCGGCACAGAGGGTTTACAGCCCATGATCGTCGTCGCGATCAACGCCACACCGAGGAAAAAAAGTCGTGTCATCATGGATCACCTGCGTTTCCGTGGGGCACGTTTTCAGCGTGCCACGATGCCGGGCACGTTGAAAACGCGCTCAGCACATATTACGCCTTGCCCCCGTCGTAATGTGGGCTCTCCGGGTCGTCGGGATCGAGCGAGGCCGATGCGGTCGACGCGCCGCCTTGAACGACGGCGAAGATCGCGGGGAGGACCAACAGCGTCGCAACCGTGGCCGCTATCAAACCGCCGATGACGGCTCGGCCCAACGGCGCCACCTGCTCGCCGCCCTCACCAAGCGCCAAAGCCATCGGCAACATGCCGGCGATCATGGCAAAACTCGTCATCAGGATGGGGCGCAAGCGATGTTTTGCGCCATCCATTGCCGCCTGCAGAATCGGATCGCCGCGCAGCCGGGCTTTCTCCGCAAACGTAACGAGCAGGATGGCGTTCGCCGTCGCTACGCCGACCGCCATGATCGCTCCCATGAACGATTGAATGTTGAGCGTTGTGTTCGTGATGAACAACGCCAGCGCCACGCCGGCGATGACCGCTGGCGCCGTCGCCATCACCGTGAGCGCCAGCCGCAGCGACTGGAAGTACGCCGTCAACAGCAGAAGTATCGCCACGACCGCCAGACCCAGGCCGACGGCGAGCCCTTCGAACATCTCGTCCATCGGCTCGATCTGGCCTCGCACATCGACGTGAATCCCTGTGGGAATCTCGCCGGCGTCGCGAATGGCCATTTGAATCTTCTTGGCGACTCGGCCCAAATCCTCGCCTTCGATGTTGGCCATGATCGTCACGAGACGGCGCATGTTGTAGCGGTCGTACTCGCCCGGCATCTTGCCTTCCTTGAGCGTGGCGACGTTTTGCACCATGAGCTTGGTGTTGTTCGCGCTTTTGACCGGAAGCAGGCCGATCTGGCGTGGCGAGTTCATCCGTTCGATCGGCACCTCGACTTGAACTTGATAGCCGATGCCCGACTTCGGATCGCGCCAATAGTTGGGCACAACGAATCGGCTCGACGACGTGCCCGCCACCATGGCGCGAGCGACGTCATCCGCGGTCGCCCCGCCTCGACCCGCCAGTTCGCGATTCAGCGCCACTTCCAGCGTCGGGTAGTCGAGCGGCTGCATGAACTGCAAATCCCGCAGCGACCCGATCTTCTCCAGCTCGGTCTTGATCCTCTCCGCCACCGCCCGCCCCTCGGCAAAACGATCCGGCGGACTGCTCACCACCACCTCCACCGGCGTCGCGGCGCCGAAACTCATCACTTGATTCACGATGTCCGCCGGCTCGAACGACAACGTCAAGTTGCGAATCCGTTCGTCGATCTCCTCCGGCGTGAATTTTTCCGCGGTCAAGAGCGGCCGCAGCCAGGCTTCCAGTTGGCGCGGCAGCTCGTCGCGCAGTTCCTGCTTCAGCCGTTCGGTCGACGTGCGGCTGCCGGGATTCAGCGCGATGCGCAAAATCGCCTCCTGTGGACCGCTCATCCATTGATACACACTGTTGATCGGGAAGCTGGACGGCACGACGCCGACGTAACCGACCGTGATGGCAACGTTGTCGGCCCCGACTTTCTCCTTGATAAGGTCCAGCGCCTTGACGGCAATCTCCTCGGTGCGTTCGATGCGCGTCCCGGTCGGCGCTCGCAACCGCAATTGAAACTGTCCCGCATCGACGGTCGGAAAGATCTCGGTCCCGACTTGGTTGCCAACGAAGAAGATCACCACAGCTGCGATGATGACATATCCCGCGATCACGGGCCAGCGCATGGCCAGCACCCATTCCACCGCGCCGTCATATCGGGAGCGAAGGCCGGCGAAAAACCCGGGATCGTCCGTCGGAACATCGGAGTGGCCCGGCTCGTGTTGCAACAACCAAACCGACAGCACCGGCACGAACGTGCTCGACAAAAAGTACGATGTTACCATCGAAAAACCGACGGCGAGCGACAGCGGCACGAAGAGCGCCTGGGCCGGGCCTTGCATGAAGAACGCGGGCAGAAACACCGCAAGGATACAAAGCATCGCGAGCAATCGCGGCACGGCCGTCTCCGCGTTGCCCAGGCACACCGCCCGAGCAATGGAGTCGGTGACCGACATTTGCGCATGAATGTTCTCAACCTCTACGGTGGCTTCATCGACCAGGATTCCGACCGACAATGCCAATCCGCCCAGCGTCATCAGGTTGATCGACTGACCGCACAGCCAGAGTCCAATCACCGAACCGAGCAACGCCAAGGGAATGTTGAGCACGACGACGATGACGCTGCGCCAGTCCCGCAGAAAGAGGAAAACCATGAGTCCGGTCAACACGGCGCCGAGTACGCCTTCGATGCCGACGTTCCACATCGAGTTCGTCACATAAGGCGATTGATCGAATTCGAACGTCACGCTGATCTCGTCGCGAATGTCCTTGGGCAGCGCTTCACGCATCCTTTGCAAGTTGGCGCGGACGGCCTTGACGACGGACAACGTCGACGCGTCCGCTCGCTTGGTGACGAGAATGTACACCGCACGCTTCCCGTTGACGTTGGCGTATCCGACCGTCGTGTCGGCGGCGTCCTCGATGACGCCGAGATGTTCGAGACGAATCTTGGAACCGGGCTTGAGCGGGATCGAGCCGAGATCGCGCGGCGGCTTGACCATGGCATTGGACACGACCAGCGGCATGCGATCCTTATCGCGATAGGCGCCGGATGGGCTAACCGTGTTGCCCGAGCTGAGCGCGGCGATGATGTCGTCCGGCGACGCGTTGTACTTCCGCATCGCGTCGGGGTCGGCACGCAGGACGACGGTACGAGCGCTGCCCCCAAACGGCGGCGGGGCCGACACGCCGGGCAGGCTCGAGAACAACGGCCGTACCTTGTTGAGCGCCTGGTCTTGAATCTCCGTAATCGTTCGCGTGCCGCTCGACAATACCAAGTACCCGACCGGGACGCTGCCGGTGTCGAAGCGCATGACGAACGGCGGCACCGTCCCCGGCGGCATAAAGGCGCGCGAGCGGTTGACATACTGAATCGTCTCCGCCATCGCCTGGGCCATGTCGGTGCCGGGATGGAAGTAGAGCTTCATCATGGCCACGCCCTGAACGTTCTTCGATTCGACGTGATGAATGCCGGAGATGTAGAGGAAGTGGTACTCATAGTAGTACGTGAGCAACCCTTCCATCTGGGCCGGGTCCATGCCGCCGTAGGGTTGGCAGACATAGACGACGGGGAGGTTAAGCTGGGGAAAGATGTCGACCTTCATGCGCCAGAAGGCGAAACCGCTGCCGACGACGATGCCGGCCATCATGACCATGACGGTGATCGGATGGCGCAGAGCAAAGACAATGGGGTTCATGATGTCATCGGTATTGTCTTCGTTTAGCGCTCGCATGGCGCCGCGCAAACACGCGGGATAATGCGGGGGCGAATCGAAGAGAAAAAACCTTACGGTTGCCGCGCTTGGGAGTGGACGTATTTTATCGTTATCCGATATCGGTTGCCAAGATCATGAATGATATTCTAAGCCGCCTGTTTTTCGCGGGTTTCATCCGCCTGCACATCCTGCATCATGCGGCTGAGGAGGCGATCTGCGGTGTCGATATCGTCGCGGAACTGGGCCGTCACGGCTATCGCCTGAGCCCCGGGACTATCTACCCGGCCTTGCACGAACTGGAGAAAGCCGGGTATCTGACGGTCCGCACTTCGGTCGTCGCCGGCAAGGTGCGAAAGTACTACGCCGCCACGTCAAAAGGCCGAAAGGCGCTCAAACAGGCACGCAAGAAACTTCACGAACTCGCGGACGAAGTGTTGCAACCCCCAAAGTCGCGCAAACGTGCAAAACCCAATCGATAGTCAATTCGTCTCAAGAGCGCGGTCGACCCGTCACTCACCGATGATCTTGATCAGCACGCGTTTGGGCCGATCGCCGTCGAACTCGCCGTAGAAGATCTGTTCCCAGGGGCCAAAATCGAGCTTGCCCTGCGTGATGGCGACGACGACTTCGCGTCCCATGATTTGGCGCTTGAGATGCGCGTCCGCGTTGTCCTCGCCGGTGCGATTGTGGTGATAGACGTTTGGATCGGGATTGAACGGCGCCAAGTCTTCGAGCCACTTTCCAAAGTCGTGATGCAATCCGCGTTCGTCGTCGTTGATGAAAACGCTCGACGTGATGTGCATCGTATTGACAAGAACCAGGCCTTCCTGCACGCCGCTGGCGCGCACGGCCTGGGCGACCTCGGCCGTGATGTTGACGAACGTCATCTTGCCGGGGACGGTGAGCGTCAGGTATTTGGTGTGCGATTTCATGTTGGTTGCCGACGTAGGTGTGAGTTCTTACCTGCAGCAATTCTACGAAAGCACAGCCGCATTTCTTGTGTTAGCTCCCAGCGTATTTCCTCTCATGGAAAAATACTAAGTGGTGGACGCGCTCGGCGCGGACGCGGCTGGATGGTCCGGCCCGGACGTGGTGCGCGCGTTCGCGGGAGGGGTTCTGCCATGCAGGCTCTTTTCAAGGCAGAGGGTGCGCGCTGCGCACGGTTGTTCGCAAGGAGTTTGAGGCGCCGATCGACCGCAACCCGATCTTCGTGAATAACGATCACGCAGTGCTCACGGGCGGCATCGTCTGGGCCATGGTGATGTTGCAACAGCCTGAGAAGGCCAAGCGCCCCTACGTCAAGTAGCCGTCGGAAAGTAACTTCCCGAATTGCACAATGCCGTGGCCGGGGTCCGGTACTCCGTGACCCCGGAAAGCACTCCGAAACGAATGGTCGCTCACCGGGGTCACGGAGTACCCTGACCCCGACCACGGTTGACTCAAATCGGGGAAGCTACTGTTTCGCGGTTCCCAAGGTGACGGCAACGCACATCCGAAGGGCGCTGTCCGACGCGTATGGATTCGATCAGAAAGAGGTCTACTTCGTTCGTGACGGGCTCTTCGCCTGGCTCGTGTACCACGTCGAGCTGCAAACCAGCCCCAACACGGCGTCGAGCGAACCTCATACGACCGTCGAAGTCGGGCGCCCGTGTCCGCGCCGCGTGGGCCTACTGTCGGGCTGGCGACGTTAGAAACGCTATGTCCACGGAAAACGCGGAGAGATTTCCGGTTGTGCTCTCCGCGTTCTCTGCGCACTTTGCGTTTCAAACTCTACTTCTCCACTGGAAGCGCCGAGAGTTCTTCGTTGAGAACCTGTCGCCAGACAATGGGGTAGATCGTTTCCAATCGGCCGAGCGGTTGGCGGGCGAGGAGCCAATGTGTCTTGGCTTGCGGTGTGGCGAGTTGCGGCATTTGGACGGGAATCGTGTCGCGGTCGCCGAAGACGCTGCTGTGCTCTGCATGGAATCTCTCACCGTGAGCCTTCCTGACGAAGCTGACATATTTCTTCATGTCCAGCGTGCCGGCGCGGAGATTGGCAGCCTGGGTCTGGGCGGCTTTGCGCGTCTCGGAAGCCCAGCGCATTTCTTGAAGGAATTGCTGCGCGTCGCGCTGCCCCGCGACGGCGTGCAGCACAGAACCGTCGGACAGGCAGAAGTAACTGGCCACGTTGCCGCCGGACTTGATTCCGTTTGCCAGGATTCGGAACTTGCCGACCTTGAGGTAGGTCGACACGAAATTGGCGTTGAGTTCGTCAGCAACGCGAGCGTCGGAAAGAGCGTTCGCACGGAACGCATCGGCGTTGTTTCAGGTGAACTCTTTGTCTTCAAGGTTGCCCGACAGATGCATCATGAAGACCATCTTGCGTTCGTCGGCAGCGCGTTTGAAGGCGTCGATCGGTTCCTTCATGAAACGAACCCTGGTGCCGATGCGGGCACAATCGACAAACTCGCCGGGCGCCGGGGCGGCGGCGTTCTGCAGCTGATCGTTATTGTTGCCGGGCGCCGGCTGTTCGACGTTCGCCGGTTGCGGCGCGACCGCGGGCGGATTGGCGACGGCATTCGGTTGATTCTTCACGGCGGCGATCTGCTCGCCTTTGGGCGCGGGAGGAGCAGCAATGGGTTCCGCGTCAAGGCGTGCCCGTTCGCCCCGGAACATGTAGACCACGCCCACCAGGGCCAGGAGCACTACGAAACCGATGCTGGCCAGCGCAATTGTCTGCATCCACGGCGCGATAGCGGCGGCCAGCGAATCCTTGGATCGCGGCGCCATGCGCTCGGCCTTGTCCTCGGGCGGCACCAAAACAACTGTCGGAATCGGCTCGGAATTGTTGTGCGACATGTTGGCCTCCCGCAATGAAGCCGTTTGAGAAATCTCTTTTCATGGTACGCCAGGCGCCAGGATTTATCAAGGCTTCGGCACTACCGTGCTCGTATTACCGTGCGGCCAGCGCTCGATCATGCAACCGTGATGCTGCGGGGCCAATTAACGAGAAAACCCGTTTCCGGTGTGACCATCGGAAACGGGTATGAATAGAAGAGACCAGGGAGGCTTACCTGTATTGGATTCCCTCCCATATCATTGTCAGGAGTATAGCCTGGCCTCTTTCCGTTGGCAAGAGCTAACTTGGACGACGTGCCAATTCTTGCGGCCGGAACAGCTGCCCTTACTCCCGGGATTTCGCAGACCAGACCTGCGGAGTCCACGAACCCGATTGCCAGCCGTCCTTGGTCTGATACTCACGGGCCGTGACGCTGTCGCGGCCGATTTCGATGTAGAACAGCCCCTGCGACTGACTTGCGAAGTGGCTGCTCTTGGTGACGTTAAAGACCGGGATGCCGTTCTTGGCCGCCTTGTTGGTGCCGTCCCAGCGATAGACGTTTCGCGAATGCGTATGGCCATAGAGTATCGCCGCGACGTTGTACCCCTTGAGCGCGGCGTGAAACCCTTTGACGTCGGCCGGGTCCCATTCCATCGCCTCGGCTTTCTTGTCCTCGACGGGGAGCGCTTGGGAATAGCGCAGCATGTCGACGTGGTGCGTGATGACGACGGGCCGGCCGGAGTCGCCCACCTTTTCCTTCAGGTCGGCAATCAGAAAGTCGAGGCTGCCGAGCGGATCATAACGGCGTTTTCGCTTGACGCCGTCGACCTGGCCGACGACGATGCCGAGGTTGACGAAATGCACCTTGCCCCAGTCCCACGAATAATGGAGGCCATTCTTTGAGCGATTGGTGACATTGGGCCGCGTCTTGTTGCGTTCGATGATCTGAGTGAGCGGGACGCCCTTGTCGCGCGTCGCATCGTGGTTGCCGTGTACTTCGTAAATCGGCAATTTCAGCCGACCGTCCTTGCCGGACAGGCCAAACTCTGCGGAGAACGCCGCCCACTCGGTCTGCTGCATCTTGACCTTGGCGGGGTCGCCCGTCTCGATGCAGTCGCCGGCGTGAATGACGCCGCGCGGCGCCTGCACCGTCCCGCCGCCGGCTTGCTTTGGAATCTCGGTTCCGGCCAGTTTGTTGAGCGTGTCCACCAGCCGGCTCGACAGGGAGGCGGATCGAGGGTCTAGCTTCTCCGGGTCTTCCTTCTTCGCAAAGAGATGCGTATCACCGATGAGGAAGAACACGACCGGCTCATCCTTGTCGGTCACATCGGTCGGCGCATAGTTGCCCGCCCACGCGATTGCGAGCACGATGAAACCGGCGCCGAGCGCGAGCAAACACTTCGACAACTTGTTCATCTTCGTACCCCCCCCATTAGCTCATTCCGGTGTGAATCTAACCACAGCTCATTCTAATGACAGTCGGTAACGTCGTGATGTAAATTCGTCGTCACCTGAACTTGGCCGTGGTCGTGGATCGCATGGGTGGCGACAAGCATGACCCAAATGTCGAACTGGTTGCACAGGGTATTGCCAACATCGTGGCGCCCTTCTTTGGCGGCATTTCGGCGACCGGGGCCATCGCGCGGACGGCGATCAACATTCGCTCAGGCGCCGAGCCTCCGGTCGCCGGCGTACTGCATGCGGAAACGTTGCTTGCGGTGCTTTTGTTCGCGGCGCCGCTGGCGCAGTACGTCCAGCTCGCCGCGCCGTCGCCAAGGGGCAACATCCGTTCGCCGCGATGCTCTTCTGTGCCGACAGCCGCGTTTGTCCGGAGTCCATCTTCGATCAACGTAGCGACAGCATCTTTGAGACTCGCAACGCCGGGAACGTGGTGGACGACGACGTGCTCGGATCGTTCGAGTACGCGGTCGAGCATCTCCACGTTCCGCTCATAGTCGTTCTGGGACACAAAGGCTGCGGCGCGATTCACGCTGTGTGCGAGGCGCAGGATAGACCATTACCCAACCATCTTCGCGAGTTGCAGAAGCACATGGAGGGGATTCACAAGGACGTGATGAACGCGCATGATCGTCACGACGCGCACGTGCTCGACGAATTGTCAGCCAAGAACGCCGCTCAGCAGGCTCGACTTCTGGTCGAGCAGAGCTCGGTACTCGCCGCCGCTGTCAAGAAAGGCGACGTCCGCCTTCACTACGCTATTTGCGACATGGAATCGGGCGTTGTCGAGTTTTTCGACGTCGCCAAGGACGCGCCACGCAAGTGAACTCGGGCTATGGCGCTTACCGCGCTCGCTGCACCCATTCCACTCGGTGTACGCTCATACCTCTCCGATAAGCGTCAGGAAGCGGCTCACTTGCTCCCGGCCATAGAGAGGCTGCCGCCACTGATGACCCTTTGCGAAGTGTTTGCCCGCCTTGAACCCGGCTTGGCGCAGTAGGCGCCGAACAAGGCGCAACTCGGCCATTGAATTCGCCACCAGCCGAACCTCGTCGCCTTTCTTGTAGTCTCTCCCGTCCGCGGCGAGCCGGGCGCGGTTCTGTTTGCGAACGTACCCGTTGCGGCGGAACAGCCGACGCAGTTCCTTGAGACTCTCCCGGTTCGGCTTCGCTTTCACCATGGTGTTGACGTCTCCCCAACGCACCAACCGCTCTACCGCGCTCGCTTCAATCGCTCGCGCGTCACCTCGGGCAGATACTTCACCGGGATGCTGCCGTGGTCGAGGGCCGCTTCGTGGAAGCGGCCTAGCTCGAAGCGTTCGCCCATCTCGTTCTGCACGCTTCGCCGCAACCGCTGGAACGCCATGCGGCCCACAAAGTACGTTGAAAGCTGACACGAGCTTTGCTTGGCCCGCAGGATCTTCAGGATCGCTTCCGCTTCCGATTGAAAGGCGCGCAGGATCAAAAAGAGAATCGCGTCTTCGTCGGAAATGTCGGTACAGTGCATCTTGTGATCCAGGATCGCGTTGCACACCGCGCGCATATACCACTTGAGCTGGTGGAGCCGCAGCTTCAAATCGCCGCCGCCATAGCCTTCGTCGAGCATAACTTTTTCCGTGTAGACGGCCCAGCCCTCGGCAAAGATGCCGGACGAAAAAATCTTGCGCACCAGCGACGGATGGCGATTGGCGTACTCGAGCTGCACGTAATGGCCAGGATAGGCTTCGTGGATCGTGAGGATCTGCAGGATGTGGCGGTTGTACTCCTCCATGAAACTCTTGACTCGCTTGGCGGGCCAGGAACTCGGCGGCGGACTGATGGCGTAATAACTCGCCGCCTTCGAGTCCATCGGCGGCGCCGGGTTCAGGTAGGCAATCGAGAAGCCACGCTGGAACTCCGGCATCTCGATGATCTTGCAACGATCGGGACTGGGTAGGCGGAGGATGTCCTTGTCGCGGATGAACTTCTTGATCTTGTCGACGCCGGCGCGGGCGTCGACGATGAGGTCTTCGGTTTTGCCGTGCTCCTTGCTGGTCGCTTCGAGTACGAGGCGAATCGTCTCGCGGCGGCCCTTGGCGTCATCGACCGGGATGGTCTTCTTCGGAAACGTTTGCGCCCAGAGCTGGGCCGCGATCACGTACATTTCATTCTCGACGCGATCCGCCTCGGCCTCGGCTTCCTTCAAGACCTCGTCGGCCGTCACGCCGGCGTCGATTTCGAGCAAGAACTTTTGAGCGAACTTCTGCTTGCCCAGTCGCCAATCGCCGGCAGAGCGAGGCAACACATCGTTCTCCAGATACGCCACGTAGTCCTTGAGCACCGGCACCAACGCTTTGCACGCTTTTTTGAGGTCGCTGTTGGCCTGATCGTCACCGGCTAACTCGAAGATGCCGCCGTCGTAAAACGAGACGGCGCCGCGCGCTTGCTTGATCGCCACCTCGGTCAGCGTCTTGGGCGGATTCTTGATGCTCGCTTTCGCCGCCGCGATGACCTTCGGAATCTGCGCCATGCGGCCAATGGCGTTGCGGACATTCACCGGCTGCGGCAGTGTCGATTGCGTCAGCAGCGAGTACACGCTGTCGGCCAAATAGTCGTTGTACACCCTCGGATCATTCGCGAATCGGTCGCTGTTCTCGGCCAGCCACAACTCCTTCTTCAGCTCGTGCTGCCAGATCTCGAAATCAATCTGCCCGGAGCGCGACAGCTTCTTGTAGTTGATCTTCTTGGGCAATTCGTCGAGCGATTTGCGGGCCCGCTCGATCGACGCCTTGCGCGCTTTGGGCGAAACATCGTCAAGCTTGTCGTCGTAGTCATGATTGCCCGAGCGCGTGGCGAAAAGCGGATGCAGCTTGAACTCGGCATCGAGGTATTGCTTGAACAGCTTGTGCAGCTTGGCGTCTTCGGTATCCACCTGCGGACTCGATTCGGTTGACTGGATGATCAGCAATGCTCCCAAGGCGAGGCAGATTCGTAGCATGGCTTGATCTCCAAAAACGAATGGACGGGCTCGTGATATCTCATTTTGAAACGCAAAGTGCGCGGAGGAATTCCGTTTGTGCTCTCTGCGTTTTCTGCCTGCTCTGCGTTTCCAATTCTTCGTCGACGTTCCTATCCGTGTCAATTCTGTACATCGTAGCAAAACAACAATTCCTGATCGCGCAGGAACAGTCGACCGCCGGAGATGACCGGTGGCGTCCAGACCTGGCCGAGCGGTTGGCGGAGCTTGGATTGTTGCGGAATCTTGAAGCGGCCCGATTCGCGAAAGCCCATGGGACTCGCTTCGATCATCGCGACTGTACCGTCCTGTTCGGTGTAGCAGTAGAGCCGGCCGTCCGCGAAAACGACTGAGCCGACGCCCAGCTTGAATTTCTCTTCCCAGATCAAATCGCCGGTCAAGAACTTTTGGCAAACCCAGCCGCGCCCCGGCGAGGCGCCGTAGACATGCTCGCCCACACGAATGACGTTGCCATGATGGTTGGCGAGAATCTTGTTGGAATAGACCGGCTTGACGTCGAAATTGGCGCCGGGCTTGATGACTTCGATGAGGTCGCACGAGCCGCCGGCGCCGACGGTGGTATAGACGAGCGTGCTGTCGACGATCGGCGTGTTGACGACTTCAGTGCCATACTTGCGTTTGTGCTTCCAGAGCAGCTTGCCGTCGTTGATGTCGACGGCGAAAAGATGTTGGTTGGTCAGCGCGATGTACTGCGAGGTGCCGGCTATGTGCGTCTTCATGGCCGACGTGTAAGCGGCTTGATCCGGTATGTCCTTACTGCGCCAGATCACGTTGCCGGTCTGTCTTTCGAGGGCCGCCAAAGCGCCTTTTGGCCCGCCCGGGATGCAGATCACTTTCTCGCCGTCAACAAGAGGCGAAAAGGTGTAGCCCCAGCCAAGGTTCTTCGGACCGCCGCCGATGGGATTGACCTGGCCGTCGAGGTCCTTGGGGAGATTCTTGCGCCAGCGTTCTTTGCCGGTGGCGGTCTCGACGCAGAGTAGATCGCCGTTGCCTCCCAGGGCGATGATGAGGTCAACGGAAACGGTCGGCGTGGAGCTGGGACCGGCGCTCCAGCGATTGCCTTTCCAGGCAAACGTCGGCCTGACGCGCGTCGCCCAGGCTTGCTTCACTTCTTTGCCAGGTTCGATGTCGAGGGCGATGAGGTACTCGCTGTCGCCGCGCGCCCCGATGGTGTAGAGTCGATGCCCGACGACCGCAACGCTGGAATAGCCGATGCCGGCGTCCTTGTAGGTCCACAGCAGGCGTGGCCCCCCTTTGGGCCAGGATTTCAAAAGGCCTGTCTCGCGCGACACATCATCGCGATTCGGCCCACGATACTGCGGCCAATCGTCGGCGTGAAGTGTTGCGGTCGATACGAAGATGATCAAACTGGTGGCGAGATGTGTTTTCATTGCGATTCCATTGTCCAAACGCGGGCAACGTCAAGATATGGATTCAGCAATGTCCCAGCGACACGAACGTGAATCACCAGGGCCGGGAACACAAGAGGGAGCCGAGGCCCGGGCTCGCCGCCCCCATTCAGCAAGATCTCACGGTCGGTTGCTTTTCGTGCGCGGCTATGCGGGAATGGACCTGAGACAGGCTTTCGATCGGCTCGGATGCGTCATACGATATCTTCATGTCTCAGCTTCGCGTTCCTGATGGACCGCCCGGCACATGGATTGGCGGCAACCTGGCCGAGTTCCGCGCCGATCGCCTCGACTTTCTGACTCGCTGCGCCCGCGACTATGGCGACATGGTCTGGATTCGCCTGTTCCTCCGCCGCGTCTATCTTGCCTTCCATCCCGATCTGATTGAAGAAGTCCTCGTCACGCAGAGCAAGCATTTCATCAAGCATTTCGCCCTGAGGCTCAACCCGGTTCTCTTGGGCAATGGCTTGCTCACGAGCGAAGGCGACTTTTGGCTCAGGCAGCGCCGGCTCATTCAGCCTGTGTTCAATCGCAGCCGCATCATGAGTTACGGCCCGCCGATGGTCGATGCGGCCCAGCGGATGCTCGCGGGCTGGAAGGCGGGGGAGCGGCGCGACATTCATGCCGAGATGATGCACGTGACCTTGGCCATCGCCGCCAAGACGCTGTTCAACACCGAGGTGGATGGCGATGCCGAGGGGGTCGCCGCCGCCATAGAGGTGATGCAGGACAATTTCCTGGAGCGATTCAACAGCCTTTGGCCTCTGCCCTTGTGGATTCCGACGCCGGCGAACCTCCGCGCCAAGTGGGCGGCGCAAGCGCTCGACGACATCCTCTTCCGCATCATCCGCCAGCGCCGGGCCGAGAATGTGGACAAGGGCGACCTGTTGTCTCTCCTCTTGAACGCGCGCGATGAGGACGACGGCAAGGGGATGAACGACACCCAGGTCCGCGACGAAGCGATGACGCTCTTCCTGGCCGGGCACGAAACGACCGCCCTCGTTCTCTCCTGGGCGTGGTACCTCATGGCCCAGCACCCCGACGCGGAAAAGCGACTCTGGGCCGAACTGGACGAAGTGCTCGGCGATCGGTCCCCGACCGTCGACGATTGGCCGAAGCTCAAGTTCACCGAGATGATCGCCTTGGAGTCGATGCGACTCTACCCGCCGGCGTACGTGGTCGGCCGCGAGGCGACGGTCGATTGCGAGATCGGCGGCTACGCGGTCCCCGCCGGCACGACCATCCTCATGCCAGAATGGGTCGTCCAGCGCGACCCGCGCTTCTACGACGAGCCCGACAAGTTCAAGCCGGAGCGCTGGGGCGAGGAGCGCATGAAGTCGCTGCCGAAGTTCGCCTACTTCCCGTTCGGCGGCGGCCCGCGCGTTTGCATAGGCCAGCAATTCGCGATGATGGAGCTGGTCCTGATCCTGGCGACGATCGCCCAAAAGTTCCGCTTCCGCATGCAGCCCGGCGCGACGGTAACGCCGCTGCCGACCTTCACGTTACGCCCGATCCCCGGCATCCCTGGCGTTATCGAGCCGCGGTAAAGAAGGCCGTTGCTCGATTCGTTCATTCGTTCACGGGACAGCCTCCCCAGTTGTTGAAGGAACTGAACGCGATGAACGAATGAACGAACTTGATTCTCAAGGATGCCAGGCGCGTCGATGTGCTGAAACCCAAACCGGCATCCCTTAGTCGGAAAGCGCCACTTTTCAACTTGGCAAAGGGTCTGCAACACATTTTTGGTACCTAACTCCTTTAGCAAATAGCACGTGCGCGCATTCGTTGCACGCACACACTCACACCCCCCCCTCGCGAAATGCAACGAAACCGGGAACCAGTGTGAACAACGCTCGTTCGCCGTCAGTAGGGGTCGAAGGGCTTCAAAATCGGCGTCGTCCAATAAATCTCTTTTCTCTTTATCCGTGCCATCAGAGTGATCCGCGGTCTCAGATAATCCGTCGTGCGGCAGCGTTCGTCTGACGCGTGGCGAGTTGTTGCCGCG
>Ga0194128_10003509_pt1 | contig 23992 bp, 13 predicted proteins | sample TA2KigCa65mmetaG_FD_148650 | JGI IMG/M metagenome (GOLD analysis project Ga0194128, IMG submission 148650) | Freshwater microbial communities from Lake Tanganyika, Tanzania - TA2015037 Kigoma Deep Cast 65m | ecosystem: Environmental > Aquatic > Freshwater > Lake | place: Tanzania: Lake... | reverse complement strand
CTCCCTGCCCGACCGCTGAATCGTAGTCAGGCAAAATTCCGCTTACAAAACCTCTAACCCCCTCTTTAACACCAACTTAGAGGCCGATTTCTGTTTGGAGCCGAGACTAAGATCCGTCGGAAATACTCCGCGCGCCGCCCGTTTCGCAGGCTTCCCGCAGGCTCTTGAATTCATCTTCGCTTACCCGGAAATTTACCAGGCGGGTTCGTGGTTTCGTGATAGCCATGTTTGCACCTCTTGTTTATAGTGGGTGCAGCACGACAAAACTCTCACGTATGTTTTCAGTTTGTGCGAATCGGTACTACGGAACCGTTGGGTACTTAACGCCGAGTTGTTCCAGGTACGTGGCGTACTTCGATGGATCGTAGCGCAGTTTGTCGAGCGCCGGACGAAACTTCTCCATCTTCTCTTTGTTGAACTGGATCGGCGGCTTGGCGCTGGCCGGTATCAAACTCACCCACTTTTGTTCTTTCGTCTGTTCGGCGAAATACGCGCGCGCGTCCTCGATCAGCTTCGGCGTCAGCATCAGATCGATCACCGTCATCGCCTGCGCCGCCGCGCCGTGGTTGGCGCCCTTGTGCGCGATCGGCGTGGCCATCGAAATGCCGCTCGACCAGTGATGTCCCGTCATGCCGGGAATGTTTCCCGGATAGCGCAGCACCACCGTCGGCAGATTCCAACCGACCTCGGAGATATCGTCGGAGCCCGCATTCTGCATGAATCGCGATCCGTCGCCCAACGGCCCTGGATCGGGGCGCAATCCGTTCGCCGGCGCCTTCATCATCTTCTGCGCGGCCTTCGCCAGCGTCTGATCGTCCTCGCTCCACTTCGGCATTCCCACCGACTTGATGTTCTCGTACAGCGCGTACGCCAGCGCCTTGTTGAAATGCCCCGGCCACGTTGCGCCGACGACTTTCTGCGTCATCGTTACACCCGCCATCTGCGCCGCCGCGCCGGCGATTGTCGTGCCGATTTCGTGCAGATCGCGAATGCGCGCGAAGTCCCACTCGCGGAAGTAGTACCAAACCGTCGCCTCCGGCGGCACAACGTTCGGTTGATCGCCGCCGTGCGAAATCACATAGTGCGAGCGCGACTCGGGCCGGATGTGCTCGCGCCGGTAGTTCCATCCGATGTTCATCAGTTCGACCGCGTCCAGCGCGCTGCGGCCTTGCCACGGCGATCCCGCGCCGTGCGCGCTGCGCCCGTGAAAACTGTACTGGGTCGAAACCAGACCCGACCCGCTCGCGCCCCAGTTGGTCGAAAAATCGCTCGAAATGTGCGCGCTCAACATGATGTCCAGATCGTGGAACAGCTTGGCGTTCACCATGTACGTGCGGCTGCCGAGTAACTCCTCCGCCACGCCGGGATAGACGCGCAGAGTGCCCTGCAGGCAGTGTTTGGCCATGATCTCTTTCGCCGAAATCGCCGCGACCACCTGCACCGCTTGCCCCGAGTTATGACCCTCGCCGTGTCCGGGGCCGTTCGGAATCAGCGGCTCCTGCCAGGGAATGCCGGGCTTCTGTGAAGTCTCCGGTAGCCCGTCGATATCGGCCATTAGCCCGATCACCGGCTTGCCGCCGCCCCACTCGGCCACCCACGCCGTGGGCATGCCCGCGACGCCGCGCGTAATGCGAAAGCCATTCTTCTCGAGCAAACCCGTCACATACTTCGATGTCTCGAACTCCTGGTAGCCGAGTTCGGAAAACGAAAAGATCATGTCGGTGATCTCTTGCGAAAGTTTGGCCTTCGCAAAGACCGTCTGCTTGGTCTCGGTCTTCAGCGCATTGAGATCTTGCGCGGCCGCGGTGGCGCAAGCCATTGTGAAAGCGAGGAGCTTCATGCGTCCTAGGATAACGCCACCGGGCGAGGCTTGCTAGAATTGCATGGATAATGAGATCCATTCGACGGGTAGCAGTGCTGGGCGCGGGCACCATGGGATCGCGAATCGCCGCGCATTTCGCCAACGCCGGAATTCCGGCTCTTCTTCTCGACATCGTCCTTCCGGGCGCCGACCGCAACGCCGCCGCGAAGAAGGGAATCGAGACATCCTGGAAAGGCAAGCCCGGCGGTTACTTCACCGATTCCGGCCCTTCGCTGGTGACGCCAGGCAACTTGGAGGACGACCTGCACAAGCTTGCCGATTGCGATTGGATCATCGAAGCGATCACCGAGAAACTCGACCTCAAGCGCGACCTCTGGGGCAAGGTCGAAAAAATTCGCGCGGCCGATTCGATCGTCTCTACCAACACCAGCGGCATTCCGTTGTCGTTGATCTCGGAAGGCTTCACGCCCGAATTCCGCCGTCACTTCCTTGGCACGCATTTCTTCAACCCGCCGCGTTACCTGCGCCTGTGCGAAGTGATCCCCGGAGCCGAAACCGACCCCGCGATCCTCTCCGGCGTAAGCGAGTTTCTCGATCGACGCTTAGGCAAAGGCGTTGTTCCCTGTAAGGACACGCCCAACTTTATCGCCAACCGCATCGGCGCGTTTTGGGGCTCGACGACGTTTCAATACACAGTCTCGGACGGCTTCACGATTGAAGAAGTCGACGCGTTGACCGGCTCGTTGATCGGCCTTCCCAACTCCGCCTCGTTCCGTTTGATCGACATTGTCGGCGCCGACATCTGGGTGCACGTCGGCAACAATCTCCACGCCGCCGTGCCCGATGATCCCTGGCGCGACCGCTTCCTCGCGCATCCGATTTTCGAAGAGATGCTGCGCCGCAACTGGCTTGGCGACAAGACCGGCCAGGGATTCTACAAACGCGTCGGACCCACCAAGGACATCCACGCGATGAACTTGCAGACCTTTGAATACGCGCCAGCGGCCAGACCGAAGTTCGCTTCGGTTGAACAGGCGAAGATGCTCGAAGACCTGCCCGCGCGCTTGCGTGCGATGGTCGCATCGACCGACAAAGCCGGCCAGTTTCTCTGGAAGCTGTTCCGCGACGTGATGGTCTACTCCGCCGAGCGCGTGCCCGAAATCTCCGACACCATCGTTGAAATCGATCGCGCCATGCGTTGGGGCTACGCGCACACGTTCGGGCCGTTTGAACTCTGGGACGCGCTCGGATTCGCCGAAACCGCCAAGGGCATCGAAGCCGATGGCCTCGCGCTGCCGGCAGCGGTCCAGAAGATGTTGTCGCTCGGCGCCAAGAGTTTCTACCGCGGCGCCGACGAAGCCGGCGCGCCGCGCACCGATTACTTCGATCTCGGCCGCTCGCTCTACGCGCGCGTGCCAGAGCGCTCCGGTGTCATCGCCCTCGGCGACGTCAAACGCGCGCGCGGCGTCGTGAAGAAAAACGCGGGCTGCTCGCTTGTCGACATTGGCGACGGCGTTCTCTGCGTCGAGTTCCATTCGAAAATGAACTCGCTCGGCGACGATCAGATGGGCCAGATCTACAACGCTTTCGATGAAGCGAAGAAAGATTTCCAGGGCGTCGTCATCGGCAATCAGGGCGATCTCTTCAGCGCCGGCGCGAATCTCGCGATGGTGTTGATGGTCGCGCAAGAAGGCGAGTGGGACGATCTAAACCTCGCGATTCATCGATTCCAGCAAGCGATCATGGCGATCAAGTACGCACCCGTTCCCGTCGTCGTCGCCGCGCATGGCCGCGCTCTCGGCGGCGGTTGCGAAATTATGTTGCACGGCCCTCGCGTGCAGGCCTCGGCGGAACTTTATGCAGGCCTAGTCGAAGTCGGCGTCGGCCTGATTCCCGGCGGCGGCGGCTGCAAGGAGTTGATCGCGCGTTACGGCGATCCGAAGAAGGCGTTCGAGTTGATCGGCTTCGCGAAGGTGTCGACAAGCGCTGCGAACGCGAAGGAACTCGGCCTGCTCGATGCATCGGCGGGCATCTCGATGAACCCCGATCGCTTGATCGCCGACGCGCGCGCCGAAGCCGCCGCCATGGCCTCCAGCTACCGGCCTTCGACGCCGCGCAACGATGTGAAGGTCGCCGGTGAACCCGGTGTCGCGTTGCTAAAGATGGGCGCATGGATGGCGCATCAAGGCGGCTACATCACCGATTACGATTTGGAAATCGCAGGCAAGCTGGCGCACGTTTTGTGCGGCGGACGGCTAAGCGCGGAGAGTCTGGTGAGCGAGCAGTATCTGCTCGACCTGGAACGCGAAGCGTTCCTGAGCTTGTGCGGTGACCCGCGCACACAAGCGCGCATGCAGCACATGCTCAAGTCCGGAAAGCCGTTGCGGAATTAAGGAGACTCGGAATGCGTGAAGCAGTCATCGTAGAATGTGTGCGGACGCCCGTCGGTAAGGCGCCGCGCGGAAGTCTGAAGACGGTGCGGCCGGACGATCTCGCCGCGATTGCAATGCGCGGCCTGCTCGCGCGTTGCGCGCAAATCAAGCCGGAAGACATCGAAGACGTCATCCTCGGCTGCGCCACGCCGGAAGCCGAAAGCGGAATGAACATCGCGCGCGTCGCGGCCTTGCGCGCGGGTCTGCCGGACTCCGTGCCCGCCGTGACGATCAACCGTTTCTGCAGCTCCGGCTTGCAGTCGATCGCCATGGCCGCCGAGAAAATCCGCGCCGGCATGGGCGACTGTATCATCGCCGGCGGCGCCGAAAGCATGAGCATGTTGCCCTTCAGCGCGCAGCGTTTCGTGCCCAATCCGTGGTTCGCCGACAATCGCCCCGAGCTCTACATCAACATGGGCCTCACCGCCGAGAACCTGCAAAAGAAATACGCCATCGCGCGAGACGAGCAGGACGCCTTCGCGTTGCGCTCGCATCAGAACGCGCTCGCCGCGCAGGCCGCCGGCAAGTTCGACGACGAGATCGTTCCAGTTGATGTCGAGACGCAGACCGTAGCCAATGGCAAGTCTTTGTTCACCGTTGCAAAGGACGAAGGCCCCCGCGCCGACACATCCGCCGAAGGCCTCGCGAAGTTGAAACCCGTCTTCCATGCCAAAGGCACCGTGACCGCCGGCAACTCTTCGCAGACCAGTGACGGCGCCGCGGCCGCGCTCGTGATGAGCGACGCCCGCGCCCGTGAGCTCGGCTTGAAACCGAAAGCGCGCTTTGTGTCGTTCGCCGTCGGTGGAGTGCCGCCGGAGATCATGGGCATCGGCCCCGTCGTCGCGATTCCAAAAGCGTTGAAGCTCGCCGGACTGACGATGGACCAGATCGGCGTTGTCGAACTGAATGAAGCGTTCGCGGTGCAGGCTTTGGCCGTCATTCGCGAAGCCGGGCTCGACATGGCGCGCGTCAACGTCAACGGCGGCGCGCTGGCGCTTGGGCATCCGCTCGGCTGCACCGGGGCGAAGCTCACGGCCACGATCCTGCGCGAGATGGATCGCGGCGATCACCGCTACGGAATGGTGACGATGTGCATCGGCGGGGGCCAAGGCGCCGCAGGAATTTTTGAGAGGATTTCGTAATGGCCACAGGTGGATCGTTTCTCATTGAGTCGTACGAGCCCGCGTCGATCGTGACGCCCGAGGACTCGACGGCCGAGCATCGCGCGATCGCGAAGACAACCGAAGAGTTCTGGAACAAGGAAGTCGGTCCGAACCTCGAACGCATCCTGCATCACGAGCCCGGCGTCGCCGTTTCGATCCTGCGCAAATCGGCGGAACTCGGCCTTGTCGCGGTGAGCGTCCCCGAAGAATACGGTGGCATGGAGATGGATCTCATCTCGATGATCACCGTCGCCGAAGCGTTGTCGAAGGACGGCTCGTATGCGGGCTGGCACGGCGGCCACGCCGGCATCGGCATGATGCCGCTTCTGCTCTTCGGCACGCCGGAGCAAAAGCGAAAGTACTTGCCGCGCCTGGCCACGGCCGAACTCGTCGGCGCTTACTGCCTCAGCGAACCGCAATGCGGCAGCGACGCTCTCGCCGCCAAGACGCGCGCCGATCTCAGCGCCGACGGTACACACTACGTCCTCAGCGGCCAGAAAATGTGGATCACCAACGGCGGCGCGGCCGACCTGTTCACCGTCTTCGCCAAAGTCGGCGGCGAAAAGTTCACCGCCTTCCTCGTCGAGCGCGCTTTCCCCGGCGTCTCCAGCGGCGCCGAGGAAAAGAAGATGGGCATCAAAGGCTCGTCGACAACCGCTGTCTATCTCGACAACGTAAAAGTACCTGTCGAAAATGTTTTGGGCGAAATCGGCCGCGGGCACATCATCGCGTTCAATATTCTCAACCTCGGTCGACTGAAGTTAGGCCCCTTCGCCGTCGGCGGCATGAAACACATCCTGCAGGTCTCGGCGAAATATGCCAAGCAGCGCGTGGCGTTCGGCAAGCCCATCGCCGAGTTCGGCATGATCCAGCAGAAGCTCGCCGACATGGCGGTTCGCATCTTCGTCACCGAGTCGATGAACTACCGCGTCACGGGCCTCATTCAGAGCAAGCTCGAAGGCTGGAGTTGGAAGCAAGCCGATGCCGCGAGCGTGCTGCTCAAAGCCGTCGAAGAGTTCGCCGCCGAGTGTTCCTACATCAAAGTTTTCGCCTCCGAAGCGCTCGATCTCGTCGCCGATGAAGGCGTGCAAGTCCACGGCGGCTACGGCTATCACCAGGACTACGCCGTCGAGCGCGCCTATCGCGACTCCCGAATCAATCGCATCTTCGAAGGCACCAGCGAAATCAACCGCATGCTCGCGACGGGCATGTTGCTCAAGCGCGCGCAACGCGGCCAGTTGGGCCTCGTCGGCGCGGTGAAAAAGTTGCAAAGCGAACTGCTCGAAGGCCCCAAGCTAACCGCCCGCGCCGGCGATGAAAACGCCGAACTCGTCGACAACGCCAAGAAGGCCACGCTGCTTGCACTCGGCGTCGCGTTCCAGCGCTACATGGCCGAACTCGATCAACAGCAGGAGATCCTCGCCGCACTCTGCGACATGGCCATGACCGCGTTCGCGATGGAGTCGGCCTACCTGCGCGCAAAGAAAATGGGCGATCCAGAAACGGCGAAGGCCATTACCGATGTCTGGCTGCGCGAAGGCACGGATATCGTTGCCTTTTCCGGCCGGCAGGTGCTCGCGGCATCGGCCGACGGCGACACGTTGCGCACGCAACTCGCCGCGCTGCGCCGCCTGACCAAGTATGAACCCGTCGACGCCTTCGCGCGCAAACGCCAGATCGCCGCGCGCCAGTTGGCGGCGGAGCGATACACGGTTGCCTGAGCAGCGAGTCGTGCTGTTGGTGGGGCTGCCCGCGAGCGGAAAGTCGACATGGCTCTCTGGCCGCGCGGGCGTGTTGTCATCGGACGCCATGCGCGCGCTCGTGCGCGACGATGAAGCCGATCAAACCATTCACGGTCTCGTGTTCAAGCTGATGCGCGACTTCTTGCGTTACCGGCTGCAACTCGGCGCCGAAGTTACCTACATTGACGCGACGAATCTGACGCGCAAACACCGCCGGCCGTTCGTGAAAATGGCGCTGTACGCGGATGCCACGCTCGAAGCGGTGTTTTTCGACACGCCTCTCGAAGAATGCCTGCGCCGTAACGCGGCCCGTTCGCGCGTCGTTCCGCCCGAAGCGATCAGGATGCTTGCTACGAGGTTGCAGCCGCCAACACGCGAAGAGGGCTTCCAAGTGATTCAGACGGTCGAATCCTAAATCCAGATCTTCTCCACCGCTTGATCCGGATACTTCAACTCCTGCGCAAACGTCAGCGGCTCCAGGCTTGCCAGTGAATATACCGGCAGCGGCGCGAAGTCGGGGCACCCCGGCGCCATCTGCGAGACGATGATCGCCAATCCAACCACCTCGGCGCCCGCCGCCTCCACCATATTCTTGATCTCGGTCAGCTTCGCGCCTGTCCGCAATATGTCGTCGACCAGCAGCACCTTCTCGCCCGGCTCGATATTCAGAAACTGCCGCAGCCGCATCGGTTCGGAGTCGTTCATCCGCTCCGCCCAATACACCTGCTTGGCGCGCAGCGCCTCACACACGCCAAATGCGACCGGCAGCCCGCCGGTCGCGGGCGCGACGACGGAAAGCCTCGGAATCATCGCGCGCAACTCGGGATTCGCGCGCACCTTCCGGCTCAGCGCCACGCCTAACGTCTTGGCATGCTGAAACGATCGGAACGCGAGTGGAATCTGCAAATACTGGTTGGAATAGAGTCCGTTCGGATATACGAAATTCCCTTCGCGCAGCGCACCCGTTTCGCGCAGCAGTGCGAGCACTTCCTCTTGAGTCGGAATAATCTCCATGCTTCAGTGAGCTCCTTTGCCGGTGACGACCTGCGGTATCGTTCGCAGAATAATCTTCCAATCCAGTGCCAGCGACCAGTTGTCGATGTAGCGCATATCCAACTCCATCCAACGCTCGAAATCGACCGAGTCGCGCCCCTCAACCACCCAAAGGCACGTCAGCCCTGGGCGCATCCGAAGCCGCCGCCGCTGCCATCTCTCATATTGTTCCACCTCTTCGGGAACCGCGGGCCGCGGGCCGACCAGCGACATGTCGCCGCGAATCACATTCCAAAGTTGCGGTAACTCATCGATCGAAAACTTGCGCAGCCACTTGCCAAGCGGTGTCAATCGCGGATCGTTCTTTATCTTGAAAACGAGGCTGCGCTCGTTGCGATCCGCCAGACTCGCCTTCATCGCTTCGGCGTCCTGCACCATAGACCGAAACTTCAATAGCGTGAACAGGCGCCCATTCAAGCCGCAGCGCTGTTGTCGAAACAGCACGGGTCCCCTCGACGTGAGTTTGATCGCGACCGCGACAATCGCCAGAAAAGGCGCCAACACAACCGCCGCCGCGCCCGCGCAAAGCAGGTCGATCAAGCGCTTGGCGAGCAGCCGGAACTCGTCGTGCGGCGCGCCGGAGAACGTCAACATCGGCGCCTCGCCTAGCCGCTCCAAATACATCTCGCTGTGAACGTGCGGAAAGAAGTCGACCGCCACGCGCGTTCGTACGCCCTCTTCGTCGCAAATCAAAAACGTCTCTTCCAGCGCCGCCAATTCCCCAGACGGAACCGCGAACAAAATTTCGTCGATCACGTGCCGGCGCAACAACTCCGGCAACTCCGACAGCGCTCGCACCGGATAGTCGTTGCGCAGTTGGATTGCCGCTACCCTAGGCGCCGGATCGATAAACCCGGAGAGCCGCAATCCATAACCCGCCGCGTCTTCGATGAGAAGCCCAACTCGCCGGGCCGCATCGCCCGTTCCGACGATCCAAAGAAAATGCTCCGCGCCGAACCGCCGCCGGTACCATCCAAGCACGGGCTCCGCGTTCCATCGAAACAGCGCCAGCCCAACGAGCGCATATGCCGCGAACAGGCCGAGAAACAAACGGCTGATGTCCAATCGCAGCGCGAACTGCGCCAGCACGATTACCGCCACGGCCGCGATTGTCTGACGGGCCGTTCGACGCAACCGGTCCCGCCGCGCTCCGCGTTCGAGTTCATCGTAGTCGCCGAACCACAACGCCACTCCCCAAAAAGCGAGCACCGCGATTAACAGCAGCAATAGTTTTACGCCGGTAACAAAGAAAAACTCGCGTTCTAGTTGAAGGACCGCCCTCGTTCGATACGCCGCTTCAAACGCCAGCCACACCACGCCCGCGTCGGCGAGCGCGTGAAACAGCCTCATCTTTCGTTGGTGGCGCGAATACACTCTCGCTCAGGTTAGCAAGGCTTGCATTCCAATCGTTCCTAGTGGATACTAAGTTAGTGAGTACTAGTTTATGAGGGCGCCGAAACTCAGTAAAGCCGAACGCAGAAAGGCCATCGTCGAAGCCGCCGCGCAACTGTTCTCCGAACGCGGTTTTCGCGGCGTCACAACGAAGGATCTCGCGCGCGCCGTTGGCGTTACCGAGCCCGTTCTCTACGAGCACTTCCAAACCAAGCGCGATCTCTATGCCGCCATTATCGACGGCACCTCGCGCGAGAATTTCGAACAAGCCCGCGCGACCCTGCGCCAGTCCGCCCTCGCCGACGAGCCCCGCGCCTTTTTCACCACGCTCGCCACGCTCATGGTCGAGAGTCTCTCCCGTAACCCTTCCTACCTTCGTCTAGTGCTCTTCAGCGCGCTCGAAAAGCACGAACTCGCCCAACTCTGCTTTGAGCGCCACGCGCAAGCCATCTACGCCATCGTCATCGAGTATGTAAAGAAGCGCATGGCCTCCCGCCGCGTCGATCCCGTCATCGCTGCCCGGCTCTTCATCGGAGCCGTCCACCACTACTGCATCTTCGACCTCCATTTCGGCTTCCGCATTTTTCGCGCCGGCAAGAAACGAGCGATCGCCAGCATGGTCGACATTTTTCTCCACGGAATTCAAGCACAATGAATCGCCTCATCGTTCTCATCGCACTGCTGCTCACGGCTTGCGCCAAGCAGGAAAACAACACCGCGTCCGTGAACGCCGCCGCCAAGCCCGCGCCCGATCCGATCGCTGTCAAGACCGCGCTGGCGGCCGCGCGCACGATCGAAAAATCGATCGCTGTTACCGGTTCGCTGCTGCCTGACGAGACTGTCACTGTCTCGACCGAAGTACCCGGCCGGATCGCAACGATCCGCGCCGACTTTGGCCAGGCCGTGCGCAAAGGCGACGTCCTCATCGAACTCGATCGCACCGAATACGACCTTCAGGTCGAGCGCGCCCGAGGCGCGCTGAATCAAGCCCTCGCGCGGCTGAGTCTCCCCGCATACAACGGCCGCATCGCGCCCCCCGAATCCACGCCGGCTGTGCGCCAGGCGACCGCGCAACTCGAAGACGCGCAGTCGAAGTACGATAGCGCCGCCAAACTGGTCAAATCCGGCGACATCTCCAAAGACCGCTTCACCGAAATCGAAAAGGCGTTTCGCGCTCGACAGGCAACGCTCGATGCAGCGCGCGACGAACTGCGCACTCTTTGGATGAGCGTCACCTCGATCGAGGCCGATCTGAAGCTCGCCGAAAAGCGCCGCGGCGACACCACTGTCCGCGCGCCCTTCGATGGCGTCATCGGGGAAAAACTCATCTCCGCCGGCCAGTACGTCAAGGACAACGTCGGCATCGTGCGGCTGGTGAAAGTCCACCCGATGCGGCTGCGCGTAGAAGTCCCCGAATCCGCCGCGAACACCGTTCGCCCTGGCACGCGGCTTTCCTTCACTACCGACGCCGCGATGGGCGCGCAGTTTGAAGCCGTCGTCCGCGAACTGAATCCCTCCCTCGACGCACGCAATCGTACGCTCTCGGTCGAAGCGCGCCTCTCGAAAGGCGACGCGCGCCTCAAGCCGGGCATGTTCGTGCAAGTCAAACTCGTCACCGAAGCGGCCTCGAAGGTCGTCACGGTGCCGCGCCAGGCCATCTACAGCGTGGCCGGACTCACACGCGTTTTCAAGATCTCCAACGGCGCCGCTCAGGCGGTGGCCTTCGTTCCCGGGCTCGAACAGGATGGTTGGGTCGAAGTCCCCGGCGGCGTTCTCAGCGACGGCGATCGCATCGCAACCAGCGAACTTGCCGCGCTCACCAACGGTGCGAAGGTGAGGCAGTAGTCCATGCAGAGACTCGCTGAAATCTGCATAAAACGGCCTGTTTTTGCGACGATGCTCATTTTGATGCTCGTCGTGCTGGGCCTCGACGCGTATCGCAAACTCGGGGTCGACCTCTTTCCGAAAGTCGAATTTCCAATCGTCACGATCACCACTCCCTTGCGGGGCGCTTCGCCCGAGGAGGTCGAAACCCAAGTTTCCAAGCGCATCGAAGAAGCGGTAAACACGGTCAGCGGTATCGATGAACTTCTCTCCGCCTCCGCCGAAGGTCTCTCGCGTGTCACGGTTCAGTTCAACCTCGAGAAGGATGCCGAAATCGCCGCCCAGGAAGTCCGCGACAAGGTTTCGACCATCCTCGGCCAACTGCCGAACGACGCCGATCCGCCCGTTGTCGATAAACTCGCCACCGATGCGTCGCCGATCATCAATGTCGTCATCAGCGCCAATCGTGATCTGCGCGAAATCACAAAGCTTGTCGACGACATCATTAAGAAGGACCTCGAAACGCTCAATGGCGTCGGTCAGGTCCGCTTCATCGGCGAGCGTGAACGCCAGATTCAGATCTGGCTTGATGGCCAGAAGCTCTATGCCTATGGCCTCAACGTCGATCAAGTCCGCAACGCCCTCGTCGCGCAGAATATCGAAGTGCCCGGCGGACGCCTCGATCAAGGAACGCGCGAACTCAGCGTCCGAACGCTTGGCCGCCTCGCGCGCGTGAAGGACTTCGAAGACCTGATCGTCGCCAACACCGGCGCGCCCATTCGTATTCGCGACATCGGCCGCGTCGAAGACGGTTTCAAGGAAGCGCGTTCGTCGGCTCGCCTTGATGGCGAGGAGGCCGTTGTTCTGCAAGTCCGCAAACAGGCCGGCACCAATACGCTCGACATCATCCAGCGCGTCAAGGAGCGCATTGAGGAGCTTCGCAACACGTTCCCGAGAGACTTCAAGATCGCCTATGTCGGCGATCAGTCTGGTTTCATCGGTGCGTCGTTTGAGGCCGTGCAGGAGCACCTGATTCTCGGTGGCATTCTCGCGGGACTCGTGGTGCTTGTGTTCATGCAGAACTGGCGATCCACGCTTATCGCCGCCATCGCCATCCCCACTTCGATCATCTCTACCTACACGCTGATGAATGCGATGGGTTTCTCGCTCAATCAGATCACGATGCTCGCCCTCACGCTGATGGTCGGCATCGTCATCGACGACGCCATCGTCGTGCTCGAAAACATCTTCCGCTTCATGGAAGAGAAACACCTCACGCCGATCGAGGCCGCCATCGAAGGCACGCGCGACATCGGCCTCGCCGTGCTGGCGACAACGCTCAGCCTCGCGGTGGTCTTTTTGCCCGTCGCATTCATGGCAGGCATCGTCGGGCGTTTCATGTCGAGCTTTGGCTTCACCGCCGCGTTCGCGGTGATGGTGTCGCTGCTGGTCAGCTTCACAATGACCCCGATGCTCTGCAGCCGCTTCCTCAAACACACGCCCACCCACAGCGGCAAATCGACCAAGGACACATGGCTCTTCCGCATCATGGACGTGCCGTATCAGGCGCTCTTGCGCTGGTCGATGAATCACCGCTGGGTCATCGTTGTGCTCGCCATTTTGACGGTCCTGTCGACGGGCCCGATCTTCAAGCGCGTCGGCATCGACTTCCTTCCGCAAGACGACCAGAGCGAATTCGAGGTCACTGTTCGCATGCCCGCCGGCTCGTCAATCGACGGTACGGAAGCCGTCATGCGCCAGATCGAGGCCGACTTGCACAAACTGCCGGGCAAACTTCATTTGATGACCTTAGTCGGCGGCGATGTGCGCCAGCAGGTCGACCGCGGATCGGTGCTCGTCGAACTCGTGCATCCCACGCAACGCAAACTGACACAGTTCGAAGTCATGGGCCAGGCTCGCGAGATGATGCGCAAGTACAAGGACCTCGTCATTGCTGTGCAATTGCCTTCGGTCATTCAAGGTTCCGGTCCCAATCGCGATTTCATGTACATCATGAGTGGACCCGATCTCGCCCAACTGGACAAGCACTCGATCACGGTCATGAACAAGCTCAAGGCGACGCCTGGCGTCACCGATGTGGAGTCGACCTACGAGTCCGGCAAGCCCGAAGTGCGTGTGCGTATCAACCGCGACAAGGCCTCCGAACTCGGTGTCAGCGCGGCGTCGATCGCCACCGCGATTCGCACGCTTGTCGCCGGCGACGAACAAGTCACCACATTCCGCGAAGCCGACGATCGCTACGACGTGGGCCTCCGCGTGGAGGAGGCGTTCCGCCGCTCGCCGGACGCCATGAGCCGTCTCTATGTGCCATCGGGCAAAGTTGGCAATGTCACACTCGCCAGCGTGGTGTCGATGGACGAATCGACCGGTCCCATCACCATCGACCGCCGCAACCGCCAGCGCCAGATCACACTCTCGGCGTCCATCGTAGGCGTGCAGTCGCTTTCGGAGGTTCTCAAGATTACCGGCGACGCTGTCCGCGAATTGAACCTGCCGCCGCAATACCGCACCGGCACCATCGGCCGCACCAAGGAACTCGGCCGCGCCGCCACCGGTTATGTCATCGCGTTCCTTCTCTCCATCACCTTCATGTATATGATCCTCGCCGCGCAATTTGAAAGTTTCATCGATCCTGTTACGATCCTCCTCAGCCTTCCCATGGCAGTGCCTTTCGCTGTGTTGTCGCTCATGCTGTTCAAGCAGAACTTCTCGATCATCTATAGCTCGGTCGGAATCCTGGTGTTGTTCGGAATCGTCAAGAAGAACTCGATCCTGCAGCTCGATCACATTAAGTCGCTGCGCCGCTCCGGCATGCCGCGGCTCGATGCCATCCTGCGCGGCTGCGAAGATCGCCTCCGTCCGATTATGATGACCACCGCCGCGCTCGTCGCCGGCATGTTGCCGCTCGCGCTCGGCAACAGCATCGGCGCGGGCACGCGCCGCACCGTCGCCATCGTTGTCATCGGCGGGCAGACGCTCTGCCTGTTGCTCACGCTGCTCCTCACTCCGGTCGCGTATTCATTGTTTGACGATATCGCAGCATTCGGCGCCTGGCGTTGGATCAAGTCTCTGTTCAGCGGCCGCAAACTCGCCGGCAATACCGCGATGCTGCTGCTCGCCGCGATCACGCTCGGCGCGCAACCGCGTGTTGGCGTAGGCGTCGTTAAACGTTCGATCACGCTCAAGGACGCCGTCGAACTCGCGCTCAAGAACAACCTCGAAATCGAGATCGAGCGCACTAACATCGACACGCAGCGCCAGCTTCTCAAAGCGGCCAAGGGCGCTTTCGATCCGATTTTTCACTACGGTCCTTCGTACCAGAAGCGCAACACTCCAGCGCCGTCGGTGCTCCAAGCCGCCACCGGGAAACTCACCGAAGGCTTCGTCGACAACAACTTCTCGCTCCGATCGCGCACGCCATGGCGCGGCATGAGTTGGAACGCCGGCTTCGACAACAATCGCACGTCCACCAACAACAGCTTCGTCAATCTGAATCCCTATTCGAGTTCGCGCCTCGTCCTGAGCGCGTCGCTTCCGTTGTTCCGCAACCGCGACATCGACATCGATCGGGGCCAGATCAAGATCCGTTCCAAACAAATCGGCATCTCCGAACTCGACTTCGAGATTCGCGTGATCGATGTCGCAGCGCGCGTCGAACAGTTCTACTGGGATCTCGCCGCCGCGCGCCAAGCCGTCGAAGTCTCCTCCGAAGGCGTCAAGCTCAGCGAGGAGCAGCTGGCGCGGACGAAGCGCCAGATCGAAGCGGGAACGCTTGCGCAGGTCGAACTCGCGGCTTCGCAAGCGGAACTCGAACGCCGCAGGGACACGTACTTCGCTAATATCGACGCGCTGAACACGATCGAGAACAGCCTCAAGCTATTGCTCGCGGGCGGCCGGAGCAGCGAGATCTGGCAGGAAGAACTTGTGCCCTCCGACCGCAATCCGGTGTCCACCGCGGCCGTCGAGCCTCTCGCCGACACCGTCAACGCGGCGATCAAGAAACGTGTCGAACTGCGCCAACTCGCCCAGCGCCGCGAAGCCAACGACGTGCAGATGTCGCTCAACCGTAATCAGCTCAAACCGCAGATCAACCTGGTCGGCGCCTATGTCAACAGCGGCCTCGCTGGATCCGTGAGCGCGGCCGACAATCCATTCACTTCTTCAAACGCGGCGCTCTATCAACGGGTTAATCAGTTGAGCGGCGCCAACGGCCTTGCGCCGCTTGCGCCACCCAGCTTCGGCGGCATCCCCAATTTTCTGGTCGGTGGTTACGGCTCCGCGCTCGCCAGCCTTTTCGGCGGACGGTTCCCATCCGCGCAAGTCGGCTTGCAGATCGATCTCAACCTGCGCAACCAGACCGCCGAAGCGCAACTCGCGCAAACGGCGATCGCCGAGAAGCGTCTGAATCTGGAGAAGACGCGTGTTGAGCAAATCATCGACGCCCAGATCCGCAACGCGCTGCAGAGCCTGGAAGCCTCCCGCAGCCGCATTGCCGCCGCCGAAGCTTCGGTTAAAGCCGCGCAGGGAAAACTCGACAGCGAGATCCGCCTCTTTCAAACGGGTGAGTCTACGAACTTCTTCGTACTTACGCGCCAGAACGAACTGCTCGAGTCGCGTCGGCGCGCCGTCGTCGCCCAGTTGGAGTACAACAAAGCTCTCGCGCGCCTCGGCCAGGCCAAGGGCGAAACGCTTTCGGCTTATCAAATCACGCTGAAGTAACTTCGACCAGCAACTCTTCGCCGCCGAGGTTCAGCTTCACGCCGCCCTCCAACGCCGCCGCTGCTTCTAGGTACACCGCCAGCAGTTCGTTGCGCAGGTACTCCGCATGCGCCGCCAGCGCCGCCTCGGTCGCCGCCGAACCCTTGTAGCGAACTTGAATGCGTTGCGAAATATCCAGGTCCATCGCCTTGCGCTGATCCTGCACCAGCCGGTTGAAGTCGCGCGCTACGCCTTCGCTGATCAACTCCGGCGTGAGCTTGGTTTCGATCGCCGCGAAGGTGCCGCCTTCGGCCGTCGAGACGATCGACTCGTGCTCGTACTTCACGACGATCTCGTCGTTTGCGATCTCGATCTCGTTCGAAGTCACGCCGCTGCCCTGCAACACAACCGCCGGATCCATCGCCTCCAGATCCGCCGCGATCGCCTTTAGAAACTTGCCCGCTCGCGCGCCGAGCTTTTTCGCGTCCGGTGCGAGCTTCACCTTCACTAGTAAGCGCTCGTCGTCGATCAACTCCATCCGCTTGATGTTGGCCTCTTCCAGAATCTGTGAGGCGTAGTTTTCATCGGCCAGCACTGCGCGCTCCTCGGCATTGCGAGGCCGAACGTACAACACGCCCAGCGGTTGCCGGATCTTCGCCTTGCCGGTCGTCCGTGCGTTCAACGCCAGGTTCTTGATGCGCACAACGGTTTCGATCGCCGTTTCCAGCTTCGCGTCGATCCACGCTTCGTTCACTTGCGGATACCGCGTCAGATGAATCGACTCGGGCGCCGCCGGATCCACGCTACACACCAGGTTCTGGTACATGTCTTCGGTAAGGAAGGGAAGCACCGGCGCCATCACCTTGATCACCGTCAACAGCACGTGATAGAGCGTTGCGAATGCCGTCGTATCGCTCTCCCAAAAACGCCGCCTCGAGCGCCGCAGATACCAGTTCGAGAACTCCTCGCTGAACTCCTGGAACGCCTCAATCACGCGGAAATGTTCGTAGCTCCGCAGCGAGGTGTTCGCTGTGCCGATCAACTTCTGTAACCGGCTGACGACCCAACGGTCGAGCTCATTCGCGCCCGGTGAATAGTCGCCTTCCGGCTTCCATTTCTCTGTTTCGGCATACAGCAGGAAGAAGGAGTAACAGTTCCAAAACGTTAGCAGCTTGCGCCGCGTCTCGCCGTCGATTCCCGATCCCGCGCCGCCCGAACTTTTGAGGTCCGGGAAGTTCAGATTCTGCGCCGTCTTCTGCGCCGTGTAGAGATAGCGCATCACTTCGGCCCCAAGCACCTCCGCCGCTTCATCGAACGCGATCGCGTTGCCCTTGGACTTGTGCATCTCTTCGCCGCGCGCGTCGCGCACCAGCGCATGGCCAAGCAGCGCTTTGAATGGCGCGCGGCCATCGAGCATCGCCGACATCGCCAGCAACGAGTAGAACCAGTTGCGGAACTGCCCCGGAAAACTCTCGAGCACGAGATCGGCCGGGAACCACTTCTCCCAATACGTGCGATCGGTGCGGAAACGCATGGTCGAAAAACTCACGATGCCCGCGTCGAGCCACGGATTGCCGACATCCTCGACACGATGCGCCTTTCCTCCGCACTCCTCGCACTTGATCTTTACGGCGTCGATGTATGGCCGGTGCGGCGAGTTGCCTTCGAACACATCCCAGCCTTCGATCGCCTTTTCCCGCAACTCCTCGCGCCCGCCGATCACCGTGAAATGCTCGCACGCCTCGCACACCCAGATCGGCAGCGCCAGACCCCAGAAGCGTTTCTTGGAGATCATCCAGTCGCCCATGTTCTTGAGCCAGTCGAGCTCGCGCGCTTCGCCTTCGCCCGGAATCCACTTCGCGGTCGGCACCGCGCGCTGAATGCGATCGCGCCAGTCCATGCGGATGAACCACTCATCGACGGGCCGGAACACCAACTCTTCCTTGCAGCGCCAGCAGTGCGGGTAGACGTGCGGATACTTCTCGCGCGAGACGAGCATCCCTTTTTCCTTCAGGCTCGCGACTACTTCATCGGCGACATCGCTGGCGCGCTTGCCTTGAAACGGGCCAAACTCGGCCGTGAACAACGCGGCTTCATCGAGCGGCGCGATGAACGGCAGATTGAACTTCTTGCCGAGCTCCTGGTCCTCGGCGCCGCAGCCTGGCGCAATGTGAACCATACCGGTGCCCTCGAACTCGCTGACCTCTTCCCACGCGATCACCTGATGCGCTTCGCGCGCCGACAAACCGCCGACATGCTCGCCGTACGGAAACACGCCATTCGGCCGCTGCTGTGCTTCGAGGTCGTCGAACGGCCCCGCGTAGCGCAGTCCGATCAACTCCGATCCCGGCAACTCGCGGACCACTTCCGGCGCCGCGCCGCCACCCTTCAAAATGGTTTTGATCGAAGGCAGCTTGTGTGTTTCGTGTTTGCCCTCAACCTGCAAATCCTGCACACGGTCGCGCTCGAAGTTGCCCTTGCCGATAAAGTAGGTCCACTCGCCGTGTTTCACTTCGACGTAGGCCATCGTGGGATTCACGGCGACGGCGATGTTCGATGTCAGCGTCCACGGCGTGGTCGTCCAGACCAGCAGCGCCGTCTTGTCCTTGCCCGTAATCGGCAGCCGCACGAACACCGAAGTATGTTGTGTGATCTTGCGCCCTTCGGCCACTTCCATCTGCGAAAGTCCAGTGCCGCAACGGCCGCACCATGGCATCACGTCGTGCCCGCGATAGATGAAGCCCTCGCCGTAGCACTTCTTCAGCATCGACCAGATTGTGTAGTTGTTCTCGTCGGAGAAGGTGAAGTAGCTGCCGCCGTACTCCGGCGATCCCAGCTTCCGCACGATTTCGCTCGCCCGCGCCGTTTCGGTTAACCCCGATGGCATTGTCACCGTCACCGTTTCATCGCCCGCGTTCAACGCCGCTTGCAGCTTGCGCAGAACTTCCGGATCGTCCCACTCACACCAGTAGCCGAGGCGGATCGACTGCTCGGTTTGGCGCGCCGCGAACGTCAACACACGTTCCTTGCAGGCCGTCACAAACTTCTCGATGCCGTAGTCGCGAATGTCGCGCTTGGTGCCGAGACCCATGCTCTTTTCGACTTCCACTTCCACCCACAAGCCTTGGCAGTCGAATCCGTTTTGATACCGCAGATCGCGGCCGCACATCGCGTTGTAGCGCTGATAGATGTCCTTGAGCGTGCGTCCCCAGGCATGATGAACGCCCATCGGATTATTGGCCGTGATCGGCCCGTCGAGAAACGAGAACGGAGGATTGCCGGCGATCTGCGCGCGCAGTTTGGCGAACGTATTGCGTTCCCGCCAGAAGGCGAGCACCTCACGTTCAAGCGCGGGGAAATCGGGAACTTTAGGGGCTGGTTTGTACATGGTGCGAGGGCGTTGCGAGGGAATCGCCTATTTTACCATTCAAGGCCCGAAACACCGTCCAAACAAAACGCCCCAACATTGTTTTTTCATCGTCGGCGATCTCGGCTGGCGCGTTCGCGCCAGATGCAGGGCCGCGAGTAATTAGTCGCCTGCCGCCGGCGAAGCCGCCGGCCGGTTGGTGGTTGAAGACTTGCGCGACGTCAATGCCGCCTTCAAACGCTCCGCGTACTCGTATCCGATCGGAACAACGAGCAGGGTCAAGATCAGGCAAAGAGTCTGGCCGCCGATGATCGTCACCGCGATCGCGGAACGCTGCGACGCCCCCGCACCGCTGCCGAAGGCCGTCGGAAGCAGGCCAGCGACGATCGAGAACGTCGTCATAAGAATCGGGCGCAACCGCACGCGATTGGCCTCAATGATCGCCGGGCGCAAGGGCATGCCCTGATCGCGCAAGTGATTCATGTAGTCGATCTGCAAGATGCCGTTCTTCTTGACGATGCCCAGCAGCAGAAGCACTCCCAACGCACTGAACAGATTCAGGGTGCGTCCCGTTACCAGCAGCGACAGAATCGCGAACGGGATTGACAACGGCAGCGTCATCAGGATGATGAACGGGTGCATCAGACTCTCGAATTGCGCGGCAAGCACCATGTACATAAAGATGCTGGCCAGGCCGATCGCCATCAACATGTTGGCGGTTGTTTCTTCCAAGACCTTGACCTGTCCGGAGAATCGGACTGTGTATCCAGGCGGCAGATCGAGCGAACTAAATACTTCCTGCGCGGCGGCGGCGGACTCGCCAAGCGACGACGTATTCGACACGTTGCCATACATCGACACCGCGAACTGGCGGGCGACGCGTTCGATACTGCTCGGACCCAGGCCGTGCTCCAACTTTGCGATCGAGTCCAATCGCACCAGGCCTCGCGCACCGCTCGGAACGAGCAGACGCCCGAGCACCTCCGGATTGTCGCGCTGTTGTGGCAACAGGCGCATCATCACCGGATACTGTTCCGATCCCTCCTTGAAGGTCGAGATCTGATCCTCGCCGGACATTAGCAGGCGGACCGCGCCGGCGATGTCGGCGACGCGGACTCCCAGGTCCGACGCCAATTGCCGGTCGATGTCCACCTGGATTTCCGGATTGTTTAGGTTCAGCCGAACGTTGGCGTCGGTAATCTCCGTCCGTTTCAAAAGAGCCAGGTTTGCCTCCTTACCGTACTTCACCAACGTGCGAATATCCGGGCCGAGAATCATCGCACGAATCGGAGAGAACGAATCCCGTCCACCGAGAACATTGGGAAAGTTCACTCGCGGACGGGCGATCGCGAATTCCTGGGCCGCGGCTCTTACCTTATTCCCCATGACCAGGATCGGGTCGCGCTGATCGGCCGGCTTCAGTAGCACATTGACCATCGCTCGGCTGACGGTTCCGTATCCGTAACTCAGCGTGGCCGGGACCACGGCGATGACCCCATCCACCTTGGAAACTTTTTCAGAAATCCCCAGCGCCACTCGTTGGGTGCCCTCAAGCGAAGTTCCCTCGGGCATTTCGAGGTACATGCCGAGTTCGTTCTGGTCCTCTTGCGGCATCCAGTCGCGGCCAATCATCTGGTACAACGGGAAAGTCGAGTAAAAGACCAAGGCGCACAAGGCGAGAATCGCCCACTTGTGATTAAGGGACCACACTAGGGTTTTCGTATACGGCTTGTCGAAGACCGAGTAGGAGTGTTCGTGTCCGCCGGTCCGTGCGGCTTTTCTCCGGCGCAACAGCCTCGATGCAAGTGCCGGAGTGAGCGTGAACGCCACCAGCATGGAGACGAGAATCGAGATCGACATGGTCCAGCCGAACTGGTTCAAATACTTGCGCGCATACCCTGTCATGAAGGCGATCGGGACGAAAACAATAACGAGCGAAAACGTCGTCGCCACGACCGCCAGCGAGATTTCCTGCGTCGCGCGAATCGCCGCCTCGAATGGCGTGATGTCGTGTTCATCGAGAAACCGGTAGATATTCTCGATCACGATGATCGCATCGTCGATTACGATACCGACCGCCAGCGTCAATCCCAGCAAGGTCATGGAATTCAGGCTGTAGTCGAGCAAACGCATGATCGTAAACGTAGCGAGTATCGATGTGGGAATCGCCACGGAACTGATAAGCACCGTCCGCCAATCACGGATGAACACAAAGACAATGAACGCCGCCAGGAAACTGCCTAGTATCAAGTGCTCTTCCAGCGCTTCCACCGAGTTCTTGATGTAGGTCGCTTGTTCCTTCACAATGGAGAGACTGACGCCGGGAGGCAACGACTTGTTTACGCTCGGGAGGCGCCGCCGGATTTCGTCGACGATCTTGACTGTGTTCGCTCCGATCTGACGCCGTACTTCCAACTGAACCGCCGGCTGACCCTGATAGAACGCGAAACTCCTCCGCTCCGCGAAGCCATCCTCGACCGAGCCGACATCGCGAACGCGAATCGGCGAACCACCCACATTCTTGACGATGATCGCGCCGAACTCTTCTACCTTTTCCAACCGGCCCAGCGTCCGGACTCCCATCTCGGACGCTCCTCTGACGATGCGCCCGCCCGGCGTTTCGACATTCTCGGTCCGCAGCGCGCGCTCGACATCCTGCGCGCTCAATCCGAATCCGTTCATCTTGTCGATATCGAGGAATACGTTGATCTGGCGCAGTTGGCCGCCATTAATGTCGATTACGCCCACACCATCGACTGTTTCAAACGCACGGCGGACTAGTTTGTCCGCTACTTCGGTCAATTCACGAACGTGTCTCGGACCGTGCAGAGCGATGGTAATGATCGCTTCCGAGTCCGGATCCATTTTCGCCACCGTCGGCGGCAGAACGTTTGGCGGCAGTTTGCGCATTGCCGCGGAGACTTTTTCGCGCACATCTTCGACCGCCTCACTGATGTCCCTCTCCAGGACGAACGCCACTTCGAGGCTGGCACTACCTTCGCTCACCCGCGCGCGCAACTCGTCGATGCCGGCAACCGACGCCACCGTCTCTTCGAGCGGCAGCACTACCTGCGAGACTACCTCTTCGGGCGACGCGCCGGGCAACCGGACGCTGACGCGGATCGTCGCCGGATCGCTTTTCGGGAACAGGTCGACGCCGAGTTCCATGAAGCTGAACACGCCCAGCGTGACCAGGAACATGATCAGCATGAAGGCGAAAACCGGCCGGCGGACGCAAATCTCGGGAAGGGACACTTCGAGCTCCTGTCTTTAACAGCTTACTGCATTGGCGGAATCCCGATTCTCTGGGTTACGCCGGGGGTCGGGTACACTAAAAACTCATGGCAAAAACAGCATTTTTGTTCCCTGGCCAAGGCTCGCAGTTCGCGGGTATGGGCAAGGCGATGGCGGACGAGTTTCCGATTGCGAAGGCGGCCTTCGAGGAGGCCGACGACGCACTGGGATTCTCTATTTCGAGGCTCTGCTTTGAAGGCCCCGAGGACGAGTTGAAAAAGACCGAGAACACGCAACCGGCTCTGGTCGCGGTGTCGACGGCCCAGTGTCGTGTGCTGATGGCGGAGAAGGGAATCGTTCCCGATATCGTCGCCGGACATAGCCTCGGCGAGTATTCGGCGCTGGTTGCCGCCGGATCGCTCGAATTTGGCGACGCGCTGCGCCTGGTCCGCAAGCGTGGCCAGTACATGCAGGAAGCCGTTCCGCTCGGAGTTGGCGCGATGGCCGCGATTCTGAAGATGCCGCTCGATGCGCTTGACAGTGTTCTTGCCGAAGCGGCGCAGGGCGAGATCGTAACCGCGGCGAATCTGAATTCACCGGACCAGATTGTGATCGCCGGGCACGCCGCCGCGGTTGGCCGGGCGATGGAACTGGCGAAAGCCGCCGGAGCGAAACGATGTATTCCTCTGCCGGTCAGCGCGCCATTTCACTGTCCTCTGATGTCTCCCGCCCAGCAGCGTTTGAAGGCCGATCTTGACGCGACGGCATTCCACGAATTGAAGTTCCCGCTTGTTAACAATTACGCCGCTCAGCTTGTTGCCACAGGCGCCGAAGCGCGGCAGGGTCTGTACGAACAGATTCCAAATCCGGTGCAGTGGATCGCTTCGATGCGGCTGATCATCGCCGAGGGCGCCGAGACGTTCTACGAGGCCGGCCCTGGGAACGTGCTGGCGGGCTTGCTGCGCAATATCGACTCCGCCCGGGCGGTGACGCCGTTTGCGTAGACACACTACGGGTGTGTGTACCGCTTACCTGTGCCGACCGGACGCTTGAAACCGCCGTTTTGTCACAGCCGGAAGGTGGGATTGACGTCGATGGCAGGGGATTGCGGGACGGCGGGCAAATCCCAGCGGTTCGCCGGGTTGTTTTGACTGCCTATTTCCAGTATTTGATCCTTCATTTCGACGTATTCCTGGGACTCTTCCTGCGACACGGTAAAAGCTCGTAAGCCCTTGAGTTGCTTG
>Ga0194128_10003508_pt1 | contig 23994 bp, 21 predicted proteins | sample TA2KigCa65mmetaG_FD_148650 | JGI IMG/M metagenome (GOLD analysis project Ga0194128, IMG submission 148650) | Freshwater microbial communities from Lake Tanganyika, Tanzania - TA2015037 Kigoma Deep Cast 65m | ecosystem: Environmental > Aquatic > Freshwater > Lake | place: Tanzania: Lake... | reverse complement strand
ATTGCGAGACGAGTTTCGGGCGTGAATCGCGCTGAGGTTGCGTTTCAGCACCCGTTCCGCGCGGTCCCCAGCACCGGCGAGGCGTACCTCGGCGTCGAGTTCTGCAGCCGTCGGCCTGAAGTCGAAGCGCGCGCAGGCGCGCGAGGGGCAGGCTGCGATCTGCTGCGCCGGGGACGTGGGCTCGTTCGGGTCCACGATGCAGCCGAGGCAGAAGCGCAGGATGGCAAGCTTGGGGGAGGTCATCGCGAGTCGCCTTTTTCGTAGAGCTGTTGGGATCGGGGTTCTGTCCACGTCATCGAGAGGGGGGAGGGGGGCCCACCGGGGGGCATCCGGTGCGCGTCGCACTGACACAGACGCGACGTTCGATTGGCCGCCCCTTGCCCCCATCGGGGCCCCCTTCTCCGGGGTCTTCCCGACGTTGATCGCGGGGCCCCCTTTGCTCGTAGTTCGCTCAGGAAAAAAGCGCGCGGCTCCTCGGTCGAGCTCGTTGCGCCTCGATTCGCCCCCCCCACCCGGTCGCGCGCGAGAGGGTGCGCCTGGGGTGCGTTTGGCGAAGCGGATGCCGCGCCTCGCATGCGCTTGCCGCCCGCCGCCGCGCACGTGGTGCAAGCCCGCGTCACTTCTCACGCTTCTTTCGCCTTCCCAAGCCGAGTGTCGCGGGTTCGATTCCCGTCTCGCGCTCCAGCGCTCGGCACCACTGGAGGCGCCCGGTTCAGACGCTCGAGCACGTTTGCACAGTGACTCGGAGTCGCTCGCAACCCCGCAGCTTCCCTGAAAATAATGGTGGAACCGTTTCGGGTCTGGTGCCAATAATGGCCGCGCCGAACGCCGCCTTCCTGGCTGCGCGTTTCGAGGGGGTTCCCGCGTGAAGCGATACAAGTTCAGCGTTGCGGTTGTGGCGCTCGTGCTTGCGGCGGATGCGTCATTCGCCCAAGCAACCCAACCGGCTCAGCCGGCTCCCGCTGCCGCAGAGCCCGAGGAGATCATCGTCACGGGCTCGCGCATCAAGCGCGCCGATCTCGTCGCTAACAGCCCGGTGGCGATAATCGACGCAGAAGAACTCTCGTTGACCCAGACCGTGAACGTCGAAGACGTCATTCGCGAGATGCCGCAGGCAGTGCCCGGCTTTTCGCCCGGCGTGAACAACGGCAACCCGGGCGTCGCGACCGTGAACCTGCGCAACCTCGGCGACGAGCGCACGCTGGTGCTCGTCAACGGCAGGCGATTCATCGGCTACGACAGCGAAGGCGTCGTCGACCTGAACAACATCCCTGCCTCGCTGCTCGAGCGCGTCGACATCGTGACCGGCGGCCAATCGGCCGTGTACGGCTCCGACGCGATCGCGGGCGTCGTGAACTTCATCCTGAAGGACGACTTCGAGGGCGTGCAGTTCGACGTCGACTACGCGAACGCGCTGCGCGGTGGCGAGCCCACCAAGAGCATCAGCGCAACGGTCGGCGGCAACTTCGCCGACGAGCGCGGCAACGCGACGCTGCATGCCACCTGGACCAACCGCTCGGCCATTCTGCAGGGTGATCGCGCGTTCTCCGAGCGCGCCATTTCCACTGCCACCGGCAACTTCGGTGGTTCGTCGACCGACACGAACGGCAACTTTCTGTGCGTCCCGGGCTGCCGATTCACGGGCTCGTTCGGGCCGCAAACGTTCGTGGGCTTCGCTTCCGCGAACGGGAACCTTCAGCCGCGCGGAACCCGACGGTTCAACTACAACCCCTTCAACTATCTGCAAGTTCCAGAAGACCGTTACCAGCTGACAGGGCTGGTTCACTACGACCTCGCCGAGTGGGCGACGTTCTACGCTCAGATGCACTTCGCTCAGACGCAGGTGAACACGCAGATCGCGCCCTCGGGCACGTTCTTCTCGAACTTCGAGGTTCCGTTCGATAGCATCTACCTCAACGCGCAGTCGCGGCAGGTGCTGTTCGATCGCAATGGCGACGGCATCTTCGACCCGGCGTTCGACTCGAACGGCAACCTCTCAGTTGGCGCAGGGGACGTCGTAACGCTCGGTTACGGCCGCCGGACGATCGAGGTCGGGCCGCGCATAACTAACAACCGGACGCAGTCGTATCAGCTCCTCGGTGGCTTCCGAGGCGACCTTCCGTTCTGGGAGGGTTGGTCGTACGACTTCTCCGCCCAGCACGGTCGCACCGAGCTGTCGCGCGTGTTCCAGAACGACCTCTCTGGCCAGCGCATTCAAGACGTCCTCAACTCGAGCAGCCCGACGATCAACCCCGGCGCCGTAGAGGGAGGCGCCTGCCACGCGAGCGCTTCGCCGGGCTGTGTGGTCGGTAGCTTGTTCGGCGACGGCAGCCTGAGCGCCGCGACCGCCGCGTTCATCGCGCTGCAGGTCAACGAAGAGATCTACACCGAGATGGATTTGGTTCACTTCGATGTCGGCGGCGAGCTCGGGGACGCCTTCAAGATCCCTGGCGCGAGCCCGATCGGCGTTTCGATCGGCGCTGAGTGGCGCCGGCAGTCTTCCGAGTCTCACCCGGATGACTGCTACTCCACGCCGGACTGCAGCATCGGGTTCGGGTCGACTGCCTCGGTCATCGGCGAGTACAACGTCAAGGAGTTTTTCGCAGAAGTGCGGGTGCCTCTGCTCGAGGACGCAGCCTTCTTCGAGAGCTTGATCTTCGAGGGCGCCTATCGCTACGCCGACTACTCGACGTCGGGTAGCGCGAACGCGTGGAAGGTGGGGGGCGAGTGGGCGCCCGGGGAGTCCGCTGGACTGTCGGGCCTCCGGTTGCGCGTGAACTACCAGGAGGCCGTGCGCGCGCCGAACATCGGCGAGCTGTTTTCTCCAGTGACCCCAGGGCTGGATAACGCCAACGGCGACCCTTGCGCGGGCTTGGCAGAACAGAACAACGGCACGCCGCTCCCGATCTCGCAGGCGCTCCGCAACCAATGCGTGGCTACGGGCGCGCCCGCGATCGCCTTCACTCCCGATCCTCTGCGTCCCGGCTTCTTCATCACGACTGTGCCGGACGTGATCGCTGGGCAGATCAACATCATCAGCGGCGGCAACGTAGCCCTGAAGGAAGAGCAATCGAACACCCTGACTGTGGGTGGGGTGTATCAGCCGGAGTGGCTCGAGGGTCTGGTGCTGACGCTCGACTGGTACCGAGTCGAGATCAAGAACGCGATCGGCTTGCTGAACGCGCAGACCGTTCTCGATGCCTGCTACGGCTCGGGTCAGCTGTGCAACTTGGTGGACCGAAGCTCGATCAACGGTGGCCTCGTTGGCGGCCCTGACAATGGCCTCATCACGACCCAGCAGAACATCGCGCAGTTGAAGGTGGCCGGCGTCGATTTCGGGATCGACTACGGCCTCGACCTCGGAAACATGGGACGAGTCGACATCAACCTCGTGGGCACCCGAGTGATCACGTACCAGTTCCAGACGGACCCGATCAGCCCGATCAACATCTGCGAGGGCCTCTACGGCGTCGTCTGCGACGGCGTCGGCGGCGGCGGCCCGAACCCGAAGGTGAAGTTCAACCAACGTACAACGTGGTACATCGGCGACTTCAACCTCGGTTACCGCTGGCGCTTCATCAACGCCGTAGATATCGACGACCCGGGTGCCGCGATTGCGCGACACGCGTCGATCAGCTCCACGCACTACGTGGACTTCGTGGTGGGGTGGTCGCCGACGTCGATCGAGATGCTGAAAGGGTTCGAGTTCCAGCTCGGAATCGAGAACATCTTCGATGAGAATCCGCCGATCGTCGGTCAGGAAGCGGGGACGACGGCCGCGAACAGCGGCAACACGTACCCGGGCACGTACGACGTGGCCGGCCGCGTGCTCCAGCTCTCGCTCACGAAGAAGTTCTAGGCCGTGACGCTGCGGGCGGGGGCGTGGCTCTCGCTGCTTCTCCCGCTCGCAGCGGCTGGCGATCCCGGGGAGACCCTGCTCGGCTGCCGGAAGCTCAGCGACGCTGCGGAACGACTCGCTTGTTACGACCGAGTCGTCGACCGCGCAGCGCAGACCATCGAACCCGAGGTGCTGGCGACGGCGCCTCGGGCTTCGTCTTCAGAGCCCGAGCGCTCGCTCCGGGAGCGCCTCTTCGGGCGCAGCGTCGAAGAAACAGATCGAGCGCTTCGGGATGCGTACGGCGTGCAGACCGCGGCTGAGCTCACCGCGGTTGCGACCGCCGTGAAGCGAGGCCCGGATGGCCGGGTCGTCGTCACGCTCGACAACGGGCAAGTCTGGCGTCAGACCGAATCTCGGGCGTTTCCGCTGCGCGAGGGACAGACAGTCCGCGTGCGAGAGGGCGCGCTCGGGTCGTTCTACATGAACCCGGTGGACGGGGGACGCACGGCGCCCGTCCAGCGCGTGCGCTGAGCTCTCGGCACCTCGCCTTTTCTCAGCTGTTGTACCCCGACTCCTCGTGCAGGCTGAGGTCGAGACCTCGTGTCTCGCTCTCTGCGTCGACTCGTAGCCCGACTGCCGCGCCCACGAGTTTCAGCAGCCCCCAGCTCGCGGCGGCCGTGTAGGTCGCCACCGCAGCGCACGCCATCAGCTGCGTCATGAACTGGCCGCTGATCGAGTAGCTCGCAGGGTCCGGCAGCCCCTTGCCGCCGAACAGCGGCGCCGCGAACACCGCGGCCAACAGCGTGCCGAGCAGGCCGCCGACGCCGTGCACGCCGAACACGTCGAGCGAGTCGTCGTAGCCCAAGCGCTGCTTCACCGTCGTCACCGCGTAGTAACAGATCACCCCCGCCGCGAGGCCGATTGCGAAGCCTCCGAACGGGCCGACGAAGCCCGATGCGGGAGTCACGGCCGCGAGGCCGGCGACCGCGCCCGTCGCGATCCCGAGCACGCTCGGCTTGCGCTTGAACCACTCGATCGCCATCCACGCGGTCGCGGCGGTCGCGCCCGAGATCTGCGTCACGAGGATCGCCATCGCGGCGTTGCCGTCGGCGGCGAGGGCGCTGCCGCCGTTGAAGCCGAAACAGCCCACCCACAGCATGCCGGTGCCCGTAAAGCACATCGTCAGGTTGTGCGGGAGCATGGCGGTGCGGCCGCAGGCGGTGCGCGGCCCACGGCGATGCACGCGACGAGCGCGGCGACCCCGGCTGTCAGGTGCACGACGATGCCGCCTGCGAAGTCGAACACGCCGCGGTCGAAGAAGAAGCCGCCGGCGCCGCCCCAGACCATGTGGGCGACGGGCACGTACACGAGCAGCATCCACAGCGACGAGAACAGCAGCATCGCCGAGAACTTCATGCGCTCGGCAAAAGCGCCGACGATCAGGCCAGGCGTGATCACCGCGAAGGTGAGCTGGTAGACGAAGAACGCCGCTTCGGGGATCGAGCCGCCGGTCGAGTCGACGGTCAGGCCGCGCAGGAAGGCCTTGTTGAGCGTGCCGATGAACAAGTTAAGGTTGACCTCGCCGGCAGCCATGCCCGTCGTGTCCAACGCGAGGCTGTAGCCGCACACGAGCCAGATCACGCTGCCGACGGCCGTCAGCGCCGTGCAGTGCATCAGCGCACCGACAGCACGTTCTTCGTGCGCACGAGGCCGCCGTAGAAGAGCGCGAGGCCGGGGATCATCATGAACAGCACGAGCGCGCTGGCGACCATCACCCACGCGGTGTTGGCGCCGTCGATTCCTTCGGCGCGGGCAGGGGCGCTCGCGAAGAGCGCGACGGCGAAGGCCAAGAGTGAAGCGAAGCGAGTCATCGTCACCTCTGCTGGTTGGGGGCAGGGGCGATTTACTCGCAGCGCACGGCGATTTCTGCGACGAATCGGCCCATGCGCGCAAAAAACGGCGTTCCTGTGCGTGCTACAGGACAGCTGGGCCCGTATCGATTCAGCCCGCAGCGGTGCGCGCCGCACGCTCACCGCCGCGCGGCTCAAGGCAGTGGCGGAACGCCCGGGTCGCGCTGCACGCCGAACGTGTTCAGCGCCATCGCGACGAGGTGGTACTGCCCGATCGTGAAGACGAGGTCCATCAGCTGCTGGCGATCCCACGTCTTCGCGAGCTCGGCCCAGGTGCCGTCGGAGATCATCTGGTCGTCGTGCAGCTCGTCGGCGGCGCACAGCACCGCGGCGTCCGCCGCGCTCCAGCCCGCCGCGTTGGGACCCGCCGCGACGCGCGCGATCTCGTCGTCGGAGATGCCGCAGCGCTTCGCGATCAGCACGTGCTGGCCCCACTCGTACTCGCTCTTGCAGCGGTAGCCGACGCGCAGGATCGCGAGTTCGCGCTCGCGCTCGGGCAGCGTCGACTTGCCGAGGATGTGGTTGCCGAACACGAGCCAGCGCCGCATCAGCTCGGGATGATGCGCGAGCGTGCCGAAGATGTTGAGGATGCGGCCGTTGAACAGGCCGCCGCCCGCGAGCTTCTCGAGCTGCTCGCGCGCTTCGGGCGGCGCGGTCTTCGGGTCGAGGGGCTCGATGCGAGGCTTCGAGAGGCGCATGCGGATCTCCGTTCTCGTCAGGGAGTCGCGAGCGCGGCGATCAGCTCCGCGCGGCCGGGGCCAAGGTACGGCTCTTCGCGCTGCTCGCGCGCCTGGTAGACCTTCAACACGCGCTGCAACAAGTCCGGGCGCTTCATCAGGTCGCCCGGCGCATCCAGCAAGTTGAACCCGCGCGAGAACGCGCGCAGCACCGTCGCGTCGAGGCGCAGCGCCGGCACGAGGCCGCGCTGCATCAGATCGCGGAAGTAGGCGCGCGGGTCGACGGCGCCAGGCTTCTCGCCGCCCGGGCGCGGCTCCTCGCGCAGCTTTGCCGCCCACGCCGCAGCATCGCGGTCTTGCGCGAGCGCCGCGGCGTACCACGGCACGATCTCGCGCTCGGTCGCCGCTTCGAGTGCGCGCGCAACGGCGAGCACGTCGCCGCCGCCTTCGCTGAGCGCGTCCGCGAGCATCCAGGCGTGCAGCAGCGCGAAGGTGCAGCCGCGTCCGTAGAGCGGGTTCGTGTGGATCGCGGCGTCCCCTAACAACACGACGCCCGCCACGCGCGGCTCCGCGTCCTTGCACAGCGTGCGCCGCGTGTTGCGCAGGCCGTCCATGCCGAACACGGTCGTGATCGGCTGCGCAATCGCGGGATCGATCCAGCGCGCGATCACGGGAAACTGGCGCGCTGCGGCCTCGAACGGCGCCTCGCGCAGCAGCGCGCGCAGCGGCTTGTCTTCGGGCGCCGCGGCAAACGTGATCGAGAAGATGCGGCTGTCGCCGTGAAAGATCGCGTACTTGAGGTAGCCGAGGTCCGCCCCGATCGTGGTCTCGCGCTCGGGCGGCGTGATCCCGTCGCGCAGCTCGTAGAAGCGCGAGCAGTAGTAGACCCCGCACGGCTCGCTCGTCTCGCGGAGCTTCGGGAGGCCCGCAGCGTCGAGCCAGCGCGCGAGCGGCGAGCGTCGTCCGCTCGCATCGACGACGAGGTCGGCGGCGAGCACTTCCTCCCCGCTCCGGACGCGCACGCGCAATCCCGCGACGCGCGGCTTTCCCGCGAGCTCGCCCGCCACGACGAGGCCGCGCACCTCGCAGCCATCGCGGAACGTGACGTTGCGCTCGCGCTCCACCAGGCGGTGCAGCACCCACTCGAACGTGATGCGCCGGCAGGCGAGCAGCGTGAGGTCGTCGTCGCCCGGCTTCGGTGCGGGGTCGTCGATCCCGGGCCGCAGCAAATTCGACAGCGGGAGCTCCTCGGCTCCCGCGGCCAGCAGCGCCGCAAGCACGTCGGGCGCTCGATCCCGCAACAAGTTGCGCAGACGCGCGAGGAACGCGTGCGAGTGCTTCACCTGCGGCGCGCCGCGGCGCTCCCAGCGCTCGAAGGCGAGGCCTGGCGTCTCGGGCAGCGGCGTCGCGTCGCGCTCGAGCAGCGTCACGCGATGTCCCGCGCGGCCGAGCGCGAGCGCGGCCCCGAGCCCTGCGATGCCAGCGCCGACGATCGCGACGTGCATCAAGCGACCGCCGCGTACGCGAGCATCGCGTGCATCACAGCGCGCCGTCCGCGCGCAGCGCCGCGATCATCTTCTCGCCGAGCGCGCGGTGCGTCTCGCGCTCGTAGAGCAGGGGCTGCTCGTCGCGCCACGACTCGTCGAAGCCCGGCTGCCACGGGAACGCGCCGCGCGCATCGGGCCAGAAGCACTGGAGTGCGGCCACACGGTCGCGCTGGTAGTGCCACGCGGCGTTGCCGAGAAACGCCTCGGTCCACTTCGCGTCGACCGCGCGGAACGCGATGGGGAGATCCTGCAGCACGCCGCTCAGCTCAGTGCCGGCTTCGAGCTGCGTTCCCGCACGCACGCGCTCGCCGAGCGCGTTGAGCAGTGGCGCAAGAATCGAGAGGTCCTCGCCGAACACGATCAGCTCGGGATGCGAGAAGCGCTGCTCGAGCCCGATCGTGTGGACCCAGCCTGCGGCGCCGTGGTCGGGCGGAATCAGTACGAGATGCCATCCGTGCCCCGCGATGTCGGCTCGCACGCGCGCGTCGATGTCTGCTTCGGATTCCACGGCGCTCAGGGTGACGTGATGCGCGGAACGCAGCCACTCAGCGCAGCAGCGCGATCAGATCCTCGCGCGTCAGCTCCGCGCCTGGGCCGCCGTCCAGCGCGGCGGCGGCGAGCGCGCGCTTGCTCTCTTGCAGCGCGAGGATGCGCTCCTCGACGGTGTCCTGCGCGACGAGGCGGTGCACGAGCACGGGGCGTTCCTGCCCGATCCGGTGCGCGCGATCGGCGGCCTGATCTTCGACCGCGGGATTCCACCACGGGTCGAGCAAGAACACGTGATCCGCCGCGGTCAGGTTGAGCCCGACGCCGCCCGCGCGCAGCGAGATCAGGAACACGGGCGGGCCGGTCTCGGCCTGAAAGCGCGCGACCACCTCGCCGCGATCGCGCGTCGCGCCGTCGAGTCGCACGAAGTCGACGCCCGCATCGCGCAGCCGCGGCTCGACGAGATCGAGCAGCGCGGTCCACTGCGAGAAGACGAGCGCCTTGTGGCCGTCGGCGACGACGGTGTCGAGGCGGTCGACCAGCAGCTCGAGCTTCGCCGAGGCGTCGAGCGTTTGGCCCGGCACGAGGCGCGGGTGACACGACGCCTGCCGCATCCGTAACAACGCCTCGAGCGCCTCCATCACGCTGCCACCGCGCGCGAGGCGTTCGAGCACGGCCGGGGTCGTGGCGGCCCGCACCGCGTCGTACACCGCGCGCTCCGCGTCCGACAGCACGCAGTGCAGCACGACGTCGGTGCGCGGCGGCAGCTCCGGCGCGACCTCGGCCTTGCGCCGCCGCAGCACGAACGGACGCAGGCGCTCGCGCAGGTGCGCTGCGGCCTCGGCGTCCGCGCTCGCGATCTTGCGCGCGTAGCGCTCGTCGAAGTCGCTGCGCCCCCCTAACAAGCCGGGGTTCAGGAAGTGCATCTCGCTCCAGAGCTCTTCGAGGCGGTTCTCGACCGGCGTACCGGTGAGCGCGATGCGCCGCTCGGCGCGCAGCCCGAAGGCGGCGCGCGCGGTCTGGCTGTCGGGGTTCTTGATCGCCTGCGCCTCGTCGAGCACGACCAGCTCCCACGGCACGGCCGCGAGCTTCTCCGCGTCGCGGCGCAGCAGCGCGTAGGTCGTCAGCGTGACCGCCCCCGCGTACTCGAGCTCCCGATCCGCACCGTGATAAGTATGCACTTCGAGCTCGGGGCGGAAACGCGCGAGCTCGCCCTGCCAGTTCGCGAGCAAGCTCGTCGGCGCGACGACGAGCGTGCGCGGGCCGAAGGTCGCGAGGGCCTGCAGCGTCTTGCCGAGGCCCATGTCGTCGGCGAGCAGGGCGCCGAGGCCCGCGCGTCCGAGGAAGTGGAGCCAGCGCACGCCGATTCCCTGATAACTGCGCAGCTTCGCGGCAAGCTCACGCGCGATCGGCGCTTCGGGGAGGCGCGTGAAGTCTTCGAGCAGGGCGGCGAGCTTCTCGAACGCGGGCGGCCGCGGCTGCTCCAGGGCGTCGCAGAGGCGCGCGAGATCGGGCAGGGCGCTCGCGGGGAGCGAGCCGTCCAGGCGGCGCGCGGCGAGCAGATCCGCGACGAGCGGCCCGAGCTTCGCGAGCCAACCCGCCGGCAGCTTTGCAAAGCCGCCGCCGAGCAGCGGCACGAGCGACTCGCCCGCGCGCCACGCGCCGATCACGGCGCCCGCATCCGCGTCGCGCGCGCCGCTCCGGAAGCGCACGCCGAAGCGGGCGTCGTCCGCGTCGAGCGCGGGCGTGAGGGCATCCGCGAGAAAGAACTCGCGGTGGGCACTCCCCGACACGCTCACGCTCGTGCGCTCGAGGCGCTCGCGGAAGCGGATTGCGTCGCCCGCTGTCAGGTCCGCACGGTGCCCCGGCGAGAGCTCGAGCTGTTGCGCGAGACGGCGTGCGAGCTCGCGCTCGGCAGCTTCGTCGCGAATCGGGATCGCACCGCCGAGCGCGACGAGCTTGCCCGCGTCGACCCGCGCGATTGGCGGGTCGCCGTACACGATCGTCGCCAGCACCGAGAGCTTGTCGCCGCGCCGCTCGGTCTCGATGCGGAGGCGCGGCGGCTCACGGCGCCCGCGCGCGAGGCGCGTCGTGTCGATGTCGACGGGGACGCGGCGCTCGAGCTCCGGGATCACGTCGGCGACGAGCGCCGCCACATCGTGCGCGCTCACGAAGCGCCCCGGCGGGCGCAGTTCCTCGCGCTCGCGGCCCGTGAGGCGCGAAGGCCCGAGCTCGCGCAGCACGTCGCCGCACAGCGCGAAGCCGTCCGGAAGCGCGCGCGTCACGGGAGGGTCGGGCAGCACGACGAGGCGAAACGCGGCGCCGTCGTCGACGAGACGCGCGCGCCACGCGACTGGCTCGCGGCTCGTGCGAATCTTCGCGCCGTCGAGCGCGATGTCGTCGCACGCTTCGAGCGGCGCGAGCAGCGCGCGCAGCACCCCGCGCGGCAGCACGCCGAACGTTGCATTGCCGAGCGCGATCTCGGCGGCGACATCGCTCTGCGTCGGGCTCACGGGCGGGCCCGCGACTCGCCCCGAGCGCAGCGCGCTCAGCGAGGCGCGCAGCGGCTCCTCCTTGCCCTCGCGCACGACCACGCGTGTGAGCGAGAGCCCCTCCGCGTCCGTGTTGAAGCGATAGGCGATCGCGCCCGCGCTCGACGCCGCAGCCGCAGCCAGCTCGCGCCCCTCTTGCTGCGCGCGCCGCAGCGCGATCACCGCCGCTGCGACGTGCGCGCACGGATCTTCGTCGTCGCCGCAGTCGCACTCCCACTCCGCGTCGTCGACGTAGAGCAGCACGGTCGGGTGTGCGATGCCGCGCGGCGGACGCACGCGCAGCACCACTTCGCCCGCTGCGGCGCGCTCCTGCGTCACCGCGTTCGTGCGCGCGAGCTCGACGCCGGTCGACCACACGCTGCGTTCGGCTTCGCCGCGCACTCTCTCGAAGAGCTTCTGCACGCCGCGTTTATAGGAAGTTCGCTTGCCCGCGCGAGGGCGCTCGCGTACCTCCCGCGCATGGGCTCGTACATCACGCCCGAAGGCTTCCGCCGCCTGCAAGAGGAGGCGGACCGGCTTTGGCGTGTCGAACGCCCGCGCGTGACCCAACAAGTCGCCGAGGCGGCGGCGCTCGGCGATCGCTCCGAGAACGCGGAGTACATCTACGGGAAGAAGCGGCTGCGCGAGATCGACGGGCGGCTGCACTTCCTGCAGAAGAAGCTCGACTCGCTGACTGTGGTGAGCGAGCCGCCGCCGCGCACGGACCGCATCTACTTCGGCGCGTTCGTGACGGTCGAGGAGGAGAGCGGCGAGAGCGCCGAGTACCGGCTCGTCGGCCCGGACGAATCCGATCCCGCGCAGGGGCTGCTCTCGATCGAGTCGCCGCTCGGCCGCGCGCTGATGGGGAGGATCGCGGGCGATGAAGTGACGCTGCGCCGGCCGCGCGGCGAAGCGGTGATCGCGGTCGTCGCGATCCGCTACGCGGAGAACCCATGAGCCTCGAGTTCTTTCCGAACTACAACGCGGGCCGCCCGGAGCGGCCCGGCGACTGGGCGCGGGCACGCGAGGCCGAGGGCTGGCACGGGCTCGCGGCGAGCGACCACTTCGTGACGCTCGGGCTCGCGTACCCGCACGTGTGGGTCGTGCTCACGGAGATGGCCCTCGCCACCGAGCGCATCCCGGTCACGTCCTCGTTCGCGAACAACCTGTTTCGCTCGCCGGTCGAGTTCGCGCAGGCCTCGCTCTCGCTGAACCGCGCGGCGCGCGGGCGCTTCGAGGCGGGCCTCGGCGCGGGCTGGGTCATGGACGAGATCGTGCGCATGGGCATGCGCTACCCGGCCGGGCCCGAGCGCGCGGGCATGTACATCGAGGCGCTTCAGATCGTGCGCGAGCTGCTGCACACGGGGCGCTGCAAGTTCGCGGGCAAGCACTACCAGATCGAGATCGGCGAGCCGGGCCTCGCGGACCTGACGGCCCAGCCGCCGCTGCTCGTGGGCTCCGCGGGCGGGCCGCGCACGCTCCGGGCGCTGCCGCCGCTCGTCGACCGCATCGAGGTGAAGCCGAACGCGCCCGCGACGCGCGGCGGGTCGCTCGACCTCGCGAAGTACGGCGCGGTCAGCGAGGGGGACGTTCGTGCCGCGGTGGAGCGCGTGCGCAGCGTCCGCGCCGACATCCCCATCGGCACGTTCGTCCTGGTGGGCGCGGTGCCGGCGGCTCACGCGGCGCAGCTACGGGCCCCGTTCGGCAGCGGCTTCCTCTCGCGCTTCCTCGGGGAGCCCGCCTCGGTCGCCCAGGCGCTGTGCGACCTCGAGGGCCTCGGCTTCGGCCGCGTGCAGCTCACCGAGATCGCGCCCGGCACGCTCGAGCGCCTCCGCCCGCTGCTGCCGCTGCGAAGGGCCTGAGCCCGGCGCTCCCGCACGACTTGCATTCAAGTTTCATCGGCCGCGCGGCGAAAAACTCGCGAACAGCACCGCTGTGATTCACGCGAGGTTGCGCATGGCCGGATCGCCCCGAGTTCAGCTTTCGCTCAAAGGTCGCCTGCTCAGCGAGGTTCCCTTCGCGGGCGCGCAGCTCCGCATCGGCCGCATGCGCGAGAACGACGTCGTCGTGAACAACCTCGCGGTGAGCCGCTTCCACGCCGTGCTGAAGCGCGACGGCGAGGGCTACGTGCTCGAAGATCTCGGCAGCGAGAACGGCACGCTGCTGAACGGCGAGCGCGTGAGCGGCACGGCGCCGATGACCCCGAGCGACGTGATCCAGCTCGGCAAGTACGAGCTGCGCATCGTGTCCGGTGCAGGCCTCGCGATCGCGGGCCCGCCGCAGAAGCGCGGCAACGATGCGTGGGATGCTTCGCAGACGTTTCTCGCGCTCGACCCGCTCGCCGCTCCTGCTGCGCCCGCGCGCGCCGAGCCGAAGCCCGCGCCGACTCCCGCGCCCGCCGCTCGCGATGCGGATCCCGAGGGTGTGTTCGCGTTCGGCGAGGAGGATGTCGCCGCTTCTGCCGAGCCTGCACTCGAAGCCGTCGCCGAGATGGAGACGGATCCGCTCACCACGCCGAACCCCGAGCACACCTCGCTGTTCGACTTCGGCGATGCGGCCCCCGCGGTCTCGAAGACCGCCGAGCTGCCGCCAGCGCCCGCGCCGAAGGCCGCGCCTGCGGCGCGAGCGGCGGCGCCCGCGGAAGACGCCATGCACGCGGGTCTGATCGTGCAGCGCGACGGCAAGCTGCACTTGTTACGGCCCTGGGAAGATGGCGAGCTATGCGCGGGCCGCGCGCCCGAGTGCGAGATCGTGCTCGCGGACGCCGGCGTCTCGCGCAAGCACGCGCAGTTCTCGCGCACCGCGAGCGGCTACGAGGTGAGCGATCTCGGCTCCGTGAACGGCATCTACGTGAACGGCCACCGCACGAAGCGCCACACGCTTCAGGTGGGCGACGTGGTGCGCATCGAGACCTTCGAGCTGACGTTCGTGCTCGACCGCCAGCCGATCGGCAGCGAGGTGAACGGCCCGGTGCCGGCGAAGCCGTCGGTGCAGGACGGCGCGCGCACGACGTAATTCTCGCTCGGCATGCCGGCGGCCGACGACGAGGCGTTCGTGCTGTCGCCGGTGGCTGGCGATCCCACCGAAGCGCCCGACTCCGCGCGCGCCGAGGAAGCCCCCCCGGTCTTCGCTGCGGGCCTCGACGACGAGTTCGAAACGCTCCCGCCTGCAGCCAACCCGCTCGAGGGACCCGAGCTCGCGGTGCTGCCCGAGGCGGACGTGATGGCCGCGGAGGACGAGGACGAAAAGGACTCGACGCTCGACCGCATCGAGCTCCAGCTCATCTCGACGCCCGCCGGGGCGCAGGCCTCGACGAGCAGCGGCACGCTCGGCCTCACGCTGCGCTTCGACGCTTCCGCGATGTCGCCCCGCGCACGCGAGGCGTTCGCAGTGCTCGCCGAAGAAGGCGTCGCGATCAGCGCGCGCGTGGAGTTCACGCGCGGCGAATAGCCTCGACCGCGGATCCGGGCCTGGCACGGAAGCGCGCTCGCAGCGTTACGCCGTCTGCGAGCGGCCCCGCGAGATCACGCCCGCGCGCCGCTCGGCGATGTCTTTCGCCGAGACGCCACGGACGTGCTCGTTCGACAGCTTCACCTCGAGCGCGCGCGCGTCGCCGTAGTTGGTCGCGTAGCCGTCGTCGATCATGCGCTTGTAGCCCTCCACCGCGCCGGGCACGCACGAGAGCATGTCCCTTGCGAGCTGGCGGCACGTGGGCATGAGCTGGTCGGTCGGTACGAGGCGGGCAAGCAGGCCCCAGTGCTCGGCCTCGTCGGCGCTGATGAAGTTGCCGGTGAACGAGACCATCTTCGCGCGCGTGGGGCCGAGCACGCGCGACAGCTTCTGCGAGAGGCCCCAGCCGGGCAAAATGCCGACTCGCGCGTGGGTGTCGGCGAAGCGCGTCTCGGGGCAGCCCACGAGCACGTCGCAGGCGAGCGCGAGCTCGAAGCCGCCGGTGATCGCGAAGCCGTTGATCGCGCCGATCACCGGGTGCGGGTAACGCTCGATCGTCTCGACGAGGCCGTACTGCACGCCGCCGGCCGGCGCCTCGGTGTTGTTCCCCCCAGGCCCGCGCTCGCCCATCTCCTTCAGGTCGAGGCCGGCACAGAACGCCTTGCCCGCGCCGGTGAGAATCGCCGCGCGCACCGATCCGTCCTTCTCGAGGTCGCGGAAGGCGCGCAGCAGCGCGCCGCGCAGCGCCGAGTTCAGCGCGTTGCGGTTCCCCGGGCGATTCAGCGTGATCGTCGCGACGCCTTCGCTGCGCTCGATCAGGAGGACCTGTTCGGACATCGGGGCTCCTTGGAGTGAGGCGCGCGATGCTACGCCAGCCCCCTGGCGGCTGCGCTCGTGGTAGGGTGCGCCTAACAACTGGAGATCGTGATGCGAACACTGCTGCGCGTGCTCGGGGCGATCGTCGTCGCCGCCGCGGCGCTTCTTATCGGAGCGCGTTTCCACGACGGCCCGCTCGCGATCGTCGCGGGCGGCGCCTTCACGAGCGGCGAGCGCTACGACGGTCCCGAGCCGGACTGGTCCTTCGTGCGCGATCTCGACACGGTCGAGATTCAATCGCTCGAGCCCGCGCGCTCGCGCACGACCTGGGTCGTGGAGCACGAGGGCCGCGTGTTCATTCCGTGCGGCTACATGAGCTCGTGGTGGGGCCGCTTGTGGAAGAAGTGGCCGCTCGAAGCCGAGCGCGACGGGCGCGTGATCCTGCGCATCGACGGCAAGCTCTATGAGCGCTCTCTCGTGCGGCGCCGCGACGGCGCCGCGCTCACGCCCGTGCTCGACAAGCTCGCCGCGAAGTACCTCGGCGCGACGGGCCCCGTGGCCGGCGCGGCCGAGCAGGTGGATTCGGGCTCGCTGTGGATCTTCGAGGTCGTGCCGCGCTCGTGACCGCGCGGCGCGTGCGGTTCCCGCAGCGCACGCGCTCCCTCAGCGCGGCACGTGCCGCACTCCCCAACAACTCAGCCCGCGCGAGGTGCAGCGGGTCATCCGCCCGTCGCTGCCGCCGCCTCCAGCGCCTTGTCCTCGTTCGCGCGCTTGATCACGTAGAGGCGAATGTTCTCCACCTGCTCGGGCGAGAAGTTCGCCGACCACCCGACCATGCCGCGGCCCTTCATCACACCGTCGTGCACGATCTGCTTCCACTGCTCGGCGTTGTTGAGCGCGGGCGAGGTGCGCAGGTCGGTCACGAGCGTGCCGGCGACTGCGGCGTCGCCGTGACAGACGCCGCAGTAATTATTGTAGTTGTAGTTGCCCTCCGCGGTTTGCTCGGGCGTGCCGGTCGGCGCGGGCGGATCCAGCACGAGCTTGGTGGCGGGGGTGAGCGGCGGCAGCGTCGCAGTGCCGCCGAGCTTGAAGACGAGCATCCGGCTCACGTTGCGCACGGGCCCGGACTTCGGCGCGAGCACGCCGGCGTTGAGGTCCCACACGCCGCCCCAGCCCGCGAGCACCGCCACGTACTGCGTGTCGCCGACCGAGTACGTCATCGGCCCCGCGACGATTCCGGTCTGCGCGGGGAAGCTCCACAGCTGCTTGCCCGCGTCGGCCGTGTACGCACGCAGCTCGCCGCTCGCGGTGCCTTGGAACACGAGGTTGCCCGCGGTCGAGAGCGTGCCGCCGTTGATCGGGCCGGGGTGCTCCACCGTCCAGCGCGGCGCGCGCGCCACCGGATCCCACGCCACGAGCGCGCCGGTCGTCTTCGCGAGCCAGTCCTCGCGCACTTCCTGATCCGCCGGCATCGCGCCCGCACTGAAGTCGACACCGAGCTGCATGCCCACCGCGCTCGGCTTCCAGTCCTTACTCACGGTCTTGAACGTCGCCGCGGCCTCGTTCTTCGGGATGTAGACGAGCCCGGTGTTTGGGCTGAACGACATCGGGTGCCAGGTGTGGGCGCCCGTCGGGCCCGGGTAGCTCGTGAAGGCCTTACCGGTGATGTCGTACTTCGCTTCGGGCAGCACGTTGGGTCGGCCGGTGACGGGATCGAGTCCCGACGCCCAGTTCACGTTCGCGAACGGCGTGCCCGAGATGAACTGGCCGGTCTTCGCGTCGAGCACGTAGAAGAAGCCGTTCTTCGGCGCGTGCAGCACGACGCGGCGCGGCGCGCCATCCAGCTCGAGCGTCGCCGCGATGATCTGCTGGTTGGAGTCGAAGTCCCAGCGGTCCTCGGGCGTTTCCTGGAAGTGCCAGACGTACTCGCCCGTGTCCGGGCGGATCGCGACGATCGAGGCGGTGTAGAGGTTGTCGCCGGCCTCGCTGTTACGAACGGCGGGGTTCCACGGCTCCGCGTTGGCGGTGCCGAAATAGATGAGGTCCGTCTCAGGGTCGTAGGTGGTCGAGTCCCACACCGTTCCACCGCCGCCGAGCTTCCACCACTCGCCGCTCCAGGTCTTCGCGGCGGTCTCGAGGTGCGCGCCCTCGAACGGCTGCGAGGGATCGCCGGGCACGGTGTAGAAGCGCCAGGCCTGCTTGCCGGTCTCCGCGTCGAAAGCCGCGAGATAGCCGCGCGTGATGTACTCCGCGCCCGCGGCGCCGATCACCACGTTCCCCTTCACGATGCGCGGCGCGCCGGTTATCGCCATGTGCGAGCCGTCGGGGATGCTCCGCACCTTCCACACGACCGCGCCGGTCGCCGCGTCGAGGGCGACCACGTCGCCGGCGAGCGTCGCGACGAACACCTTGCCCTCGTAGGCGGCGACGCCGCGGTTCACCGCGTCGCAGCAGACGTCGACGAGCTTCTCGCGCGGCACCTGCGGGTCGTACGCCCACAGCAACTTCCCGGTCGTGGCGTCGAGCGCCTTCACCATCGACCACGCCGTGGAGAAGTACATCACGCCGTCGACCACGAGCGGCGTCGCCTCTTGGCCGCGCGCCGTGTCGAGATCGAACGACCAGGCGAGGCCGAGCGTCGTGACGTTGCCGTCGTTCACCGCGGTGAGCGGCGAGAAGCGGTGCTCGTCGTACGTGCGGCCGTACGTGAGCCAGTTCGCACCGTCGTCAGCCGCCGCGAGGAGCCGCGCGTCGTCCACCTGCGCGACTGGCGCGGACTCCGCGGGGCTGGCGGGAGCAGACGGTGCTTCGGACTCGGAGCACGCCGTCGCGACGAACAAGCACAGCGCGAGCAGCGAGCCCGCCTTCGAGTGAGAGCGCTTCACGGTGAGTCGGCCTCCGCGGAGGCCGCGAGCGGCGCGAATCGCTCGCGGCGTGCGGGCTCCGTAACGAGCGGCGCACGCTAACACGGGCATGCGGCTCGCTCGGCCGCGCAGCCTCACGCGCTCGCTGCAAAATCTCCGAGCCGCGGGTTCCAGCCCAGGACGACGTACAGCGTCCACACTCCGAGCGCGGTGCCGAGGGGCGCGAACGGGAGCAGCAGCACGCCGCACGCGATGCCGAGCCCGCGAGCCCAATGCGCGTGGCGGCGCAGGCCGACGCCGAGTGCGAGCCACGGCGCCCCGGACAACGCGATGCCGCCCACGACGGCGCCGCCGATCGCGAGCGCCTCGTTCGAGACGCTGCGCGCGAAGGCCGCCGCGCCGCCGAGGACGACGCTCGCGATCACGGCGAGTGCGAGCGCGCTGAGCCCGAGCGCGGTTTGCACGCGCGCGAGCGAGCGCAGCTGCGGCGCGAGCTTCTTCGCGCGCTCGATCGCGCGCAGCTGCGGGGCGTAGCTCGCGTCGTCGAGCTCGGTAGGCATGTCGACGGAGGCTGCGCGCAGCGGCGCTGCGCTCGTCCGCGCGGGCGCCGTCACGCGTTGCTCGCCGCCGCGACGATCACGGAGCGGCCGGCCGTCGCGGGCACGCTGCGCAGGGAGTGCGCGCGCTTCAGCTCCTCGAACTCGAGGCGCGCGCCTTCCGCGATCGCGTCGCGGCGCAGCTCGCGGATGCGCTGCGTCGTCTCGTCGCCCGCGCCGAGCTCGCGCTCGAGCGTCGCGGCGGCCGACATCTTCTGCACGTAGGCGCGCACGTTGTCGAGTGCCTGCACGTCGGCCTCGACCGACAGGCCGTTCAGCGCCTCGTGCATGCGGCGCCTCGCGCGCGCGCTCGCGAGCGCCGCGAGCATGCGCCCCTTCTCCTGCTCGAGCTGCCGAATCTCCTCGCGGAAGCGCATCAGGTTGCGCTTCGAGTCCTCGGCCTCATCGCGCAGCGTCGCGACCTCGCGCTCGATGCGCTCGAGGTCGGCAGCCACGTTCTGCTTGTGCTGCACCAGCGCGAGGCCCGCGGCGTCGTCGCCCTTGCTGAGCGCGCGGCGAATGTCCTCGATCGTGCGCGAGAGCTCGTGGCGGCGCTCGGCGAGCTCGGCTTCGAGCTTGTTCCGCGTGTAGAGGATGCCGGCGACCGCGTCCTTGAGTGCGCGGTACTGGCCGAGCCGCGACTGAATCGCCTGCTCGTACACGGCGCGCGGGTTCTTCTCCTCGCGATCGCGCACCCAGCCGAAGCCGAGTCCACGCAGCAGCGAGCCGAGGCGAGCGAAGAAGCTGGGGCGTTCCTGATCCATCACTTCCCTCCGTGCGGCAGTGTCGCCGCGGTGTTGCCGCTCTCTCGCGCCTACGCGACGCGATGCGGTGGGTTCACAGAACGAGGGCGGACATTCCGGCCGGGCCAAAACGAGCGGGCGGTCATTTCGGCCCGGCCTGGATGTCTCACGACGTCACGGTTCGCGCTCCGTGGGCGCGTCGTCGTCCGCGAGCGCTTCGCGCAGGCCGAGCTCTCGCATCTTCTGCTGGAGGCTTTGGCGCACCATTCCGATCGCCTCGGCGGTGCGGCTCACGTTGCCGTCGTGGGCGCGCAGCGCGCGCAGCAGGTAGGCGCGCTCGAACTCGTCGACGGCGCGGCGCTTGGCTTCGCTGAACGTCACGCTGGGGTCGTCCGGCGGCGCGCTCGGCGCGGCGTCGAGCGGGAGGTCCCGCGCGTCGATCGCGTCGCCGTCGCACAGCACCGCGGCGCGCTCGAGCGCGTTGCGCAGCTCGCGCACGTTGCCCGGCCACGCGTGCCGCACGAGCGCGGCGAGCGCGCCGGGCGTGAGCTGCTTCGCGCCGCGGCCGTGCCGCTCCGCGACCTGCGCGAGGATGCGCTGCGCGAGCGCAGGCAAGTCTTCGCGCCGCTCGCGCAGCGGCGGCAGCGCGATCTCCACCACGCGCAGGCGGTAGTAGAGGTCTTCGCGGAAGCGGCCCGCCGCGATCTCGGCCTCGAGGTTGCGGTGCGTCGCCGCGACGACGCGCACGTCGACCTCGATCGGCGTTGCGCCGCCGAGCCGCTCGAAGCGCCGCTCCTGCAGCACGCGCAGCACCTTCGCCTGCGTGGCGGGCGCCATGTCGCCGATCTCGTCGAGGAAGAGCGTGCCGCCGTGCGCCGCCTCGAAGCGGCCCACGCGCCGCGCATCGGCGCCGGTGAACGCGCCGCGCTCGTGGCCGAACAGCTCGCTCTCCACGAGCTCGCGCGCGATCGCGGCGCAGTTGACCGCCACGAAGGGGCGCTCGCGGCGCGGCGAGTGCTCGTGCAGCGCCTGCGCCACGAGCTCCTTGCCGGTGCCGCTCTCGCCGCGGATCAGCACGGTGAGATCCGTGGGAGCGACTTTGCGGATCGTGTCGAACACGCGCCGCATCGCCGCGCCGCCGCCGACGAGCGCGCCGAGGCCGTGCTCGCGCTCGATGCGCTCGCGGAGCAGGCGGTTCTCACGCGCGAGCAGCGTGCGCTCGAGCGCGCGGCGCACGACGAGGCGGATCTCGTCGTTGTCGAACGGCTTCGGCACGTAGTCCTCGGCGCCGAGCCGCATCGCCTCGACCGCGATCTTCTCGTTCCCGTGCGCGGTGATCATCACGACCGGGCACTCGGGCTGCGCGGCGCGCGCGCAGCGCAGCACGTCGAGGCCGCTCGGGCCGCTGCCGAGCGCGAGGTCGGTGAGCACGAGGTCGTAGCTCGACTCGCGCAGCAGCTTTTCCGCTTCGCGCCCCTCGCTCGCTTGCGCGACTTCGTAGCCCTCGCGCCGTAACAACCCGGAGAGCGCGAGGCGGATCCCGGCCTCGTCCTCGACGATCAGCACGCGCGCGGTCACGGCTGCGCTCCCGCGCGCGCCTGCGTCTTCGGGAGCGTCACCACGAACTCCGCGCCGCGGCCGGGTGGGCTCGACGCTTCGAGCGTGCCGCCGTGCGCGTCGACGATCTTCTTCGCGAGCGCGAGGCCGAGCCCGGTGCCGCATTCCTTCGCGGTGAAGAAGGGATCGAAGAGGCGCGGCAGATGCTCCGCGGGAATGCCCGGGCCGTTGTCGCGCACGCGCAGCCAGGCCTCGGTCGCGGCGAGGCTCTCGCCGACGGAGACGCGCAGCACCGGCGCCGCGGTCTTCGCATCGCGCATCGCGTCGAGCGCGTTCGAGGCGAGGTTGATCACGACGCGACGCAGCTGCTCGGCGTCGCCGGTGAGCTCGCCCGCATCGGCGTAGTCCGTCTCCAGCTTCACGCCGAGGTCGCGCATGCGGTCGCGCAGGGTGGCGAGCGCGGAGGTCGCGATCTCGTCGAGCCGCGTCTCGGCGAGCTGCAGCTCCTCCTCGCGCGCGAACTTGAGCAGGTGCGCGATCGAGCGCTCGACGCGCTCCAGCTCCTGCAGCGCCACCTGCGCGTAGTTCACGTTGTCCGAAGACTTCGGGTCTTCGCCCATCTGCTGCACGAGGCTCTTCGCGGCCGTGATCGGGTTGCGGATCTCGTGGGCGAGCGAGGCCGAGAGCTGCTGCACGCGCTTGGCTTGGTCGCTCTCGAGCGAACGGCGCTGCTGCTGCGTCTGGCTCGCGACTGCCGGGCCGAGCTCTTGGTCCATCCAGCGCTTGCGCAGCTCCGGCCCCGCGATCGCAGCGATGAAGTGCGAGGCGAGGCCGATGCCCCAGAACGTGGCCGTGGTGAGCGCCGCGAAGAAGCCGCCGGAGATCAGGACCCCGAAGATCACGAGCGTGTAGACCGTGCCGTGGACCAGAAAGCCCACGCGCGCGTCGGCCCGCTTCTTGGCTTCGCGGCGCGCGCGCTCCTCGGCCGTGATTTCGGGGCGCCCGCCTTCGACCCAGCCGCGCCGTGCTTCGCGCGCGGCGCGGCGCGCCGTTCGCATCGCGCGCCGCAGCTCGCGCCAGTCCTGGTTCTCGTGCATCGCCTGCCATCGCAGCATGACCGCTCGCGAAGAGCAACCGCCGTGCCAGCCTCGCGGCGCGATTTCCGTGGGTTTGAGGCGGCCCCGGGCGCTTCAGGTGCAGCTCGTTCCCTGCATCGCCGCAGCGTCCGCACTGCACTTCAGGGCGGCGGGGCGCAGGTCGATGCGGGGGCATGGCCTTCGACGCCCTCGTCATCGCGTGCGTGTTCGTGTTCGCGTGGCTCGGCGCGCATCGCGGCGCGCTCGAGAGCGGGATTCGCCTCGGCGGGCTCGCGCTCGCCTACGTGTTCTCGCTCGTCGCGGCGGCGTTCGGCGGCGCGCTGCTCGCAGCCACGACGGGCCTCTCGGGTGGCATCGCCGTACTCGTCGCGGGCGTGATCGGCTTCGTCGTCGCGCAGGCGCTCGTGGAGCTGGCTGCGCGCTCCGTGCGCGTGCCAGGCGACGAGCTTTCGGATGGATCGCGCATTGGAGGCTCGGCGATCGGCATCGCGCGCGCCGGCCTCCTGCTGCTGCCCGTGCTGTGGCTCGGCGGATTCACGGAGAGCCTGCGCGCGAACGGTCTCGACGCGGCCGGCGCGCTGCCGGATCTGTCGAGCTCGCGCGCGGCGGGCACTGGCCAGGCCGCGGCGGGTGCCCTCGCGGCGGGCGTGGTGGGCGAGGGCGGCGACCTCGGCTCGCGCGTCACGACGAAGTTCATTGCGCAGCCGGGCGAGGCGATCTCGTCTGCGGTCGCGATCACCGCGGATCCGCGCATCAAGGTTCTGCAGAGCGACTTCTCGTTCTGGGGCGACCTCGCCGACGGCAATGTCGACGCGGCACTCGCGCGCCCGACCTTCCGCGATCTCGTGGGCGATGCAGCGCTCCGCCAACGCTTCGCAGACCTCGGTCTCGTTCCGGCTGCCGCGGCCGTCGACTCGCAGATGTTCCACGCTGAGCTCGCAGGGGTGATGCGCGAGATCGCACCGCGGCTTGCCGAGCTGAAGCAAGACCCCGAGTTCCAGGCGCTGCTCGCCGACGAGACGCTGCGCGAGCACGCACGCAGCGGCGACACCGTGGCGCTGCTCAGCGACCCGCGGCTGCGCGCGGTGGTGGAGCGGGTCTCGCGGTAGCTGCGCCCCGCTACCGCAGCAGCACGTCGCACACCGTGCGCACGCGGCGCACGAGGCGGCCGACGGCGTTGGTGTGGATGTTGCGGCGCAGCAGCACGAGCAGCCGGCGCTCGAGCGCGTAGCGCGTGAGCTGCACGCGCTTCGGTCCCACGCCGCGCGGCTCGATCCCCGCGAGCGAGGCGCGTAGCTCGGCGCCGCTGAAGCCCCACGTCGCGAGGTCCTCGTCCGTGAGTCGGGCGGCGATCTCGCGGCACTGCGCGAGGCGCACCGGGTCGGTCGCGAGAGCGTCCGCCCACTTCGCGATCGAGCCCGTCGTCGGCCGCTTTTGCTTGTCCACCGTCACCGGGTCACCGAGTCCGGCTGCCACGGGCCGCGCGGGTCCCTCCGCGTCGCCGTACTGGACCATGCCCGGCTCGAAGGCGATCCCGAGGAACCCGCAGATCTCGCGCAGGTGCTTCTCCGGGTCGCGCACGAGCTCCTCGTATCGAACGTGGATCAGCGGCACGCGGCGTTCGCGCAGGAAGCGCGCAATCGCCGGGACGTAGCGCTCGAGCACGGGGTTGCGGGCGTAGGCCGCCGCGGCATCGCCATCGAAGAAGGAGTCCACGTAAGACGACCAGATCGCGACGGGATGGCGCGTGAGGACGACGTACTTGGCGCTGGGATAGAGCTTCGCGAGAAAGTCGAGCACGAGGGCGTAAGCCGGCGTTTTGTCGAGATAAATGCGACGGCCGGAGGCGCTGAGGGCGCGCTCGTAGAGGTGGTCGGTCGCG
>Ga0194128_10003504_pt1 | contig 24005 bp, 22 predicted proteins | sample TA2KigCa65mmetaG_FD_148650 | JGI IMG/M metagenome (GOLD analysis project Ga0194128, IMG submission 148650) | Freshwater microbial communities from Lake Tanganyika, Tanzania - TA2015037 Kigoma Deep Cast 65m | ecosystem: Environmental > Aquatic > Freshwater > Lake | place: Tanzania: Lake... | reverse complement strand
TCCGCGCTCGCGTGCGCGGTGCCGCCCGGAGATCAGCGGCGGCTGAACGCCCGGGCGACAGCGGACTCGGTGGATGCGGTGCGGATGGGTGAGGTTCGGGTCGCGCGGATGAACCCCTCGACGATCTTCGGCGAGAACTGGCTGCCCGCGCCCTCGCGCAGGCGGACCACCGCCTCGTCGCGGTCAGCGCGCGCCGGTGCGGTCTCGCGCTGGTCATGGCCTTGTAGGCATCGGCGACGGCGAGGATCTGCGCCAGGGGGTGGATGTCCTCGCCCAGCGTGCCGTGCGGGTATCCCTGGCCGTCGTACCGCTCGTGGTGCTGCAGGATGATTGGCACAACCGCCTCCATCCGCGGGACCTGGTTCAGGGTGGAGACGCCGAGGATCGGGTGACGGCGCACCATCTCCCACTCCTCGCCGGTCAGATCGCCTGCCTTGCTCAGGACCGTCTCCGGGACGCCGATGTGCCCGATGTCGTGGAACAGCGCCGCCATCTCGAGCGCGTCCTGCTCCTGCGCCTCGTACCCCATCTCCCGCGCCGCGGTCAGTGCCAGATCCCGAATGCGCTCCGCGTGGCCCGGCGCGTACCGCTCCCGCGCGTCGACCACCGTCACCATCGCCTGGATCGTGCTCAGGTAGCTCTGCTCGATCTTCTGGTACAGGCGCGCGTTGTGCACCGCGGTCGAGGCCTGCTGAGCGAGGGTCGAGAGCAGCAGCATCTGATCTTCGGTCGTGTCGTGCGCGCTCGCGTAGGTCACGACGAAGACGCCGCCCATCTGTCCGCCGAAGTGCAGGGGTAGGGCGAGGAGGGCGCCGACGCCGTTGTTGGCGAGGCTTCCCTCGCCGGCGGCGACCGTATCGGCCATCACCACCGGGCGTGATTCCTGGTACGCGCGTGCCACCGGTCCGTCGTACCGCTGCAGCGCCTCTGCCGCCACGCCGCTCAGTCCGATGGCGTTGGCCACCCGCAGCCGCCCGCTCGCGGGGTCCGCGAGAGCCACGGCCGCGGCCTGTGCGGGCACCAGGCGCAGCGCCGAGGTCAGGATCTCTCCTAGCACGTTGGCCAGGTCCAGCGAACCGTTCAGGCTCAGGCCGATCCGGTTGAGCGCGCTCAGTTCTGTCACCCGCTGCGACAGGCGAGCGTTCGCCACGTCGAGTTGGGCGTTGGTCAGTCGCAGTTCCTCATTGCGTCGCCGCACTTCCTCGGTGCGCGACATGTAGAGCTTGAAGCTGTACCAGGCCATCGTGAGCGGGATGAGGAAGATTCCCGGTCCCAGCAACCCCACCGTCGCCACGGCGGTGGCCATGCCGAACCCGACCAACCCCAGGCCGAAGAAGTTCGGCGCGAGCCATCGGTAGTTCAAACCCCAGACGCTGCTGAGCGTGGATGCCGTCGTTGCCGAGATGGCTGCGGCGAGGAGTCCGGTGTTGACGAAGAAGTACGCCACGATGGCGACGATCACCGGCCACAGGTTCGCCCACTCCAGCGCGGCAGGCCGGATGGAACTGCCGAGACCGGTGTAGGCCAGGCCGGCGGCCGCGGTTGCGAGGGACAACTGTCCGATGTTGTAGGCGACCTTGTGCAGCGGCTTGGGGCGGGGTCGGAAGCCCATGACCAGACCGTCGCCGAGGTTCGCCACGACCGCCGCGGCTGGGCCCAGGTAGATCATGGCCGCGATCGCGATGGCGAAGTTGACCGACATCGAGCTATTCCGGAACAGCGGCACGGGCATCGCCTGTGCCAGTGCGCAGAGCGCGAAGAGCAGTCCCACCTCGAGCAGGTACGCCGATTCACCGCGGCTCACCTCGCCCAGGCTGTACCCGAGCACCGCCACGCCGAGGATGGCGATCCCGTAGATGAACGCCCGGAGGAGCACGGCGCGTGCGCCAGCGGCCACCGGGGCCACGTGTTTCCTCTCGTCGCGTCGCATCACGTTTCCCTATGCCTCGTCCGACCGCGCTCTCAGTTGCCCGTCGACTCTGCGCCGGCGCTGCTCGTGCTGGCCGTGGTAGTGCATTCTTCAAGCGTGTGCGGCTCGTCCGGCGCGTCGTAGTCCATGATCTCGTCGGTCAGGCCCGGCTCGAGCGCATCGTCGACCTCCGCCGCATCCCACTGACCCGAGTCCCACGAGCCGCTCGCCCATCCGGTAAGGCTCTCCCAGCTGACGCTCGACCAATCGGCCGACGCGCAGTCGATGCACTTCCAGCAGAGGTTGTCCCAGGCCACGCTATCCCACGAGCCGGAGTCCCAGTTGCCGCTCTGGCGCCAGATCAGCGGCGCGGCGTAGGCGAGCGGGTAAATCGACCGGGCGAAGATGTCACTGGGCCGCTGCCTCAGGTTGGCCTGGTTCGAGCCCACGCCCTGGTAAGCCAGATGGACCGCGGCGAAAGCATTCACCGAACCGGCGCCCTGGGCGCTGACGCTGATGCCGCTGTGCTTTCGCGCCGTCTTGGTCAGGACGTACTTGACCTGATTCGGGGTCAGATTCGGGTTCGCCGTCAGAATCATCGTCGCCGTGCCGGCCACGACGGGCGAGGCCATCGAGGTGCCCGAGAGGCGGAAGTAGTGATCCCGGCCACGACGTCGACGCCGAAATGAGCGTTCAGTTCTGGGCTCGGGTGAATCCCGCTGTCCAGCACCGCGACGGTCACCGAACCGAGCCTTGGCAGGCGCGCCCGACAGGCGTCCATACCACGCGCGCGTCGGAGACGCGCGTCGTCCAGGTGCAACATTTCGATATCCATGGATTAGTCCCGCTGCCTGACCGGCGTTCGGCTGAATCGCCCCGACGTCATCCGCGCGAGCGGCCACGGTCTGAAGGCTCAGGATGCGGGTGTCTGGATCGAGCGCAGCTTCCAGCGTGCTGATGTCGAAGGTGTTCGTTCCCGCATGCAGCGTCACCTGGTGATCGCCAGAGATGGCGCGGACGCCGGAAGTGCGCGCGAGTTGGAGGATGCGCTTGCCCGTGAGGGTTGCGGCGTAGCCGTTGACGATGCCGAGCGAGGCCTGGATCTTTCCTTCCTTACCGTCGACCTTCTGGCGGATCTGTGCCGCGACCTGCTTCTGGTTCAATTCTCGGCTGGCCTTCGTCTTCGCCGGCTCGGCCTGGACGATGACGCGGAACTCCTTGCCGGCGTTCTTGGCGATGGCGGCAGCAAGTGACGGCTCAACCTTCGGCGTCTGGACGGTTGTGGCGACTTTCGTCGCGGCCGTCACTGGCGCGACGATGCCGAAGAGTCTCGCGGCCAGGGCCAGGATCGGGAGCAGGTGGCGGGTGCCTCGCACGCGCCCCCAACCTCCTGCCTTCGAATCGCTCTTCGGTCTCACTCCGTCGGGAAGATCGCTACCGAGAGTAAGGCCGGCCCGGCCCACCGGATGTTGCAGACTCGTTGCAGTCGAACCACCGGTCGCAATCATCCTCAGAAGGAACGAGCGGTGATACTCGTGACTATGCGTACCGGTGGGGCCGGCGGTACCTAAACTGGTACCGATGGATTAGGTACAAGAAGGGCCGATAGGGCGCCGCACGGCGGTGCGTATCATGCCGGTCGTGCGCTTCGAGGCACGAGAGCGCTTCCCGGTGAAGCCCGAGGAACTGTGGCCGCTGGTCTCCGACACGCACCGGCTGAACCGGGCGATGGGACTGCCGTTCATGGATTTCGCCGCCGAGCCGCTGGAGACCGGCGGATCGAGGGTCACCGGCACCCACCGGGCCAACGCGTCGATCCTGGCGTTTCTCGGCCAGATCCTACCCCTGGGACCGAAGCGGGTCGCGGATCCGACGCTGCTGCGCCTCCTGCCGCGGTTCACGATCGCGCGGTGGATCGAGCACCCGTTCGAATTCGCGGCGCCACGGCGCTACTCCGTCTATCGCGACTATTTTGAGAGCCCCCTGGGGTTGTTCCCTTTCCGCACGTTCCGCGGCGGTGTTGAACTGATACCTCAGGACGACGGCATCACCGAGGTCTGTACGTTTGCCGACATCGAGTCGCGCAATCCGCAGGGAGCGCTGGTCACACGGTTCATCGTCGGCCCGCGCAGTTGCGATCTCGTCATCGCGCAGTGTCGGAACTTCGTCCGGTTCCTGCGCGGCGAAGCGCCGACGCCGTTTCCTGATCTGGTACTCGAGATTGGAGCGCCTCTCTCCGAAGCGGAAACGAAGCCGGTCGCCGCGGAGGAGGCCGACGGCCCTCGGCCGGTGGCGCCGGTGGCATCGCCGGTGAGTGGGAGCAGTCGCGCGCGACCGACGTTTCGGACACGCTGGTCTCACGCCTGCGCGAGCATCTCGAGCGCGCGCCGGATGATGAGATCATCAAGATGCGGCCGTTCGCGATGGCCGATCGGCGGGAGGTTGATCGACGGGAACTGCTCACCACATTCCTGCGCGCGACGACGATTGGCATCGTGGAGATGTCGTGGGATGTTCTCTGCCCGGGGTGCCGCCTGCCGAGTCGATCGACGAAGACTCTCGCCGAGATGAAGGCTGAGGCGCACTGCGATTTCTGCAACATAACCTACGACGCCAGCGTCGACCGGCAGGTGGAGGTGCGCTTCACGGTCGCGGCCCATCTGCGCGACGTGAGCGATCGGCGGTTCTGTACCGGCGGGCCGATGAACGTCCCCCACTTCGTCGCCCAGGTCGAACTGGCGCCGGGTGAGGAGCGCGCGATGGCGCTCGACCTCATCGAAAGCACCTATCGTCTCCGCTCGCGCCAGGTCCAGGGGACGGCCATCATCGAGGTGCACCCCGACGCTCCCGAGACGGGCGAGGTCGCGGTAGTCCTGCGAAGCGAAGGAGTCTCCCCCTCCATCGCGGCGTCGCGGGTGGGCACGCTCCACCTGCGCCTGCGGAATGAGACTGGCCTTCCCGCCTCGGCGCTTCTCGAGGAGCCGAAGTGGCCTGACGATGCTGCCACGGCCTCGATCCTCAGCACCTTCCAGGAGTTTCGCGACCTGTTCGGTTCGGAGGTCCTCGCCCCGGGACTACAACTCTCGATCCAGCGTCTGGCGTTCGTCTTCACCGATCTGACCGGATCGACCGCCCTCTACCAGAACGTCGGCCAGGCGCGCGCGTTCCGGCTGGTCCAGGACCACTTCGGCCTGCTCGGCGAACCGATCGCCCAATCGCGCGGCGCGGTCGTCAAGACAGTCGGCGACGCGATCATGGCCGCGTTCGCCCCCCCGCGACGCGCTCGCCGCGGCCCTGACGATGCAGGAGGCGATGCGCGGCCTGAACACCGCCGTCGCGGCGGACCCCGTCCGATTCCTGAAGATCGGCATCCATGCCGGGCCGTGCATCGCCGTCAACGCGAACGGGAAACTCGACTACTTCGGCACGACTATCAACACCGCGTCGCGGGTAGAGCACGAATGCCGCGGTGGACAGATCGTTCTGACCGACGACGCGCTCGACGATGCCGCGAGGGAGTTCCTCGCCGAGCGAGGGATCGTGCCTGAGATGACACAGGTCCACCTGCGCGGCCTGAGTGCGCCGATCGCTCTCTATCGGATCGCGCCGGAGGCGAGCGCATCCGCGCCGATCGCGGCGGCGTGAACGACCGGCAGTCCACGCGCGCCGCGGATCTCCTCCGCGTTCTCGAGGAGCGAACCGCCGACGCGCTCGGGCGCCGACTCCTCGGCCTGTACCTGACCGGTTCGCTGGTGACGGGTGACTTCGATGAGCGGGTGAGCGACATCGATCTCGTCGCGGTGCTGCCGGACGAACCGCGGGCGGAGGATCTCGCGCGCCTCGGCGTGATGCACGATCGCATCGCGCGGGAGCATCCGGAGTGGGACGACCGGGTGGAGGTGATCTACATCGGCGCCGACGCGCTGGCGACCTTCCGTACGCGCGCCTCGACGATCGGCGCGATCAGTCCGGGCGAGCCGTTCCACACCAAGGCTGCCGGCATCGACTGGCTCATCAACTGGTACCTCATCCAGCGTTACGGCCGCGTGCTCCGCGGCCCGCCCTTCGCCGAATTCGCTCCCGCGATCGGTGATGAGGAGTTCGTCGACTCGGCGCGTAGCCTGGCGCACCTCATGCGGCCGGGCCTGGATGAGACGACAACCACCCGCTCGCGGGCGTACTACCTCATCACACTCTGCCGCGCGCTCGTCACCGTGACGACCGGGAGGATGCCGAGCAAGGCATACGCGCTCGCGTGGACTCGCGAGCGCGTGCCGGACTGGGTCGGGTTGCTGGATCGGTGCGCCGCGATCTGGCGCGGTGATATGGACGGCCCCGTGGAGAAGGTGCTTCCGCTCCCCGAGGCGCAACGATGTGCCGACGAGATCCTCGCCCGACTGCGCTGAGGCGCCGCCGAGGGAGAGGAGCAGGTTGAAGGCCCTCGTTGCTGCCCCGCCGCGATGGTGGCCGCTCGAGATGGAGGCGGGCGAAAGCGCGTCGATGGCAGACGTGCTGGCCATCCGCGTCTCGCGATCCGATCCGGGGATAGACCGTGTGCGAGACTACTGATCCAGGATCGCGACGTACGATGACGGAAACACCGTATTGCCCGGGCGTGGGCGATCCCGTCCCGGAGATCGTCTTGCCGAGCCTCGACGGCGATCTGATCCGCCTGTCTGCCCATCGAGGGAAGCGGCTCCTCCTCTTCATGTGGGGGAGCTGGTGAGGCTGCCGAGCCCAGCTGCCCGTGTGGCAGCGCTACTTGCAGGAGACGGCGCGCGATCGCATCACCTTCCTGAGCGTCGCGGTGGATACGAATCCCGAGCGCGCGCGCCCGTACGCGGCCGGCTACCCCTTCACCACGGTGGTGGATTCGACGGGGGTGCTGGGACGCATCTTCGGGTTCGACGTGATTCCCAACGGTGTGCTCATCGACGAGCGCGGTGTCATTCGCCATCTCCACCTCGGCGGCTTTGACATCCGTCGGCCCGAGGTCGCCGAGCGGGTGACGGCGTTGCTTGAGGCGGATTTCGCCACCGGCGCACCGCCGCCCTTCACGCAGGAACCTCTCGACGTCGAGACATTTCGCCTCGAACTGATCGACCGCCCAGACGATCCGGGTCTTCTGGTCGCGCTCGGCGACGCGCTCGTGCGCGCCGGGGATAATGTTGAGGCCGAAAGGGTCTTCCGCCGGGCGGGCGACCTCGATCCATCCGACTGGTCGTCACCCTTCGCCGTCGGGACCATCCTGGAGGGGTGGGGCGACTCGGCCGGTGCCCTCGACTGGTGGCGGCGCGCGCTTGCGCGGGACCCTGCCAACTTCACCATCCGGAAACAGATCTGGCGCACGGAGCACCCGGAGAGGTTCTCTCCCGAGATCGACTTTGCCTGGCAGAAGGAACAACTGGCGCGGGAGGGGTATCGAGCGTGAACGCCATTGCCGCGGCACGCTGCGGCTCGACGCGGCCGCGATGGGAGACGTGAGAGGGACGGACTCGCGCGATCCTGTGAGGGTCATCGCGAGTCCGGTCACGCTCGGCTGGCTCCTGGACTTCGGCACGGTCGCCCTGGAACGGGCCGCGTTCCTCGAGACCGCGCCGCTGGTCGCACAACGGCCGGTCGATCGCGATCGTATCGCCGGGATGCTTCTGGGCCTGGCCCTGGGTGACAGCCTGGGGAACACGAGCGAAGCGTTGGTCCCCGGCGTACGGGCGGCGCTTTACGGGGAGATTCGCGATTACCTGCCAAACCGACACGGCTGAAGGCTCGCGCCGGCGATCCACGTCCCACGGAGCGGTCGGATCACCCGGGCCAGCCGCGCACGAGCAGCACGGCGAGAGCGACCGCGACGGGCGCGAGGATCGCCCCGGCGCGAGCCGACACTGAGGACTGGAGCCGGAGATGCGGCGCGCTCGGGTCATCCAGCGCCGCCTGGGTGCTCGCCGGGCCGACGACGAGGTCGTGCCATGCCGTGACCGCGATCATGCCCACCACGCATGAGACCTTCAGCATCAGCGTCTGACCCCAGAGGGAAGCAAACAGGGCGCCGGTGAGAACCGCGTCCACCGTGATGCCCCGCAGCGCGACGAGCGGGATGCCCGTCACGACGAGGACCGCCATCGCCGCCCATCCGACCAGGCGGAACCGCAGCCCCAGCACGCCGAACACCCGTGCGCGCTCCGCCGCTGGCATCGATCGGGTCGCCGGGACCGCGACGAGCGCGAAGAAGAGGAGTCCTCCCACCCAGACGATCGCCGCGAGAATGTGGATGAGTGCGAACGCCTGCAGCACCGCGGCCAGAGGTTACTCTGGCGTGAGGAACTGACGCCGCGCGGAGGAGACAGCGCCGCTGGTGCCGACGGTCGCGATCGATCACCATGGAGACCGCACCGCCAAGGAGGAAACAGTGCCCCACCGCATCGTCGTGCTCAACCCGCCTCCGGAGGCGAGCTTTCAGTACGAGTCCGAGGCGCTCGTGCCGCTCGGCGCGCGAATCGAGGTGGCGCGCGTGGCCACCGACAACGAGGCGATCGCGTCCGTGCGCAGCGCCGAGATCGTCATCCCCATGGGAATGCGACTGACGGCCGCGGTCATCGCGTCGCTGGACGACTGCCGTCTGATTCCCTCGGGCGGTATCGGCGTCGATCACATCGATGTCGAGGCGGCGACAGCGAAGGGGATTCTCGTCACCAACATGTACGACACCTTTGTCGAGGAGGTCGCCAACCACGCCTGGATGCTCCTGCTGATGGCCGCGCGGAGCGGCGTCTGGCTCCACGAGTCCGTGGTGAACAACCGGTGGCGTGAGGCGATCGGCGAGCTGTTCCCCATCCAGCGGCGCCCCATGCCGCGCGTCACCGGGCAGACGCTCGGCCTCATCTCCTTCGGACGCATCTCGCGCGCGGTCGCGAGGCGGGGTCACGCCTTCGGCATGACCGTGCTCGGCTTCGACCCGTTTGTGCCGGACGCGGCGTTCGCCGAGAACGGCGTAGAGCGGATCGCCGACCTGCACGACCTCTTCGCGCGGTCCGACTTCGTCTCTTGCCACCTGCCGCTAACACCGACGACGCACCACTACGTGCAGGCGAGCCATTTCGCGCGGAGCAGGAAGGGCCTCATCTTCATCAGTACCGGCCGGGGCAAGGTGATCGACGAGGCGGCGCTCATCGCCGCTCTCCGCTCGGGGACGGTCGCCGCGGCCGGCCTCGACGTGCTGGAGGAGGAGCCACCGGCCGCGGACAACCCGCTCCTCTCTATGCCGAACGTAACGCTCTCCCCACACATGGCGTCGGTCTCAGATGTCTCATCGGTCGAGCGGCGCCGGCTCATGGGCCGGCAGATCGCCGATGTCCTGCGGGGCACGGTGCCGGTCGGCGTCGTCAACCCCAGCATCGTCGAGGCGTGGCGAGAGCGCAGACCGGTCGCGCCGTAGCGCCCTCGCACCGTGGAGGGAGGCGGCATCCGCGCCCGCGCACCTGGTGGAGCGACGATGCCGCCGATCCCGTCCGCCTGCCCGCCGATTAGCCTGCTGTCACCCGACTCGCGGCAACCATTGCCCCGGGTGCGACGGCCACCGATCTCGGCGGCGTCTTCAGCCCCAATCTGCGGCTCGAGCCGCACGGACTGGTGCTCCGCGTGCACCAGCCGGTCACCTGCGTCTCGAGGACGCGGCTTCTTGGACTGCAGTCAGCTCGCCGTTAACTCGCGCGTTGCGGGTTATGCGTCCCGGTGGCATTGCGCTGGCGCGGCGACACCGTCTTCGCCTGCGGGGCGCGATGGGCCGAACGCACCGTTGCCGCATACCGCCCCGGTGCCGCTTCACGGAGCTTCGCTCGACGGGTTCACCGAGGACCCGGCGGGCAAGCTGCGGTCCCGAGCGTCCTTCGTGCGATTCGCGGAATTGCTGCTCGCGCATCGCGAGGTCCTCCTGGATCGGGTGGCGGGGGACGTCTGACGCCTGGCTCCCGGGAGCGATGGTGTCCATTGGCGCGGTAGACGGCGGCGAAGGTGACGGCACCACCTCTCCCGTCGCGGGCGCGGCGGAAGAGTCTGGGTGAGGGACAAGCGGCGGTAGAGGCGCGCCGCTCCGCCCAATCATGGCGTGCGCGAAAGGGTGTGCGCATCATGCGGCAAATCTCTAGTATTGTGATCCAGAAACTCGGGTATCGGGGAGGGTCAAGGTAGATGCTCTTTCTCATCGAACGGGCGATGGATCGGGTCGACGAGGGCGCGATCCAGCCGTTGCTGAGCGAGGTCAGCGCCGCGGTACGGGCTGCCGGCGGCGAGTTGATCGAGACGCAGGTGAGCGTGACGCTCGGCCGCGCATACGTGATCGTCGAGCACGAGAGTCGCGATCGCATCGAAGCGTATCTCCGCGTTCACAACGTGCCGTTCGAGAGTCTCGATGAGGTGCGTCTGGTTGGAGCCGACCTCGAGGCCGTGAAGGCATCTCGGGGGAGCGCGCAGTACCTGGTCGAATGGGACTTCCCGCCCACGCTGACGATGGATCGGTACCTGGCGCGGAAGAAGGAGAAGGGACCTCTCTACGCGCAGATCCCCGAGGTGCAGTTCCTGCGGACCTACGTGCGCGAGGATATGACGAAGTGTCTCTGCCTCTACAACGGCCCAGACACCGAGTCGATCTGTCGCGCGCGCGAGATCGTCGACACACCGATCTCCCGCCTTTCGACGTTAGCCGAGACGCGCGAACGTGTCAGTTGAGGTTGGGCTCGCCCGCGCGGCGTTGATCGGGCGTTTCTTCGCCGGTCGGGCCCGCGAGATCGATTGCACGAACGCGTCGGTGCGGGACGGGCTTCTCTTCCTTCGCGATCATCAGGTGCTGTCTGACAACCTCGGCGGCGGCACGCCCCACGGCATCACCGCGATCGCTGAGGTCATCCGCACTGTGGCCGAACTGTGCGTCTCGTCGGCCTTCTCGCTCTGGTGTCACCGTATGGTGATGGAGTACGTCCACCGCACCGATCCGGCCACCTTTCCCCGCGATGATTGGGCGCGACGACTCGGTGACGTGCGCACGCTCGGTTCCACCGCGCTCGGCACGGCGATGGCGCACCTGGTGGGCGCGGGTCCGCTGCCTATGACCATCCGCGCGAGCAATGGATCGCTCGTCGTGAACGGCCGGGTGCCCTGGGCTTCGAACCTGTTTCCGCCGGAGATGCTCGTCATCACCGCGGGGGTGGACGATGCCGGCGGGAAGTACGTGGTGGCCGTGCCCGGGGATACGCCCGGGCTGTCGATCGACCCGTATCCGGAGTTGCTCGCGCTGCAGGCGACGGGGAGCTCCTCGCTCCGCCTCAACGACGTGGAGATACCGCGCGATCACGTCCTCTCGACGGAGTTCACATCCTTCCTGCGGAGCGTGCGTCCGACCTTCCTCCTCTTGCAGACGGCGCTCTGCGTCGGTCTTTCTACTGCTGCGCTGCGCGCCGCGCGGAAGGCGATCGGCGGCATCAACGTGGTGTTCGAGGAGAGCCTCCAGGCCGCCGAGGCTCGGCTTCACGATGTGGAGTCGCGGTGGCGAGGCTGGCTGGCGACCCCTAACGCATCCATCGTACCCATGCGCGGTTTCGTCCAGTTGCGGCTCGATGCCGCGCTGCTAGCCGGGGAGGCAACCCGCGTTGAAGCGGTCGTGACCGGAGGCCGCGGGTACGTGACCCGGAGCGATACCGCGCGCAGGATCAGAGAGGCCGCGTTCTTGCCCGTACAGGCGCCAACAGAAGGTCAGTTGCGATGGGAACTGTCACGCTCCGCGTGACCGGCGCCCGCAAGGCGTACCACGGCACGGCCGGCGACACCATCGTCTTCCGCGACGTAGATCTCACCGTTTCCCGCGGCGAGATCTACGTCCTGCTCGGCCCCAGTGGCTGCGGCAAGTCGACCCTCTTGCGAGTGATCGCGGGGCTTGAATCAGCGACGGCCGGTCAGGTGGAGATCGCCCCGAGCGAAGGTGCCGAGCAGCGGGCGCGACCCGTGGGTGTGGCGTTCCAGGATCCGCTGCTGCTCCCGTGGCTCACCGTCGCCGAAAACGTGGCGCTCGGGCTCCGGTTCGGTGCCAATCGCTGGGCATGGACGGCCGAGGCGATCGATGGCATCCTCGGGGACTTCGGCCTCGATACCGTGCGCGATGCCTACCCGGCGGAGATCTCGGGGGGGCAGGCGCAGCGCGCCAACCTCGGCCGCGCGATCGTCACGCGTCCCCGCATCCTGCTGTGCGACGAACCTTTCGGGGCGCTCGATCCTCGGACGCGTGCCGCGATGCAGGACTGGCTCCTCGGCATCGTACGGGCCCGAGGCCTCACCGTCGTGCTCGTGACGCACGACGTAGACGAGGCGCTTTATCTGGGCGACCACATCGGGTTGATGACGCGCGGCCCCGGCACGATCGCCCACGTCTGGAACCTGCGCGATGGGCGCGACGGAGAGGCAGAACGGCGCGGCGCGTTGCGTGAGGCGGCGACCGTGCGCGCCGAGATCATGGCCTCGTATCAGTCCGATGTCCCAATTGACGCGAATGCACCCAACTGGGTGATCTGAGGAGAGAAGGCATGCGACCCCTGAATTCCCGGCGAGAGTTCCTTCGGATGATCGGCTTCGGCAGCGCGGCCGCGACGGCCCTCGCGGCGTGCGCTCCCGTCGCGCCTGCGACCACGCCCATCCCTGCCTCTGCACCGGCCGCGCCGACCGCGCCGGCCGTGAGCAGCGGGCCGGCGGAGGCGCGGATCGGCTATCTGCCTATTACCGACGCGGCCCCCCTGCTGCTCGCGCACGCACGCGGCCTGTACGCCGAGGCGGGACTCCAGGTCCAGAAACCGACCCTGCTGCGGAGCTGGGCGCAGGTCGTTGAGGCGTTCCAGGCGCGGCAGGTCGATGTCGTCCACGTCCTCATGCCCATGGCGGTGTGGATGCGTTTTGGGCAGAACTTCCCGGTGAAACTGGTCGCGTGGGATCACACCGATGGGTCTGCGCTCACGGTCGCGAACAACATCAACAGCCTGGACGATCTGGCCGGCAAGACGGTCGCGGTTCCGTTCTGGTACTCGATCCACAACCTCGTCCTGCAGTTGCTCCTGCGGAAGGCCAATCTAAAACCCATCCTCAAGGGCGATCCCTCTGCGGCGGATCGGACGATCAAACTGGTCGTGATGGCGCCGGCCGACATGCCGCCCGCCATCGGAAACGGTTCCATCGCCGGCTACATTGTGGCCGACCCATTCAACGCTGTCGCCGAGGTGAATAAGGTGGGTAAGGTCCACCGATTCACGGGTGACATCTGGCTCAACCACGCCTGCTGCGTGGTCGTCATGCACGAGGATGACACTGTCCGGCGACCGGACTGGGCGCAGAAGATCGTGACGTCCGTCGCCCGCGCGCAGATCTACGCGCGCGAGAACCGCGCAGAGGCCGCGAAGCTTCTCTCCAAGGAGGGCGGAGACTACCTGCCTCAGCCCCTTCCGGTGATCGCGCGTGCGATGACCCACTACGACCTCGCCGAGTACGGCGCCTCGGGCGCGGTGAAGCACCCCGACTGGAAGAACCATCGCATTGACTTCCAGCCCTTCCCCTTCCCGAGCTACACCGAGGAACTGGTGCGGCTGCTGAAGGAAACCGAGGTCGAAGGAGACGTGGGTTTTCTGAAAGGGCTCGATCCGGCGGCGGCGCACGCGACCCTGGTCGACGATCGCTTCGCCCGCGAGGCGATCCGGGTCGTGGGCGGCCCGGCGAAATTCGGCATCGCCGAGAGCCTCAGCCGCAGCGAGCGCATCGAGGCGTGAGCGACGCGTACGGGCGGGACCGCGGGGTGCTGGCACACGCAAGCCGCTGGCTTCTTCCCGCGGCTGGCCTCGCGCTGGCGGTGGCGCTGTGGTGGGTCGGGACGGTCGCGATCGGGCGTGGATTCATCACCCGCTTCGCGCCCGAGCACACTTTCGCGGCGCTGATCGGCCTCATCGAATCGGGCGCGCTCTGGCCGCATCTGTTCGCCAGTTTGCGCCGCGTACTGCTCGGTCTGGTACTCAGCGCGCTGATCGGGTTTCCGCTCGGTCTGCTCCTGGGGCGCAGCCAGGTCTTCGCCCGGGCAAGCGGAGCCGTATTTCAGTTCCTGCGGATGATCTCGCCTCTGGCATGGACGCCGCTCGCGATCATCCTCCTGGGCGTGGGAGATCCGCCGGTGTACTTCCTCATCGCGATCGGGTGTGTCTGGCCGATCGCGCTCAATACCGCCGCCGGGGTGGCCGCGCTCGAACCGCGCTGGCTGACTCTGGCGCGGAGCCTGGGTGCGACCCGGCTCGAGGCCGCGCGGGCGATCGTGTGGCCGGGAATCCGCGCGCATGTGCTCACGGGCGGCAGGCTGGCGGTGGGCCTGGCCTGGATCATCCTCGTGCCCGCGGAGATGCTGGGAGTCGACTCCGGCCTCGGCTACTACATCCTCGATACGCGCGACCGCTTTGCCTACGGCGAACTGATGGCGGCGATCCTCGTGGTCGGATTCACGGGCTTCCTCATCGACGTCGCGGCGCGGCGCATCCTGCGTGAGCCCGTCCGTGCGTCGGGCGCCCGCCGATCCGGGGCCACCACGCCTCTGCAGCGCGAGGTCTCGTCAGGCGAGGCGACCTCGACTCCCGTTAGCGCCGAGGAGCTCCGCCCGATCGCGCGGTGAAAATGGCGCCTGGCGCCACAACCCCCACCCGTGCATCGCAGACGACCGGACACTTGCCTCCCTCCGACGTCTTGCCCACGCACCGACCGCGCGGCCAGATGACAGCGATCCCTAGCCGGAACCTCGCGTTGCGAGAGCGGGTGAGACCTCCGCGGCTGCGTAGGTCCCCAGCGCCCGGCGGAACACGGCGCTGAGTTCGGCCGCGGTGCGCACCGGCCGGGGCGCGAGCGCCGCGCCGGTGACCTCGGGTGGCCTTCGGGCAAAGTCCTCGGCCAGACGGTTCAGTTCGGCTTCGGTGGCGCCGAACTCACGGAGTGGCCGGAAGGTTCCCACGTCGGCCAGGAGTTGTCGCACCGCATCGATCGCCCGCTGGGCGCCATCGCGCGGGGAGAGGCCGTCGATCGGCACCTCGAGAGCGCGGGCGATATCGCACAACTTATCGATGCACCCGTTGAGGCCGAACTCGAGCAGGTAGGGTAGGAGTAACCCCAGCGAGAGACCATGCGGTATGCGGTAGCGGTCACCGACGATCTGAGAGACCGGATGGACGATGTGAAGGCCGGCGTTGCCGAAGCCGAGGCCGACGAGGACGCTGGCGGCGTACATCATCGCCGCGCGTGCCTCCATGTCGTCGCCATTCGCGACCGCGCGCCTCAGGTACCGGCCGACGAGGCGCACCGCCTCCAGATTGAGCGCGTCGGCGAGCGGGTTGTGGTTCCGGTTCGTATAGCTCTCGATCGCCTGGGTCAGCGCATCGGTGCCGGTCGCGGCCGTCACGTGGGGTGGCGCGCTCCTGGTCAGTTCCGGGTCGCAGATGGTGAGGTGGGAGCGGTAACGCGAACGGAGCCAGTGCTTGACGCCGGTGGTGGGATCGATCGCGCCCGCGCCGCGCGTCATGTCCGCGCCGGTGCCGGAGGTCGTGGCGAGGAGGATCAGGCGCGGCCCGGGCTTCTGTGTCGCGATGCGGCTGCCATCCACCCAGTCCATGAAGGTGCCGCCGTTCCCCACCAGGCAAGCCGTGGCCTTGGCGCTATCGAGCGTCGACCCGCCTCCCACCGCGACGATCGTGTCGAATCCGCCGCCGCGGCAGAACTCGACCGCGGCCGCGACCGCGGGGAAGGTTGGCTCGGTGACGACGTCGTCCCAAACCTCCACGCTTATGTGCGCGTCGCGCAGAGATCGCTCGATGGGATCGATCAGGCCGGCGCCGCGCACGAGCCGATCGGTCATCAGCATCACCTTGCTCGCGCCGAGCCGAGCGGTCCTCGCCCCGGTCGTGAGCGCGGTACCGATGCCGAAGACGATCCCCTCCATCGGCATGCTGAACTCGAACGTGCGGGTCAAAGTCATCGCGCCTCCGCCGCGGACGTCACCGCGCGGGGACAGGATACACGGCCCAGCGTCCAGCCAAGGCTGGCGCGACCGATTGGCTTACCGCTGGCAATCGAGAATCTCCGCCGCGGACGTCACCGCGCGGGGACAGGATACACGGCCCAGCGTCCAGCCAAGGCTGGCGCGACCGATTGGCTTACCGCTGGCAATCGAGAATCTCCGCCCGGACCATCTCGCGGAGGTTGGGCCGGACCTCGAGAAGTCGGGCGATATCAGCCAGATCCTTCTGGCGCTCGCTGGCACGCCTGCTCGGGTCGCGCACGGCCCAGACCTCGCCGCGTAAGACGTCCTCGACCGTCGCGACCGGCAGGAGCCGGCCGAGGACATCTCGCTCGGCGGCGCGCTTCCCCGCGCGTGTGCTGCCGCCGTCATCAGTCCAGGCCCAGTTCCCTCCGCACAATCGCCGTCCCCTTCGCCAGCGCGCCGAGCTTCTGCACGCACATGCCGCGTGGACTCCAGCCGAAACCGCAGTCCGGACACAGGGAGAGGCGCTCCGGCGGGCACACCTGGAGCAAGGCCCGGACCCGGTCGGCGACGTCCTCGGGCGTCTCCGGATAGAACGACTTCACATCCACGACGCCGGCGGCAAGTTCGCGGCCCGATCCGTACTCCTTCCACAGGTCCAGCTCGGAGAGTTCGCGGCTGGCGAACTCGAGAACGAACTGATCGGCGCGCGCGGCGAGGACGCCTGGAAAGTAGGGCCGGTAGGTGCGCTTGAATCGCCCGCGCCCGTAGCGGTTGCCGAAGCAGATGTGGTAGCCCAGGTGCGCGTCGACTCCTTCGGTGGCGAGGTTGAAGAGGCGCGCCATCTCCTCGCCAGTCACGTTGCCGCGCGCCGGCTCGTCGATCTGGATCCAGCGCGCGCCCGCCGTCACCAGCGCTTTCAGTTCCTGATTGATGACTTCGGCGAATCGCTCGGCGATCGCGACGACGCTCCCATACACGGCCCCGGGGTGGATCCGCGAGCCAAACGTCAACGGCCCGGCGCAGGTCACCTTCAGCAGCCGATCGGTGCGCCCCCGCGCGTATTCGAACTCCCTGACGATGCCAAGCCCGCCCGGAGGCGTCTGGATCGTGCCCGTGACGCGGAACCGCTCCTGTTGGTCGTACCCCCAGGGACCATCCTTCCGCGCGATCGGCACCGCTTCGATGCCCTGGATGACCCGGTAGTACGAATCGACGTACCCATCGAGCCTGCGCATCTCGCCGTCGCTGATGAGGTCGATTCCGGCGTCCTCCATGTCCCGGATCGCGCCGTCGACGGCGTGGGCGAGCATCTCCTCCACATCGGCCGGGCCCCACCTGCCCTCGTCGAACAGGCGGACGCCCGCCGTCCACCAGCTTGTCTTGCCGTGCGAACCGACGACGGTCGTCGGAAGGGGTGGCAGCGAGATGTGGCCAGCCATTCGGGGAACCTCCAGGGCGCAATGCGGCCCTAGTGTGGACGATCCCGAGGCCCGGCGCCGGCTCGGTCAGTCGGCAACGGTGGCCATCGATACGCCGATGCGGTCGCGGAAGAACTCCGGGTCGCGCAGGACCGCCTCGGGGACGCGAACGAACCCCTCCATCAAGCGACGGGCGGTGCGGTAGGCGCGCACGCTCAGCGCGCGGCCATCGCGCACGTCCGCGGCCAGGGGCAGTACGCCAGAGGGGTGGCCAATGCGCACGTCGGCGCCCGGCGCGAACTGCCCGGCTATCTCGGCGGGGATCGTCCCTTCCAGGCGCGCGGCGACGGCGAGGCACATCGCGGCGGTGAGCGCGACGGCGCGGTGGATCACCCCCATCGAGACGACGCGGGTCACCAGGTCGCATTGCGCCGCGCCGATGGCGTTGCCGGCAAGATCGTGGAACGGGCGCGGCGGCGCGACGAGCGCGATCTTCGGCACGGCCGGGCTCCGTGCGGTCGCTTCCACCGGGGTAGCCGCCACGCCCATGGCCACCGCACCGGCAGCCCGGATCGCCTCCAGACGCGCCATCAGAACCCGATCGTCGTCGAGACCCCGTGGGTCCTCAATGCCGGTCAGACCGAGGTCGCTTGCGCGGACGAAGACCATCGGGTTCGTCGCATCCACGAGCGAGGCCTCGATCGACCGGCCGCCATCCAGCACAAGTCGGTCCACCGCGTTGCCGGTCGGCAGGAGACGGCCCGTCGCGGCGCCGCCGGGATCGAGAAAGTCGAGCGTGATGCGTGCGCCGGTGCCGGCCACGCCGGGCAACACGAAGTCGCCCGCCGTCGCGGGCATGCTCGCGCCATCAAGCGGGACCTCGGCGACGATCCGCTTGTTCGTGTTCGTGTTGAGGAATGTGACGCGGCCGCCACGAGCGAGACCCTCCTCGATCGCGTAGGGGCCGACCGCGGAGGAGATGTTGCCGCAGTTTCCCCGGTAGTCGACCCGTGGGTTCCGCACGTCGACCTGGGCGAACGTATAGGCGACATCGATGCCGGACCCCGGAGAGGGACCGATGATCGCGACCTTGCTCGTAGAGGAACTCCCGCCACCCAGGCCGTCGAGCTGCCGCCCGAAGGGATCTGGCCCGCCCAGCGCGGCGAGGAAGAGCCGATCCCGCGCCGCCGGATCGGTCGGCAAATCCTCGACCCGGAAGAAGAGCGCCCGGCTTGTGCCGCCGCGCATGAACGTGGCCGGAAAACGAGCCTGACTCACCCGGCGACTCCGGCACGAGTGTAGGCGAGCACTCCGCCGGCGAGGAGGACGGCGCATTCGCGCGCGGTCAGGCCGGCCCGCGCGCGAATGGTCGCGCCGGTGCGCCGGTTGACGATCCGCACGTCATCGCGGGCCAGGTCGCCGGCAGGATCGGCGATCGCGAGGATGTCGCCCTGTTCGATGCCGTCGTAGTCGGCGGGATGAGCGAAGGTGAGCGGGAGCACGCCCCAGTTGATGAGGTTGGCGCGGTGAATGCGGGCCAGACCCTTTGCGAGGACGGCGCGTACGCCCAGAGACATCGGCGCGATCGCGGCGTGCTCGCGGCTAGAACCCTGCCCGTACGCCTCGCCGCCGACGACAATGCTCGACCCTGCGGCGCGGGCCCGGGCCACGAAGTCAGGATCGCGTCGGCGGAAGACGTACTCGGCCAGTTTCGGGACGTTCGTGCGGAACGTGATCGCCTCGGCGCCGGCGGGAGAGATGTCGTCGGTCGAGATCTTATCGCCGAGCTTGATGGTGACAGGCGCCTCGAGGGGGCCTGCGAACGGCCGCCCGAGCGGGACCTCGGCGAATCCTGGCCCCTTCCAGAGGGGCAGATCCGCACCCCCCGGGTCGGGCGGGACGATCATCGTCCGATCCCGCTCGATGCGCGCCGGCATCGCCACGGGCGGGTGCACAAGGCCGAGCTCGCGCGGATCGACGATCGCGCCGTGGAGGGCGGCTACGGCGGCGACTTCGGGGCTGGCGAGGTAGACCCGATCGCCGTTCAGGCCGCTGCGGCCGTTGAAGTTGCGGTTGAAGGTGCGCAGGCTCACAGTGTCAACCGATGGGACGTGAACGTACCCGGGGCAGGCGCCGCAGGTGGCGGTCGTCACCACGGCGCCGGACTCCTGGAGCGCGAGGGTGTGGCCATCGCGGGTGAGCGCGACCGCGGTCTGCATGCTGCCCGGGAAGATGACGCACGATACCGACGACGCGACGGTCCGCCCGCCCAGGATCCGTGCTACCGCGGCCAGATCGTGGTAGGAACTGTTCGTACACGACCCAACGATCACCTGCTGGACGGCCGTACCCGCGACCTCGCCGATGGGCACGACCGCGTCGGGTTGACCCGGCTTCGCGACCAGCGGTTCGATCGCGTCGAGATCTAGGCTCATATGGTCGTCGTACACGGCGTCCTCCTGCGCCGCCAGGGGCATCCACTCCTCCTCGCGCCCGAGGAGGCGAAAGTAGGCGCGTGTCCGGTCGTCGCTGGGGAAGACGCTCTGGGTGAGGCCGAGTTCGGTGCCCATGTTCGCGATCGTCGCCCGCTCGGGGACGGTGAGCGTGGCGACACCGGGGCCGACGTATTCGAAGGCACGCCCGATCCCGCCTCGCACGGTGAGGCGGCGGAGCAGTTCGAGGATGACGTCCTTGGCGGTCGACCAGGGGCGCAACTGCCCGGTCAATTCCACCCGCACGATCGCGGGGCGGGGCAGGATGTACGGCCCTCCCCCCATCGCGACGGCGACGTCGATGCCCCCGGCGCCGAGGGCGAGCATCGCGACCGCGCCGAGATGGGGGGTATGGCTGTCCGTCCCCAGGATCGATTCGCCGGGCCGACTGAACTGCTCGAGGTGGACCACGTGGCAGATCCCCACGCCCGGCTTGGCGTAGTAGGCGCCGAACCGGCGACAGGCGGTCTCGAGGAAGCGATGGTCGTCGGCGTGACGGCTGTCGTTCTGGAGCGACTGGTGGTCGGCGTACTGGACGACGATGCGGGGGCGCACCCGATGCATGCCCATTGCCTCGAACTGGAGGAACGACATCGCCCCGGTCGCATCTTGATGGAGAACCTGATCGATGCGGAGGGCGATCTCGTCGCCGGGGCGCGCCCCGCCCTCGATGAGGTGGTCGTCGATCAGACGGGTGAGGAGAGATCGTCCCGGCACGCCGTGCCTCCTCAGGTCGTGGCGGTGGACGGCGCGATCGCGCGCGCGGGCGCGCCGACATAGGCCGCGCGCGGGCGGAAGATGCGATTGTCTCCGTACTGCTCGAACAACTGGGCGGTCCACCCGGCGATGCGCGCAATGGTGATGATCGGCACGTTCAGTTCGGCGGGGATGCCAAGCGCGGCGAAGAGGCTCGCCGAGTAGAAATCCACGTTCGGATGGAGCCGCTTCTCCCGGTACACGACCTCGTGCAGGCGGATCGACATCTCGAACCACTTCCGGTCGCCGGTCCGCGCGGTCGCCTCGTCGGCCATCGCGCGGAGGATCGTCGCGCGCGGGTCGCCATTCTTGTAGACGCGATGGCCGAACCCCATAAACCGGCGGCGGGCAGCCAGCGCCGCGGTTGCGAACGGCTCGACATTCTCCGGGGTGCCGATCTCCTCGAGCGTGCGCATGACCGCCTCGCCGGCGCCGCCATGGAGGGGGCCCTTGATCGTGGCGATCCCGGCCGTGACCGCCGAGTACATGTCGGAGAGCGTCGAGGCGGCCACGCGCGCGGCGAAGGAGGACGCGTTCATCTCGTGCTCGGCGTAGAGGATGAGACTCACGTCGAGCGCACGGGCATCGCCGGGTGCGGGGACCTTGCCGGAGAGCATGAACAGGAAGTTGGCGGCGTGGCCGAGATCGGCTCGCGGCGCGATCGGGTCCTGCCCATTCTGAATACGCTGGTGTGCGGCCACGATCGTCGGCATCGCCGCGGTCAGGCGGATCGCGATCTGCCGGAGCGAGGAGGCGTCGATCGCCTCGGATTCGGCATCGTAGAGGCCGAGCTGGGCGACGGCGGCCCGAAGGGCGGCCATCGAGTTGGCCCCCCTCGGGTAGAGGCGAAGCGCGCTGACGAGCTCGGGCGGGATCGCGCGGGCGCCGAGGAGGCCGGCGTGCAGTGCCTCGCGCGTCGTCCGGTCAGGCAGTTCGCCGTTCCAGAGCAGCGCGACGACCTCCTCGAAAGTGCTGTGTTGGCAGAGGTCGGCGATGTCGTACCCGCGGTAGGCGAGGCGGCCGTTGATGCCGTCGAGGTCGCAGATCGCCGTAGGCGCGGCGATGACGCCCTCAAGGCCACGGATGAGTCCGGGGATCTCGCTCATGGCCACACCACCTCCGCGCGCGAATCGTACTCGGCGCCGGGCCTCAGGAGGACGGCGAACTCGCGGCGATCTCCTCGAGCAGCGCCGCCGCGATGCGAATGCCGCGGTGGAACCGCTTGACCTCCATGTTCTCGTTCGGGGCATGGTTCGCCTCGTCGGCGTTCGCGAACGGTACGCCCAGGCATGGGATGCCCAACGTGTGGGTGAACGGGTACTCGGGCAGGCTGCCGCCCATCGCGGGGAGGAGCATCGGCTCAGTGCCGTCCACCCGGGCGATCGCGCGGCGGACCGGCGCAGCGTAGGGCGAGTCGAGCGGCGTCTTCGACGGCTCCATCGCGCCGTGGGAGATCACCTCGACTCCGGGCGCGTGCCGGGCGACATGGCGGCGGACCATCGCCAGGACGTCGTCCGCGCGCTGGTCGGGAACGAGGCGGATATCGCACTTCGCGAACGCCTCGCAGGGTAGGACCGTCTTCGAGCCCGGGCCGCCGTACCCGCCGTGGAGGCCGCTAATCGTGAAGGAGGGCCAGCCGGCGCGCCGCTCGCCGAGCGTCCGCGCGGGATGCTGCTGCATCTCGCTCAGGCCGATCGAGCGCAGCGCCTCGTCCTGGGCGCCCTCCATCGCGGCGAGCGCGGCGCGTTCCTCGGCGCTGAGCGGCGCGACCGTCTCGCCGAATCCATCGATCGTCACGACCCCGGCGCCGTTCTTCATCGTGGCGAGGAGGCGCACGAGCGTCCAGATCGGGTTGGGCGCGATCTCGCCCCAGTGGCCGGAGTGGAGATCGCGCGCCGCGCCGCGCGCCCGCAACTCGAACGACAGGACGCCGCGGACCCCGAAGCGGATCACCGAGCGGCCGCTGTCGTCGACGCCGCCATCGGAGATGACGCAGACGTCGGCGCGGAGGAGATCGCGGCTATCGGCGACGAACCCTGGCATTCGCGGGCTGCCGACCTCCTCCTCTCCCTCCAGCAGGACCTTCACGTTGAGCGGCAGGGTGCCCCGGCAGTCGCGCCAGGCCTCGAGGCCAAGGATGTGCGCCAGGTGCTGACCTCGGTTGTCGGCCACTCCGCGGGCGTAGATGCGGCCGTTGCGGATCGTCGGCTCGAACGGCGGCGAATGCCAGAGATCGAGCGGGTCGGCCGGCTGGACGTCGTAGTGGCCGTAAATCAGCAGCGTCGGCCTCGCCGGATCGACGAGCGCCTCGCCGTAGACAAACGGCGCGCCGACGGTCGGGCAGAGGCGGGCGTTGAGACCAGCGCCGCGCAGGAGACCGAGGGCGTGCTCGGCGCTCTCGGCCATCCCCGCACCGTGGGCGCTGATGCCGGGGATGCGCAGGTAGGCGAAGAGGCGATCGAGGTGCTCCTGGCGATGGGCTTCGACGTAGCGATCGATGTCGGTGGGTGCCGTCACGGGGGCATTATGGTGCGAGTCGTCGCTCGGGCGTCGAAGTACAGCGGCCCAACAACGGGGTCATCGGCTGCCCGCTCAGCCACACGCGGCGGTCAGGTCCATGTCAGGCATCGGACTCGCCAAGAGCACGGAATGCATCGCCCCGCGCGGTTCGGCGGACCGCAGTGTGCCACACTCCCTCGCAGATGAGCAAGAAGACCAGGGCGATCCTGATGGTGGTGGGGCTGACGCTCCTGTGCATCCTCTTCCTCTGTTTGCTACTGCTCGTCTTCATGGGGATCCTCTTCGTGCGCTGAGCGCACGAGCGCGGGAAAGGACGGCACATGCCACGCACCTAGCGAGTCGGGATCATCGGCCTCGGGCACTGGTACTCGGCCTACGGGCTTGCCCGGGCGCTGGCGGAGTACCCGCGCGGGAAACTGATCGGTGTCACCGATACCCACCCCGGCCACCTGCGCGCCTTCTCGCGCACGTTTGGCGTCCACGCCTACTTGACGATTGCCGATCTCCTCGCGCGTGACGACCTCGACCTCGTCCATATCTGCCCGCCGGTGGCGGAGATCCCCGCGGCGACAATCGCGGCCGCCGACGCCGGGAAGCACGTGATCCTCGGCAAGCCGATGGCGATGAACTTGGAGCAGGCCGACGCGATGGTCGCGGCAGTCCGCCGGGCGCAAGTGACCTGCGTGCCGTTCCAGGGGATGTTCCGCCTCGCCGACGCGCCGATGCGGAAGCGGATCGACGCCGGAGAGATCGGTGAGATCGCGGTGATGCACGCGACCGGGCGCTGGTCGATCGCCGAGGACTGGCTCCGGTCCGGGAAACCCGGCTGGTTCGCGGATCCGGCCCAGGTGCCCCCGGGGGGGGCGTTCATCGAC
>Ga0194128_10003500_pt1 | contig 24034 bp, 20 predicted proteins | sample TA2KigCa65mmetaG_FD_148650 | JGI IMG/M metagenome (GOLD analysis project Ga0194128, IMG submission 148650) | Freshwater microbial communities from Lake Tanganyika, Tanzania - TA2015037 Kigoma Deep Cast 65m | ecosystem: Environmental > Aquatic > Freshwater > Lake | place: Tanzania: Lake... | reverse complement strand
GGCTTCGCCGACGCGAGGCGGGATCCCCAAGGGGTCACCACGAGCGAAGCGCGCGATCGCGCTGCGAGCGGTAGCGAGCCAGCGATCGCAAGCGCAGAGAGTGGTGATCCCAAGGGGATTTGAACCCCTGTCGCCAGGATGAAAACCTGGTGTCCTAGGCCGGGCTAGACGATGGGACCACCTAGAACGCTCGCGCGGCCCTTGGGGGCAACGCGGGCGAGGAAGATAGGGTCGCTGCGAGGAGGTGTCAACGGTCCGCGGGCGCAGTTTTCGGGCTCGGATCGTCCCCCGAGTGACGCTCGCGGCGAGGCGGACTCAACCGAGAAGCCAGCCGGCGCGCTCGAGCACGGCGAGCACATGGCGGTATTCGCGTTCGAGACCGTCGACGAGTTCGCCCGCGCCGCGTGCCTCGCGCGGAAGCACATCCCAAGTGTAGGTCTCGATCTCGACATGCAACTCGTCGCTCGGCCAGAGATTGGGAGCAGCGAGCTCGAGCGCGAGCACGGCGTCGGCGTAGTCGCGCGTCGTCGAGAGGCCCGTGGCGCCGAGCGCCTCGAGGTCCACCGGCACATGGAAGTGGCAACGCCACTCGGTGCAGGCATGCCATGCCGACTGGGGCTCGGCCCAGCCCGAGCGCAGCTCGCCGAGGTCGCCGGCGCGCGCGACGGCGTCGGGCCCCTGCCCCGTGACTTGGTGCAGGTAGCGCGCCTCGTCGAGCTCGAGCAGCGCGCGGCGACCGAACTCGTTGCCCCGCGGGTCGAGCACGGATAGCGCGCTGGTGAACTGCAGCTTGCCGACGCCGGCTCCGCTCGCGGCGAGCGCGGCGCGCCAGCGCTGGTCCGCGGGCTCGAACTCGACGGCGGCGTGGCAGGTGTCGAGGCACACGCCGACATGGCGCGCGACCGCGAGCTGCGCTTCCGACTGCGCGCCGCGCAGCTCGCGCTCGCTCGCGAAGACCTCCGCCAGCGCGGCGCATGTCTCCGTGAGCGCGCGCGGCTCGGGCTCGGCCGCGAGCACGATGCGCGTGCCTTGCTCACGCTCGACGCGCGCGAGTTGCGACGCGACGGCGACCCAGTTCGCAAACACGCTGCGGCGCGTCGAGTCCAGCTCGGTCGGCCGCACGCGCGACATGTGCGCGCCCGTGTGCGTGCTGATGGAAACATGGCGCCGCGGTCCGAGGGAGGGCAGCAGCCGCGCGGCGACCTGCGCGACATCGAGCGTGTACTGCAGGCGTTCCGCGCACCACCACTCGGGAGCGAACACGCCCTCCTTCAGGCCGATGTGCGTGAAGCCGCCGTAGGGAAAGGCGTTGAAGGTCGATGGATCGAGGCCGTGGCCACCGAGCCATGCGCGCAGCTCGCGCAGCGCATCCGCGTCGCTCGCCAGCGCGCGCGCCAGCGTCGCGGGCAGGTACATGCCGACCGAGAACTCGCGGCCCGGCGCGAGTCGCGCGTGCAAGGGCTCCGTGACGCATGCGAGTCCCTCGTACAGTCCCTCGAGCGTGTCGGCGGGATGGAGATTGAGGCAGTACGACAGGCGGACGCTGCGGCTTGGGTGCGCGGGATGCCGAAGCAGCATGGGCGGGCGGACGCGCCGGACTCAGGGCAGCGCGAGGCCTTCGTCGACGAGCAGCACGGGGATGCCGTCCCGGACGGGATAGAGCACCTTGCCGTCGGTGCGCACGAGCGCCTCGACGAGTTGGTCGGTCACCGTCCGACCGCCGCGATTCTGGGCCTTGCCGGATGCGATCCACGCGTTGGCGCGCTCGAGCAGCGCCGCATCGGCGACGGCGAGCCCTTGGTGGGTGTCGGGGCAGGCAAGGATCTGCAGCAGGTCTTGGTCGATCACGGTCTACCTCGTGGGCTCTGGCGGCGCTGCCGGAGGGAGAGATGTGTACCAAGAGCCGCCGCGCGCGGCGAGGGAGAGACTGCGAACCGCCGAGCCGCTGCGGCGTTGACAGCGCAGTCCACCCCTGTTGGAGTCCCTTCCGTGATCGCCCTGCTCCTCTGCGCCGCGCTCGCGACGGACTTGAAGCTGCCCGAGAGCCCTGCGGCGCGTGCCTACGCCGCGCTCGAGCCTGCGACGGTTCCCTCGGTGCTGCCGCCCGAGGTGCTCGCAGCGGCCTATCCGAAGCACTGGGATGCCGAGCAGGGCTGGCAAGCGTGGAGCGCGCGGCTCGCGGACCTGCGCGGCCAGCGCGAACCCACGGCCGACCAGCGCGCGGAGCTGGCCTTGTCGGCCCTCTCCCAGGGTCGCGGTGAGGACGCTTGGCAGCACCTCGGCGCCCTCGCGGCGCACCCGGGCCACACCGCCGCGCTGCTGCCCTACCTGCTCGTCGGCGGCCCGGCCCTGGACCTCGCGGACGGCGCGCTGTTCGCCCCGGCCTTGCCGCCGCTCGCCGGCGATCCGGCGAAGCGCACGCTGGGCCTCGGAGTGCTCGAGCGACGCGAGTGGTGGCTGCGCGGAATAGAGATCGGAGCGGCGCGCGTCGATGTGCGTTTCGCGGTCGACAGCAGCGGGCTGCAGCTGGAGTTCCACCACCAGAGCGGCGGGGACGCGCGCCTGCGCGTGGTTCTCCCTGAGCCGCTCGACATGGAGATTTCCTCGGTCTATGTCGACTGGGAGCGCGAGCCCGCGCCGGGCGGCGAGCACGAGGTGCTGCTCTCGCCCGAGGTGCCGGTGATGGAGGTGCACGGCTCGGTGCGGCCGGTCCAGCGGCGCTGGCCGAATGTCGCGCCGCTCGTGCTCGACGCGCGCGCGCACACGCTCGGCTTCGATGTGATCGTAGCCGAGAGCGATGTGCGCAAGCCGCGCGCCACGGGCCTCGCGCTCGCCATCGCCAGCGCGACCGGGCTCGATGCGCGCGTGCGTTCCGCGAACGCTCCCCCCGCTCCGGGCGAGCCGTGTGGCATCGCCCTCGAATTCGCCGCGGGCCCTGAGCGCGCGCGCAAGCTGCGCCAGCTGCTCTCGACGCTCGAGCACTACGCCGCGGCGCGCTAGTCGGGCTCTGCTAGGCTTCGCCTCCATGACGACCTCGATGTACTCCGAGCACCGCCGTCGCGCCCTCGCGGCGCTCGAGGCGCGCGCGGCAGCCGCGCTGGTGTTCACCAACCGTTCCAAGACGCGCAACCACGACGCGGAGTACCGCTTCCGACCCGACAGCGACTTCTGGTGGCTGACGGGCTTCGCCGAGCCCGAGAGCGCACTCGTGCTCCTGCCGCCCTGCGACGGCAAGTCCGCGCGCAGCGTGCTGTTCCTGCGCGAGCGCAACCGCGACGCGGAGATCTGGAGCGGGCGCCGCCTCGGCCCAGAGCGCGCCGTGGCGACCCTCGGCGTCGACGAGGCCCACCCGTTCAGCGAGCTCGAAAAACGCCTGCCGGACCTGCTCAAGGGTCACGGCAAGCTGGTCTACCGCGCCGGGACGGACGAGGCGCGCGACCGCGAGGTGTTCGGCGTCCTCGCGCGCCTGCGCGCGCTCGCGCGGCAGCCGAGCCCCGTGCCCACCGAGCTGCTCGATCCCGCGCTCGTGTTCCACGAGCTGCGCCTGTTCAAGAGCGAGCGCGAGCTCGAGGCCATGCGCCGCGCGGCGGAGTTCACCGTCGCGGGCCATCTGGCCGCGATGCGCGCGACGCGAGCGGGCATGAACGAGCGCGAAGTCGAGGCGCTCGTCGAGTACGAGTTCCGCCGCCGCGGCGCGAGCGGCTGCGCCTACACATCGATCGTCGCCGGCGGCGCCAACGCCTGCATCCTGCACTATGTCGAGAACGACCAGCCGTTGCGCGCGAGCGACCTGCTCTTGATCGACGCCGGCGCCGAGTGCGACCACTACGCCTGCGACATCACGCGCACATTCCCCGTCGGCGGCCGCTTCTCGCCGGAGCAGCGCGCGCTGTACGAAGTCGTGCTCGTCGCGCAGCAGGACGCCATCGATCTGGTGCGCCCGGGCACCGGCTTCGACGCCGTGCACCGCCGCGCGCTGTGCACGCTGGTCGAAGGCCTGTGCCGCCTCGGCCTGCTCACCGGCAGCGTCGACGAGGCCATCGAGAAGGAGAGCTACCGGCGCTTCTACATGCACCGCACGAGCCACTGGCTGGGGCTCGATGTGCACGACTGCGGCGCCTATGTGGTCGAGCGCGAGCCACGCGTCCTCGCGCCGGGCATGGTGCTCACGGTCGAGCCCGGACTGTACATCTCCGAAGACGACGACACGGTCGATGTCCGCTGGCGCGGCATCGGGATCCGCATCGAGGATGATGTGCTGGTCACTCCCAGCGGCCACGAGGTGCTGACTGCCGCTGCCCCGAAGTCGATCGAAGAGCTCGAGCGGATCTGCGCGCGCCAGCCGGACCTGCGTCCCTGAACTCGGCGCGCACCTCGAACAGCTGCGGGCCGACTGCGAGGATCGCCGCCGACCAGCGTGGATGGTGCCCTCACAAGGGCTCGAACCTTGGACCCGCTGATTAAGAGTCAGCTGCTCTACCAACTGAGCTATGAGGGCATCGAACGCCGTTTCCGAAGTTCGAAGGGCGGAGAGACTAGCGCTGGCCGCTCGTCCGTCAAGACCCTCGTGGCACGGCCGGGATGTCGGGATCAAGGGGTGAGCGCGGTAGGACTCGAACCTACGACCAGCTGGTTAAAAGCCAGCTGCTCTACCGACTGAGCTACGCGCCCCTTGAATGTTGCCGAAGGCCGCGAACCGCGGCGTTCAGACCTCGGTGATTTCCTTCACCTTGGCGGCCTGCACGCCGTCGAGCTTCTTCTCGAACTCCTTGAGCACATCCTGCACGCGCTCGAGGGTCTTCTTGTGCTCGTCCTCGGTGAGCCCGCCGGCCTTGCTCTCGAGGTCGGCTTGCTTGTTGGCGTCGCGGCGCGCGTTGCGCATCGCCACGCGACCTTCCTCGCACATCTCCTTGACCTTGGCGGCGTACTTCAGACGCTGCTCGCCCGAGAGCGGCGGCATCTGCAGCCGCAGCATCCTGCCATCGGACTGCGGGTTGATGCCGAGCTCGCTCTTCAGGATCGCCTTGTTGACCTCGGGGAGCACCGACAGGTCGAAGGGCTTGATCACGATCTGGCGCGGCTCCGGCACGGAGAGCGCCGCGAGCTGGTTGATCGGCGTCGGCGAGCCGTAGTAGTCGACGCGGATGTTCTCGACCAGCGCCGTCGAGGCGCGGCCCGTGCGCACGGCGCGCAGCAGGTCCTGCACATGGTGCAGCGCCTTTTCGAGAGCGGTGGTGGTGTCGGCGAGGATCTTCTGCTGGATCTGCGCGCTCATGACTCGCTCCGGATGGTCGTGCCGAGGTTCTCGCCGCGCACGACGCGCTCGATGTTGCCTTCCTTGAAACTGTCGAACACCACGATGGGGAGCATCGACTCCATGCACAGGTTGACGGCCGTGGTGTCGAGCACCTTCAGCCCGCGGGAGATGAACTCCTGGTGCGTGAGCGTCGGCAGACGCTGGGCCGTCGCGTCGAGCATCGGATCGGCGGTATAGACGCCGTCGACCTTGGTGCCCTTCAAGAGCACATCGCACCCGAGCTCGCGCGCGCGCAGAGCGGCGGCGGTGTCCGTCGAGAAGAACGGGTTGCCAGTACCCGCGGCGAGGATCACGAGACGATCCTTGGCGAGGTGCGCCAACGCGCGCCGACGCACGAACGGCTCGGCCACTTTGGCGATCTCGATGGCGGTCATCACGCGCGTCTCGACGCCGGCCTGCTCGACCGCGTCCGAGAGCGCCAGCGCGTTGATCACGGTGCCGAGCATCCCCATGTAGTCCGCGCTCGCGCGCAGGGTTCCCTTGGCGGCCACCTTGGCGCCGCGCAGGATGTTGCCCCCACCGACGACCACAGCGGTCTCGACGCCCATGCGCGAAACCGCCGCGATCTGACGCGCGATCGTGTGCACGGCGTCGGGATCGAGGCCTCGACCGGTGCCCCGGTCGGCGAAGGCTTCGCCCGAAACCTTGAGCAGGATGCGCTGGTAGCTCAACGCGCCGCTCCGTTCACGCGTTGAGCGCGAACAGCGCGAAGCGCTCGATCTTGGCGTCGGCACCGAGCGCCTCGGCGAGCTTCTTCTTCACGGTGGCGGCGTTGTCCAGATACCACGGCTGCTCCTCGAGCGCGATCGTACCGTAGAACTTGTTGATCTTGCCGTTGACGATGCCCTCGCGCTTGTCGGCCGGCTTGGCGAGCACTTCCTCGCTCTCCATGTAGACGCTGCGCTCGCGCTCGATCACCGCGGCGGGGATCTGCTCGCGGCTCACGGCCACCGGGCGGGCGAACACGATGTGCTGGCCGAGCTTGTTCAGGAACTCCGCCACCTTGGCCGCGTCCGCTCCCGTCGAGACCGAGGCGAAGCCGCCGATCTTCTGATCGAAGTGGATGTAGCCACCGACGAAGCCCTTGGCGTTCTCCATGAACGCGACATGCGGCACTTCGCAGTTCTCGCCGCACTTGGCGGTCAGGCCCTTGACCACATCGCTCACGACCGTACCGCCCATGTTCGAGGCGAGCAGGTCCGCGGCCGAGCCGACGCGGTGGTCGAAGGCGTGCTGCGCGAGCTTGCCGAGCAGGCCCGAGAAGTCCTCGGTCGGCGGCACGAAGTCCGTCTCGCAGGTCATCATCACCACCGCGGCCTTGCGGCCATCGGGCGAGCGCACGGCACCGACGCGACCGGCGCCGGCCTTGCGGCCCGCGCGCTTGTCGGCGTTCTTGAGGCCGCTCTTGCGCAGGTTGTCGATGGCGACCTCGATGTCGCCGGCGGCGGCCTCGAGGGCGCGCTTGCACTCCATCAGACCCGCGCCGGTGCGCTCGCGCAGGTCCGAAACCATCTTGGCACTGATCGTCGTCATGGGAACTGTCGCTTCGTCGTGTCCGGAAGGGATCGCTCTGGGGGTGGGGTCCAGCGCGACCGGCGTGTGGCTTGCAGGTTCGTGGGGAGGGCGGAGTCCGCGCGGCGCGCCGCTCGGGAGACTTGCGTCCGAAGTCTATCGGTCGAGTCCCGCGCCGAGCGCTCGAGGCACCCCGCGCGGGACGCTGAATACAGCTCGCGCTGCGCTCAGGCGCCCGCTTCGGGGGCCGGGGCGGCCGCCTCGCTGGCAACGACGGCGGGAACGCCACTGCGGCGCGCGCGCAGGTCCGCGGCGCGGTTGCCGCGCGTCGGACGCGGCTCGTCGCCGACCGGAGCCTGTTCACCGCGCTCGCCACCGGCGCTGGCGGTCTGCTCGCGGCGGTTGGCGCAGCCTTCCTCGACGGCCGTCGCGAGACGGTCGATGAGCAGGCGCACGCTCTTCAGCGCGTCGTCGTTGCCCGGGATCACGATGTCGACCATGCTCGGGTCGCAGTCGGTGTCGAGCAGGCCGACCACGGGTACGCCGAGACGGCGCGCTTCCTTGATGGCGTTGATCTCGCGCGCGGGGTCGATCACGATCATGGCGCCGGGGATCTCGGTCATCTCGCGGATGCCGCCGAGGTTGCGCTCGATCTTCTTCTTCTCGCGGCGCAGCGTGGAGGCCATCTTCTTGGACTCGATCTCGATCGTGCCCGAGTCTTCCATGCCCTCGAGCTCTTCGAGGCGGCGGAGACGGCTGCGGATGACCGAGAAGTTCGTGAGGGTGCCACCGATCCAGCGCTCGGTCACGACGGGCATGCCCGTGCGCTGTCCGGCGTCCTGGATCACGCCCTTGACCTGGCGCTTGGTGCCGACGAACAGGATCTGCGACCCTTCGGCGGCGATGTGGTAGAGGAAGTTCTGCGCCCGCAGGAGGCCCCGGAGGGTCTCGCGCAGGTCCATGATGTGAATCAGGTTGCGACGGCCGTAGATGTACGGCGCCATCTTCGGATTCCACCGCGACGCGCGGCATCCGAAGTGCACACCCGCTTCGATGAGTTGCTGGACCGAGACGGTTTCCATAGAGATCGAAGGTGACGGGAGTCGAGGGGACGGCGAGGGCGCTACGAGCGGCCCGTGCCGAGTCCGTTGGGGACCGGGATGAAAGGGAGGCCTTGGCTTGAGCCGCGCGCCGGGCGGGCCGCGTGACTCCCCCTGCGAGACATTCGAGGGGCCGAGAAGTGTAGCGAGCGTGCCCCGGGAGTCAAACCACCCCGAGCGCGAGCGCCGCCCGTACAGGCGCCGAGGGCGGCGCGGGAAGCGGCGCTTGTGCCTGCTTGCGATATCCTAAATCCGGCGGGATGGCTCATACTAGAATGGGCGCAGCGGCCCTCCCCCGCGCGCCCGCCACGAGCCGTGACCGATCCTTCCCCTAGCGTGCCCGCCGACGGCGGTCGCAGCGAGCCTGCGCCGCGCGAGCGTCCCCACGAGCATGTCCTCGTCAGTCGTGCCGGGGTGACGGTGCTCGTCTGCGACCACCGCGGCGAGGGCACTCTGGCGCGCTCGCGGCTGCTCGGACAGCTCGGCTACTCCGTGCTGGTCTCGGCCAGCGTGCGCCGCTCGCTCGAGATGCTCGCCCACTCGCCGCCGACGCTCGTCTTGCTCGACTCCCTCGCCGGGCTGGGCCAAGCCGAGTTCGAGGTGATCGACCGCGGGCGCCGCGCCGACGGTCGCACGGGCCTGCTCGCCGTCGTGGCCGACGATGGGCCGACCATGGGCCTGCTGGCCGCCGTGCGCGGCGAGCGCCACGGCCCGATCGACCTCGTGCACCGCGGAGCGAGCGATGACGAGCTCGCGGTGCGCGTGGAGATGCTCTTGCGTCGCATCGAGACGCGCAGCGAGCTCGAACGCCTGCAGCACCTCGCGACGCACGACGACCGCACCGACCTGCTGCGCCCGCAGGTGTTCCAAGATCAGCTGCGCCAGCACTTCTCGGCGGCCCAGCGCCACCATCTCGATCTGGGGTTGCTGCTCCTCGACCTCGACGACTTCGGGCGCATCAACAAGCTCCACGACCACACGGTGGGCGACGAGGTGATCGCGCGCGTCGGCGCGGCCGTGCGGCGCTCGCTGCGCGCCGAGGATGTGGCGGCGCGTCTGGGCGGCGACGAGTTCTGTGTGCTGCTGCCCTACACGCGCAAGGTCGACGCCGCGCGCGTCGTGCAGCGCCTGCTCGAGCAGATTCCCGAGGCCACCAGCGAGCTGAAGGTGGATCCGCCGCTGGTGGTGACCGCGAGCTTGGGCTTCGAGACCTTCAACGGCGAGGACATCGAGAGCGAGGGTCACATGCGCCAGCACGCCGAGGAAGCCCTGCGCCACGCCAAGCGCTCGGGCGGCGATCGCGGCGTGTACTACCGCAGCCTCGACTCCGCCCTGCGCGCGGCGCGCGGCGCCTAGAAACCGCGAAAACCCGCGGTTTTGGCGCGTTTCAGCGCACCAGCAGCATGCGCAGCCAGTCCGCGCGGTCGGCGACGAACGAGCGCTCGTCCATGTCGACCACCAGCGCGAGGCGGCGCACGCCCCGCAGATCGAGGGGCGGCAGGGTGAGCGGAGCCTCGCCGCCGCGCACGCGCCCGCTGCGCCACACCGGCTCGCCCGCGCCGTCGAGCAGGATCGAGAACTCGACCGAGCCGCGGTAGGCGAGCAGGCGCACCGAGTCGTCGATCGCGACCGCGCCGCGCAGGCTGTGCCAGCTGCCGTCGAGTTCGTACTCGAGGCGCGAGGGCGCGTGCACGCCGAGTCCGCGCGACCACATGCGACCATTGGCGGACAGCGGCGTGTCCGTCACCGATCGATCGCGCCGCCAAGGCCAGCGCATGCCGAGTTCGCCGCCTTCTTCCCAGCCTTCGCGCACGAGCGCGGGTTCGAGCGCGGAAAGAAACGCCGCGCTGCCGTCGCCGACCGTCACCTCGCGCACCGCCGCGCTCGGCAGCACGAGCGTGCGCTCGGAGTCGAGCGCCAGCGTGAGTCCGGCCCCGTCCCAGCGCACGAGTCCGCCGGCGAGGCGGCCGCCATCGGCGAGGTCGAGCAACACGGCGCCCTCCGGCAGCGCCCGCGGATCCTCGAGCGGCTCGACGAACAGCGCCGCGACCTCCGCCCACGGGAAGGTGCGCGCACCGAGCACGCTGTCGAAGCGCACGCCCTCGGCGACGAAACCCTCGAGCGTGCCGTCGAGCGTGTCGAAGCCCGCCGGTCGCACCCAATAGAGTCGATCGCCGCGCGCGGGTGCGGAGCAGGCGGCGGTGGCGTGGCGCGGAAACTCCAGCGCGAGCAGCTCGCTCACATCGAGGGTGAGCGCGACGCCGCCCGCGAGCTCGAGCGCGAGCCGATCGCCCTCCCCGCCCACGACCGCCGCCACCAGCCGGTCGCCGCCGACGAGCGCCACATTGGCGCGCGCGGAGGAGTGCGCCACGGCCGGCAGCTCGCTCGCGCCCTCGACACGCACCGAGATCGCCGCAGCCGCGTCGAGGGAGGCGAGTTCGAAGCCCTCGAGGGAGCGCGAGGTGAGGCTGCCGTCGCGTCCCTCGATCCAGACCTGGCCGAGCTCGCCGCTCGTGCGGCCCCGAGCGAGCAGCGGGAGCAGGCAGGCGCACAGCGGCAGGGTCCACAGGAGGCGTCGGCGGGCCATGACGGGGATCCTACGCCGCGCCCGCGCGAGTGCGAGGGCCCGCGTACTGCCAGCTTGGCAGACACCCCCGCGCCACCCTTCCGCCGCTGCCAGAACGGCAGAAAAATCCTCTCACTGCCCGCGGGGAGCGCCCTGCGGATGCTGCGGCACCGTTCTTGCAGGGCTCGACCGTGATCCCGCTCGGGCGGCTCGCCGTGGCGACCGCCAGAGGGCTCGCGGCGTTCCCAGCGGCGCGTCCGACGCCTCGCCGAGCCCCGCTCATTCCCGTCCCCCCATTCTCCCGACACCCCGCTCTCCAACAGCTCCTTTGGCCCGACCTCCGGGCCCGAGCACGAGCGACGACAGAAGGTCCCCTTCCATGGCAGCCAAGCAGATTGTGTTCGAAGCCGACGCGCGCGAGGCGATTCGCCGCGGCGTCGAGAAGCTCTCCAAGGCCGTGACCAGCACCCTCGGGCCCCGCGGCCGCAACGCGGTGCTCGACAAGGGCTGGGGCGCGCCGACCGTCACCAAGGACGGCGTGACCGTGGCCGAGGAGGTGCAGCTCTGCGATCCCTACGAGGATCTGGGCGCCAAGCTGGTCAAGGAAGTCGCCAGCAAGACCAGCGATGTCGCCGGGGACGGCACGACCACCGCGACGCTGCTCACGGAAGCGATCTACACCCAAGGGCTGCGCGCCATCACCGCCGGTACCTCCCACGCGCGGCTGGTCGCCGGTCTCTCCGACGGCCGCGACGCCGTGCTCGAGGCCCTCGACAAGCTGGCGAAGAAGGTGACGAGCAACGACGAGGTCCGTCAGGTCGGCACGATCTCGGCGAACAACGACGCGCGCGTCGGCAAGCTCATCGGCGACGCCATGGACAAGGTCGGCAAGGACGGCGTCATCACGGTCGAGGAAGGCAAGGGCCTCGATACGGATGTCACGATCGTCGAGGGCATGCAGTTCGACCGCGGCTTCATCTCGCCGCACTTCGTCACCGACCCCAACGCGATGGAAGTGGCCTTCGAGAAGCCGCTGATCCTCGTGTTCGAGGACAAGATCGGCTCGATCCAAAAGCTCCTGCCGCTGCTCGAAGCGGCCAAGAACGCCAACAAGTCGCTCGTGATCCTCGCCGAGGACGTCGAGAGCGAGGCGCTCGCGACGCTGGTGGTGAACAAGCTGCGCGGCATCTTGCAGTGCGTGGCCGTCAAGGCCCCCGGCTACGGCGATCGCCGCAAGGCCATGCTGCAGGACATCGCGGTGCTGACCGGCGCCAAGGCGATCATGAAGGACCTCGGTCTCGAGCTCGAGAAGGTCAACCTGCGCGACTTGGGCAGCGCCAAGCGCATGGTGATCACCGCCGACACGACGACCATCGTCGGCGGTGCCGGCGCCCGCAAGGATGTCGAGGACCGCGTGGCTCAGATCCGCGCCGAAATCGAGGTCACGACCTCCGACTACGACCGCGAGAAGCTGCAGGAGCGTCTCGCCAAGCTCACCGGCGGCATCGCGCAGATCAATGTCGGCGGCGCCACGGAAGTCGAGGTCAAGGAGCGCAAGGCGCTGATCGAGGACGCGCTGCACTCCACGCGCGCCGCGGTCGAGTCGGGCATCCTGCCGGGCGGCGGCACGGCGCTCCTGCGCGCGCGCGAGGCCACCAAGAAGCTCAAGAAGCAGGACGACGACGAGTACAACATGGGCCTCGAGGTGCTGCACAGCGCGCTCGCGCGCCCGGTGCAGAAGATCTCGGAGAACGCCGGCTTCGATGGCACCGTCACCTCCCACCGCATCCTGCGCGAGAAGAGCCCGACCTGGGGCTTCGACGCCAACAGCGGCCAGTACGGCGACATGCTCAAGTTCGGCATCCTCGACCCCGCCAAGGTCACCAAGACCGCGCTCTCCAACGCGGTCAGCGTCGCGCTGCTGCTGCTCTCCACCGACGCGCTGGTCGTCGCCAAGCCCGAGCCCAAGAAGAAGGGCCCCGCGGGCGGCGGTCACGGCGAGATGGATGAGATGGGCGGCATGGGCGGCATGGGAGGCATGGGCGGCATGGGAGGCATGGACTTCTGATCCGCGCCGCTGCGCGCTCCCCCCACACACCCACTCCAGCACACACACCCCCACAAGGAACCCCACCCATGGCCAAGCAGATCCTGTTCGACGACGCAGCGCGCGCCAAGATGCGCGACGGCATCGAGAAGCTCGCCAAGACTGTGCGCGTCACCCTCGGCCCCGCGGGCCGCAATGTCGTGCTCCAGAAGTCCTTCGGCTCCCCGTCCGTCACCAAGGACGGCGTCACGGTCGCCAAGGAAATCGAGCTCTCCGACCCCTTCGAGAGCATGGGCGCCAAGCTCGTGCGCGAAGTCGCCTCGAAGACCAACGATGTCGCCGGCGACGGCACCACCACCGCCACCGTGCTCGCTGCCTCGATCTTCAAGGAAGGCCTGCGCGAGATCTCCAAGGGCGTCAACACCATCGCGGTGCGCAACGGCATCGAAAAGGCGGTCGAGCAGGCCGTCGCCTCGATCCAGTCGCAGTCGCGCAAGGTGAAGAAGCGCGAGGAGAAGAAGGCGGTCGCCACCATCTCGGCCAACAACGACCCCGCGATCGGCGAGCTGCTCGCCGAGGCCTTCGAGAAGGTCGGCGACGAGGGCGTGGTCACGGTCGAAGAGTCGAACGGCCTCGAGACGCGCCTCGAAGTGGTCGAGGGCCTCGAGTTCGACAAGGGCTACCTGAGCCCCTACTTCGCCACCGACATGGTCAAGCTCACCGCCGAGCTCACCGACGCGCATGTCTTCATCTACGAGAAGAAGATCTCCAACCTGCGCGAGTTCCTGCCGGTGCTCGAGCGCGCGGCCCAGACCGGTCGCCCGCTCTTGATCATCGCCGAGGACATCGAGGGCGAGGCGCTCGCCACGCTGGTCATCAACCGCCTCAAGGGCGTGCTCAATGTGTGCGCCGTCAAGGCGCCGGGCTTCGGCGATCGCCGCAAGGCCTACCTCGGCGACATCGCCGTCCTCACCGGTGGCACCGCCATCACCGAGGATCTCGGCATCTCGCTCGACAAGGTCACGCCGGCGCACTTGGGCAGCGCCAAGCGCATCAGCATCAACAAGGACCGCACGATCATCGTCGGCGGCTCCGGCTCGAAGAAGTCGATCGAGGAGCGCTGCGCGCAGATCCGCACGCAGATCGAAGCCACCAAGAGCGACTACGACAAGGAGAAGCTGCAGGAGCGCCTCGGCAAGCTCACGGGCGGCGTCGCGGTGATCAAGGTCGGCGGCTCCACGGAAGCGGAGATGAAGGCCAAGAAGTTCCTCGTCGAGGACGCGTTCAACGCGACGCGCTCCGCGATTCAGGAAGGCATCGTCCCCGGCGGCGGCGTGGCACTCCTGCGCGCGGCCGACGGCATCGATGACTCCAAGTTCAAGGGCGAGGAGCGCTTCGGCGCCATGATCATCAAGCGCGCGCTCGAGGCGCCGCTGCGCCAGATCTCGCAGAACGCGGGCTACGACGGCGCGGTGGTGGTCGAGAATGTGCGCGAGAAGGGCGGCTCGGCGGGCCTCAACGCGCTCACCGGCGAGTACACGGACATGTTCAAGGCCGGCGTGATCGACCCCGCCAAGGTCGTGCGCTCCGCGCTGCAGAACGCCGCCTCGATCGCGGGCCTCTTGCTCACGACCGACTCGATGATCACCGAGCTCAAGGACGACACGGCCAAGGTCGAAGGCTCGATCGCCTGAGGACCGCCGCGCATACCGTGCCCCGGCGGAGCGCAGGCCGCGCTGCGCCGGGGCACGCTCCCATCCACGCACTGCCTTCCTCCGACACGCGACCAACATGAGCGACAAGCGCGACTTCTACGAGGTGCTCGGTGTCGAGCGCGGCGCCAGCGAAGAAGAGATCAAGAAGTCCTACCGCAAGCTCGCGCTCAAGTACCACCCCGACCGCAATCCGGGCGACAAGGGCGCCGAGGCGAAGTTCAAGGAAGCGGCCGAGGCCTACGATGTTCTCGGCGACGCGCAGAAGCGTCGCCAGTACGACCAGTTCGGTCACCGCGCCTTCGAGGGCGGCGCCGGAGGTGGACCGCGCTTCCACAACATGGAGGACATCTTCTCGGCCTTCGGGGACATCCTCGGCGGGCAGATGTTCGGCGACCTGTTCGGGGCGCAGCGCCGCCGCAGCGGCGGTCCGCAGTCGGGCCGCGACCTCAAGATCGTGCTCGACCTCTCGCTCGAGGAGATCGACTCCGGCGTCGAGCGCACGATCGTCATCAAGCGCGAGGATCACTGCGGCGGCTGCAAGGGCAGCGGCGCGAAGCCCGGTACGTCGCGCAAGACCTGCGAGGCTTGCGGCGGCCGCGGTCAAGTGAGCCGCACGCAGGGCTTCTTCGCCATGGTCACGCCCTGCCCCAGCTGCTCGGGCACGGGCACGCGCATCGAGTCGGCCTGCGCGCAGTGCCGCGGCTCGGGCCGCGAGAGCGTGCGCGCCGACGTGAAGATCCAGATCCCCGCGGGCGTCGAGGAGGGCATGCGCCTGCGCATCAGTGAGCAAGGCGACGCCGGAGACCCCGGTGCGCCGCGCGGCGACTTGCACTGCGTGATCCGCGAGGCCGAGCACAAGATCTTCCAGCGCAGCGGCGCCGATGTGATCACGGAGATTCCCGTCTCGTTCGCGCAGATGTCGCTGGGCGACACGGTGGAGATTCCCACCCTGCGCGGGCGGGCCGAGATGACGATTCCCGCCGGCACCCAGAGCGGCAAGATCCTGCGCCTGCGCGGGCAGGGCTTGCCGGTGCTCGACGGACGCGGTCGCGGCGACCAGCACGTGCGCCTGTTCGTCGAGGTGCCGAAGAAGCTCTCCGACCGCCAGAAGGAGCTCCTCAAGGAGTTCGCCGAACTCGACAAGAAGAGCTCGGGCAACGCGTCCTTCTTCGACAAGATCGTGGGCTACTTCAGCTGAGAGCTGCGTGACATCATGAGCGAAGCCGAACCGAACACCGGAACCGACGCCGTGCCCGAGACCGACCGCCTGCGGGCGGAGCGCGACGACCTGCTCGCACAACTCGCGCGCGCGCGGGCCGACTACCAGAACCTCCGCAAGCGCACGCAGATCGACATCGACAACAGCGTGCGCCGCTCGCTCGAAGGACTGCTGCAAGGGCTGCTGGTCCTGCTCGACAACCTCGATTTCGCCCTCGCCGCGGCGGTCGAGAGCGAAGACGGCAAGGCGCTGGCGAAGGGCGTGGCGCTCACCCGGCTCTCCTTCGAGCAAGTGCTCGCGCAGGAGAATGTGCAGCCGATCGCGGAGACGCGCGAGTTCGACCCCAAGCTGCACGAGGCGGTCGCGCTGGTGGCGAGCGAGAAGCATGCGGCGGGCGAGATCGTGGCGACGCTGCGCCGCGGCTGGACTTGGCGCGGTCAGGTGCTGCGCGCCGCGCAAGTACAAGTCGCGAGCGCGCCGGCCGCGAACGAAAGTTCAACCGCTCAGGCCGAGCCCGAGACAAACTAGAACTCCACCATGCCGACCTACGACTACAAGTGTGCTGCCTGCGCTCACGCGGTCGAGTACTTCCAGTCGATGAGCGCGGCGCCGAGGAAGAAGTGCCCCGAGTGTGGCAAGTCGAAGCTGGTGCGCCAGCTCGGCACGGGTGCCGGAGTGCTCTTCAAGGGCTCGGGCTTCTACCAGACCGACTATCGCTCGGACTCCTACAAGAAGTCCGCCAGCGCCGACTCGTCCTCGGGCTCCTGCACCGGGGACTCCAAGTCGTGCGCCGCCAAGGGCGGACCCTGCGCGGGCTAGCAGCTGCTCGCTGGCACGACGCGCGCGAGGTCTTCGCGCGCGAACCTCCTCAGGCTTGGAGGAAGAGTTCCGTGACCAACTCGCCGATCGTCCCGCTGTCGCAGGTGCCGAGTACCCGGTCGGCCACCGCGAGCGCCTCGGGATAGGCGTTGCCCATGGCGCAGCCCAGTCCCGCCTGCGTCAGCATGGGGACATCGTTGCCTGCGTCGCCGATGGCGACCACGCGCTCGGGCGCAATGGCGTGCTCGTCGAGGAGCCAGCGCAGCGCCTCGGCCTTGCCTCGACAGGGCGGGTGCACATCGCACACCAGCAGCTTGCTGTCGCGGTGGTGCGGCAGGCAGTTGAGCGGGAAGTGCGTGATGTACATCGGCTGGCTCACCGCGCTCTCGAGCTCCGCCGCGACATCGTCGCTGCGCGCGTGCGTGTCGGAGAAGAATGTCACGCGCATCGCGCGCAGCCGCTGCATGCGCTCGGGCTCGACATACTCGACGGCCGTCATGTCGCGCAGCGCGCTCCACTCGGCGTCGTTGCGCGGCGAGGTCGCGTACTTGATGCCCTCGCACATGGCGACGGTCATGAGACCGCGCTCGAGCCCAAAGCGCACCAGCCGCGCCAGCGTGCGCTCGGAGAGCACGCGTTCCTCGATCAGGCGGCGCTTCGACGGGCACCACAGCGCGGCGCCGTTGAACACCACCGCCGGATTCACGATGCCGAGCTGCTCGACCACGGGAATGGTCGCGAGCTCGGAGCGGCCGGTCGCGATCATCACGCGCACGCCTTGAAGGGACGCCGCGCGCAGCGCCGCGAGCGTGTGCGGATGGATGCGATCAGACTCGTCGACGAGGGTGCCGTCGAGATCGAGCAGGATCGCGTCGTAGCTCCGGGAGCTCATGGGCGGGAGAGGCTAGTCGTCGCCCACCCGCCGCGCCACGACCGTCAGAGGTCGAAGCGCACAGTCGCGGTCGCGCCCGCTTCGACTTCGACCTCCTGCTCGCTCGCCGGCTGCTCGCGCCGGTCGAACCCCGCTCCGAAGGAACGCACCTCGACCTTCCAGCGCCCCGGCTCGAGGTCGTCGAGGCGCGCACGCCCGCCTTCGATGATCCCACGCGGAGAGTCGGCACCCTCGGACTCTCCAACACGCCTCGCGGTGACCAGTCCTTGCGCGAGCGCCGTGCCGCCTTCGAACACGCGCACCTCGATGGAGCCCGACTGCAAGAGCTGCAAGTCGACGTGGGACTCGACTTCGTTGGGGCCGAGCTCGAGCTCCGCGGACTTCGCGCTGCGATAGCCCTTGGACTCGGCCTTGACGATGAGCTTCACGCCCGGGCGCACGCCACGCAGCGTGTAGCGTCCGTCGTCATCGGTGCGCGCCGTCGGCTCATCGCCGCCGATCAGCATGGTGCTCTCCTCGTTCTCGCCGCCGGAGAACGCCATCACCATGCGCACCGTACCCGAGCGCGAGCCGCCGCCCGCGCGCTCGACGCTCACCTTGGCGCGCGCTATCGGCTTGCCGCCGGGGCCCGTGACGCGCCCTTCGATGATCGCGATGTCGAGCTCGAGATCGAGCCGCTCGTCGCCGTCGAGCAGAGTCGTCTCGGCCTCGGCCGGCATGGCGCGGCTTGGGTGCGTGACGCGCGCGGTGTAGGTGCCCGGCTTCACATTCTTGACCTCGTAGCGACCACGGCCGTCCGTGCGCGCCCTCGGACCATCGCCCATGCCGAACATCATCAGGCGCCCTTCCGCAGAGCTCGGATCCGACTTGCGCACGAGCGTCACTTGCGCGCCAGCCAGCGGCGCGCCGCCCTCCGTGATCGTGCCCGTGAGCGCAAGCTGCAGCGGGGCGAGGAGCTTGACCGCCGCCTCTCCGCCCTCGGTCACAGTGGCCTCGACCCAGTCGCTCTCCTCGGCGCCGCCCTCGACGCCCGCGAACGCGATCTGCATGTCCCCCATCGCGCCGAACATCCCCCCGCCCGCGTCGGGACGGAAGCGGTGCACGCCGACCGACAGGTGGCGGAACAACGCCTCGCCCTTCGAGTCGGTGACCTCGGAGTCGCGCCCCGATCCGGGGAACGACGCCTCCGCAACGCCGCGACCGCGCACGGCACGCCGCTCGATCTTGGCCCCCGCCACGGGCGCTCCGCGCTGGTCGACGAGCGTCACGCGCACGCTTCCGCCGGAGCTCAGTCGCACCTCGCGCGCTTCGGGAGTGCCGACCGCACACACGAACGGCTCGCCGCGATAGGACGCGTGCTCCGCGTGCTGGACAGACAGCAAACAGCGCACACCTTCGAAGCTCGTGAGCTTGGCCACGCCGGCGTCATCCGTGCGCGCGGTGACGCTGCGCTCGTTGCCGAAGTCGAAGCTCTCGGCCCCAGAGTCACCGATGCTGACGGTGTGCGAAAAGACCATCGCGCCTTCCATGCCGCGCTCTTCCGGCGGCGCGGTGCGCAGCGTCACGCGCGCCCCCGAGACCGGTGCGAGCGTCGCCGCGTCGAGGACCGTGACCGTGCACAGCGGCGCCGGGTCGAGCTCGATCGTGCCGAGCTCCGTCTCCGCGCCCGCGCCGAGCGGAATGTCGAGCCGCGACCACTCGCGGTAGCCCGTGGCCGTGATCCACAGGTTGGCCGTGTCGTTGTCGCCGCGCCGGCGCAGGTTGCCGAGCTTGCCGCGACCGCCGGGATGAGCCTTCGACTCGTCGCCGGTCTCGAAGTACGGCCAGCGCTGGTGCTCCTTGCCGAGGCTGCCCTCGACGCGGAACTGCTCGACAGGCGCCTTGGTGCGCTCGTCGACCACCGTGAACACGAGCGCCGAATCGCTCTGGTACTCGAGCCGGATTCCGCGGTCGCCCGCGCGCGCCTCGACCCGCCGCGACATGCGCGGCGCGTAGCCGAGCGGGCTCTCGCCTTCGTTGAGTCGCAGCGAGACATCGTAGGCGAACTCCGGTCGCACACCGCGCAGCGTGAAGCTGCCGTCTTGCGCGAGGCGCGCCGAGCGCGGCTCCGCTCCGCCGGCAGGGTTCTCGAGCTCGCCGGCCGCGCGCCGCGGGCTCGCGAGCACGCGCAGTACTTCGATCGTCCCCTCGGGGACGCCGAGCGCCACGCCCGAGATCTGGCTACCGCTCTCGAGCCGCAGCACCAGGCCGTCCCGGCGCTCGTGCGGTCGCAGCGCACCTTCGAGCTTGTGGCGCAGCGTGGGAGCGTCGTCCGACTCGACGGAGAGCTCGAGCTCGCCCGCCGGCAGGATGTCGAGCTCGAACGAGCCGTCGCTGCGCGTCTCGCCGAGCGGCTCGCCGCGGCCGCCGCCCTCGACGACGAACACGAACATCCCGCCCGCCCCTTCCCCGCGCACGCGCGCGAGCTTGGCGCCCGCCACGCCGGCGCCGCGGCTGTCCACCACGCGCCCCGTGACCACCGGCCCGGGAATCAGCGTGAATGTGCCCGCATCGAAGGCCTCGTCGGCCGGAATCGCGCGCTCGACGTCGAGCGGAGCATGCCTCGACGCGCGGAAGCGCAGCCTGACATCGCCCGCGCGGCTCACCTGCAGCGAGAAGCGCCCGTCCGCGTCCGTCGTCGCGCGACCGCGCCCCGCGCGCCCCATGCTCTCGCGTTCGGTCTCGTCGTCGAATCCAAGGGACAGGCGCAGGCCATCGAACGGACCATCGCCACTGCGGACGCGCACGCCCTCGAGCGGCGCACCCGCCTCATCGACCACGCGCCCCGTGAGCGCGATCCCGCTCGCGCGCTCGGGCTGCACAGCGCCGCGCACGAGCTCGGGCGCGGTCATCTCGATGGTCCTGCGCTCGAGCAGCGGCTCGCGCACGGGCTCGTCGGAGAGCGGCGCCGAGAGTTCGACCAAGCTCGGCTCCGCGGCGAGCGCGCCCGCATCCCTCGCCGTGGGCAACGCAGAGTCCTCGCGGGGCTCGACCGCGCCCTCGCGCGAGCGCCACAGGAGAATGCCGGAGACGACGAGGGCGAGCAGCACTACGAGCAGGACCGAGCGCTTCAATGGACGGCTCCGGTGGCGTAGGGGTTGGGGGCCGGGCAGAGGAGCAACGGGTGGCAGGGTACGCAAGCCGCGCTCCCCCGTCGGGCCCCAGAACCGGAATCGAATGCGAAAGAAGAGTCAAAGAATCGCCCGTGACCGCTTCCAACGCCAGTCCGCTCGTCCCAAGTATTTGCGCCGCGTTCGGTTGCGCCGTCCCACTATGCTCACAAGCCAGCCCGCGCCACCCGCGCGAGATCCGAGGAGTCCCATCCATGCCGTTGCGCACTCTCGCCCTGATGCTCCTGCCGATCGTCCTCGCGCCGTTGCTCCCGGCCCAGCAGATGCCCAAGGTCGGCAAGGAGTACAAAGACGAGGTCGACATCGGCTTCGCCATCAAGATGCCGTCCGACTGGCCCTTCGTGCCGGGGCAGCCCGACGACAAGAACGAGATCGGCGGCTACTCGGGCGGCGACCTGTCGGTGCTGATGGACCCCAAGACCGGGCGCCCGTTCCTCGAGCTCGAGATCAAGCTGCTCAAGTTCGATCGCCGCAAAGCGAGCGACGCCGAGACGATCGAGGTCGAGAAGGACGGCGAGAAGATCGAGATCAACTTGGGCGGCGGCGCGCAGAACTTCACGGCGTGGTCCAAGAACCTGAAGTCGGGTTGGAAGCGCGAGGAGAAGCTCTGCAAGGACCTCAAGGTCAACAAGGTCGAGACGAAGCTGCACGTCTACCGCAACGTGTTCGACAAGAAGGAAGACATCGCGGCCTTCCTGTGCGCGTGGGAGTACAAGCTCCAGCCGGATGTCGAGATCGTGATGCTCGGTTTCGCGCCGGCGGACGACAAGCGCTGGGGCAAGTGGGAAGGCACGCTCGAGTCGATGGCGAAGAGCTTCAAGCCGCTCGAGATCGCGAGCAAGAAGATCGCCGTCGCCAAGGGCGCGACGATGCGCGATGCGCGGCGCGCGGAGCTGCAGACGGAGATCACGAAGAACCCGGGCTGGAAACTCTACGAGACGCCCAACTACTTCCTCGTGTCGTCCAAGAACGACGACAAGCTGTTCATGAAGGAGTTGATGGAGCGCCTCGAGGCGATCCGCGAGCAGTACGAGGAGATCTACCCGCCCGCGCTCGCGGCCGAGCTGCGCCTGCTCGCCAAGGCGCGCGAGGCGGCCGCCGAAGAGGAGAAGAAGAAGAACCCCGAGCAAGGCGAGGGCGGTGCGGAGCCGAGCGAGGCGGACTTCGAGAAGGAGCTCGCGCGGCGCACGCGCGCGGCGCAGGGCGACCCGATGGAACGCTCCAAGTGCAGCGTGGTGCGCGTGTGCTCGAGCGAAGACGAGTACCTGAAGTACTCCGGTCTCTACGGCTCGGCCGGCTACTGGTCGTTCCAGACCGAGGAGCTCGTGCTGTACGACGACCAGAAGGGCGGAGGTCGCGCCAACACATGGGCGGTCTTGAACCACGAGGCCTTCCACCAGTATGTGTTCTACTTCTTCGGGAATCTCTCGCCCCACAGCTGGTTCAACGAGGGCACCGGCGACTTCTTCTCCGGCTTCCAGCTCGAGGGCTCGCGCTTCAAGCTCGAACCGTTCAACTGGCGCATCGGCACGGTCAAGGAGAACATCAACCCCAAGAATCTTGGCGGCACCTACGCACCGCTGAAGGAGCTCGTGCGCTGGAGTCAGTCGGAGTACTACGGCCAGAACAAGTACAAGCTCGGCGGCGGCGAGAACTACGCGCAGGGCTGGTCGTTCATCTACTTCCTGCGCACGGGCAAGAAGAAGGCCAAGGACTGGAACCCGGCGTGGGAGACGATCCTCGATACCTACCTGCGCACGCTGGTCGAGACCGACGACCTCGACAAGGCGGTCGACAAGGCCTTCGCGGGCGTGGATTGGGACGAGCTGGAGCGGGTCTGGAAGAACTACATCTTGAGCCTGTAGGTGCGCGCTCCTTGCACTCGCCCTACGCTCCCCCCTAGGGGGGACAAGCGTCGCGCGAGTCGATAGGCTCTCCCGCCCTCGGAGCACTCCCGACCATGCGAATCCACCACGCCCTCGTCGCCCTCGCCCTTCTCGCCACCGCCTGCCAAGGCACGCGCAAGCTCGCCGATCCCCTGATCGAAGTGCGCGGGCCGGAGTCCACCGAGCTCGGCGTGGCCACGGACTACGGGCTGGTGTTCCTCGGACGCAGCGCGCGCTCGGGCCCCGTCGATGTCACGGCTTGGTTCGGCGACGGTCCGAGCACCGAGCAGGCCGTGGTCGAGCCCCTCGGCGGCGGACTGTTCACGGCCGAGCCGGAGATCCGCTTCCCGCGCGTGCCGATCTCGTTCCAGACGCCCCCGCCCGGCACGCGGCTCCTGTTGATCGGCCGCGTCGGCCGCGTGCGCTGGCAGGAAGAAGTCGAAGTGCTCTCCGACGCGCGCGTCGAAGGCCTGCTCGTGCGCGCGCCGCAGCGTCTGGCCACGACCCCGGCCGAGGGCGCGGGCCTGTTCATCGTCAATCCGCTCGCCGAGCACGAGCTGAAGCTCGTCGGCCTCATCTCCGGTCGCATCGAGCTCGAGTCCGCCGATGGGGCGAAGGTCGAGTACCTCGCGGCCTTCGGGCCCGACCAGCTGTGGCGGCTCGTGGCCCACCGCCGCAACGACTCCAAGCGCCGCAAGTTCGTCTACCGCGACGACATTCTCTGAGCCGCGCGCGGACCGACCGGTGCGACCCACACGGGCCACGGATCGGACACAGCGCGGCGATCTTCGCCATCGCGGCGCCGCAGCACGCGCCGCGTGAGCAAGTTGTAGAGCGGCTTTGCCGCCTTGCGCCACACGAGCGCCACTCCGCGCCGACGCGGCGCGCGCGGCGGATTCGCGAGCAGCTCGGCGCTCGGCGCGACATCGACGACGCGCGCGTAGCGCAAGTAGCGCCTCCTGTGCTTCGCGACATGCCGGAGGTCGTCGCTCGCGCGTGCCGCTAGAGCGCGAGTGCTGAGTGCGTGCACGCTGGCGAGCTGGAAGTCGATCAGTGCCGGCCGACCGTCGAGTCCGACGACGATGTTCTGCTCCTTGTGGAGGTCGTTGTGCGCCACGCCCCGCGCGTGCAACTCGCGCACGAGCTCTTCCAAGCGCTCGAAGAAGTCGAGCGGCAGTCGTTCGCAGCGATGCAACGGCGCACCGTCGACATAGGCACGCACGAGCGCGAGCTCGCCCTCGGGAACCACGGGCAGATCGTCCGCCGAGGCGAGAGCCGGGACATCGGACAGGCCCGAGAGCGCGGCCAGCGCCCGCTCCTCGCGGTGCAGCAGCACGCGCGCGATGCTCCGCGAGAGCGGCAGCGCTCCCCCACTGGCAACGCGACGGATCAGGCGGAGCGCGCCGGCATCCACCCCGCGCGAGAGCAGCTCGACCCGCCCGAAGGCGTCGCGCTTGAGCACCGAAACCGACCACATGCGCCAGCACGATAGCGCGAGTCGCTAGCATCTCGCCTCGCATGGGCGAAGGGACGATTTCTGCACGCGGGCTGTGCCGCAGCTTCGGCGCCAAGATCGCACTCGAGCCCTGCGATCTCGACATCGAGGCCGGGCGCGTCACGGGCCTGCTCGGTCCCAACGGCTCGGGCAAGAGCACGCTGATGCGCCTGCTCGTGGGACTCGTGCGCCCCGACGCGGGCACGGCCAGCATCGCGGGCGTCGCGCTCGCGGGTGACGGACTGGCCGTGCGCCGCCGCTGCGCCTACGCGCCCGGCGAGATCGGCATGTACGGC
>Ga0194128_10003495_pt1 | contig 24054 bp, 27 predicted proteins | sample TA2KigCa65mmetaG_FD_148650 | JGI IMG/M metagenome (GOLD analysis project Ga0194128, IMG submission 148650) | Freshwater microbial communities from Lake Tanganyika, Tanzania - TA2015037 Kigoma Deep Cast 65m | ecosystem: Environmental > Aquatic > Freshwater > Lake | place: Tanzania: Lake... | reverse complement strand
TTGAAGCCGCCGTGCCGATTCAGCCGGAAGAGCCCGTTGTAGCCGGTCCGGTTGAGATAGATGAACATCGCCGCCAGCGCCGGCGTGTACGCGTCCGCGGCGCGCGCGCCGAGCCTGGCGCGCTCCGGGTTGAAGCGCCGATCGCGGACGTCGTAATAGCACGCCGTGCCGCGCGCCCGGTGATCGGCCTCGAGCTCCGCCAGTGCGGCGATGACCGCCTCGGTCCGGTCGCGCACCTCGCGATAGCAGCCGATCAGGTCCGGATTGACGTCGGCGAGGCGCGCGCGGCCGCCGGTCAGGCGGCCCGCCCCGTACAGATCGAAGAAGACGGCGCCGCTGCCGACGAACGGCTCGACGTAGGAGGCGAAGCGCGGGGGATACCACGGCCGCAACGCGGCGAGGAGCTGCCGCTTGCCGCCGGCCCATTTGAGCAGCGGTCGCACGCGTTGATTATCGGCCGGTACCGGCTCATCGAGTATTCTTCCGGCACTGAGGGTCGCCGGGTCGCTGCGCCGGCCGCACGGCTGTCACGCGACAGAGCGATCCAGCCACCCAGCGACCTCGTTTGATGAGCATTCCCTTCTGGGACTACCGCACCGAGTACGAGGCCGAGCGCGACGAGATCCTGGCCGCCGTCGATCAGGTGCTGCGGTCGGGCCGGCTGATTCTCGGCGCGAGCGTCAGCGCGTTCGAGCGGGAGTTCGCCGCGTATTGCGGCGCGGGCCACGGCGTGGGCGTCAACAGCGGCACCGACGCGCTGACGCTCGGGCTGCGCGCGCTCGACATCCGCCCGGGCGACGAGGTGCTGACCACGGCGAATACCGCCATTCCCACCGTCTCGGCGATCGTGGCGGCAGGTGGCACGCCGCGCTTCGTCGACGTCGAGCCCGACACAGGCCTCATGGATGTCGCCCTGGTCGAGCAGGCGCTCAGCGGCCGCACGCGCTGCATCATCCCCGTCCACCTGTTCGGGCAGTGCGTCGACATGGACGCTGTGCGCCGGGTCGCGGCACCGCGGGGCATCGCGGTCGTCGAGGACTGCGCCCAGAGCGCCGGCGCCGAACACCGCGGCCGGCGCGCCGGCTCGATGTCACACCTGGCGGCGTTTTCCTTCTATCCGACCAAGATCCTGGGCGCGTTCGGCGATGCGGGCATGGTGGTCACCGCCGACGATCGCCTGGCGGCGCGCGTGCGGCGGCTTCGCGTGTACGGCACCGACGGCTCGTACTACGCGGAGGAGCAGGGGTACAATTCGCGGCTCGACGAGCTGCACGCGGAGATCCTCCGCCGCCGCCTGCGCCGCATCGAGGCCTATGTCGAGCGGCGGCGCGAGCTGGCGCGCCGCTACGACGAGCGTCTGCGCGCCTCGGGCCTGAGGCTGCCGGTCGAGCGCCCCGGCAACCGCCACGTGTATCACCTGTACGTCGTGCGCCACGCGGCCCGTGACGCGATCGTCCGGGCGCTGACCGAACGCGGGGTTGGCGTCGGCATCCACTACCCGTGGCCGATTCACACGATGCGCGCGTACGCCCACCTGGGCTACGGCGAGGGGTCGCTGCCGGTCGCGGAACAGGCGGCGCGGGAGGTGTTCTCGCTGCCGATCTATCCGACCCTGTCGGAGCGCGACCAGGACCGGATCTGCGAGGCGCTGCTGGCGGTCGTCCGGGCCGGTTGACGCAGGCAACCTGTGAGCCGGCTAAAGCCGGCTGCCAGTACGTGGCGTCCGGCTTCAGCCGGACCAGCCGATCACTCCTCGATCCCCGACCCGCAGAGCGCCTTCATCACCATGTGGCCGAACATGAGGTGGGCGTCCTCGCAGAGCTGCATGTCGAACGACGGCACCCAGACGGCCTGCTTCGCGACCTGCTTGAGCCGTCCGCCGTCGAACCCGACCACCGCCAGCGTCGCGGCGCCGTGGTCGTTGGCGTACTCGACGGCCCGCACCACGTTCGGGGAATTGCCGCTGCCGCTGATCGCGACGACGAGGTCGCCCGCCTCGAGAATCGCCCGGAGCTGGCCGACGAAGATGTCATCGAACGCCACGTCGTTGGCAAACGCCGTCACCAGGCCGATGTTGTCGCACAGGGAGACCCCGCGGAACTTCCGGCCGGTCGCGAGGTTCACCATCTTGTTCCAGTCGGTGATGAAGTGCGAGGCGGCGTAGGCGCTCCCGCCGTTGCCGCAGGTGACGATCTGCCGGCCGGCCTCGAACGCGGACCGGACCGCCGCAACGCCGGCCTCGAGGGCCCGCCGATCGATCTTTTCCACAAGACGGTCGTGTGCCGCCAGGTAACCGGTCACCGAGAAGGGGGTGCTCATGGTGCCCCTGCAAGCTGGCCGGGGAACAGGGGCTGCACCACCGGCGGCGGGATGGGGATGACTTTGACGTCGATGATCGTTTCGGCGCCGGGAATCGCGCACAGGGTGTAGATCCGCAGCAGGAATTGCCCCGCGTTCAGCGGACGCAGCACCCCGCGGCTCAGGTCGGGGTCGCCTCTTCGCAGCTCGAGCACGGGCGGCGACTGGTCCAACGCTTCGATCGCGAGCGGCACGCCCGCCACGGTCACGTCGGCGTCATCGACGGCGATGACGCTCAAGCCCGCCAGCGCGAAGGGCTGGCCGACCCGCATCTCCATCCGCGTGCTGGGCGTCCCAAGGCGTGCGATGCGCCTGACGCCCTGGCAGCCGCGTCGTACCTGGTCGGCCTCGAGCCGCGGCACCGCCATGTAGATCGCCTCGTTCAAATGCGCCGACGTCAGGCCGTCGGCAACCCGGACGTAGGCGCGCGGCGATCGTGCGGCACAGCCGCCGACGATCGCGACGGCCACGACGGCGACGGCGGCGCGTGTCGGCAGGAACATCTGCGTCCGTCAGGGTAGCTGGAGCCACCGCTCAGTGTCCACTTTCGCCTGGACAGGCAACGCGGTCCGTCGGCCCTGTGCCGGGTCGGAGCGCTGGATTCGTCGCGGGTGACGCGCCATAATGCGCCGGTGACCCACGCGGGACAGGACCGCCGCCGAGCGCGGCGCACCCGGTGCGAGCCGCTGCGCGTACGCCTGAACGTGTACCGCGAAGGGACGCTCGTCGATCTCAGCCAGGGCGGGGCTCTCGTCCACCTGCGGTCGGAGCCGCCCGCCGTGTCGGCCCAGGTGACGCTGGCCATCGAATGGCACGAGCGAACGCTGCACCTGCCCGCCCGCGTGGTCCGTTTGGCGGCGCGAGGGGGCGCCGACGCGGGAAAGGACCCCAGTCAACGCGAGCACGAAGTGGCGCTGGAGTTCCTGCCGCCCGGCGCGGATGCGGCCTCGGACCTCGCGCGACTCGTCGCGGAGCAGAGACGGCGCACGGGCGGCGTCGGCGATGTCGACAGCGACACCGTGAGGCTCAGGAAAACCGATTTCAGGAGACCCGATTCCCGGAGACCCGATTAGGGCCGCCGCGCCGTCGATGCCCTCAGGGCCGAACCGCGATGACCGTCCAGAGCGGTTCGGCCGAGAGTCGACGGCCCCCAAGCCGTTCCACGTCGGCCATCGTCGCCACGTCGAGCGTATCGATGTGTTTGGGCAGCAGCACCAGCTCGTACCAGAGGGCCTCTTCGTGCACACGGTTCGGGTTCGGCGGCGAGGTGGAGCCCGTCTGGCGCGCCAGCTCCGCGAGCAGCACGTGCATCGGACCGCTGACTACCTCTTCGATCGAAAAGGTCTCCGGTCGGATTGCCGTCGCGTCGCTGACGGTGATGGCGCGGTCGCTCGCGCGATCCCGGTCGTCGCGGCCCACCCCGCACACCATCGCCACGTTGTACGCGGCGGAGAAATCGGTCAGGCTGGCGCCATCCACCGTCACCATGCAGGTCAGCAGCTCGCCGCCCTTCCAGGACACGACGGCCCGGGGCGGCGCCGGAGGTGGCCCCTCGAGGCCCCGCCACGCCCACCACGCCCCCACACCCGCGATGACGGTCGTGGCCGCGACCCACGCTAGGCGACCGGACACGCGCGCAAGCAGTGCGGCCTCCCTTCTACGGCGGTCCGGCGACGAGACTGGTTGCTCCGCATGCTGGCGGAGTCAATCTGCCATCGTATCGCCTCGATGGGCCCTCCGAAAACAGTGGACCGACTTTTGCTATATCTGTGCATACGGATTCAAGCTATCCGGCTGGATGCGACCTTCGCCTGGAGGCGAAAGGGCCGTGGGCCCGTTGGTGCGGAGACCGGCCGGCAAGGCCGTGTGCTGCATGGTTTTCCATGGCGAGGCGAGGGTTGTGGAAACAGCCATAAGGAGTCTTACACAGTCAGGCAATGCCCCAGTTCGTCGTGTAAGATCGAAGGAAGCGCGAGGGTATCTTTCGCGCTTCCAGCGTGCAAAATTAAGCGAGACCTGATGAACGATCGCAAATCGACTGCGGCGGGCTTTACGCTGATCGAGACCATCGTGGTGCTGGCGGTGATTGGAGCGATCCTCGCTGCGATGGCGCCGTTGGCGTTCACCTACCTTCAGGATGCCCGGCGGGCGCAGGCGCAGAACGACGTGAACCAGATTGCCGACGCCATCGGCCGGTTCATGAAGAGCACCGGTGTGCCGCCGTACAAGAACACGGCGTCGGCCAAGATCCCGGCATGGCAGTCGGCGAACAGCGATTACACCTGTCTCACCGGTTCGCAAGGGGTCGCCTTCACGAGCGCCGAAGACTCGACGTCGGGCACGAGCTGGTCGTCGTGCTGGACGTCCGGCGCGAACGATACGATCGAACGTCACCTGGTTTCAAATGCACCCGGTGGGTCGGGCTCCAAGGCATACAGCACGACGGGCCGAAACAAGTGGGAGGGGCCGTACCTGCCGTCGCTCGAGGCCGATCCCTGGAACAAGCCCTACCTGGTCAACGTCAAGCAGATGGATCCGGCCGCGTCGACGCCGAAGGCGGCCTGGGTCCTCTCCGCGGGCCCGAACGGCAGAATCGAGACGGCCTTCGACCAGAACGCCGCGACGTCGGTGACCCCGTCGGGCGACGACATCATCGCGAGGGTGAAATGAGGCTCCGCAGCGAGAGCGGCGCCACGCTGATTGGCCTGGTGCTCGCCCTGGTCGCGTTTCTGGGCATCGCGTTCGTGGTGACGACGGTCGCCTTTCTCGACGTGACGGTCTCGAACGAGCAGGAGACGGAGCGGCGCATTGCCCGGCTCGTCGAGGCGATCGCCGGCATTCCCGAGGCGCAGGCCTCGATTACGCAGGGCACCGGCGGCTTCCTGAGCGATGTGGGCCGGTTTCCGAAGAGTCTCGAGGAGCTGAACGACCGCACGGCGAGCGGGACGCTCTGCGACGCGGCGAACAATCCGAGCGCCGCGCCCGCCTACCACACGGCCGACATGGGCACCAACCACCGCGGCCTGGTCGGCATGGGATGGAACGGCCCCTACTACCGCGAGATGGTCTACACCGACGAGCACCTGCGCGACGCATGGGGCGTGGCGCTTCGGTACACGTGTCCGCAGAGCACTCGAACCGAGGACGGAACTTCTCTCACCTACCGGACCGGCCTCATCACCAGCGCCGGCAGGGACGGCCTGTTCGACACGGGCGACGACATCACGTCGGAGGCGTTCTACGACCGCGGTCATCTCTATCTGCGGATCACGCAGGGCGGCGCGGACAAGACGGCGAATCCGAAACAGGTGACGGCCACGCTGTACTACGTGTCGAATGGGGAGCAGACCAACGTCACCTCGGGCATCGTCACCGTCGGCACCTCTGAGGGCGACGTGGCCGTGACGGTGTTCGCGTCGATTCCGGCCGGCGTGCGCTTCGTGCAGGTCGACTTCGGCCAGACGAAGAGCGAGCTCTATCACACGTTCATCAAGTCGAACGTCGCCAATGAGATCGACATCAAGATTCCCATCGGCCAGGGTGGAAAGGCCTAGCGTGCGATCACACGGCTTCACCCTCGTCGAGGTCGTCGTCCTCCTCGCGGTGGTGACCGCGCTGACCGCGCTCCTCATGCCGACGCTGGCGGCCATGGTGGCGTCGGACAACGAGCGTGCGACCCGCGAGCGGGCCGAAGCGATCTACACGGCCATCTACGGCGATCCGGCCCGAGGCGAGTTCGGCTATCTCGGCGACATGGGGCGTCTGCCGGCCACGCTCACCGAGCTGGTCGAGCGGGGCACCCAGCCGGCCTGGCATACCGCGGACGGCGGCGTCGACCACGTCGGAAAGGTTGGCACCGGCTGGCGCGGTCCCTATCTGAGAGACTTCTTCTCGACGAGCGACCTCCTGACCGACGCATGGGCCCAGCCGTTCTCGTTCAGCAACGGACAGATCACGAGCGGCGGTCCGGACGGGCAGACGTCGACGACCGGCGACAACATCGTCTTTCCGGTTCACGCGGCGCCGGCCACGGGAACGATGTTCGTCTCGGTCCTCGCGAACCGCATCCCCGATGCGTATGGCGCCACGGCGAAGCTCTACACAACCGCCAATGGGGAGCAGACAGCCAGCGCCACGAACAAGAATACCGGCCAGTCGACGTTCGACGGCTTCTGGTTCGAGAACGTGACGCAGGGCTTGCACGTCCTCAAGGTCGCCCACACGGGCGCGGACAGCAACAACAACTGCCTGACGGTGACACGGTTCGTGACCGTGGCCGTGTATGCCGGTCAACAGGCCGTCCGGGACGTCCGTATGCTGACCAACGCCGACGTCAAGGTCACCGATAACCCGTGCACGATTCCGGACTGATGGTGAAGCGCGCTGTCTCGATCCCCCGCGGGTTCACCATCCTCGAGCTCGTCGTCGTGCTCGCCGTGCTGACGGCGCTCGTCGCCTTTCTCGCGCCGTCGGCCTTCCAGACGATTCAGGCGTCCCGCGAGAACGAAACCGAAGATCAGCTGCGGGCCATCTTTACGGCGATCAGGGGCGAGCCGTCGAACGGCAACTACGGGTACCTCGGCGACATGGGACGGTTACCGACGAGCCTCGACGAGCTGGTTACGCAGGGCACGCAGACCGCATGGCACACGACATCGCACCAGGGGGGCGTCGGCCGCGGGTGGCGGGGCCCGTACATCACGCGCGGTGATGCCCTGAGCGATCTCTTCAGGGACGCGTGGGGGCAGACGCTGTCGTACTCGAGCTCCGGGGGCACGGCGGGACAAATCACCAGTTACGGTCCCGACGGCCAGGCGTCAACGACCGGCGACAATATCGTCTACCCGGTCCAGGTGCCCGTGCAGACGACCGGCACGATCCTCGTGACCGTCATTGTCAACGAGATCCCGCAGCCCGCCGGCCTCACCGTGTCCGTCTATTCCACGACCAACGGCGATGAGGGTACGGCGTCCACGCAGTCGACGTCGGGCGGCAGCGGCGTGCCGTTCCGCTTCACGGTCCCTCACGGCACGAGTACCATCGTCTGTACGCACACCGTGAGCACGACGACGGTCACGCGCACCGTCACCATCGACGTCGCCGGCGGCACGCAGGTGTCGCGCACGATCATCATGAAGACATCGGCCACGGTGTCGATGTAGCTTTCGGAGTGCGAACTCCCAACTCCCAAAACGCCAACTCCCAAGATTTGGGAATTGTGGCGTTGGGCGTTGGGAGTTGTCAGCGATAGCCCGTCATCACTGCGTCGACTTGAGCGCCTGCATCAGATCGCGCTCGGTGATGAACTCACCGTCGCTGATGAGGCACGCGTGATCGATGACGTTACGCAGCTCGCGGACGTTGCCGGGCCAGTCCCGGCGCCGCAGCAGCGCGTCGGCGTCGCTGGTGAGGCCGGCCTGCGATTTGCCGAGCCGCTGCGCGCAGTCCTGCGCGAATGCCGCGGCGAGATACGGAATGTCGTTCTTTCGATCGCGGAGCGGCGGCAGGTGAATCTCGACGCTGCTCAGCCGGTAGAACAGCTCGCGCCTGAAGCGGCCCGCCAGCATTTCGGTCCGGAGGTCGCGTTTCGTGCCCGCAATCAACGTCACGTCGACCGACTGTGATTCGAGCGACCCGACGGGCATGATAATCCCGTCTTCCAGCACTCGCAGGAGTCTTCCCTGGAGCGCCAGCGGCAGCTCTCCAACTTCGTCGAGGAAGAGCACACCGCCGTTGGCCGATCTGAACGCGCCGGTCCGATCCGTCGTGGCGCCCGTGAACGCGCCCGCGACATGGCCGAACAGGTCGCTCTCGCCAAGCGCCTCCACCATGCCGGAGCAGTTGACGGTCACGAAGTCGCGGTCGTGCCGCGGTCCGAGCTGGTGCAGCGCGCGCGCCACCAGCTCCTTGCCGGTTCCGCTCTCGCCGGTGACGAGCGCGGTCTTGGCGTGCGGCGCCAGCCGGCGAATGAGGCCGAAGACCTCGTGCATCACCGAGGTCAGGCCGATCATGCCGCAGAACTCGGTTTCGCGAACGAGCTGCTCCCGCAGGGCCAGGACGTTCTTCCGCTTGTCGATCTCGCGCCTGATCTGGTCGAGCAGCGACGTCAGTCTCGCCGTGTCGACGGGCTTCTGGAGGTAGTCGCGCGCCCCGAGCTTGACGGCGTCGACCGCATCCGTGATGGTGCCCGCCCCGCTGATCAGGACGACCTGACAGTGCGGGTCCCGCTCGCGGATGACCCGCAGCACCTCGAGGCCGCCGATGCGCGGCATGCGCAGATCGACGAACGCGACGTCCACGGAGTGCTGCTCGAGGTAGTCGAGCGCCTCCTGGCCATCGTTGCAGCTCACCACCCCGAATCCGCTGGTTTCTCCGCAGCGCGTCAGGAAGTGTCGAACGCCCGGCTCGTCGTCAACGACGAGCAGCTGTGGGCTGGCGGAATGCGCTGCGGAGCGCTCGAAAAACGAACCGGATGGCGCCCTGATATCCATATGGACAGTATTCGGCAATCGGCGTCAGCGATTGCAGGCGGCCCCCCGCCCGACACCAGACAACCGTGGCCCCCGACCGACACACGGCGACGAGAACTGACAACGTGGACTCATGGTGTCTTCGGCTTGCCGGTGAATTCTGCGGCCTTGTCGAACTTCCCCCACCGCTGATAGAGCGCCACGAGATTCTTCATCGCCGTCTGCGTGTCCGGATGCTGTTCGCCCAGGACCCGCCGCTGCGTATCGAGCACCCGCGCGTAGAGCGGCTCTGCCTGCGCCAGCTTGCCCTGATTCAGGTAGACGGTCGCGAGGTTGTTCATCGTGCGCAGCGTCTCCGGGTGCTCCTCGGTCAGCACGCGCCGCTGTCCCTCGAGGGCACGCGTGAAAAGTGCTTCGGCATCCCCCATGCGGTTTTGTGCGAAATGGAGCGCGCCGAGGTTCAGCAGCGTTGCCAGCGTGTCGGGGTGCTCGGCGCCGAGCACGCGCGTCCGCGTGTCGAGCGCGCGCGTCAGGAGGCCTTCCGCCTCGGCGAAGCGGCGCTGCCCGCGGTAGAGGTTCGCGAGGTTGTTCATCCCGCTGAGCGTGTCGGGATGCTCGGCGCCGAGCGACGCCCGCATCAGCTCGAGCGCCTTCACGTAGAGCGGCTCCGCCTGTTGAAACTGCTGCTGGCTCCAGTACAGCGTGGCGAGGTTGCTCATCGACGTCAGCGTGTCCCGATGCGTCTCGCCCAGCACGCGGCGCCTCCCGGCGAGCGCCGCGGTGAAGAGCGGCTCGGCCTCGCCGAACTTGCCCTGATTCCAGTAGACCTCGGCCAGGTTGTTCATCGTGCGCAGCCGGTCGGGATGGCCGTCGGGCAGCACGCGATTCTGCAGGGTCAGCGCGCGCTCCAGCTGGCGCTGCGCGTCGGGGTAGAGTCCCAGCGCCTTGTAGGTGTCGCCAATCGTGTGCCGAATCGACGCCTCGACCAGCGGCTGCGCCTGGAACCGGCTGTCGATGCGCACCGCGGCGCGGTCGAGCGCCGTCCGCACCCTGAGGTCGGGATCGGCCTTGGTGTCGGGGCGCGCCTGCGCGCTCACGCTGGCCTGCGCCAGCAGATCGCCCTGCAGGAACTCGTTGACAGCCCGCGCCATGGCCGCCTCGTTGTCGGCGCGCTGCTGCTCCGCGACGGCGCGGTTGCGTTCGCTCGTCGCGCGGTCTTCGGCGGCGAGGGCCCGATCGCGTTCGGCCGTGGCGATCGTCTCGGCCGCCGTGGCCCGGTCGCGCTCGAGGCGGCTCTGTTCCTCCGCCAGCAGCGCCCGGTCCCGTTCCTCGACGGCCTGACGCTCGGCGCGGATCGCCCGCGCGGCCTGCCACGTGCTCGCGATGATGCCCAAGACCAGCACGACGAAGACGGCGGCCACGCCCGCCACGAGCGCCTTGTGCCGGCGCGCGAACTTCTGGAGCTGGTACGACGCGCTCGGCGGCCGCGCGACGATCGGTTCGTCGTCCAGGTACCGCCAGATGTCCTCGGCGAGATCCGCCGCCGACGCGTACCGCCGCCCTTTGTCTTTTTCGAGCGCCTTGGCGACGATCGTCTCGATGTCGCCGCGATACACGCGGCTGATGGAGCTGAGCCGCGTGGGCTCGTCGTCGCGAATCGCCTGCACGACCTCGGGCAGCGCGCGGTTGACGTTGTACGGCAGTTGCCCCGACAGCGCCTCGTACATCAGCACGCCGAGGGCGTAGACGTCGCTGCGGATATCGAGCCCGAGCGGGTCGGCCAGGACCTGCTCGGGGCTCATATACGCGAGCGTCCCGATGAGCTGCCCGACGTCGGTCTGCCGCGTCGCCTGCATGTCGCCGTCGGTGACGCGCGCCACGCCGAAGTCGAGCACCTTCGGCTGGCCCCGTTCGGTGACCAGGATGTTGCGCGGCTTCAGGTCGCGGTGGATGATGCCGCGCTGGTGGGCGTGGTGCACGGCCTCGCAGACGAGCGCGATGATCTTCAACCGCTGGCGCGTGCTGAGGTGGTGGCTTTCGATGTACTCGAGGAGCGTCTTCCCCTCGATGAACTCCATGGCGAAGTACGGCTGGTCGCCGAAGGGCGTCCGCGCGGTGCCCGCCTCGTAGATCTGCGCGATGCCGGCATGCTGCAGCCGGCCGAGCGCCTGCGACTCCAGCGCAAACCGCCGGAGCACCTGCTCGCCGGCCATCCCGGGCTTGATGACTTTGAGCGCGACCCGCCGCCGGGGCTGCTCCTGCTCCGCCTCGTAGACCGTCCCCATGCCGCCTTCGCCGAGCACCCGGACGATCCGGTAGTGCCCGAACATCCGGGGTACCCACGCTCCAGGGGCTCGGTCCTGGACGCCGCCGGGCGCGTTGCGTCCGGTTTCTGCTGCGGCGCGGCGTCCGGCCTCGGTCGGACCCAAGGCAGGCTCTGGCCGGACGACGATCGTCGGCTCGAGGTCGCCGTCGGGAGCGGGGGAGCGGTCCGAATCGCTGGTCACGTCCCGGGTCTCCGAATTGCCGGCTCAGCGGAACCTACGGTGCCTGGGCGACGCGCTTGCTCAACGTCACGCCCACGTCGTCACTCCCCTCGGCCACGCGCGACGCCGTAAAGGGCGTCTGCAGCGTCCGGTTGGGGCCGCCCGACATGATCCAACCGTATCCCAGCGCACCTGCGGGGGCGCTCGCCGTCACCTTTTCACCGCAGAACAGCGGAATCACGTTGATCACGAACACGGCGTTCCAGGGATCCGACTCGACCTCGACAGGCAGATACGGTCCCTTCCAGTTGGGGTAGTCGCTGGCCGACGGCGGACGCGCCAGGAAGTCCATGACGTCGAGGCTGTTGGCTGCCGAGGGGGTCGCGTCGTCGAAGGACGTGCTGGACGTCACGCCGGAGAGCCCCTCGGCGCAGGTGGCGGTCTCGATGCCGATGGAGCCGATCAGCGTCGGAAACGTCGCCTCCGCGGGATCGCCAGCGGTCAGGAACCGGATCGCGCTGCCGTCTTCGAGAATCTCGACCTGCCCGGGCCACTTCGTCGTGTCCTGATAAAACCGGTTCATGGCGAAACCCACGGCTGCGGCGTCGTTGACGGCGCGGGCGGCGCGTCCTTCCTCGATCCACGAGAACGCAACCGGGGCGAGAAGGCTCGCCAGGACGACTGACGCGGCGACGGCAATGAGGATCTCGATGAGGCTGATGCCGCATGCGCTGTGGCCTCGGGGCCCGACGCGGTTTCGTGTGCGGCGGTCCATCTGTATGCGCCCCATGCTAGCCCTTTAACCTGTGGGACGGTGTGAAAAAGAGCGGAGCACCCGTCGAGGGGTGCTCCGCTCTCACATCGGGTTCTGGGGTCAGGTCCGAGCGCTGGCTACGGAGTGATCCCGGGAACCTGGGTCGACGTCAGCTTGCCGAGGTTCACGCCCGCGTCATCGCCGTCGTCGTCCAGATTCGAGTCGTCGGCCCTCGAGGTGATGGTGCCATTCGCGCCACCCGTCAGCAGCCAGGCGTATCCCAGAGTGCCACCGGTCGAGGACGCCGCGCTGACGTCCTCCGAGCAGTAGAGCGGCGTGAGATAGGCCACCCAGGCATGGTCCCACGGATCGTTCGCAATCTCCTGCACGTACGGGCCGGCCCAGCCGGGATAACCTGTGCCAGGGTTGCGCACCAGATAGTCGTTGAGGTTGAGCACGAGGGTCGAGTCCAGAAGGATCGACGTCGTGGACGAGGCGAATCCCTTCACTGAACCCTGCACAAATCCCTGCCCGCTGTTGTCCGTGCAGTTGGTGTCCGCGGAGATGAGACCGTCGCTGGCCACCTGAGGGAGCGTGAATGTCGAGGTCGTGCCATCCCACGCACCGGTTGCCAGAAACAGCGTCTCCGAACCATCCGCGCTCTGTTCCTTCTGGCCCGGCCACAGGCCCGTGTCCTGGTAGAACTCGTTGATGGCGTTGGCGATGACCTGCGCGTCCGGCTGCGCCTTGCCGTAATTCGCGGCGTCCAACGTCGACAGCGTCGCGCCGGCGATGCCGGCCGCCAGGATCACCGTCGCTCCCGTGGCCACCAGGATGTCGGTCGTGTTGATCAGGCCGTCTTCCTTGTGCAGCAGCCGGCGGAGCGTCTGAGCCTGTCGAAGGCGCTGGGTGACCTTCTTCATGAACTCCATCGTCGTTCTCCTTCTCTCGTCGGTTAGAGTTGTTGTGTCGCTGTCAGCCAGCGCTACTTCACGCGTGAGATGACGTCATCGCCGCCGGGCGCAATCGGCGCCGTCACAGGCGTCGCGTCGGCCGTTTCGATCGTGCCGTTGGCGCCAGCCGACATGACGATCACCCAATTGCTGCTCGCCGAATCTGCGTTGTCGATGTTCACGACGTAGCTGCGGCCCCAGGGGTCGAGCGTCGGCACCGTGTCTAGATACGGCCCTCGGTAGCGCCCGCTGGGATAGCCCGGCTCGTTTGCCACCAACTGGCTCGCCAGATGGTGCCCCTTGCCCGAAAAGAGCCAGCCCGAGCTGCCGACTGCGGGGGCCGTCGTGTCGCACCCGGCGGTGCCCGTGGCGCCGCTGGCCGCATCGCACGCGGAGTTGCTGGTCAGGAACACCGCGTCGGTGGTCGTGTTAATCGCGATGGCACCAGTCCCTGTGGCGTAGAACGGCCAGCGGCCCGTGTCCCGATACATCTGGGTGATCGCCGCCGCGATGACATTCACGTCGTTCTGGGCTCGCGCCCGATTGGCGTCGTCGACGTACCGGAACGCCACCGGCCCCAGCATCGCGGCGATCGCGCCGAGGACCGACAGCACCACGATGACCTCCAGGAGCGTGAAGCCCTTCTGGTTACTCCTGACATTCTCCATTGTTTCGCCCCTTCTTCAGTTTGCCGAACCCGTGTCTTCCGGTCCGTGCGTCGCCGACCTCTAGCGCAAACGCCTCGCCAACCCTGCAGTGGACGAAACTGGCGAAAAAGCCCGGAAAACGGCCCCGCGGGCCGCGAAACGGGCTACGAGAATCAGGGGATCCCCTGAGTTTGGTTGGGAGCCCGCGGTTCCCTGGAGAGGCCTTGCCATCGATGCCCGGCCGACATCTTGACATCATCATTCGAGAGCATCACGATGTCTCCATGAGGACGACGCTGACACTGGACCACGATGTGGCCGAGCGCCTCGAGCAGGAGATGCGCCGTACGGGGCGGGGACTGAAGGCGACGGTCAACGACGCGATTCGGCGAGGGCTCGACATGGCGCGCAAGGCTCCACGAGCACCCCGATTCGAGGTGCAGCCGCATGCCTTCGGCGTCAAGCCGGGGATCGATCTCGACCGCATGAATCAGCTCGTCGACGAGCTCGAAGCCGAGGCCGTGGCCCGGAAGGCCGGGCGGTGATTCTGCCGGACATCAACCTGCTCCTTCACGCGTACAACACGGATTCGCCCGTTCACGCTCCTGCTCGCGCCTGGTGGGAAGGGCTGTTGAACGACACGAGACCGGTCGGGCTGTCGTGGGCGGCGATCCTGGGTTTCCTGCGCATCAGCACTCATCGCCAGGTGCTGACCAATCCGCTGCCGGTGGGGGAGGCGTGCGGGCACGTCCGAGCGTGGCTCGCGCAGCCGTACGTCAGCGTCGTCGATCCCGGGACCCGGCACGCGGCGATCCTGTTCGGTTTCTTCGAATCGCTGGGAACGGCGGGCAACCTGACGACCGACGCCCACCTGGCTGCCCTGGCGGTCGAGCACCAGGCTGAACTGCACTCCACCGACGCCGACTTCGCGCGTTTCCCGGGCTTGCGCTGGACGAACCCCCTGCGTGAGGCGTCTGCCCGCTCGTCGCCGCGCTGACCCGGCGACGGACACCTCGGGTCCTGCGCGACGTCGCGGTGGCAGCCGGCTGCACAACTTGTGCTATAAGTAGCACATGGCCTCCATCGGCGTCCGCGAGCTCCGGCAGCGGGCGAGCGAGCTCCTGCGGCGGGTCGAACGAGGCGAAACCATCGAGGTCACCGATCGCGGGCGACCGGTCGCGGTGCTCTCGCCGCCGCCGGACGGCAGGCCGCTCGATCGGCTGCGCGCCTCGGGCGAGATCGAACCCGCGAGCGGGACTCTGGACGACTTGCCCGAACCGCTCGTCCTCGCCCCGGGCATCGAGCGTCCCTCCGACGTGCTCAGTCGTCTGCGCCGGGACGAGCGCTGAGCGGTGGCCACGTACCTCGACTCGTCAGCTATCGTGAAACTTGCCGTTCGGGAGCCGGAGTCTCTCGCGCTGCGCCGCTATCTCCGGCGGAGGCAACCGGTGGTTTCAAGTGCGCTCGCGCGCACGGAGGTGCTGCGCGCGCTGCTGCCTGCGGGCGACGAAGCGGTGACGAGAGGCCGCGCCGTGCTCCAGCGGATTGATCTCGTTCGTGTCAACGATCGGATTCTCAACGCCGCCGGTGTCTTGCGCCCGTCCGAGTTGCGTTCGCTGGACGCGATTCACCTCGCGACCGCACGGGCGCTTGGCGACGATCTGACTGCGCTCGTCACCTACGACGACAAGATGGGCACCGCCGCGACACGACTCGGCTGCCGGACCGTCCAGCCGCGCTGACGGCGTCGTCGCGACATCTCGCCAGCCATCGTGTCGAGTCAGCAACTCCGGCGTTGACCGGAGGCCGCGAGGCCACGCGTCATCCCACCATGCCGAGCATAGCCGCCTGTTGGAGCGTCACTGCCCTTGACTACAATGCACCCTGACTCGCGTGGCCCATGAAAGCTCCTAGGCTCGAAACCCGGCGGCAGCTCTGGTTCACGGATCCATCAAAGGCCATTCCGGTCGCGGTAGTCCCGGCCGCCCTGGCTGTCTACTCCAACACGTTCTTCAACCCGTTCATCTTCGACGACCTCGAGGCCATCGTCGCCAATCCGGATATCCAGAACCTGGCCGAGATCGGAGACGTCCTGGGCGGCTCGGCGCAGACGCCGCTCGGAGGACGTCCCGTCGTCGCGTTGACGCTGGCCGTCAACTATGCCCTGGCCGGGGCGGACGTGACCGGGTATCACGCGGTCAATCTGCTCGTGCACGTGCTGAATGGGCTCCTCGTCTTCGGCATTCTCCGCCGCTCGAGCGTCGCGCCCTGGATCGCGGGCGCGGTCGCCCTGATCTGGGTCGTGCATCCGCTCAACAGCGAAGCCGTCGGCTACGTCGTGCAGCGCACGGAGCTCCTCGTAGCGCTCTTCTTCCTGCTGACGCTGTATTGCACGATCCGGGGCTGGTACGCCGCAGCCGTGGCGTCATGCCTGCTGGGGATGGGCAGCAAGGAGGTCATGGCAGGAGCGCCGATCGCCGTGCTGGTCTACGACGGGACGTTCTTGTCGCGGTCGTTCGGGGAGGCACTGCGCGAGCGGCGCCGCCTGTACCTCGGCCTGGCGTCGACCTGGCTCGTGCTCGCGCTGCTCGTCGCCAGCGGCCCGCGCGCGGAGAGCGTTCGCTTCGATGCCGACGTGACCGCCGGGACCTACCTGACCACGCAGGCAACCGTGATCGTCCATTATCTGCGGCTCTCGGTCTGGCCCGACCCGCTCGTGGTCGACTATTTCGATTGGCCCGTGGCGAGCGGTCTTGCCGACGTGCTGCCGGCAGCGATTCTGGTGTGCACGCTGCTGGGGCTGACCGCGTGGGCGGTCTATCGGCGCATCGCGGCGGGCATGCTGGGGGCGTGGTTCTTCCTGATTCTGGCCCCCACGTCGAGCGTCGTCCCCATCGTGACGGAGCTGGCCGCCGAACGCCGGATGTACCTGCCGCTGATTGCCGTGATCACGTTCATCCTGGTTGCGGCGCACCGGGCGCTCCGCACGGCCACGCTTCCGCTGGCGTGCGCGGTCGGGCTGGTGTTCGGGTTCATGACGATCCAGCGCAACATGGACTACCGCACCGAAACCGCCATCTGGTCGGACGCGGTAGGGACGCGCCCAGGGAACGCACGCGCGCACAACAATCTCGCGACCGCCTGGCTGAAGGAGGGCCACGCCGAGGAGGCGATCAGACATCTGACCGAGGCGATCCGGCTCCAGCCGGGATATGCCGACGCCCGCCACAACCTCGGGTTCACCTATCACGTGCTGGGTCGTCACCACGAGGCCATCCGGGAGCTCGAGATTGCCCTGGCGCTCGACCGGACTCTCGCCCAGGCGCGCTACTTTCTGGCCGCCGCGTATCTGGCACTCGGCGACCGGGCGTCGGCCCTCGAGCAGGAATCGATGCTGCGAGCGCTCGACCCTCCTTTGGCCGAGGCACTTCGGAAACGGATTGCTGAGGCTGGCGGCTGATGCGCGCCTTCGCCGATCTCGCGGTTCTCGGCACACTCTTTGGCTCGCTGACCTTCCTGAGCTGGCGCAAGTGGCCGCACGTCCTGATCGATTTCGGTCGCGAGTTGTACACGCCCTGGCAGATCGCGGAAGGCGCCGTCCTCTATCGCGACGTCGCGTCGCTCTTCGGCCCCTTTTCGCAGTACTTCAATGCTCTGCTGTTCCGCATCGCGGGGACGTCGTTCACGACGCTCGTCGTCGCGAATCTCGTGCTCCAGGACCGCTGGCCTTTTTCGGCTGCTTCCTCGCCGCGCTCCCGAGCGGGACTGCGGCTCGCGCGGTGCTCGGCGCGTGGATGCCGCTCCTGAAGGCGGACGCGATGACCAACGTGCTCTATGCCACCACGTCGGGCTTCGGTGCCCCGATGGTCAATCTCCTGCGGATGGCACATCTGGCGACGATCATCGGGACCGTGGCACTCGTTGGCCCGGAGTTCGGGATCAGGATCCTGCGTCAGCGGGGGGCGGCCGAACGATAGCGGTCGCGCGCGCAGGCGGCCGTCACCGGAGGTTCGGGCCGCCTGCGGATCGCGCGGCCTGCCACTGGTCGTACACGTCCTTCCGGATGAACACGTGCAGGCGCTGGATGTTCCACAGGGTCTGAGCCACCCGCGCGGTCTCGGCCAACGCGGCGTCGGTGCGGGTGAAGACGGGCAGGTCGATGGCGACGTAGCCGCGTACGACGTCCGAGCGGAGAAACGCCTCGACGAAGATGTCGTAGCTCACGATGAGCGGAGGCAACACGCCTGGATGTAGGCGGGCGGAATCGCGCCGATGGTGCCGCTGCTCCGTTCCTCCGGCACGCGAAGCGGATGATACGGCAGGGCAGCGGGCGAGATCAGTCCGAAGCCGTCGAGCACACGGCCGCGAAACGCATGTCCCAGGCCGCCCACTTCTGAGGTGAGCAGCGTACTCCCGGGAAAGGCCCGGTACAGATCGCTCCCGACTTCGATGTACCGGCGGACGCGGGCCCCCTGGCCGAAGGTGGGTGCGTACGCGGGGTTCGCGATGCCCGCCCGCACGTACTGGAGAAGGGCCGTCTGCGCGGGCACGACGAGGATCGCCAGCGCAGCCGCGCAGGCGGCCAGGCGGGCTTGAGGGGTGAGCGCGTCGAGGGTGGCCGCACGCCATGCGGCCAGAATCGGCCATGCGATCAGGACGGCGTAGAGGGGGACATACCACTCGAAGACGAACGCCCTCATGGCGACATACGTCGCGAGGATCGTGATCCCGCAGAGGTACGCGGCGACGGCCGTCCAGCCGACCCGCGCCCGCCGGACGAGATACCATCCGCCTGCGAGCGAGGCCGCCAGCCACACGACGAGTGCCGTCGCGTTTCCCGGGCCGGAGGACCAGGGGACGAGCCGGAAGACCGTTTCGTCGAGCGTCAGGCTGTAGCCGAGCGACTTCGCGCGCACCGCCGTGGGCACCACGGTCCCGAAGAAGTAGAGGTCGTACGCCACGAACGGCAGCACGCCGGCGGCGGTGAAGGTCGCGATATCGCGTGGACGGACCTTCCTCATGACCACCGCCGCGGTCGCGAACACCACCAGCACGGCCGCGAGCTCCAGACGAAGGAAGACCGCCATTCCGAAGAGCACGACCCCGGCGGGTCGCTGCCGCTGCACCAGCAGCATCGCGCCCCCAACCGTCAGCAGCGCCAGCGGCGTCTCCATCAGCCCGAGGCTCGACGGCGCCAGAATCGGCACCAGCACGAGACCAGCGGTCAGGTCGTCACGAACCGGACGGGCCGGGCGTCCGGCGCTCGGTTGCAGCAGGAGCGCGTACACCCACACGCAGAGCGTGGTGACGAGGGCGTTGCCGAGGGCGACGAGCTGCACGCTCGTGCCGACAACGCCGAACCCCGCGGCGAGCACCAGCGTCCAGAGCGGCGACGAGCCGGCCATCACGGCCTCGTCGACGTTGAAGTAGGGGCGTCCGTGGGTAATCAGGTGCTCCGCGATCCGAACATGGAGGTAGGCGTCGTCGAAGGCGTAGTCCGCGAGCCGGATGTGGAGGAGCACGAGCCCGGCGAGGAGGGCCGCGTAGTACCCCGCTCTGACGCTCATTCCAGATGCTGACGTGGGAGTCGACTGCCAGGATTGCGCGCGCGGCGCCGCGGCATCACTGCACGAGCTGACGACCCCGCCGCTCCTGTTCGCCGCCGGTGCGATCACGGGCGGACGTCTGATCGGGGAGGCGCAGGACGAACGCGGTGCCGCGCTCGGGGGAGCTCTCCACGTCGATGGTGCCGCCGTGGTCCACCAGCGCGCGCCTGGCCTGGGAGAGGCCGAATCCGCTCCCCCCCGGCTTCGTGGTGTAGAAGAGCGCGAAGATCTTCTGCTGGTCTTCGGGAGAAATGTACGAGCCGGTATTGGCGATCTTGACGACGGTGGCGCGGTCCTCCCGGTTCACGGAGACCGTGACCGTGCCGCCGCGAGGCGTCGCCTGGAACGCGTTCGCCAGGATGTTCATGATCGCCTGCACGATCCGGTCGCGCTCCACGAGGGTCGGGGCCAGCTCGAGATCGATGTGCTTTTCGACCCGGATGTCCTTGGTGACGAATCGCGGCTCGAGCGTCCAGAGGATGTCCTCCACCAGACGCCCCAGGTGACAGGCGACCCGCCCGCGCGTGCTGGCCTGGCCGAAGCTGCGAATCTCGTCCAGGAGGCGGGCGGCGCGTTCCACCTCCGACCGCAGCCGGTCGTGGAGCTTGGTGTCTGCCGGCGTGCGCGGCTCGAGCGCCTCGATGAGCATCTGAATGCCCATCAGTCCGCCGCCGATTTCGTGGGCCAGGCTCGCCGTGTGCGCGCCAAGCGCCGCCAGCTGGTCTACGCGCTGCATCTGCGTGCGGATGCTCGTGAGATGCGCGAGGTTGCGGATCACGATCACGACTTCGCCGGCCGTGGTCGTCGGGTGGAGATCGACGCGATACCTTGATTCGGCTGGCTGCGACTCGCCCTCCAGCAGCAGCTCCGCCACCACTTCCAGCGGCGTGCCCGTGTAGCGGACCGACGTCATCGCCTCGGCCAGCCGCGCGTGCATCGCCGCGGGACACACGTCCGCCAGGCGCTGGCCCTCGAGGGCCGGATGCGCGCGGAACAACCGCCGCGCCTCGCCATTGGCGCGGAGGATCACGTCGCCGCCGTCGACGACCATGACGCCGACCGGCATGCTGTCGACGATATGCGTATCGCTGACGAACTTGTCGAACGAGAGCAGCATCTGGTCGAAGGCGTTCGAGAGCTCCAGCATCTCGTTGCCGCCGACCATGCGCACCGCCGCGTCCCCCTGCAGCCGATGCTTGATCTTGCGGAGCAGATCGCGCATCGGACGCGTCACGGCGAGCGCGAGGCCGACACCCAGCCCCAGCCCCACGAGGCTGCCGGTGCCGATGATGATCAGGCGCACGCGGTCGAGCGCCGGAGACGACCCCCTGCCCAGGCCGAGCGCCTCCGCCGTCATCTCGATGGCCATGTAGCCCTCGACCGCGGCGAACAGCATCCACACCGCGGGCAGCGCCACGAGCACGCGCAGCTCCCACCGCCGCCGGATGTCTCCCGACTTGCGCGCCATCAGAACCGCGGCCTGGTCTGGATCTGGCCGAGCATCGACATGAGCGGCGAATAGAGCGTCATGGCCACCGCCAGCACGAGGCCGCCGAGCACGACGTAAACGACCGGCTCCATCAGCGTGCTGATCCGCTTCACGGTGGCCGGGACCTCGCGGTCGTAGTATTCGCTGACCTTCTTCAGCGTCTCCTCCAGATTGCCGGTGACCTCGCCGGTCGATACCATCTGGATGACCAGCGGCGTGAACTGCCCCGTGGCTCTCATGGCGTCGGCCAGCGACGACCCGGCGATCACCCGCTCGCGGGCGCCGGCGATGGCGGCGGCCAGCACCCGGTTGCCGACGACGTGCTCCACGATGTTCAGCGCCACCACGAAGTTCACCCCGGCCTTCACCATCATGCGAAGGTGGTGCGCGAACCGGCTGAGCGCGACCTGCCGGACGAGGCTGCCCACGAGCGGCAGCCTGAGCTTGAGGGCATCGTCACATACCGGCCTCGTGGAGTATCAACGGCGAGGCGCACGGCAGCGAACAGGGCCGCGATCCCGAATATCACCTGGACCCAGTAGGTCCGGATGAACTCGCCGAAGGCCACGACGACGATCGCCGACTGCGGCAGCTCCATGCCCGAGCGAGACAGCGCCGTCACGAGCCGCGGCATGACAAAGATGGCGATGCCCAGGGCGACCGCGAAGAGCATGCAGATCAGGAGGATCGGATACGTGGCGGCCTGGCGGACGTCCGCCTTCAGGTTCTGCTGCCACTCGAGCGAGCCCACGAGGTCGAACAGCACGTCATCGACGTGCCCCACGGTCTCGCCGGCCTTGATCAGGTTGACGTAGTACTCGGGGAACGCGTCCGGGAAGTCCGCCATCGCCTCCGAGATGAGCTTGCCGCCCTCGATGCGCTCGAGCAGCGCCAGCGCCGCCACCCGCAGCCGCTGGTTCGTCCCTTCCTCGGCGGCGTTGCGCAGCCCCGTCGACAGCGGCAGGCCGCTGCGCAGGACGCTCGCCAGGTGCATCGTGAACAGCGTGAGGTCGCGCGGCGTCAGCCGGGGATGCGCCGACCGCAGCGCGGCGATCTTCGACGCCGGGTCGTTCTGCGCCCGAATGCGCGTGGCGAAGAGGCCTCGCGCGCGGAGCGTGTCGTCGACCGCCAGCTCGCTCGACGCGTCGAGCGAGCCGGTGATCAGCTTGCCCTGCGCGGTACGCGCCTGGTATTGAAAGCTCGGCACGACTCAGGTCTCCAGCTTGATGCGCTCCACGTCGAGGCCCAGCTTCTTCACGCGATACCAGAGGCTGCGCTCGGTGATCCCGAGCAGCTTCGCGGCGTGCGCCTGGACGCCCTGCACGTCGCGTAGCGCCTCGACGATCCACTGGCGCTCCTGCTCGGCCAGCCGCGTATCCAAATCCTGGCCGTTGGCGGGCTTCGCGGCCGCCGGCGTGGAGGTGAACCGAAGGGGGAGATCCTCGACGCACAGGATATCGCCCTCGGCCATGATCACCGCGCGCTCGATGCAGTTGCGCAGCTCGCGCACGTTGCCCGGCCACGAATGGGCGAGCAGCCGCTCCATCGCGTCCGGCGCGATGCCGTGGATCTTCCTCGGACCGGTCGCCTGGACCTCGTCGAGGAAATGCTCGACCAGGCGCGCAATGTCCTCGGGACGTTCGCGCAGGGGCGGGAGGAAGATCGGGAACACGTTCAGGCGATGGTAGAGATCCTCGCGTACCTCCCCGGATCGGACGGCCTGCTCCATCTTCTTGTTCGTCGCGGCAATGATCCTGACGTCCACGCGGATCGGCTTGGTGCCGCCCACCCGGAACAGCTCCCGGTCCTCGAGGACGCGGAGGACCTTGGCCTGCGTGGCGATCTGCATGTCGCCCACTTCGTCGAGAAAGAGCGTGCCGCCGCTGGCCAGCTCGAACTTGCCGGGCTTCTGCGCGACCGCGCCGGTGAAGGCGCCGCGCTCGTGCCCGAACAGCTCCGATTCCAGCAGCGTGTCGGGAATGGCCGCGCAGTTGACCTTGATGAGCGCCGCGTTCCGCCGCAGGCTGTTGCGGTGGATGAGGTCGGCGATCCGCTCCTTCCCGGTGCCCGACTCGCCCTGAATCAGCACCGTGGCGTTCTCGCGGGCCACCTTGCCGATGAGGGCGCGGACCTCGTTCATCCGCCCGCTCTCGCCGATCAGCCCCTCGAGCTGATAGCGGTTCTGGAGGCGCCGCCGCAGCTCGCGTACCTCATGGTGGAGCTGCCGCTTCTCGAGCGCGCGCCGCATGACGATCTCGAGCTCGGGCACGCGAAACGGCTTTGTGAAGAAATCATAGGCGCCCCGGCCCAGCGCCTCGAGGGCCTCGTTGCTGGACGCCGCGCCCGACATCACGATCATGATGAGGTCCGGGTCGAGCGTCTTCGCCTTCGTCACGAAGTCGAGGCCGCTCATGCCGGGCAGCTTCATGTCGGTGATCGCGATGTCGAAGCTCTCCTGCCGCAGCTGGGCGAGGCCGTCCTCGGCGTTCACCTCCGCCCGCACGGCGTACCCGTGACGCTCGAGCGCGGCGCACAGCGCCATCCGTATCGTCTCGTCGTCCTCGACGATGAGAATCGCGGTCTCCGGGTTGGCCTCGTCGTCCATGGTCGCTGCGGCGCGCCTACCGACGCCGCGAGAGCTGTCCGAGATAGTCCTTCACGCGCGCCACGAGCGCCTGGTGCCCCGGCCCCGCCAGCGCCACGAACCGCTCGTAATGCTGCAGGGCGCGATCGCGATCGCCGCGGCGCTCCAAGAGCAGCGCGAGATTGTAGTGCGCCTCGGCCGACCGCGGGTCGTAGCGCAGCGCGTCCTGGAAGACGCCGAGCGCGTCGTCGGCGCGCCCGGCCTGCAGGTAGATGATGCCGAGATTCACGTAGCTCTCGGCGTTGGCGGCGTTGACGCGGATGGCCTGCTTGAACAGATCGATCGCGTCCTCGAAGCGCCCCTGCTGATACCGCGTCACGCCCAGGTTGTTCAGCGCCTTCTCGTACTTGACGTCGATCTGCAGCGCCCCTTCGAACGCCTGGGCCGCCTCCTCCAGGTTGCCCGTCTGCTTGAGCGCGATGCCGAGATTGTTGTACAGGCCCGGATTCCGCGGGTCGGTGTCGATGCCGCGCCGGTACTGGGCGATGGCGCTCGCGAGGTTGCCCTGCTGGTGGGCGTCGAGCCCGGCCGCAAGCGCGTCCTCGGCCTGCTTCATCTCGAAGACCCGTACCTCGACGGTCGCGGGCGTCGCCGGCACGGGCGGCGACGGTGCGCGCACCGGCGGCACGGCGGGGGCGGTCACGCGG
>Ga0194128_10003494_pt1 | contig 24057 bp, 18 predicted proteins | sample TA2KigCa65mmetaG_FD_148650 | JGI IMG/M metagenome (GOLD analysis project Ga0194128, IMG submission 148650) | Freshwater microbial communities from Lake Tanganyika, Tanzania - TA2015037 Kigoma Deep Cast 65m | ecosystem: Environmental > Aquatic > Freshwater > Lake | place: Tanzania: Lake... | reverse complement strand
ACCCGTTAGACTACCCACGTCGCGGCATTCCAGCTCCATAGCAACCGCCTGTGGCATCCGCGGTTCAGTCCAACTGGATTTTATCCGTCGTGCTCCGCCAGCAAGCGAAAGCATGAGCGTGAGCCTCGGCAGGCGGAGCACTGCGGATTAAATCCTCAACGATAGTAGTGCGGATGAACAAGGATGGGAGTTGATTCAGACCATTGAGGCTGCTCTATCTCGCCGGCCCGATACGCGAGAAAAACTCCTCGGCGTCCTTTCTGGATCCCACAAAGTAGATCATTGTGCGGCGACCTTCAGAATTCGAACTTATTCCTCCGCCGTGCACGGCTTTTTTTCCTTCGCCGATGCCTTCCAATGACGCCTCTGCGTATTCCAGTGTCTCGCCATTCGCAAATCGGACTTGAAGTTTGTGCCACTGAAGAAATGGGTCAAATGTCCTCACGAACAGTTTTCTGTTTTCAGGAACTACATATTCATAACGACCATCCTTGCGTTCAATGCTCCTGCCGGCCTCGCGATCTTCGACAATGTAGAAGGGACCAGCAAATCCCACTGGAACCACGATATCAATTCCATGGGAATCAGCACATCCCTGTAGTCCGAGAGCAAGACACATAGTGAGTCCTGCCGTATTTATTTTCATGTGATTACTCGGAATGGAAAGGGCTACTTCTTTCTCTTCACAGAGATAAGGACGCGCTGGACCTCCACCTGCCGCGCATTCAAACCGAGAAAGTGCCCCAAAACTTAACGCAGAGAGCGCGGAGAACGCGGAGAGTAACTCGGTTGTACTCTCGGCGTTCTCTGCGATCTCTGCGTTTCCATTCCTCAGCGTCACCCGTGGTTCGGATCTTGCTCGACGCGCGCGGCTGAAAATTTCTCCGCGATGACATAGGACGCGCCGAAGTGGAGCATCGACAGGTCGGCGGCGCGGGACTTGACCTTGGACGCCAGCGGAATCCAGGTCGCATTCAGACTCTGCGTGCGGAGAATCGCGGCGTATTCCACCAGCAGAAACCGCGGTCCCTCGGCGATCACGCCGCTCGCTTCGAACGGCAACTTCATGTAGCGATCGAATTCGATCCAGTCATCGACAAGCCGGCGATGGCCAAGCCAAAGCGGACCGACGATCGCGTTCGCGTCCTTGGGTGGTGACTCCAGGCGCAGGCGACCGTGGAGGTCGAGATACTGTCGCACCGCTGGGTGATCGTGTCCACTCATCTTCAACCCGCCGCCATTGGCGTCGCAGATGCGATACTCGCGAACGCCGGTGCAGGTGACTCGCCAGCGGGCGCGCGTGGGACCGCCTTGGCCGGCGTCGATGGCGACGTCGACGGTCATTTGCGCTGCATCCCAGGCGATCGACGCGACGCGTGCCCAGCCGCTGTTGCGAAACTCATCCGACGCAAGCAGACCGTCAATGGAATCGGCCATGGCGTTCTCCAAGGGAATGAACCGCAGATGGATACGGATGGACCCAGCGTAGGCACAAGCTGCCAGCTTGTGCCCAGCGACCGGCAAGCTAGCAGCTTGCCGCTACGTCAGATTCTCAACTGTGTCCATCTGTGGTTCACTCCCCTTTTTTATATCTGATAGTCCTGTACGTTTTGACGTTGCTCGTGCTTGTCGCGGATTTGCTGGCCCAAATCAGGCGGCGTCAGGTGGCTCTGGCCCAGCACCTTAAGTCCGAAGTAGGCTAGCCAGGCCAGGATGGTGGCGGAGACGCCGGCGGCGGCGCTGGTCGCTTCCGAATCGGAATGGATCATGAATCGCAGGGCCACGAACATCATGAGCAGGCCGAAGCCGAAGCGGAAGCATTCGTCGGGAATGTAGTCGACGATGAGGCGGCTGCCGTAGGCGCCGACCATGAAGGCGCCGGCGATCCACAGGGCGGCTTCGAGATTGACCAGGCCGTCGTAGTAGGCGCGCCACGCCGCGGGCAGGCCGATGGGCGGGATCAGAATCGCCAGCGTCGTGCCGGCCGCCTCGCGCGGTTTGAAGTCGCAGATCCAGATCAGCGCCGGAACCAGCAAGACGCCGCCACCGATGCCCATCACGCCGCTCAAGCTGCCGATCGCCAGGCCAATCGCCACATAGATCCCAATTGGAAACATGGATTCTCCAACGTCTGGTCCGCGCGCGCCCGTCGCTTGCGCTCCGGGCTGGTTGTTGACACTACGATAAGCGGAAAGCGCGACCGTTGCAACCCATGCCTTGTCCGTGTAAACTGGATTCCGACGATCACATCTCACCAGAAAAGGAGCATCCCATGTTCGGCGATTCCGATAATCCCTTCGGCTCTAGCGACTCTCCCGAGTTCAGCAAGAACCCGTCCGTGCCTGATTCTCAAAAGATACTGCAGGGCCTGTTGGCTGAGTTGCCGGACGAGGCGCAGCAACTTCTCGACAAGATCAATCGCGAGGTCGTGCGCATCCAGGACCGCAAAGACGAGGAAATTGCCGACGTCCGCGCGCAGGCCGAAAAACGGTGTAGCGAGATTGAGACCAAGGCCGAGCAACGGCGCTCGGCGATCATCCAGCACAGCATCGAGCAACTTGAGCCGTTGCAGAAGGAGTTGTTCCGCACCGGCGAGATCGGCAAGGCGCTCGGCGTCTTCGTGTTGATCCAGATGTTGAAAGCGCGCGTGGTCAACGCCATGCCCGATCCCGGCAATCTGCTGCAGTATCAGGACGTCGGCAAGACGTATTGCTTCCAGGTGACCGGCGCCAATCACGGGCCCGTCTGGGGAAGCGATGTGTATACCTCCGACTCGCACCTGGCAACGGCCGCGGTCCACGCCGGCGCGCTCGATGTCGGCGAGGACGGCCTGGTGCGCGTCAACATGGTCGACATGTCCGGCATGCCCATTCACGGCAGCACCCGCAACGGCGTCACCAGCATGGACTGGGGCGCTTACCGCGTGGGTTATCGAATCACCCGCGTATAAGAGGATAGCCGCAAAAACACGCAAAAGACGCAAGAAGAGTTCCACACGTTCTTCTGTTTGCGATTTTGCATTTTTTGCGGCAACTCCTCAAACCGATGCGCTGGCGTAGCGATGGGTCGGCGTGGGTCGGCCCGGGCGGAAGCTCTGCGTCTTTGCATCCGACGTACAGGCTTTGCGCGCGGTGCAGACGTCGCGCACCACCTTCTCCACGATGGCTTGCAGCGGAACCGGGTCCATGGCGACGCGGGCATTGACGATCAAGTCGGTCTCCTTTACCTGACAACGCGACGGCAGCGACAAGACCGGTTCGCCTTCGCTGTTGACGAGATTGGCGACGCCGAAGAAGCCCTCCCAAAGGCCGATCGCCTTGACGTGCGCCGCTTCGGCGCCGGCGGCGCGTGCCGCCTGCTTGATGCCGGCGATCACGTCGAGCAAGAGCCGATCGAGGTCGAACGCCGTCGTCGCGGTCACGCGCAGGCTGCTGTTGAGCCAGCCGAGTTCGGCTTCCCCCTCGGCATAGACGTCATAATCGATGTCAAGAATCTTTCGGCCAAACGCGCCTTGCTGGTCGAGCAGCGCGTGGACGGCATCGAAGCCGGCCCCGGTCTTGGCGGAGACTCGCAGCACCGGGACGCCGGGGAACTGTGCTCCGACGAGTTGCGCCATCTCGTCGATTTGCTCGGCGTGAAGCTCGTCGATGCGATTGACAAGGACGGCGTCAGCCTCTTCCAGTTGCTTGCGGAAGATATACGCCGCTTTCGGTGAGAATCCCGAGCGAGCGTCGTTGCGCAAGATCTTCAGGCCGTGACTCGGCTTAAAGAGCACTGCGTACGGCGCCACGCTGAATCGTTTGCCGTAGAGGTCCTTGAGCGGCTGCACAACGGTCGCGATCAGATCGGTGCAGCTGCCGACGGGCTCGGCAAGGATGACGTCCGGTGTCTGCTGCGATTCGAGCGTGCTGACTTTGTTGAGCAGATCATCGAACTTGCAGCAAAAGCAAGCGCCGGCGACTTCTTCGACTGGGAAGCCTTGCTCGCGCAGCGTGAAGGTGTCGACGAGGTCCTGGGCCTGATCGTTGGTGACGATGCCGACGCGCTTGCCCTGGTTCATGAAATGGCGAGCCAGCCGGGCCATGGCGGTCGTTTTGCCGGCGCCCAGAAAGCCGCCGAGCATGATGAAACGAATCGCGGTCATGAATTGCTCCGTAGGGTAGGCTGGCAGCAGTCATTGTAGGCGCTGCGATGACGCAGGCCGATGATGTTCAAACAATCTTAATAATGTAATCATATGCGGGCGCCGATCTGCGGTCGTGGCAATTGCGCGAAACCGCCGAGCGCGGGCCGGCGACGCAGCTCGAGCGTAGTCTCATATCGATGCGGGGAACTGGACGTTGTGCGGAATCCTGGGTAACCTAATGACACGCCGACGCTCAAAGCGGATTATTTCCCGCACTTGGGCCCCGACTTTCTGGGGCAACCGCCATGATGTATCACGCTACGCCGTTCGAATGTTCGCGGATCGCTCAGGATTTGCAGATTCGCAAGGTCCAGGTCGAGTGCGTCGTGCAACTGTTCAACGAAGGAAACACCGTACCCTTCATCGCGCGCTATCGCAAAGAGCGCACCGGCGGGCTCGACGAGGAGGCGCTTCGGCAAATCCAGGGGCGGCTCAATTTCGTCAAGCAGCTCAATGATCGCAAGCAGACCATCGTCAAGACCATTGAAACGCATGGCAAGCTGACCGATGACCTTCGCCAGGAAATCGTCAACGCACCGACGGTCCGGCGTCTAGAAGATCTTTATCTGCCCTTCAAGGCGAAAAAGAAGAGTCTTGCTTTGCCGGCGCGAGAAAAGGGGCTTGAGCCGCTGGCGCTTGCGATATGGCACAGCGATCCTGCCGTTGCCAATCTTGATGAACTCTGGCTTTCGCTGATGAACCCCGAGAAGCACCTCAACACGCCCGACGACGTCAGGACCGGCGTGATCCACATTCTCGCGGAGATGATCAACGAAACCGCCGCGGTTCGGGCGACGGTCCGCCGGACGATGTGGAAGACGGGTGTTATCACATCGACCCGCAACGAGAAAGTGCACGAAGGCCAGGGGAATGAGTTCAAGCCGTACTTTCAGTACAAGGAGGCGGCGCAGGATATTCGGCCACACCGGATCTTGGCGATCAATCGCGGCGAGAAGGAAGGCGTGCTGAAGGTCAAGCTGGAAGTTCCGCAGGAGGTGTTGCAGGAAGCGGCATTGAAGGCGCTTGCCGAGTATCTGTTAAAGGTAGCCGGCCAACCGATGCTGTTGCCTGCGGCGCCGGATGCGCCTGCCGCTCTGCCGCCGCAAGAGGCGCCCTCGCCGCAGCCGGAAGCGTCGGCTGCAGCCCCGCCAGAGGCGCCTGTGCCAACGCCGGAAGTATCGACGAACATGCCGGCAGCCGCACCGGACGCGACGCCGGAAACGCCGGCGCCGGCCGCTCCGCTTGTTGCCGCGCTCTCGACGGAAATCAAGCCCGTGCTGTCGGGCGACCCGCTCGTGTCTGGCTTTGAGTTTAGGTCGCCGCATGTTGCATTCTTGAAGGCGTGCTTGGATGATGCGCTGCAGCGGTTGTTGCTTCCGGGGCTTGAGCGAGAGATTCGCAATGAGCTGACGGACGAGGCGGAGTTGCACGCGGTGAAGATCTTCGCTCACAACATACGCAGCCTGTTGATGCAGCCGCCGCTTGTGGAACGCCGGGTGCTGGCCATCGATCCCGGTTTCCGCACGGGGTGCCGGCTCGTTGCGCTCGACGAATCGGGCAAGTTACTGGATCATCTGGTGATTTATCCGCACGGAGGCGGGCCCGGAGGAGGCAGACGCAAGGAGAAGAAGCCCAAGGACCAGCCGCCGGCGCCGTCGACAGCGGCGCCGGCCGAAAATCCTGTGCCGCCGGCGGCGTCGGAACCTGCGCCCGCATCGGTTGAGACGCCTACCCCGCCGTCCGCGCCAGCGGAGTCCCCGCCGGTTGAGGCTGCCGTTGCCGCGCCGCCCATGGCGGAGCCGCTACCGGCCTTGGAGGCGCCACCGACGCCTGAGCCGTCCGCTTCTGAGCCGGTCGCGCCGCCTGCTGCGGCGCCCAGTGCGCCGCCCGAACCTCCCGCCGTCGATCGCCGGGCTGAGGCCAAGACCAAGATCGTCGAGTTCGTGCAAAAGCATCAGCTCAATACGATCGCAATCGGCAACGGCAGCGCTTGCCGTGAAACGGAAGAGATCGTGGCCGAGGTCATCGCCTCCAATTTGCCCGATCTGTCCTACGTCATCGTGTCGGAAGCGGGGGCCAGCGCCTACTCGGTCAGCCCGGCTGCGAAAGAAGAGTTTCCCGATCTCGACGCCGGCGTTCGCGTGGCCATCTCCATCGGCCGTCGTCTGCAGGATCCGCTGGCCGAACTGGTCAAAATTGAGCCGCAGAGCTTAAGCCTCGGCCTTTATTCACACGACATGAGCCGCAGGGAACTCAAGGACTCGCTCGAAGCCGTGGTCGAATCGTGCGTCAACCAGGTCGGCGTCGACGTCAACACGGCCAGCGCCGCGCTCTTGCGCCAGGTGTCCGGGATGAATCAGTTGGCGGCGCGAGAGATCGTCGAACACCGCAAGACGCACGGACCGTTCACCTCACGCGAGCAACTGCAGCACATTCCCGGCATGGGACCGACGCGCTACACGCAGGCGATCGGCTTCCTCAAGATTCCGACGGCACACAACCCGCTCGATCGGACCTGGATTCACCCGGAAAGCTATCTGTTGGTCGAAAAGGTCTTCGCCGAACTTGGGTGCACAGCGAGTGTGTTTGACACCAAGGCGTCTCACGACGCATTTCGCGACAAGCTCAACGACGTCGATCTCGCCTCGATGGCCGCGAAGTTGGGCATCGCGGAACCGACGCTGGATGAAATCTTCATGGCCTTGGCGAGTCCGGGGCGCGATCCGCGTCAAGATCTGTCGCCGCCGATCTTCAAGAAGGGCGTGCTGAAGCTCGATGACCTGCAACCGGGCATGGAGCTGAAGGGGACGGTGCTCAACGTCGTCGATTTCGGGGCATTCGTCGATGTCGGCCTGAAAGAGAGCGGGCTGGTGCATATCAGCCAAATGGCGAACAAGTACATCAAGAGCCCCTACGACGTGGTGTCGGTGAACGACATCGTGCGCGTCTGGGTGCTGAAGATCAACAAAGAAACCAATCACGTTTCGCTGACGATGATCAACCCAGCCGGCGAGCGCAAGCCGCCGGAGCGTCGCCCGCCGGCGCCGCGTCGTGAAGGCGAGGGCGAGCGCAAAGAGCAACGTCCGCCCCAGCAGCATGGCCGCGGTCCGGGCGGCCCGCCGCGTGAAGGGCAGCGCCACGGGGGCCGGCCACCGCGGCGAGGTGGTCCGTCGCGCCATGGGCAACCGCGTGAATCGGCCCCGCCAGCGCCCCCTCCCGCGCCGCTTCCCCCTGCCAAGCCGAAGCGCGAGCCGCCCAAGCCGAAGCTAACGCAGGCCGCCATAGAGGGGAAAGCGCCGCTGCGCACCTTGAGCGAGTTGGCGGCATTCTTCGCAGCCAAAGAAGAGAAAGAAAAAGCCCCGCCGGCGCCGGTCGAGGAAAAGAAGGAACCTTCTCCGCAGGAACCGCCTGCCGACCACAAGCCGCCCGAGCCGCCCCCCGCCGACACTCCGCCTCCTTCGTAGTGGCGTCCCGATTCGCAGCAAAAAAAGGAAACTTCTCGGCCCACGCGACAGAAACAAGAACCACGGGGAGCCTAGCGCGGCTGAGCCGCAACCACCAAGTATCAACCACGGATCACACTGATCGCACGGATAGGTGATACGGGAACGGCCGTGACCAAGCGGGAACGTGGAGATACTGAACTGCCCAACTCTCCCGTGCTTTCCGCACTTCCTTAATTGGACAGCGCCACTGTTTCAACTTGGTCAACACCCTGCAACGCAATTTTTGAACGTAACTCCCATAGTAAACAGCACGTGCGCGTATTCGTTGCACGCACACACTCACACCCCCCCCTCGCTAAATGCAACGAAACCGGGAACCAGTGGGAGCAACGCTCGTTCGCCGTAAGCAGGCGTCGCAGGGCTTCAAAAGTGGCGTTGTCCAATGAATCCCTTTTCTCTTTATCCGTGCCATCAGTGTGATCCGCGGTTTCAAACAATCTTGTTGTCGCGCGAAGAAGATGATTGATAGTGGTACCGGGAACACGGGGGATTGCTTTTGGAGCGTCTAAAGAAATGAAGCAGGACGGCTCTCCTGAGCCGGCCGGACGGGTCTGGAGACCCGTCCCACGGCATTCTATCAGAGCTCCTTAGAAGATTCCGGCACGTCGCGGAATATCGCCGACCGGGAATGTCTGAGCTCGGCCCGTCGTTTCTCTGTCTGTTTCGGCATTCTCCCCGAGTTCCCCGTGCCCCCCGTGGTTCTCTCTCCGTCGCGTTAAGCGAGAAGTGTCTTTTTTTCTGGCGCACTCACTCCGACCTCATTTCAACCAACCCCCCATTCTGCCTTAACGCGGCTGGCAACATCTCCTCCTACAATCGTTGCGACCGGAAAATCTTCTCAATTCGGAACGCCAATCGTGCCGGAAATGCCGACCGGTTCTGGCGAACCGGTGCTTTCTCGACCTACAATCGGAATGGATTGTAATGAAAGCTGGAGGTGCGCCATGGCACGAGCATTGTGGATTTTGGCAGTGGCATGTGTGTTGGTTGTGAACGTGGGATGTCAGCATTCGTGCTTTCGCCGGCCCTTGTGTCGCCGTGATCCCGCGCCGCCGCCGTTCGTCCCGCCGGGTCCGCCGCAGCCATACATGCCGCCGATCCAGCAATCGGGCGCGGTAGTGCCGCCGGGCGCCACGTTACCGCCTGGAACGACGTTGCTTCCGGGGACAACGCTGGTGACGCCGGCGCCGTCGATCTCGAAGTCGCCGGCCGATCGATTCGATCCGCAGTGGCTTCCGCCCCAGACGCCGGAGCCTGAGTTGCGCAAGGACCTGCCGCCGAGCATTAAACTGTACGCACCGGAGCCGATCGATAAGGAGATGCCTCCCGCGAAAGATGACGACTCGGCGAGGAAGCCCAGTCCACAACGGTCCTTCCCCGCCATCGCGCAGTTTGCCGAGGCGAAGGACAAAGTGTTCGCCGGCTTGCGTCCGTCGCTGGAAGGCCTCGATTGGCTGCAGCAGAACGGCATCAAGACGGTCGTGCAAATTCGCCTGTTCGGCGAGGACGATTCGGCCGACCGAAAGCAAATTGAGAAACGCGGCATGCGATACGTGGCGATCGAGATTTCGCCGCAAGTCGTCACCAAGGATCGGGCCGACGATTTCGTGCAACTGCTTCGCGAAAGCGCCAAGGATGGGATATTCGTTTACGACGAAGACAGCTCGCTTGCAGGCGCTATGTGGTACCTCTACTTGCGACAAGGCGAAATCCTCGACGAAGAGCCCGCTCAACTCCGCGCTCGCGCCCTCGGTCTCCAGACCGGCCGAGAAGGCCAGCATCGCGACATGTGGCTTGCCGTGCGCAAGTATCTGGGTGAGAATAACCCCTGAGGAATCGCAGATTACAGATCTCAGATTGCAGATTGTCGAACGGTTCTCCATTCTGCAATCTGAGATCTGTAATCTGCAATTTCGCTCAGGAACCCCGAAATGTCGAAATCTAACAAAGCCTCTCTCGGCTCGACGAAGCCGCTCGTTGTGCCGCTCTATCAATCCTCCGTTTACACGCTGCCCGATCTCGATGCGCTCGACGCCATCATGAACGACGGCGAGCCGGGCTATATCTACGCGCGTGACGCTCATCCGAATGCCCGCCGGCTCGGCGCCTTGCTGGCGCAGGTCGAGTCGGCCCAGTGGGGCGTCGTCACGGGGTCCGGCATGGCGGCGATCAGCGCAATCCTACTAGCCACCGTGCAGCAAGGGCAGCGCATCCTCGCCAGCAACCGTCTCTATGGCCGAACCGTCCAACTCTTCACCGAAGAACTGGGCCGATTCGGCGTCGCGACCGAGTATGTCGATTGCAACGATCTGTCAGCCGTCGAGACGTCGCTGCAGAACAATCCGCGCCTGCTGTTTGTCGAGACAATGTCGAACCCGCTCGTGCGCGTCGTTGACATCGCGGCATTGGCAAATCTCGCGCATGAACATGACGCGCTTTTGGTGGTGGACAATACATTCGCCACGCCGGTGCTGACCAGGCCGATGGACCTCGGCGCCGACTTCGTCATGGAAAGCCTGACGAAAATGATCGCGGGGCATAGCGATGTCACGCTCGGCGTTGTGGCGGGCAACGATGCCGACATGTTGCCGACCATCAATCGCACGTCAAGCATCTGGGGGCTGGCGTCGAATCCGTTCGACTGCTGGCTCACCGAACGCGGGTTGGGCACGCTCGAATTGCGCACGCGTGCCGCCTGCAAGAATGCCGAGCAACTGGCGAACTGGTTGGCGGAACAATCGGGCGTGTCGCGCGTCTGGTATCCGAGCCGGGAGGATCATCCCGATCACGAGTTGGCGAAACGTGTGCTCGATGGAGGATTCGGGCACATGCTCTGTTTCGAGTTGTCCGGCGGCCGCGATGCCGTCAATCGCTTTATTCATGCGGCGCCGGGAATACCGTTCAGCCCGTCGCTCGGGCACGTGACGACAACCCTGAGCCATCCCGCCACGACATCGCATCGCTACGCCAGCCCAGCGGAGAAAAAACGCCAGGGCATCAGCGACGGCTTGATTCGCCTCTCCGTCGGCGTCGAGCCGTTCGAGCAGATTCAGGAAGAAATGGCCAAGGGCCTGACGTGAGCGCTATTTCTTTTGGGCAAGCGTCGTCGCGCTCGCTCGGCGGATTCGCGCAAGTCAGGGCAACAGATCGCTCACCGCGAGCGTCGCCACGACGTTGCCATCGAGCACGAGCGGCACGGCATCGCCATCATGATAGTCGGTGCGTGTCGCATAAGCAGGCGCCGCCGATGGCCCGCTCGGATTCTCGTACACTTCGATTTGGCGGTCCACCAAGTTAATGATCCAATAAATCGGAATCCCCGCGCGAGCGTAGATACGCGCCTTGTCGATCCGATCTCCTTGCAGCGTCGAGTCGGCAACCTCAATCAATTGGCCAATATCACTCACGGTAGGGTGCTTTGTCATGAACGCGCGATAATTACCCCGGACGATAGCAATGTCGGGCTCCGGCTCGCTGTCAGGCAATGTCACTGCACATTGCGTTCGCAAGCACCAACCAGTAGGCAGCGAATTCGTCACGAAATGCTCATTGGCTTGAATGGTACCATCATGCGGAAGGTTGCGCGACATTTTGTGCACCAGGTAGCCTTCCAGAAGTTCAAGATTGTCGTCCTCGGTCAGCACGCCGATCTCGATCAACTTGTGGTACTCGGGCACACTGAATCGACGAAAACCGGCCATCGTCCCCTGCCATGGCAAACTTGGAGCGGTTGCGATCATGCTTCATCCCCTTGTGATTTCGGTGCTATTCTACCCAGAAAGGACGATTCGCTGCAACCGCGCTTCCAATCGGAGCCTGAAGCGGGGTGCACGACATGGTTTGCAAACGGCACGGGAGGGCGAGGCTCCTGCCGAGCCGCGAGCCCGCGAAATACTCGATTTCGGACGAGTATCCTGTCGCTTCCGGCTCGGCCGGAGCCTCGCCCTCCCAAAGCAGACCACGCAGACCATGTCGTGCACCCCCTGAAGCGTAAGCGAAGGAGCTTGGCTGCCGTTCGCTTCATGCGCTGATCTCATGTTCCCGGCGGCAACACGTGCTCGCCTTCGACCACGTCGGCGGCGTGCGCTTGCGCCATCGCTTCGTCGGTGCTGGTCGGATCAATGTCCCGGCAGCTCGCGGTCATCTGATCGCCTAGTTCGCGCAGGTCGGCTTGCCAAACCGCCGTGTCCATGCCGTCCGGCGTCACTTGCGAGAATTCGCCCAAAAGAAGAATCAGTCGCAGCACGTGCCGAAAGACGATGCCCTCCTGCTTGACCAGGTCGCGCGACTGCACGTATTTGTTGAAGTTGCCTCCGAACCGCAACAACTCGCCGGCGGCCCAGACCGATTGCGTCGTGACATCGGTCACGTCCGGATAGGTCGCGTCGAACAGCATGCGCAGCTTCTCAGCCAGCGTCGGCGGGCGCTGCTCGCGTTCTTGCCACGAGGGGATCCACTCGTCGTCGTCCGGCTCGCTCTCGGATTCCGCTGGTTTCGCAGCAATGAGGCCTCGATTGACGAGTTCCAGATCGAGCCGAGTGAGTGCCAACGGACCGGGCGGCAGGTCTTCCTGAAATGGTACACGCACGAAGCGCAGCACCGAGCGAGGCATCTCCAGGACACTCTCAAAGGCCTGCAAGCGTTCATCGCGATCGCCAATGCCGAGGTGTTGCAGCAAGAATGCTGCGTAGAGCGGATGAACACTGCGGAAGACGAGCAGTTGATCCAGCTTCGGCGTCGGCGTTGCTTCCTGGATCACGACTTGGGAGGGCGAGGCTCCTGCCGAGCCGGGAGCGCCTGGCGACGACGGCTTGGCAGGAGCCTCGCCCTCCCGTAACGGCGGCGGAGACAGCGTAACGAAGCCCGCTTTTTCCAGCGTCATCAGCATGGCGTCGAGGTGGCGTTCTTGGGCCTTGACACGGCCTTCGTCCATCAGGCGCTTACGTATCACGCCGCGAATGCGCGCCACCTCCGGCGAAACCTTCAGCAGGTATGCGAGCAGGCGCCAGGGCAATGGGCCTTTGCTGTAGAGCTTGCCGGGCGGGGCGGATTGCAACTGCTTGAATTGGCTTTCGTTCCAATAGGTGCGCGTATCGCTACGTGTCGGCTTCTTGCGCTTCAGGTCTTTCTTCGCCTTGATGAGGCCCGGATCACGCGTGTCCTCCGGAATCTGGTCGAACTTCTCCTTCCAACGCAGGATCTTGACGTCGTCCTCATGCGCGATGGCGTAGACGAAGCCGCGATCGTCGAACTGGGGTCGCCCTGCCCTGCCGAAGATTTGCTGAGCCGTGCTGGCGTCGATGAGGCGCTGCCTTTCCGCAGGGCCCTTGACGAGCGACGACAGAATGACCGATCGTGCGGGAAGATTTATTCCTGCGGCCAGCGTCTCCGTGCAGAGGACGACCGCCAGCAGCTTTCGATTGAATAATTCCTCGACGACACGGCGATACTTGGGCAGAAGCCCAGCGTGATGCACACCGACGCCGCGATGCAGCATTTGCTTGATCTTCGGGCCCACTCCTTGCGTCCAGTCAAGCTTGTTGACTTCGGCATGCAGGGCTGTCTTTTGCGCTTCTTGCAAGAGCGGCAGTCCCTTCAACTGCTCGGCCACGCTCCAGCATTCATCGCGATTGAAGCAGAAGATCAGCGCCGGCAGCGTGCGCGTGCCGGCGTCCCCCTTCGCCATCAGAACGACCTGCTCGGTCAAGAATTGATCGGCCACCCACACATACGTCAATGGAATCTTGCGGTCCTTGCTCTCGACCAGTTCCAGCTTCCGCTGATGGCAGCGTTCGAGCCATTGCAAGAACTCCATTGAGTTGCCCACCGTCGCGGAGAGCAGCAAAAGGCGAATGTGCTTCGGCAATAGCGACAGCGATAGCTCCCAGACGATACCCCGCTCCAGATCGGCGAAGCTGTGAAACTCGTCCATCACTACTGCAGAGACGTTCCCGAAATCGAACGCTTCCGGATGCAACAGCCGATTGAGCAGAATCTCGGCGACAACGATGAGAATGCGGGCGTCGGGGTTGACGCGACGGTTGCCCGTGACCAGCCCGACGTCCTCGGCCCGAAAGCCCCAGCGGACAGCCGATTCTTGCATTTCGCGGAACTTCTGTTCGGTCAACGCGATGAGCGGCGTGGTGTAATAAGCGATCGAGCCGGTATGCAGCGCCTCGTACAGGGCGGCCTGAGCAATAAGTGTCTTTCCCGTTCCCGTCGGCGCGCAGACCAGAACGCCCTGCTCTGCCGTGAACCACGCCAACAGCGCGTCCTCCTGCACCGGATAGGGCGCATACGGGAGCTGGTTCAGGTATTGCTCAGCCAAATGATCGCGGCTCGATCCGGACATCGGTTTTTCCTCAGAGCCCGAAGCGTTAGCGAGGGCTACGTTAACATCCCTCGCTTACGCTTCGGGCTCTGACGGGTGGCACGTTGGGCATCAACATCCTATGAAATCCCTTGCCGCTCACGGCGTAGCACGATCATCGTCCCCTCTTCGATAGGAGCTTTCCATGATGGGCTTAGGTTTCGCGGAAATCCTCGTACTGGCCATCATGTCCGGCGGCATCAGCAACACCGACCTGGTCACGCTGGTGCAGCCTGGGCATTACTTCAAGAGCCGACAGATCGACATCTCCGTCGACAAGGCTATCGCCTATGCCGGCGATGAGGCCAAGACCGCCAAGCAACAGATCGTGCAGTTGACGGCGCTGCGTTACCTCATGGAAGAAAGCGAGACCCTCAAGAAATCGCCGAAGTACGCCGCCCAGCGCCAGGTGTTGGAGCAGATCGCATCCGGCAAGAAGGCCAACGATTCGCAAGGCTTCGCTCAAGAGTACGCCGCCGCGCTGTTAGCCAAGCTCGACGACACGAAGGCGGCCGACGTGAAATACCCGCCGTTGCGCGCCGACATCCTGAACTGGTTCCCCGCCGACGTCGCCCTCGCCATGGCCGTCGATTTTCGGCAAACCCGCAAGGCCGGCACCAACGACACGCTCAAGAATCTGCTCAAGCTCATGCCCGAGCACGGCAAGCAGGAGATGTACGATCACATCGAGAAGTCAGGCAACATCCGCGTCGAACGCATCGCCTTTGCCATGGTCCCCAGCGAAAAACGCGAAGAGCAGAAGATGTACCTGCGCTTCACCGGCAAAGGAAACCACGCCTGGGTCGTCGATCTGATCAAAATGATGGACAAGAATCGCGGGCGATTGGAGATCGAATCGCTCAAGGACGAAAAGGACACGCCGATCACGCTCGTCAAAGAAAAATTCAGCCCGATGATCGCCATCGTCGGCAATACCGACGTCGTCGTCGCCGGCTTCGATCGTCCGCAAGGCAAGGATCGCGACGTGTTCGACGCGCTGATGGACGTGCGGGCCAAGAAAAAGGCCAACGCGTTCACCGGCGTGCTCAAGGCTCGACTCGCCAAGGTTCCCGACAAGGCGATCGCGTTCATCGTCGGCGATGCCCCAGAGTTCCTTAAGCGTGAACTCCGCTTGAGCGGCTTCGAACCGGTCCCGACCAACATCACCGCCTGGGCCGAACGGGCCCAGCAGGGCATGGACGTCCAAGTCGAGACGTCCACGGCGAACGGCGACGACGCCAACAAGCTTGTCAGAAAAGTTGGCGACCTGCGCAAGCAAGGAATCGACCAGCTCAAACAGTTGATGCAACAAGGCCTGCCGCCTGATGCGCCGCCGATTCCGTTCCCTGCAATCATCAACCTGCTTGAGACGTTGCAGGTGCAGAGCGACCGCGATCGCGTTAACGTTCGCCTGTTCGTTCCGGACGGATTAGCCGACCGTCTCTTGAATGGCTGGATCCTCTTCGCAGGCGCCAGGGAACTGAAATGACGAGATGGGTCGCTTGCGGCGTCGCTCTTGCTACGCCGCAAACGGCCATTGACGATGCGATTCGCTCCCGTACTCTTTCCGGATGAAAAAAAAACCCTCGCGCAAGTACCTTCACAAGATCAGCAGCAAGCGCATCGATCCGCCGGCCGTAACCGGCGCGACGACGCTCACGCAACTCGTCGATGAGGCGTTCCTCTCTTACAACGCGGGCCGCATGCGCGAGGCGTGTAAACTCTTCGCGACGATGATGCTCGCCGACAACGTCACTGTCGGCCTGTCGCTGTCGGGCGCGTTGACGCCGGCGGGTTTGGGCATCTCGTGTCTGGTGCCGCTGATCGAGGCGGGCTTCATCGACTGGATCATCAGCACCGGGGCCAATCTCTATCACGACACGCACTTTGCGCTCGACATGGAGATGCACCAGTCGCGCCCGGGCCTGGACGACCTGGCCTTGCGCAAGCACGACGTGATTCGTATTTACGACATCGTCTTCGATTACGAGAACCTGCTCGGCACCGATCGTTTCTATCGCAAGCTGTGCCGCAGCGAGCCGTTTCAGAAGACGTTCAGCACGCCGGAATTTCATTATCAAGTGGGGAAATATTTAGCGGCGCTGGAGGACGGGGCCCCCTCATCCCCAACCCCTCTCTCCCGGGGGGGAGAGGGGGGAAATGCGAAGCACCGCAGCTTCGTGGCGGCGGCGTATCGGGCGGGAGTGCCGATCTTCACCTCGTCGCCGGGCGATAGCTCCATCGGCATGAACCTGGCCGCACTGCAACTCGAAGGCTCGCAACTGCGCATCGATCCCTTGCGCGACGTCAACCAGTCCGCCGCCATCGTCTGGGACGCCAAGCGCAGCAAGGGCCGCAGCGGCGTCTTCATCCTCGGCGGCGGGTCGCCCAAGAACTTCATGCTGCAGACAGAGCCGCAAATCCAGGAAGTGCTCGGCCTGGACGAAGCGGGCCACGACTACTTCTTGCAAGTCACCGACGCTCGCCCCGATACCGGCGGCCTCTCCGGGGCCACGCCGTCCGAGGCGATGACCTGGGGCAAGGTCGATCCCAATCAGCTCCCCGACACCGTCACCTGCTACGTCGATTCCACGGTGTTCCTGCCGATCCTGACCGCCTACGCCCTGGCCACGCACGCACCGCGCAAGCACAAACGTTTGATGGATCGGCTCGATGATCTGATGGCCGAGTTGGCGGCAGGCTATGCGAAGAATCGCAAAAAGAACCGGAAGGAATAACGGTCCGAGCCCGAGCGCCAGCGAGGGGCGTGCAACGGAGGCGGCGTTGCGTACTTCGCTATCGCATTTGTCGAATCTTGCCCTGGAGTTCTAGCAAGTCCATCAGCGCCTGATCCATCATGCGTTCGCCGGCGCCGATTTCGACCGGGGAAACCGTCGTGTCCGCTCCGTAACCGCCCTCCGCGACCGCTTCGATCGTCGGGAAGTACTGGTGATAATCGTTGCAGCAGCCGAACACCATCAAGTGCTCGAGCCTCGCGCGTCGTTTCAGGTTGATCGCATGGCTCGTGAAAAGCTCGCCGGAGACGCCGACGAAGCCGACTCGGCCATCGAGCAGCGCCGTGGTCATGTGCGGCCGCACGCCTTCACGGTATTCGCGCTCGAAGTGATCGACGATGCCCGGGAAGAATGCAATGGCATAGGCGGCGTAGACGAGCGGGTTGCTGATGTCGATGCGGGCGCGGAACTTGAAGTCGCGCTCCTTGGCTTGCAGCTTCCTCGGCTCCGCGAGCTCGCACTTGATGGCCCGGCTCTTCTCAACGACGAACTTGCCGATCGTCTCGCCGAACTTCTCCGGACCGCCCGCGCCTTGCGGATTGGCCGACAGGTCCCCCTCGGCCCCTTGCAAGAACAGGCAAAGGCCGCCCAACTCCGTCTCGACATGTTTGGCGAAGAACCCGGGATAGTCGTGCGAGAACTCGAACAGCTTCCACGGCAGCATCGTCGGATGCGCGGCGAAGTTGACGAGGTGCGCGATCGGCTTTCCCTTGGCGTCGTCGATGCGGATGATGATCATCTCTTTGTCGACGGGCCGATCGGCTCGTTTCGAATGGCGGTTGCGATTGAAGGGAACCTCGTGAGCACTAATGCCGAGCTTGGCCGGTTCGAGCTTCTTGTCGGCGTCGACGATGACCTTGACGATTTTTTCTTCGAGGGTGCGAACGTACGGCTTGTCCTTGCTAGGCCAGTCGCGAAGTTCGAGCACGGGGCCGTGATGCGTGTGCGTGGCGACGAGAAAGATGGTCTCGATCTGCGTGGCGTCCTTGAGCGACTTGCGGATGTTGGCCATGCTCTCGCGCGTCGGCGCTCGCCCCAGGTCGAGACTGACGAAGGCGAGCTTGGTCTTGCCGACGGCGAGGACGGCGGCGCGTGCGGACAGCGGATCGCGCACGCCTTTGCTCGGCGCATCCTTGCGGGCGGCGTAGCCCCACATCGGAAACCCCGTCGGCGGCGTGATGTCGATGCGCGCGGCGCCGGCCGACAGGGGCTCTGCGCGGCTCATCGACGCGACAATCAAAACGGTCCAGATTGCGATGGCGTATCTCATGTCTCGCTCGCGGGAGGAGTGGGTTGCGGTTCCGGGGGCGGCGCCCAAACTTGCGTTACAATGGAGCCCGCCAGCAATGCCAGCGCCAACGGCGCCAACAGCCCGGCGATGATCATCCAGTCCGGGTGCGAGAATCCAAGCTTATTCTTCATGTCGATGAAATTGTAGATCGTGCCCGCCAATACAAGACCACCGATGATCCCCGCATGCGTCATTCGGCAACAACTCGCGATCAGCCCAGCCAGCGCGCCGCCCAAAAAAGCGCCCAGCCCATACGACACCACCACCATCACCATCGCGCTTGTCGGCAGTGACTCCATCCACGCCTTCATCGCGTCCGGATCTTCCTTCTTCATCTTCTGCATGATCTCCAATCGCTCCGCGATCGGTTTCTCCGCCGACGGCCCATATTGGACGAAGTTCGCCATCTCCACGGCCCTGATGACGACGACGGCGATGACTGCACCGATCACAATTGCCAAAACGCTTCGCACGATGGTCATGACGTGGACCCTTTCAGATTCGAGATGAGGCAGCACTGACAGTGTAGCAAATCGCCGTCGTTTTGTGCGACTTCCGGTCGTCCGAATTGTTCACCACGGAGGCGCAGAGACCATAGAGAAAATCAGCCGGAGAAATGCGTTGGGCAAGCCGCCCTACAATTCGGCGACCATCACTTCGCCAAAGCGTGACATCCGGGGATAGCCTACAGAGACTGTGCCCTCGGGGTGCCGAACTGCAGATCATCCCACGGCGTGACGCGAACCAGGATTCCAACAGTGCCGAGAGCTGGCATGGATGAGCCCAAGATAATGCTCTGCTAAGCGGCTGGGGCCGCGTCGGTGGACGTGGCTTCGTCAGATCCTGATTCAACCGTTTGCTCGGCTCGTTTTTTCGGGGCGACAAGCCTAGCGCCCAGCGACACCTGACGCTTCATCAAATCGGCAAAAATCGCCTTGATATCGTAATTGAATTGTGCGGCGAGCTTTTCGCGTGTGCGGTGAACTTCCGCCACGATTGGATCTTCCCACATGGCTATTCTCCCATCAATTCCTCGGGCGTGCATATGATCGGCATCTGGTGTCCTAACCTGTCACACAAGCGCAATTCTCCGTGCTATCTGCGCGTTTGCCAAGTGCTTACAGTTCCATGTTAGCAGATAATCAGTGGCGTGGACGGCCGCTACAGCAACGTGTGCGGCGTCACCAACGGCGTGCGCGGGGAGCATGCCCGCTAACATGATGGCCTCGGTCAACGCCCCAGCCGCCGCCGTGATTTCCAGCGCCGGCAGGACGCTGACGATCGCGAGCCGTTTTTGTACCTCGGCTGGGTCGCCAAGTGAGGCTTCGTCGATAACGACTTGGGAAACAGAGCATTCAAACTGACTCCGGCGATTCGTCCACCATTCCTGCGTAACTTGCTGGTGCGCGGCAACAAGCAGGTCACGACTCGGGCGAGTGACCAGATAGCTGATCAACGATGTTTCCAGGTACACTCTTTCCATGCTTGACCTTCACGCTGAATAGAAAAGGTGTCGGGAGCTTCACCTGTCAGGGGCACCGGCTTTTTTGACGATGTCTCAAAACACCTGAATCCGCACCACACTCATTCGCCAATCCTTAAACGCGGGCGCCAGCTTCAGCATGCCGACCGTGGCGAAGTTGCATTGAGTGCCGACGCCGTAGACGCTGTCGGGCGTGACGTTGAAGGTCCAGACCGAGCCGTCGGGAATTGAACGGGTCTGGTCCGGGCGAAGTTGACGGCGAATCTCGTTAACCGATTTCTCCGCGTCGGCGCTCGATTCGTTTTCCTGCCAGTGGCGATAGACGCCGTCCGAAGCGACCAGGCGACTCATGAGCGGATTCAGCGCGGCCACGTGTTGGTGGGCCCGCACCACGGCACGGACCCGTACGCTGTCGGTGCTCGCGTCAGCCAGAATTCGCCGCGTCGGCTTGGCGCCGAAAACCAGCGACCGCTCGTAGCCCAGCGCCGGTTCGTCGGCGAACACCGTGAAGTCGTTCCACATGAAGCCGATGCTGCGCGGCATCGTCGGCGCTTCGGGCGTGAAATCGCGGAAGTGCTCGTCTGCCAAGTCCTTGACGCGAGGATCGTTGCCCAGCCAACCGGCTCGGGCTGCGTGATACGTTTTCTGCCGAAGCTGGCCGAGCAGTTGAAAGCGGAGCGACCCGGCAGCCGCCAGCAGCTTGCGCGGATCATAGCCGGGTTCCATGCCGCCATGGTTCATCTGCAGGAAATCGCTGTCGTTGCCGACATAATAGACGACTGGCATCAGATCGTAGGACCGCATGACTTTCGTGATGTTCGCTTGCTGTCCGTATTTGGCCTGAAGTTCGTCGAGAAACCCGTACCGCGCTGCGATGTTGATGTCCTCATGGTTGCCGCGAGCGAAATAGACGCGATCCGGATTGGCCAACTTGAGGCGGAACAGCGTGTACAGGACCTCGGTCCCGTACGCGCCACGATCGGTGAAGTCGCCCAGAAACATGAACCGGTGCTTCGTGTCGCGGAACTGAAACCCGTCGAGGATCTTGCGATCGTTCAGTTCATCCAACACGCACAAGAGCGAACGCACGTCCCCATGCAGATCGCCCATGATGAGCGCAATGGCGTCGTTGGGCAGGACCAGCTTGGCCGCGAACGGCTGGAACGGGCCCTCCTTGCCGCCGTACCAGGTATTGGCGAAATCGAAGAATACCTTCGGATTGGGCGGATTGTCGACCCACGCCTTCGCATCGGCGAGCGGCCCCGCGCGCTCCAGACGCATATAGGCGTCGAGCGCCCGATCGAAGTCGGCGAACGCCGGCAGCGGCAGCACCTTCTTGTCCGGCAGCCTGCCCCGGAGTTCCCGATTCGCCGGCAACTTGGCGCAAGCTAGCCGCCATTGCTTATACGTCGGCAACGCCTGTTGGGCCGAGACCAGCGACGGGCACACGAGCAACGTCAGGAAAGCGATGACGCGAAACAAGGTGGAATGTCGCAGAGAATACGCAGATCGCGGCATCTGTCCACCTCGTCAACCTTCGTGAAGTGATACGCCGTCGCCATCCCTCTAGCCAACGTTGATGGTCATCATACGCGCCGTCGGGTCGAGGTCGATGCCGTCGTTTTCCGTGCCGCCGTCGTCCTGAACCTGGAAGGTGAACGAATCGAGCGCCTCGCCGGTTTCATCTTCCGGCGGTGTGTAGACGAGCTTGCCGGCCAAATTGTCGTCGAGGCTGATAAAGTCGCCGGCGCTGGTCCAGAAAAAGGGTCGGGAGTCATTTTAGTACGTAATATGTCTATGCGAATAAATACTTATCAAATCCACTCGTGACCCCTTTTCCGGTTCATTGGCTCCAGTTCTACATGCGCTCCGTCTCGCGTTTCTCGACGAAGATCGGCAATCCCTCGCGAGCCTCCTTGGTTCGTTCAACCCGCTTAGTAGTTGAACTGAAGCTGCACGCGGAACATGGAGCCCTCGAAGTCGTTGAAGGAGCGAGCATTGGCTGCACTGTTGGCGGTGAAATTGGGCGTATTCACCATGCTGTATTCAAGCGTCAATTCCAATTGTTGGAAGATCTGCCATTCAACCCCGAGGTCAAGTTGGCGCTGATGGCCGTAGGGAGCGTTCACGACGTTGCGATATCCACCGCTGAACTGTTGCCAGCGGCAATAGGGCATGACGATGCCGAAGCGATGAGTGTCCCAGCGGTACATGCCCATGACATAGCCGCCGCTGATCGGACGGCTGATGACGTCCGTTTGCGCGTCGTTAAGTCCTGGTCCCTTGCCGACCTGCCACTCCGCCTGGAGGCCGAAGGGCTGAGGATAGAAGACGAAGGTGGCGGCCACTCGTTCTTCGAGGATGCCGGCGGTTCCGCCCGTGCCGAGCGGTGTGATGGCCGGTCCGCGCCCGAGGGCGCGAATCGGCCCGCCGGTGACCACGTATTCCCCGCGATACCCCTGAATGCTGGCTTCGATTACTTGCCCGTTCGACCAATCGAGTTGCACCGGCCAGGTAAGACGAGCCACGGCGTGCAGGTTGAGATTCGCCTCGGGAACCGATCCCCCTTGGCCATCGTAGACGCCGATGCCAAAGATGCCATAATTGCCACTCCCCTTCAAGCCGCTGTCGACCAGGGCTTTGAGCAGCTTCTGTTTATCCACCGGCGTCCAGTAGTAGATAATGCCGAGGTCGCGTTCGTTGGGCGCGACGCCTGTGTTCATCGCGTCGGTCCGGTCCAGCGGAATGCGGTTGATGCTCGACTGCAGATTTTCCCAGCCATAAGGAACTTTGGAAAGCCCGACGCGGAAGCGATGGACTTGCTCCTTGTCGACGTAAATATCGGCATAGGCATCGCGCATCTGCCCGAAGTTGGTGGAGCCGGTGACCCCCTGCACGGTCGAGCCGAAGTCGGGTTGAATGTAAAAGAACAGGTGCTCGTTGAGCTCACCCGAGAAGATGAAACGGAGCCGGCGGATGAAGAAGTTCTCTGCTCTGCCGTTGATGCCGCGGTCGCCGAACACGTTCGGTTCGGCGCTCCCTTCATCCGTGTTGAGGGTGCGATCGAAGCGGATCTGCGTGTAACCGCGAATGGAGAACTTGTCGTACCACTTCGATGACTTCTTCAGCGGATCGGGAAAAGGATGCATCGAATCGAAAAGGATCGGCAGATTCATGTGGAAATCGTGATGCCCGCTTGGCGTGATGGCATCCTGTTGCTTCATGATCGCTTCGGCGCTCTTCTGCTCCTCGTCCGCCTTCTTCTTGGCCTCATCCGCGTTCTTCTTCTCCGCATCGCGCCGCTTGACGATCGTCTCGATGACGGTTTCGAGTTCCTTGCGCAGCTCGGGATCGGCCTTGAGGATCGCCTCGAGCGAATCCTTCTTCACCATCGGCGCGGGGACCTTCTCGGGTTGCTCGGCCATCGGCGTCGTCGCGGTCACCGGGGCCGCCAAACGGGGCAGGCGCGGCGGCAGGTCTTGCGCCATCCCCCTGCACGCGAAGCTTGCCACCACGAGAAATCCACTCAACCAGACGGTTATCCGGACCGTCGAACAGGCCATCATGGCGATCCCCCGAATCCAGACATGTATCAAGTTTTGCGTCATCGTATAGCCATGCCGGAGATTCGCGCCAAGTTCAACCTCATCTGATGGAGACATAGGCAGAATGGACCGTTGTTGGCAAATTGGATCCCGATTCCAATCTGCGGCCCATGGGCAAGGAGGCACTCCATGCGCCAGCGACGACATGTCGGTTGTCGAGAATCATCATACTTTTCCCAGTTGACCCGAGTTCTACATGCGCTCGATCACTATTGCTCCCGCCCCCTTTTTCGGGTCGGATTCATTGCATCTCGCAAGGGGGGGGTGAGTGGGTGGGTGCAACGAATCGGGCCATCGTGATGAATGCTCAGAACTTGCGTCGAAAAAATTCGTTGCAGGGGTTTTTGACGCATATCACCGGCCCGCTGGGCGGCGTGCAAGTTGATGGCAATAGTCGACTTGTCGAAGAGTTTCCGGCTCTGGGTATGTGTGTGTTCGTGATCCACTGGCGTTTTCGATGGCTCGCGCCGCGGAAAAACCGAGGTTCGGCGCGAAGCCAGCGTATCACGGGCCGATGATCCGCCGGGTCCGCACGGACCTTTATCGCTAACCAGATCGTGGCGGAAAGCGGAACGCAAGCGCGGCAGCAACAACAAAGATCGCGGGATTCGTTGCATTATCACTAGGCCGTGTGGACAATAGCTGGGAAGCTTTGGATATTTGGGCACTCGCATAAGGCGTGCTGCCAGTACCGCTCTCGGCGTTGATTTCCGTAGACGGCTGTCCAGAGCCATCCGAAAAGGACGTCACCGTCAAGGACGACTCTGGAGAGCCGACCTACAGTGTCTAGATTATCCAGCGATTGTCCACACGACCTAGGG
>Ga0194128_10003490_pt1 | contig 24070 bp, 25 predicted proteins | sample TA2KigCa65mmetaG_FD_148650 | JGI IMG/M metagenome (GOLD analysis project Ga0194128, IMG submission 148650) | Freshwater microbial communities from Lake Tanganyika, Tanzania - TA2015037 Kigoma Deep Cast 65m | ecosystem: Environmental > Aquatic > Freshwater > Lake | place: Tanzania: Lake... | reverse complement strand
GCGGCGGCAGCGCCGAAGGCGCTGGTGAACTACCCGGCGGCACCACCGGCGACGAAGACGACGATGAATTGCTCAAGCATGCGATCGACCTCATCGTTCGCACACAGCTGGGTTCCACCTCGATGCTCCAGCGCAAGTTGAAGGTGGGTTTTGCCCGTGCCGGTCGCCTGATGGACCTGCTGGAACAGCGCGGCATCGTGGGCCCCAGCGAAGGCTCGAAGCCCCGCGAAGTGTTGATGACCCTCGAAGAATGGGAAAAGATCCAAGGCAACTAGCGCGGCAGCGCTCGACCGCCGTGCCGACCAGCTAGCCGCGCCTGGAAAATGTTAGGGAGTCGCAATAGTCCTTACGCGTTGCTCACCAAGACCGCTGATTCCAAGTGCAATCTCCTGTCCGGGACGCAGAAATCGTGGCGGCTTGAAGCCACTTCCAACCCCTGCGGGAGTTCCGGTGTTGATGAGATCACCAGGTTCCAACACCATGAACTGACTTACGTACCACACAATGTGGGCCACGCCGAAAATCATGTCGGAAGTACTTCCGGACTGCTGACGTACCCCATCGACATCCAGCCACATATCGAGCCCTTGCACATCCGCAATTTCGTCACGGGTGACAATGAACGGTCCGAGTGGATTGAAGGTGTCGCACGACTTTCCTTTGTCCCATTGACCTCCACGCTCCAACTGAAATTCTCGCTCGGAAACGTCGTTGGAAATCGTGAATCCAGCGACATGGCTCAACGCGTCAGATTCTGACTCGATGTAACTTGCGCGGGAGCCCACGACAACACAAAGCTCGACTTCCCAGTCCGTCTTTTGCGAGCGTCGCGGAATTCTCACATCGTCATGCGGGCCGACAACCGTGTTGGGCGCTTTCATAAAGATGATTGGCTCGGACGGAATTTCCATTCCTGATTCTTTGGCGTGGTTGCGATAGTTCAAGCCGATGCAGATGATTTTCCCTGGCCGCGTCATCGGGGCCCCAAGACGTTTTCCGTCCGTTGCAATTGCAGGAAGCGAAGCCACCTTGCCGGATAGTTCCTTCAGAAACTCAGGCGAGAGCGTTGAAGGACCAAAGTCTTCGCAGATGCTGCTGGCATCTCGAACGACTCCGTCGCTACCAGTGACGCAGGGGCGCTCCTGGCCGAAATCGCCAACTCGTAAGAGCTTCATAGGGCAGCGAGCTTAAACAGCTCCACACTTTCACGAATTGCCGTCGGGAGACCCGTGGGTTGTGCGACCCCAGGAAGGTTCATCCAGTCGCTCCCGTTCGCCCCTGCAACCACTGGAAGCTGATTGTCGCCACAGGTGATCTCCGAGAATCCGGTGGCGAGCTTTACGGCTTCAACAAACTCTCTAACTTCGATTGCCGCTCCTGCCAGGTCGTATACCGGTGCTCCGTCAAGTGTGAGGTTGGCCGCGTCGATAAACGACTTTGCAACATCTGAGGCGTATTGAAAGTCGAGTCGCCCGCCATAGGTGATGTGGTACGACTCGCGAGCAATCGCCTTTTCGATCGCAATACTTGGCAGCGAAGTCATACCCTGATCTCGTCCTGGCCCAAACACTGTGTGTGGGCGCAGACACACGCTGCGAATGTTGTGTTCAGCCCAGTACACCTTGGCAAGATCTTCGCAAGCAACTTTGTAAACGCCGTACAACGTGGTGGGATTTCGCTTTGAACCGGTGGGCAGAATCACACTGTCGTAGTCGGTCGCTGCGCCATACACCGCAATGCTGCTTGCTTGAGCAACTTGCACCACCCCAAGCTCCTTAGCCGCTTCAAAGACGTGGACGGTACCCAAGACGTTCACGGCGGCCCCGGCAGCAGGATTCGCTCGACAGAAAGGAATCTGGAGCGCCGCTAAGTGAATGATTCGAGTGGCTCCAGTTGCTGCCTTTCGGACATCCTCAGCATTCGTGAGGTCACCCCATCGCCACTCCACCTCAGGCAACTTGCCACAATTAACGAGCCGATGTCGATGTTCGTCGGGCTGCAAATCAAACGCAATAACGTCGGCTCTTGCCCGCGTGAGGTGGTGCAGCACCCACGCACCGATGCAGCCATTGGCCCCAGTTACGAGATAGCGGTCAGCCATGTCAGTACGTCGCCCTGCCACCGGAAATGTCGTAACATGCGCCGGTCGAGAAACTACATTCATCGCTTACAAGCCAATCGATTAACGCCGCCACTTCGTCAGCCGTTCCGGTGCGGCCCATCGGAATTTTGGCGAGCATGTATTTCAATACCTCAGGAGACGTGTCGTTATTCATCGGGGTGGCAATGACGGCAGGCGCTATCGCGTTTACGAGCACTCCGGAGGTTGCCAGTTCTTTGCCGAGCGATTTGGTCAGCCCGATGACTGCTGCCTTAGAGGCCGAATAGGCAGCCAGATTTGGGTTGCCCTCTTTGCCCGCAATACTGGCGACGTTGACAATTCGACCCCAGCCGGCGATCTTCATCGCCGGGATAAACGCCCTCGACAGGAAGAAAATGCCATCGAGGTTGATGGACATCGTCTGACGCCACTCGCGATCACTGACTTCCCATGTCGGCTTATTGGGCCCCACGATTCCGGCAGAGTTCACGAGGATGGAGATATCCCCAACTTCTTCTCTCAACGAGGTGACGGCTGCAGAGTCACTGATATCGCACACGCGGTAACCATCTTGAAGTAATGAGTCGACAGAGGCTCGCGGTTGAACATCGACCCCGATGACGTCATGCCCGTTCTCGAGAAACCGCATCGCTACTGCGAGCCCGATTCCACTGGCTGCTCCCGTAACGAGTGCTCGCCGAGCCATGAGACCGAACGCTATAACAAACGAGTATTCATCCCCAAAAGCGAATGGCGGCAGGGCTGTCAGTGTTGCGACGAAGCACAATCGGGTGCTTAGGGCGTCAAAACTGCACGACCTCGGATGCGGCCATTCGCTAAGTCGTCGAGGGCGCGGTTGGCGTCCTCGAGGTCATACTTCTGCACTACCGGTCGAACCTTGCCACACAGTGCCAGGTTGGTGACATTGCACAAGTCTTCGTAGGTACCGACGAAGACACCCTCAAATCGCAATTCACGTTCAACAAGTTCGGTGAGCGGTACCTCAATCTGCCCACCGATCGCAACCCCAATGTATTTCCCTCCGAAAGCAAGAATTTGACGACTGAGTTGCACCGTGGCATCAGATCCCACGAAGTCGATAACGACTCTGGCGCTGTTGACATACGTGTCGAGTTCGTCAGGATGCAGTGCAATAGCAGCCCCAAGCTGCTCGGCAAGTGTTCGAGATTCTCCGTTGACATCAACAGCAACAACCATTGCCGCGGAAGTGGCTCGTAGAATCTGTAATGCGAGATGCCCGAGACCACCAATTCCGAGGAGCACTACGAGGTCGCCCGGCGCCAATTGCGTTGAAGCTCTCATGCATGCACGTTGAGCAGCGAGACCGGCATCAGTAAGTGTTGACAGTGCGGGGAGGTCAGCTGTTTTTGGTACTCGGAGCACAGAGCGCTCTGCTGTCAACAGAAATTCAGAAAACCCACCATCAGCATTTATCCCTGGGGTGCGCCGGCCACTGGCGCTGGCATGACCACCAGCTCGCTCTGAACGATCTAGGCCACTCGTGATGAATGGATAGCACAGCACGGGATCGCCCACAGCCACTGCAGTCACTGCGCTGCCGATTGCATGTACGTAACCAGAGTTCTCGTGCCCGAGGATGAGCGGTGTCGGAGCATGCATCACCCCGGTCAGGAGATGGATGTCGGTACGACAAACACCGGCACCAGCAATCCGAATCACAACATCGGTTGGGGCAGAGATGGTCGGCGTGGGGCGTTCTTCAAGAGTAAGAGGGGAAGTCGGTGACACGGCATTGGCCGAGCGCATCACCATCGCGCGCATAAACGCCATGCTAATCACCCCATTCGAATGTAATAAAATGTCAGCGATGTGCACCACGGGAGTTCTCAGACTCGCTGACGGTTCCCATGCACTTTTGAAGAATAAAGATTTCGGTCGTAGTCATCTTGATGACCAGATTGTTCTTGACCAGACCGTATTCGGAGTTCGAGGTATGACCACTTGGGCAGGTACCGATCCATCCTTAGACCAATTCTCTGGGTTTTCTATCGGAGTAAATCAGCATGGACTACTTTGTTGTGACTCCAACGTCGTGACACTTGACGGGCTCGAGAACTACGACGTGATGACCGAAGTGGCGCTCAGACAGGGGCGCGACGTATCAAGTGCGGTTGAGGCGGTGGTATACGCATGTCAGCATTGCGAAACATCATGGGGGAATTTGTTGATGATCGATGCCGTACGCGCTGTATCGCTCGAGATTCGTGGTCGCGTGGTTCAAGTCGTGGAGTTGACTACGGCAACGGCGAGAACCAACCATCATGTTGTGCTTGGGTTCGACCCATCTCAGGAGGATCAAGTCACGTCTGAGTTGCGGTTGGATTCTGCCCAATCGCGACTCGATTCAGCGTCATCTCTCAATGACATTTTCGCTCTACAGAAGTCGCACGACCACGGTGCCACAGGTGTGTGTAACCACGCCCTACATACCACGGTGTACGCGTACGTGCTCATCTGTAAGGGCAAGGAAGTGGTGCTGCATGTGAAACAAGGCCAGCCGTGTCAGTCAGACTCGTATCACGCCATTTCGGTGCCGCTTGGCGATCACTTCAGCGAGTCGGCTGCGAGCATGTTTCTCGACCAGTATCCAACGTCCAATAAAGCAAACTTTGCGACCGTGGATTCGCATCGCGTGAATGCTGCGCCATCAACCACTGGATCGGTGTAAATCACGTGAGCAGCGCCGAGGTGTTGCGTGCGCTTGGGCTGCGTAAGGCTCTTGGGATAATGCGCAAGTGTCCACGACAGCACTCCCTTACCATCGCTGGGGCGGCGGTCGATGCCGGTCTAAATGTTCTGGAGATCACCCTTGACTCAAATGATGCCCTTGGACAGATCCGCGAGCTTGTCGCAGCGAGGCCTCACGCCATTGTTGGTGCTGGAACCGTTCATAGTGCTGCCGAAGTTGAGCAGGCTGCGATGGCAGGGGTGCAGTTTGTAGTTTCGCCAATGCTGTCGGAGTCGGTAATCGCGAGAGCACTCGCACTTGGTCTCGTGCCTGTGCCTGGCGTAGCAACGCCTACCGAGATGGCTCGAGCAATTGACTGTGGCGCTCCGGCAGTCAAGCTCTTTCCGGCCGCTCAGCTCGGGGGGCCTACCTTCGTGGCAGCAGTTATTGCGCCAATGCGCGGAATCAAAATCATTCCGACTGGGGGTGTTGATGCATCTAACGCGCGCCAGTATCTCGATGCTGGGTCGTTTGCAATCGGTATCGGTGGCGCCTTGTTCTCATCTGATTCATTGCGAACTGGCGACGCTTCACACATTGAGCGCAGTGTCGAGAAACTCCTGCGGGTCATCACATGACGATGGGAACAGTCGTCACCCTCGGTGAAGCTCTTATCCGTTTGTCGGTTTCTAACGGGCTAACCCTTGCCAACGCGCGCTCTCTTGACTTGTTGGTGGGTGGGGCCGAGGCCAATGTCGCTGTCGCACTGGCTCGGCTCGGCTTTCCGGCAACGTGGATTTCCCGAGTCTCAAGCGATCCGTTAGGTCAGCGGGTTGTCGCTGAACTCCGCTCGCACGGGGTGAACTGTGATCACGTGTCGTGGGCTGAGCAATCGCGTACCGGCGTGTACTACACCGAAATCGCCCCCGCCCCTCGGGGCGTTTCAGTTGTGTATGACCGCCGTGGCACTGCTGCAAGTGGCATGTCAACCGACAATGTGGATTTGTCACCCGCTGACGATGCTGCGGTCGTGCAGGTGTCTGGAATCACCGCGGCCCTCAGCGACTCCTGTGCAGAGACGGCTAAAGCGCTACTGACACGCGGTCGAGCCAGCGGCGCCAAGTGCGTAGTGGATGTGAATTTTCGAGCCAAGTTGTGGTCGGCCGAGATTGCGGCTGCCACCCTGCGACCTATGTGTGCTTTGGCGGATGTCGTTGTCTGCACTGGGGAGGACTCCGCAGACCTGTTTGGAGTCCGCTCTCCGTCGGCAGACGCTGTCGGGCAACTCACCAAAATGCTCGGAACACCAACGGTCGTGCTTACTGATGGCGCCAATGGGCTGTGGCTCGGGCACGAGGGGAGGGCCGAGCATTTCGCCGCCGTCCCCGCTACCACGATCGATCGGATTGGGGCTGGGGATGCCTTTTGCGCCGGTTTGATCGTAGGAATCTTGCAGAACGACTTGCGGGAAGGGGTTCGACTCGGGCAGGCGATGGCCTCATTGAAACACACCATGCACGGGGATCATTTTCTGGGAACCATGGCTGATGTCGAGAGGGTTCTTGGGACCAAAGGTCGCGATGTCCGCCGATAACGAAAAGAGTTCTGCTTCGACCCTGGCGTCATAGCGGCCCAAATTCGGGCTTGCAATGAGCGGAGGCGTTTGTTATAGTCTTTCCGGCGTGGTGACTTCTATCACTAAAAGTCTCGACGTGAGTGAGCGAAAACGGAATCAATTACAACGATCAGTACGGGGGGGTTCATAATGATTGCCAATATGACACGGGATCAGTACGGTGACGAAGCTGGGGAACTCGTCGACAAATACATGCGTGGCGGAATCTCACGCCGACAGTTCGCAAAAGGCTTGTTCGGCCTTGGTATCGGAGTGGGAGCTGCCTCGGCAATTTTGGCCGCATGCGGAGGCTCCGATGACGCGAGCTCGGGGGATGAGACGTCAGACAACGCAGTAGCCGACACCACCTCCATGCCAAAAGTGGGCGGGCAGCTTCGTGAGGGTTACAACCGTGACGTTTCGAAGCATGACCCAATCACCACCAACTGGTACGACCCTGCGTTCAGTTGCATTTATGAAACTGCTGTAACGTTCGATCTTGACGGGGCGGTAGTTGCACAATTCGCATCCGGCTACAGCGTTTCCGATGACGGTCTCACCTACACCTTCGATATTCCTGAGGGTCGAGTCAGCCACAGTGGTAGTGCCATGGGTGCAAAGCAAGTCGCAGAGCTACTCCAGGTGATCAAGGACACCAGCTTTATCGGAGGAGTTTCGACGGTCCCGATGGAGGGCTATAGCGCCGAAGGTAACCAGGTGGTCATGAAGATGAAGAATGCCTGGCTTGGCGCTTTGAGCCCGCACACCACCGGTTACTGGGCGCTCGCCAACATTGACACATGGAAGGCAGCGGGCGGCAGCGACCCTTCATCGACATACGGGACCGCAACAGCCGACGGAACGGGACCATTCACGCACACCGAGTGGGTACCGGGTAGTCATAGCTTGGTAACTCGTTGGGACGACTACCCCGGCAGCAACTCGCCCTACATCTCTAACAAGGGTGCGGCGTACCTCGACTCCGTACGTTGGAGCGTCATCACAGAGGCAGGTCAGCGCGCGACACAGCTCGAGAGCGGCGAATTGGACACCTTAATTGGCCCAAGTTACGCAGACCTCGATCGTTTGCGTGGCAACGCTGACCTGACGGTCATCCAACATCCGGAATGGTCGGGCTACCACCTCGTGATGAACCGCGACTACCCAGAATTCTTCGGCGACGTGCTCACCCGTCAGGGTCTCTCGCATGCTCTGAACCGTCAAGGAATGGTCGATGCGATTCTGTTTGGAAACGGAGACCCAACTTATGGCCCATTTCCCAAGACAGATCGTCAATACGAACCGAAGGTAGAGGAGTACAACCAGTACGACGTCGAGCTTGCGAAGTCAAAACTTGCTGAGGCGGGTTGGACACCAGGCAGTGACGGCGTGCTTGAGCGCGATGGAACTCGTTTTGAGTTCCGTTACGTCGTGGAGGACACCACCGAGCAGAAGCAAGTAGCCGAAGCAGTAGCAGCGCAGCTCAAAGAGGTCGGCGTGATTGCAAAACTCGATGTAGTAGACCGCGCAGTGTGGTTTGAACAAGCGTCAGGTGAAGGGCGTAAGGCTGCCCCAATGTCATTGTTCTTCTGGCTGTGGCCGGTTCCGTTGGACATCTTGGTGATTTTCGGTTCATCCGAAACGATTCCAGTGCCCAACTTCTCGCACGCTGTGGAGCCGACCATTGATGCGGCGATTGCAGAGTGGCGTCAGTCGGGAACTCCAGAGACTGCCCAAGTTGCGTCATCGAAGTTCCAGCTCGAATGGGCGGAGAAACTGCCATACCTGCCATTGATGAACCAATACGCCACGTTCGTTCACCACAATTATGTGAAAAATTGGCAGCCGTTCGTTTGGAACCTCTATCCCGTCTACAACGACGTCTGGATGGACAAATAGTCAAATCGAGACAACAGCCACCTTCTGGTGGTTGGGTAATGATTCGGGGACCAGGTGCGGGACAACGCCTGAGCTTCAAATCGTAAACTTTGAGAGATGATCATGACCCTTTTCCGGCGTGCACGTCGCAACAAGCAACTCGTAGTGGGAGTCATTCTCGCGGTCGTGATCGCTGTTCTGGGAATTGTTGGCCCATGGATTTTTGGTGCATACGATAAGCAGGACTTATTGTCCGGGCACAAGTCGGTCGGTACACCCGGGAACTTTTTTGGTACCGATGCGCTAGGTCGCGACCTTGCGGCACGAGCGACTTATGGAATTCGTATCAGTTTGATTGTCGCAATATCCGTTACGGCACTAGCCGTTGTTCTCGGCATGGGTATCGGACTCGTCGCGGGCTACGTCAAGGGAAGGGTCGACGGTGTCATCAGTTTGGTCATCGACTTCGTATGGGGTTTTCCATTGATCTTGGTTGCGGTACTCGCCGCCGCATCGATTGGCTCGGGACTCCTACCTGTCATTCTAGCCGTTGGACTCGTCAACACAGTTGCAATCGCTCGCGTCGTAAGAGGTGAAGTTCTTGGACTCACGGAAAAGGACTTTGTTGTTGCAGCCCACGCCGGTGGCTACTCGACTTCACACATTCTTCTAAGACACATCATCCCCAACGTGATACCTGTAGCTCTTGTTCTGTCGTCCTATTATGTCGCCGTAGCAATCATTGCGGAAGCATCGCTTTCGTTTGTAGGTCTCGGGGCGCAGCCGCCAACACCAAGTTTGGGTCAGATGGTTTCAGACGGGCGCAACTTCCTGCGGCTCAATCATTGGGAATCCACCATCCCCGGTGTCCTGATATTCGTCATGGTTCTGTCCGTAAGTCTCATTGGGGACGGACTTCGAGATTTGCTTGATCCTCGACTTCGCACTGCAGTTGAGCGGGCGAGTGCGAAATGAAGGCTGTATTTCGTCGCACTCTTACCATGCTGCTGCTTTTGTTGGTGTCGTCCTTTGCGGTGTTTGCCGCAATCCGACTCTCTGGAGGTGACGTTACCGCGGCACGATTACCCGCTTCAGCTAGTGCTGCGGACCGAGCGCTGTTTCGTCAGCAGGTGGGTCTCGATAAGCCAATTATCAACCAGTACTTCACCTATCTAAGGAAGTTAGCAACCGGCGATTTGGGAAATTCGCTCACCAATAATGCCAAATTGAGCACCTTGGCCACCGAGAAGATTCGAAACAGCTTGATTTTGGGTGGGAGCTCAATGGTGGTGATTTTTGCTCTCGGAATACCGCTTGGGATGCTTGCCGCCATGCGCCGCAACAGTTGGTTAGACACAGGAATCACCTCGATTTCAGTCGCGGGAATGGCTATTCCTAATTTTTGGCTTGCGCTCATTTCGATCTATGTGTTTTCCACGCTATTGGGGTGGCTGCCGTCCGCAGGTCAGGGTGGTATTCGATACCTGATTCTCCCCACCCTCGTGCTCAGCGCGGAGGGCATCGCACTTACAGTTCGCATGACACGCTCCGCAATGTTAGAAAACCTTGGCCAAGATTTCGTTCGAACACTGAGGGCCGCTGGTGTGAGTGAGCGTCGTATCCATTTTAAACATGTGCTGCGAAGCTCTCTCATGCCGCTGATCTCTTTGGCTGGTTTGCGTATCGGCCAAATAGCTGGCTATGCATTGGTCGTCGAAACTATTTTCGGTTGGGCAGGTGTTGGCCAGGCTTTGGTGAATGCTGTACTTCGCCGCGACTACCCCGTAGTTCAGCTCTTTTCTCTGCTGTTAGTGGTATTGGTGACATTCGGCAACCTAATGGCGACGGTGGGGTATACCGTGGCCAATCCGCGCCTCCGGAAGTAAAAGTGATGACGCGCGCGTTGCTTGGGGTGGAGAAGCTCAGCGTCGGAGTCCATGTGAGCGGGTTGTCTTACGACATTGTTCGAGACGTCTCGTTCGACCTTTACCAAAATGAGATCTTGGCAGTAGTTGGCGAGAGTGGATGTGGAAAGTCCTTGACAGCATTATCAATGCTTTCGCTGCAGTCGTCCCCACCGCTTCGGGTCACATCAGGTGTGGTGATGTTCGGCGGTAAAGATTTGCTTACATTGCCTCGCGCCGAGTTGAGAATGGTTCGCGGCAAGGAAATCTCGATGATTTTTCAGGATCCAATGAGTGCCTTGGATCCGATGTTTACGGTCGGAACCCTCCTCACCACCGCAGTTCGCGCCCACCAAAACGTGAACAAGGCTCGCGCTGAGGAAATCTCGTTAGCAGCATTGGCCGATGCAGGCATTGAGGATCCGCGACGCCGATTTGGCGAGTACGCGTTCCAGCTCTCTGGTGGAATTTCTCAAAGGGTGATGATTGCGTTGGCCTTGGTGAACAACCCAAAAGTAATTATTGCCGATGAACCCACGACCGCACTAGACGTTACGGTGCAAGCCCAAATCCTCGAACGGCTCTTGGTGCTGAAGAAAGAACGGGGTATGAGTATCATTCTCATCACGCACAATCTTGGGGTCGTGGCGTCAGTGGCTGATCGCGTAGCAGTCATGTATTCGGGCGAGATTGTCGAGACAGGAAGTGTTGCCGAGGTCTTCAGAGGTGCGCAGCACCCGTACTCGCATGGACTGTTGCGAGCAGTGCCTCGCCTGGGGTCTGCTGCCCAGTCGCTTACGGCGATACCTGGGCGTGTACCTCAACCAACCGAGATTTCTGCTGGCTGTGTGTTCGCGCCACGCTGCGAAAGAGTCAAGCCTATGTGTCATGAGATGCGACCCGCTCTGGAGATCCGTCGGTCCAGTGCTGTGCGATGTCACAACCCCATTGACTGAGCGACAGAGGTGAGGACGATTGGAACTGTGACATCAACAAATCGGGTTGAGCCTGTCGAGTTTTCGGTTGGCAATGATGTTGTGGTGCGCGGTGTCGCACGCTGGCAAGACAACGCCCGTGGGATTCTGCTATGTGTCCACGACTTTGGCGCCGACCTAGATTCCCTTGGGGCCTTACCAGCTTTGCTATCACATTCCATGTTGTCTGTAGTTTCGATCGACCAACGCGGATGCGGGCTATCGGATGGTGAGCTAAGCGAACCTCGAGAACTCTTCGGTGACCTTCGCCAGATTATTGATGTGCTGCGAGTGAAAGCACCGCGGGTTGGGTTGCTTGCGGTTGGAAGGAGCGCAACGGTGGCTGTGGCACTCGGCGAGAAAGATGGAGTGACGGCGCAGGTACTTCTCATGCCTGAGCTAGAGCCGCTATGCGAGATTGGTGACCAGCGTCGCTACTGCATCCGATTGGTTCTGCATTCGGAGGGAAAGCGTCTAGCTGGTACTCTGCTCCAGGCGTTCATGGCCCGATTACTAGGAGAGCAGCTCATGGTATCGAACGTGAAGCTTGATGGCGGGGTGCAAATTGTGGAGTCCGACCAGGCGATTCTTGCCCACGTACGGCTATTTTTGGATCGTTATCTTCTGGGTACCGCAAAGCCATGACGCCCATCGTTGATGGTCACTTGCATTTGTTCAAGCCGCATAGCGAGCAGTATCCCCGCCGCGTTTATGACGTCATGGCTGAGGAGTCGCGTGAAGAGCTGGCAGCTGAACTTGTCCGTGCGATGGAGTCAAATGGCGTCTCACATGCCGTCGTCGTGCCCTTAGGTAATGGCGATGAATACTTGCGTGAAGTGATTGCCGCTCATCCCGGGCGTTTCGCTGGTGTCGGGCTTTACGACCACGAGTATCCACAGGATGTGTCGACGGTGCATCAACGATGTGTATCAGGACCACTGCAGGGTCTGCGTTTTTACGGACTCAACGGTCGCATGGGCGATAGGCCGACCGACTTGGCGTGCTGGCCGATTTTGGAGCTCATGGCAGCCAAGCAGCTCGTGCTTTGGTTTTATGGAGACCGCACCCAGATCGCCATTCTTCGCGACGTGCTGCGCGTGCTCCCCGAACTTCGTGTCGTGCTCAATCATCTTGGCTTCCTCCCGAATATTCATGCCGAGATGCAATTTGATTCGTTTCGCCGCCCCCGATTTCTCGTCGACCTGCCCCCACCCGATCTGGTCATGGTGGAGGAGTTCGGGGCAGAGTTTCAAAACGTTCATGTTCACTTTTCGGGTCACTACGCATTCTCCCGGGAGGAGTACCCATTCAAAGATCTCGTGCACGTGAGCCGACGCCTCTTCGATGCATTTGGGCCCACCCGATTGCTGATGGCTACTGACTGGCCATGGATTCGTGAAGCCCCAGGTTACGACAAGATACTTACACTCATTGATTACCATTTGCCAGATCTTTCGCCTGGGGACCGCGCCAGTGTGTGTGGGGGTAACGCCCTGCGACTCTTCGATTTCTCTTTAATTTGACCAATCCAGGATCGCTGAGGCCAAGCGCTCTACACCGCTTCGCAGGTCTCTCTCGCTAGAGGCCAACGACACCCGAACCACGTTTCCAGATTTTGGTCCGAAGGCCGATCCAGGCACGACAGCAACGCGTCGTTCGGTGATCATTCGCGAAACAAAGTCATGGTCTGACATTCGTGCCCTAGAGATATCGATCATAATGTAGAACGCACCAGTAGGGCGTGCGTAAGGAATGTCGAGCTCGTCGAGAATTTCGGTGACCAACCGGGCGCGCGAGGCATATGCGGAGCGCATTTTCGCAACACACTGTTGGTCGCCGAGAAGGGCAGCGACCGCACCACGCTGGGCGGGGCTGTTGACACAAGACGTCGTTGGCTCTTGGGCACGAAGCACGTGTGACACGATCTCGGATGCTCCCGTAAGGTATCCGACCCGCCAACCAGTCATCGCATAGGTTTTCGAAAAGGAGAAAACACTCACAACACGCTCCTGAGTGTCCAACGGTTGGAGTGAATGCGGAGGTGTGTCAAACCAGATTTCGTCATATACCTCGTCGGAAATCACCCATAAGTTGTGTCGATGGGCAAGCTCAAGTATCTCTCGCAATTGTGGTAGTGGCGTTACAGCACCAGTTGGATTGCCAGGGGAGTTTAAAATCAGTACTTTGGTTTTAGGCGAAATACACCGCTCAATATCATCGACGGTGGGTACCAAGTCATTCTCTAGGCGAAGCCGGTAGTGCACTGCCTCTACTCCAAGAAGTACCGTCATCTGCAGATAATTTGGCCAACTGGGATCAGCGAGGAGGACTTCATCGCCCGGGTTGACCATGGCAGCCAGGGCAGTGAAGCAGGCTGCCACGCCACCGGAAGTTACAACAACGTCATTGCTGTCAACGAAGATGCCATTGCGATCACGCAGTTTGTCAACGATGGCAGAACGTAATTCGGAAATTCCGGCATTCGCTGTGTACTTTGTGAAATTTTCAGCAAGGGCCTTGACGGCCGCCTCTTTGATGTGGGCTGGCGTACTAAAACTTGGTTCACCGACTTCAAGGCGTATGCAATCGGGGTATTTTGCAGCTTCATCAAAAACCCGACGAATGCCCGACCTTGGCACTTGTTGAATGACATTGGATGGCGCTGGTTTGGTCATGCTCTACACACCTGCAAAGTGACACGCTGCGAGATGGCCTAAGCCAATGTTGCGAAGCTCGGGATGTAATTCAGTACATTCCGAGCGGCCAGCACTGGTTTGACATCGATTGGCAAATTGACAACCCAAAGTAGAGCCGCCGCTGGAGGCATCACCTCGCAGAATGATGCGAGTTCGCTTTCGTTCCACTTCAACGTCGGCAACCGGGCTAGCCGAAAGCAACGCCTGCGTATATGGGTGACTCGGATTCCGAAACAGCTGTTTGGTGGTTCCGCATTCGACGATTTCACCCAGGTACATGACGGCCACAACATCGGCCACGTGTTCTATGACGGCTAAATCGTGCGAAACAAACAAGTATGTAAGCCCAAGCCGCTCCTGGAGGTCAACGATGAGGTTGAGAATTTGGGCTTGTACTGAGACATCAAGTGCTGATACCGGTTCATCAAGGATGAGCACCCGCGGCTCAAAGGCAAGCGCTCGCGCAATGCCAATTCGCTGGCGCTGCCCCCCCGAGAACTCGTGTGGATAGCGATCGGAAGCCGTTGGGTCAAGACCCACGAGTTCGAGCAATTCACCGACGCGCGTACGACAGGCTTCGGTGGACATGCCAAAGTGCTCTCGAAGCGGCTCGGACACCGTTTGATGCACCGACATTCTGGGGTTGAGGGAACCGTAAGGATCTTGAAAGACCACCTGCAGGCGTTGGCGAGCAAGTCTTAGTTCGCGTGGCGAGGCGGTGAGAACATCGATCTCATCGCCGTCATTAGCTTTGGTGCGCAACATCACTTCGCCTGCAGTTGGTTGCACTAGCCGCAATATGGATTTGACGAGTGTTGACTTACCGCACCCGGACTCGCCGACAAGGCCCAATGTTTGACCCTCGGGTACGTCGAGCGAAATCCCTTTCAATACCTCAGCGGCTGGGGTTCCGCGTTTGCCGAGGCTCTGGCGACCGTATGAGTGACGAAGGCCCCGAATCGAAATTGCGACTGGACTTGTTTCAGTTGCCATGGGCACGCACCAGATGCTATAACGGAGGACGACGACTCAACGGCTGCAGCACCGCTGGTGGTGACGAGGGTCGCAAGGGAGGCGCATTGTGAGCAAAGATGAGTATCGCGGAGCAATGGGAGCGTTGGAGCATGCTGAACGTGAAACGTTTCTGGCAGGAGATGCGCTCGCTCGTTTGGCTGTAGTTCGACCCGATGGCTGGCCGTACGTGGTGCCCGTTTGGTATCAGTGGGACGGAACGAGCCTGTGGTTCGTTGGACGCGAGCGTGCTGAATGGTGTCGCTTCATTGATAATGATCCCCGCGTCGCCGTGGTGATCGATAAAGAACACGGCAAGCCTGATTCGACCAGCGGAGCCATGTCGCAGATCCCGAAGATTATGACGCAAGGTCGCGCAGAGATTGTAGAGCGTCCCAATGTTGGCGGACAGTGGGTGGGGATTGCGACTCAAATGGCGGTTCGCTATCTCGGCGAGAATGGTCCGTCATACATGGAGTCCACACTGAAGCAACCACGCTGGCTCATCAAGTTAACGCCGCGCGACCTCCGGACGTGGAAGGGTGTCGGCTGGGCAAAGCGTTATTGGGTGGAGAACACCGGCGGACCCAGCTTTGAAGAAGCGCACGGTATTCAGAAATAGCTCTAAGCGTTCCCCTACTGGCGAGGGGCAATGTTTCGCATCCACTGCGAAACACCGGCGGTGACAAACGAACGATCGGTGGTGGCAAAGAGCGTTACGCCACGCTGGTGGTAGCTGGCCGACAGCGATGGGTCGGTGATTGGAAGACCCACGGGAATCCTGCTCGCCTTCGCGGCTAGCAGAATGCGGTCTAGTGCCGCCTCAACTTTGACGTTGGTGTAATCGCCCGGACACCCAAGATCTACAGACAAGTCGGTGAGACCCACGAATAGGCAGTCGATTCCAGGCACCTTGACGATTTCTTCAACGTTGTTGACTGCCGCCAGTGTCTCAATTTGAATAATGCACACCATGCTGCGGTTTGCGGCAGGAATATATTCGGCTAAGGACATCTTGAGGCCATACCCAAACGCGCTGCTTCCGATGACTCCGCGCACTCCATCTGGTGGAAACAGGCAACTCGTAACCGCTTCATGAGCGGCTTGGGCATCAGAGACCTGAGCGTACATAATTGCTCGTGCTCCACTGTCCAGTGCGCGCGTAGCCACAGCGCGCTGGGTACTTCCAACTCTAATGATCGGGCAGGTTCCGGCGTGTAGAGCGGCAAGGTTGGTTGCGGCAATTCTTTCCCACCCGATCGGGGAGTGTTCGGTGTCGATAATGACAAAGTCACAACCAGACAAACCACAAATCTCAGCTACCTCAGGACCAGTAATGGTGAGGAAGGCTCCTGCGGCTGTTTGACCACTTTGCAGTCGTGCTTTCAGCGGGTTTAAACGGCGAACATCTGGAAAAGTCATTGCCTCAGGTTATAGAGTTGGCACATGTTTGAGGGACTTGAAAGTCGTACGCACAATGATGCCGAAGCGACGGTAGTGAAGTTCCTTCGTGAGCGAACTGAAGACATTCTAAAATTTACCTGCGAGCTCATTCGCACACCCTCGGTGAACCCTCCAGGAAATGAGGTTCCGATCAGCAAGATTATTTTGGAAAAACTTCAAATGCTTGGAGTGACGCAGCACCAGATTGTCGGGGCTCTTGATGAGCGCCCCAACGTACTTGCGCATGTGAAAGGCACCAAATCCGGGCGAACCATGATGTTGTCTGGACACATCGACACTAAGCCACCGGGAAATCTTGATGAGTGGAGAACCAACCCCCATGAGCCCACGATTATTGGCGATCAGTTGGTAGGACTTGGATCAGGCGACATGAAAGGCGCAATTGCGGGAATGGTCTATGCGGCAGCTGCTCTTGCAAATCTTGGTGATTTTTCTGGCAGCTTAGCTCTCGCATTGACAGCCGACGAGGAAAATGGTTCGGTCTACGGCTCAAAGTGGTTAGCGTCAGAAGGGTTAATCAAAGCTGATGTGTGTGTTATCGGCGAGCCTGGCGGAATTCAACGGGAGTGGGAATCACTGCACCTGGTGTCGCGGGGAGTCGCTCTTTTCAAGGTTGTCGTCCTTGGAACCCAAATGCATTCGTCAATCTCAGATCAGTTACCGGCAGTAAATGCCACACTCAAGATGGCAGCACTTGCATTGAAGATGCAGAAAGAACTTCGTTCTTACCTCACCTTTGATGAGCACCCGCTCTGTAAACATGGACCAACCATCAATGTGGGAGTGATGGCCAGTGCTGGCGTGACCTACGGAGTATTTCCCGGACGAGCTGAGTTTGCCAGTGACATTCGCACATTGCCCGGAATGACTGAGGAACAGATTCGGCTGGATATTCAAAGATTTCTCGATGATGCGATGGCGCAAGATCGCGAGTTGCGAGCAACTCTTGAGTGGAACCGAATGATGGGGGCCACCGAAATTGACTCTAATAACGATGTAGTCCAGGTGTTGCGATCTGCATCTGAAACGGTCCTTGGACAAGCCCCCGTGCTTGATGCATTTCCCGGCGCAACGGATGCCGCATACATTCAGACTGCCGCCGGGGTGCCTTGCGTCGCCTCGTTTGGGCCGGGTTTCCTCCCGCAAGCACATAGCCCAAATGAGTCAATGCACAAGGACGGCCCTGCGCAGGCGGCCATGATCTATGCGCTGTCGGCGCTTCGATACCTCAACAGATGACTGCTGGTTCGGTAAACAGGCAGCCAAGTTCCACCTGTGCGTATGCCTAACGACGTGTCCAACATATGAGCGAAAGCTTGGAACTAGGGGCAGTCCAGAAAGAAGGCATCGGTCGATTGCGAGCAATGTTCGGTGAGAAGCTGAGCTCTGCTGCAGCGGTTCTTGAGCAGCATTCACACGACGAAAGCCATCATGCGCCTGCATCACCCGATGTAGTGCTCTTTGCTGAGTCGACGGAAGACGTCGTGAACTGTGTTCATGTTTGTCGCGATTATCAAATTCCGGTGGTTCCCTTTGGGGTCGGAACCTCACTTGAAGGTCATGTGCAAGCGCTGCGAGGTGGTGTTTCCCTAGATATGTCGCGAATGTCGCGGATTTTACGCGTATCAGAAGAGGACATGGATTGCACCGTGGAGGCTGGAGTCACTCGCCGACAGCTTGCCGATCATCTTAAACCTCGTGGCTTGTTCTTTCCGGTAGATCCAGGAGCTGACGCCACGCTTGGCGGCATGGCTGCAACTGGAGCATCGGGCACGACGACCGTTCGTTACGGAGCGATGCGAGAGGTTGTGCTCTCTCTTAAGGTCGTTCTACCCAATGGGGAAGTCATCGAAACTGCACGTCGGGCCCGAAAGACATCAGCTGGCTACGACCTCACCCGACTGTTCATCGGATCAGAGGGCACACTCGGTATTGTCACCGAGCTTTCTCTGCGGCTATTTGGAATTCCAGAGTCAACTTTGACCGCAATTGTGCAATTTGATGACCTTCACGCGGCGATTAGCGCTGTGAGCCACATCATTCAACTCGGTGTCCGTGTGGCCCGCATAGAACTCTTGGACAGAGCAGCGGTGTCTGCAGTAAACAAACATTCTGGATTGTCGCTTGCACCGAATCACCTGTTGCTGTTTGAGTTTCATGGCTCACCAAAATCGGTCACTGACGATGCCGAAGCGACTTTGGGTGTGATGACTGAGTTCGGTGGCTCTGATTGGGAGTCCACCACTGATCAAGGAGAGCGTACTCGACTTTGGCGAGCACGACATGATGCAGCGTGGGCAGTGCGAGCAGCGTACCCGGGTGGCCAGCTATTTATCACAGATGTATGTGTGCCCATTTCTCAATTGGCAAACACGATTGAGGCGACTCACTCTGATTTAGCGGAACATGATTTGTTTGGTCCAATAATCGGGCATGTTGGTGATGGAAACTTCCATGTGGTCTGTGTAGTGCCCCCCAATGACTCTGCTGAGTTGCGCAAGATACAGGCTTTCAATGAGCGGCTCATCACGCGCGCCTTGGCAGTGGGTGGCACTTGCACCGGTGAGCATGGTATTGGGCTTGGTAAGATCTCACATCTCCATCGGGAGCTTGGCGAGTCGGCAGTCGACGTGATGCGGGCAATCAAGTCAGCGATCGATCCTCAGAACATTATGAATCCGGGAAAAGTCACTACCAATGGCCGATAGTCAGGCGTTTCTGCGTGACTTTGAAGAGTTCGGGTACTGCATAGTCCCCGCTGATGACCGAGCAGAGCTCGACCAGTTACGTACTGACGTTCGCGATGCCCTTTACGATCAACTCAAAGTCAAAACAGGAGACGTACGAAACGATCTTGACCAGGTTCACTATCATTGTGAGAGTTCGGCAGAAATTGATCGACTTCGTCTTGCGATTACTCCGATGATTGCGGAGAAGTCGATGGCTAATCGTCGTATTTTTGCTGCGTTTCAATCAAAACTCACCTCCCTAGTTGGGCAAGATGTTTTGGCACAAAGAGTTCCGAATGTGGTTTTGCAGCCACCGAATCACCCCACGCCCACGGAGTTGCATCGAGATGCTCCGGCAAACTCGCCATACGAAGTCGTCGTGTGGTTACCGCTAGTCGATTGTCACGACTCCAAGAGCATGTACATTCTCAATCGGGAATCCACCCGCACAGCGCTGGATCTGCACCGATTGAATCCCAATGATGTAGAGGCGTTCGAGGGGTTGCTGGATGCTCGAGCAAAACTGGTGGACGTTCCGTACGGTTCGGCATTGTTATTCTGGTCAGCACTTTTCCACGGGTCGCAAGTCAACACCGAATCCGAAACACGAGTGTCTCTTAACACGCGCTACAAACACCTCTTTGCACCTTTGGGCATGAAAGACCCTTTCCGCTATTTCGAGATACTGCAAACCACTGAACTTACGCGGCTTGGTTTGTCATTTCAACGCAGTGAGGACTTGTGAAAAGGTTTCTCCCCGTTCTACTTGAGTACGAGAACAGGGTGAATCCGGAGCCAGGTGTTCCGCGCGCGCCGACATTTGGCGAGCAGGCAGCAGCATTGGAGCGGATGGCGCAACGCCTCGGTGGAGTGCTGGTCACAGTGCCTTATGTGGCTCGCCAAGGTCAGGGTGTGGGCAATGACATTCACTCAACCCTCGAATCCGAAGAATGTAGCGGAATTTTGTTGTTTGCAATGGAGGTGATTCGTAGGGGCACCCAACTAGACACCAAGCGTATGGCTCGGCTCCACCAGGATGGCTATGAGGTTGGGCTTCTCATCGAGGACAAAGTGATTCGCTCACTATCTGAGCTCGAGGAAATGTTGGACTTTCTTAATGTGATCAATGCAGTCCGCAACCGCGATGCATCACCTTCGTGGGCAGAAGTCGTAGCGATTCAGCACAGCCTATGAAGAAGCGCTTGAAATGGCCTCTGACACTGCTCATTTCTGTAGTGGCGTTTGGTTTGCTGGCTCCAGCGTTGTACGTCCGCTTGGTTAATCCACCCAGTGCACTGCGGGAGGAAGCTCTCCCACCTGGCATCTTTTCTCTCAGCGACCTAGATGGCAGCTGGCGCATCACTGACGGCTCCATCGTTGGGTATCGCGTACGTGAGCAGATTGGATTGAGCAAGACCGAAGGAGTTGGTCGAACGGGCGCTATCGAGGGAACCTTTGAAGTCTCTGACGAAACCTTGGTTACGGCTGTCTTCACTGTGGATATGGCCACCCTTGTCAGCGATCGATCACAGCGTGACGCTCAGGTGCGCGGAAAAATCTTGGAGACGACAACATTTCCTACCGCAAGTTTCGAGCTCGTCGCGCCAGTCTCCTTACGTGGCGTGACAAGTGAGGGCGAAGCCAAGAAGCAGATAATTGGTGGAAACCTCACATTGCGCGGTGTCACAAAGTATGTGCAGCTACTCATTCGAGCAACGAGTGCCCGCGGACGATTACGACTCACTGGTGAAACCGAAGTGGTGTTCTCTGAATGGAGGATCCCGAATCCGTCTCTTCCGGCAGCCTTGATATTCACAGCTGACCGAGGTTTGCTTGAATTCGATCTGCTCTTTGAACCCGATCTTTAACGACGGAGCGCCTCAATGCCCAAACTACGGTTGTCAACTGGAATCGAGATGTACTACGAAGTTCAAGGCTCGGGCCCGCCCTTGCTCCTGATCATGGGGACTGCAGCGGATCACACTACGTGGGACAACCAAGTAGCGGCATATCGAAACGAGTACACGGTGATCACTTACGATGCCCGGGGTACCGGTCAGTCAACTCAGCCTGAGTTAGCCGAGTCGTATTCGATGAAGGTGCTTGCCGATGATGCTGCGGCGCTGCTCGGGTCAATTGGGGCAAAAAGAGCTCACGTTTCGGGGCTCTCACTTGGTTCGGCCACTGCCCAAGAACTTGCTATCAATTACCCGCACCTTGTCGAAAGTCTGCAGCTCCATTGCACGTGGGGACACTCTGATGAATGGTTCTGTCGGATGATTGACTCCATGGAGATGCCAGTTCGTGCAGGTGACCTAGCCATGTACATCCGCCTCGCGTTGCTGTGGGTGAGTAGCCCATCGTTTGTAAACGAAACCCCCGAACGTGCCCGCGACTTTGAGCGCGTATTTTTGTTAGAGAATCCTCATCCTCCGAGTCCGCACGGTATTTTGGGTCACTTCCATGCTGACAAGACGCATGACACCCTGAGTCGGTTGAAAGGGATTCGAGTTCCCACACTGATCACGTCAGGTGAGATGGATTGGCAGGTTCCGGCACGCTATGGGCTCGCGGTGTATGAGCGTATTGCAACCGCCCAGTGGCACTGCTTCACTGGACCGCTTTCCAGTCACATCGCATTTCATGAGATGCCAGACGAGTGGAATGACGTCACGTTGAACTGGCTCCGGGGCGTTAGCTCTTAGTAACTTTCTGCTGGCTGGGGACAATCAGCCCTGGGAGTGGGCGAGTGGCGCAGAGGTGAAGGCCACTCGGATGAGATCAACTGTGGTTTCTAGATGCGTCCGCATGGCGCGTGCGGCCCCACGCGAGTCATCCTTTGCTAAAGCCGTGACAATGTTACGATGCTCTTCGTCGGCAGCGTCGTGCCGATAATTAAGAGACAGACGCTGGTATCGCTCGGCATGCTGCCACATTTGCTCAATGAGTCGCAAGCGCCGCGGTGATTGAGTTTTTTCGTAGATGAAAAAGTGAAAATCACGGTTGAGCGCGAGGACACGCTTACGATCGCCGCGTGCTGACGCACGATCAGCCGAATCCAGGAGGTTAGTGAGTCGATTAATGTCCGCTTCCGACAATGGGGATGCGCGTCGCACAGCCTCGGTTTCAAGCTCGATACGTATGGCGTAGAGGTCCTCTAGGTCTGTAATTGATAAAGGAGTTACCCAAGCCCCACGATTATGAAAGAAAGTGACGAATCCCTCGGACACGAGAACTCGCAATGCTTCGCGTACTGGAATAAAGCTCACTCCACACTCCGCAGCAATCTGGCGCGGAATGAGTTTGGTGTCTGGTGCAAAACGACCATCAACTATCGCCTGACGAGTGAATTTGAGAACTGCCTCAACAGAACTATCGTGGCCTTCGGGCATTTTTCGGCTTTCTGCTGAGGTTTTCTAATTTATTTCAACGAAAGAGCTTACCTTAATGCGGCTACTCTTCGCCCATGGACATCATCGGCAAAGGTCTGCGATTCCCTGAGGGTCCCGTCTGGTGCGAAGACGGATCGGTGCTGGTCGTCGAGATGTTCGGCGAACGCATCACGCGGGTGAAGCCCGATGGCAGCACTGCGGTGGTTGCCGAGGTGCCGGGTGGCCCGAACGGTCTCGCCGAATGCGCTGATGGCTCGCTGCTCGTGTGCAACAACGGCGGGTCGTTCACGCCGATCGATCTTGGTGGCCTGCTACTTCCCGGTCCGTTCGACCCGGCTCGACACACCGGCGGACGCATCGAGCGCGTCGACCCGAAGACCGGAAACATCACGCGGTTGTATGACTCGTGTGACGGGCACGCCTTGCGCGGGCCGAATGACCTCGTGCTCGACGGCAAAGGCGGCTTCTATTTCACCGACCACGGCATTCGCCACGAACGCAGCGGAGATCGCACGTCGATTTACTACGCCAAACTCGACGGATCGCATATCAATGAAGTGGTGTTCCCGGTGGAAGCACCAAACGGCATCGGCCTGTCGCCCGATGGCACCAAGTTGTACTACGCCGAGACGCACACGGCGCGGGTGTGGGTGCGCGACATCGTGGCACCGGGCGAAGTGAAGCCAGTGACACCATTCGACACGCATCATCTGTTGTGGGCATCGCCGAAGCTCGTGTATCTCGACTCGCTCGCCATTGACGGCGATGGCAATGTGTGCGTAGCCACCATCGGCACCTCGGGCGGCATCACCGTGATTAGCCCTGAGGGCAAAGTGGTTCGGTTCGTTGAATCAGGCGACGTGATGACCACCAACGTGTGTTTCGGTGGCCCTGGGTTACGTACCGCATTCATCACGCGATCGGGCGTGGGTGACGTGGCGGTCGTGCCGTGGGCGTGCGCCGGCTTGGCACTACACCGCTAACTGCTCTCGTAGCCTTGATGCGTGGCATCACGCTTCTATGTGGAGACGCTGGGATGCCCAAAGAACGAAGTTGACTCCGAAAAACTCATCGGCACGCTGCTGGCCCAGGGCCTCACCGCCACCGACGACGAATCACTGGCTGATGTTGTCGTCGTAAACACTTGCGCGTTCATCGAAGACGCACGCAAGGAAAGCATCGACACCATCATGGCGCTCAGCGAGCGCCGCAAGAAGGGTGCACGACTCGTGGTCACCGGCTGCATGGCCGAGCGCTACGGCCACGAACTGCGCGCCAACCTGCCCGAAGCCGACCAAATCGCGGGCTTCGGCGTGGCAATCGAAACCGGAGTTGCAGCTGCGGCAACCACCACATCGGTGGCGCTTGGTAAGAAGCCCTCGCTCAGCGTGTCGGCCGAACACGTGCCGTCGTTCGACTTGCTGAATCTGCCACGGCCAGCGTCGAAGACGCCTTGGGCTTACGTGAAGATTGCCGAAGGTTGTGATCGCACGTGCGGGTTCTGTGCGATTCCGTCGTTCCGCGGCCCGCAACGCAGCCGCGATGTGGCGAGCATTCTGCGCGAGGTGGACGAACTGCAAGCAAAGGAAATCGTGC
>Ga0194128_10003486_pt1 | contig 24091 bp, 42 predicted proteins | sample TA2KigCa65mmetaG_FD_148650 | JGI IMG/M metagenome (GOLD analysis project Ga0194128, IMG submission 148650) | Freshwater microbial communities from Lake Tanganyika, Tanzania - TA2015037 Kigoma Deep Cast 65m | ecosystem: Environmental > Aquatic > Freshwater > Lake | place: Tanzania: Lake... | reverse complement strand
ACCTTCAGCCGCCAAACCAACTTCTACCAGTTTAATCAAATCCATAAATCCTCCGAAATTAAAAAATGACTGCTAACAGGTTATTCAACCGGACAGCCTACGGCTGCCGTTTAATGCCGGCGTTATAGGTCAGTTGAAGTATTCTGGCCAAATGTCAGCAAGCACTGAAGTGTCGCCGCCTGCATACCCATAAATAGAAGCCAGCCGCTCGAAAACGGTTTCGTATTTTGTCAGCCATACAGTGTCCGTAGCGTTATCGCACAGGTCTTTCATGGCTAGCAGTATGTGCTCGCGTGTTGCAATCAAGCTGGCTCCGGCGTTATGCCACGGCATGTCTTGCACATTGGTTTTCTCGGCTTGCCCTATAACAAGTCGCTCAAGTTCAGTCGTCACTTCGTTCCTCCTTGGACGCGCTAACGCGCGCCACTTAGCTCTGGGCGTTATGTACTTGTGTCTGTGCTGGTATGCACGCTAACAATATCAATCCCGTTACATGAAAAATTCATGTCAATATTCCCTTTGTTGTCATCAATCCAAATATGCTCTTCTGGCAGAGTAACAAGATTCGCTTCAGATAAAGCAATGCCTAGAGATTCTGCGCCAAGAATAACCAAGTTCCTAACGCTTGCCGCTTGTGACAATGCAATGCCAAGCTCTTTGCAGCACAGCTCAATTTTGTCTGCTGGAACCTTGTCGAAAATGTCATTGATGGTTGTTAGCTTATATTCCACTGTTTTTTCCTCTGTAGGTTGTCGCACATAACTATGCCATCAAGGCCGTTCGTTTCACTCACTGGACAGCCCTAACGGGCTGCCCCTTAGCTCTGCGTTATGCGTCAATTATCCAAGCCGTGCAATCTCTGCCGTCTCTCGGCAACGGCACAGCCATCACCACAAACGGGAACCCGCAATTCTTTGCGGCTTTCTCGGCAGTGGCAAAAGCCTCGCGCTTGTCGTAAGAGTACGCCACGCCATTGATATATCTGTCAGCCACGGCCCACTCCTCGCTTGTATGTTCGGTTTTGTCGTTGGCGTATATCCTGTATTGCGTTGTGTGGTGGCTCATAAAATTCCATAATCATTAACACATAACAATTCGCTTGAGATTCGCTCGTTCCTCGCTGGACGCCGCTACGCGGTGCCTCTCAGCTCAGGCGTTAGCCGCCAAAATCATCAAGTGCGCGGTAAACTGAAAGCGGAACCTCAACATCGGCCCCGCGTAACTTGTTTTTAGCGTCCAGTAAAGCTGCTACAATAGTTCTGTTTTGTGAGTCGAAACGATTGAATATGCGCAAAACTTCGTCGTAGTCAAATCCAGCAACAAAACCATCTGTACTACTGTTGCACCTGTACTGTCGCAGCGCCGATGCAAGTTCCTTCGGTGTAGTGGTGGCTAACAAATCGCTTGAATTGGACGCGCCTAGCGCGGCTCCGGTTTGTTCTGTTTTCATCGTAGTTTCTCCTTAGCGCAAGGCTTGCAGCCACCGTTCGCGCTCAGCTTTCACTTGCTGCGCTGCATGCTCAACAAGTATGGAATTATCCCCAAACTCAATAACAAAAGAACCAGGATAAAAAGTCATTATTGTCGCCCGCCCAATTCTCACGGGATCAGTTAATTTTTCCAAATGCCCGCCAACCCTAAAATGAGTTATCAGCAGCCATTCATAGGTTTCTGGAAAACATATTGTTTCAGGGTTTGGCCCGATAAATACTTCAACATCAACCGATGAAACAACGCGAAATTCTCCGCTATCCATGAATCCAACTTCAATCAACATTTTCTTTCCCCAAGGTGCGTCATACTTGGATAACAATCATAAACCCTCACTAATCATCCTTGGCAAACATCGCGCCGGCCATAATGTCCCGCAGCTTTAGCGCCATATCGTCGGCAACTTCATTGCCTGCCATAATGTCAGCAAGCACCGCCGCCTCGGCATGGTATCCGCAGGCCGTCAAATCCGCCGGCCACTCTGAGTCATACATCTGCACTATCTGGAATAGCGCCACATTCACTGAAGCCATAAATCACCCTGCTGCTTTTGTCAAAGTATGGGCCGCTATCAAGGCGCGGGGTATTGTGGAAACTACTTATACACAGCCACGCTGTCTGATACTACAGTTGCCACATCAACCACGGAGATAAGGCAATGATATACAAAGAAACAAAGTGGCACGGGAAAAGCAGCGGATGGAGCGTGAGCATTATAGATATGGAGGTTGCCATTAGGTTGACGGATGACGACCGTTTCAAGTTGGATCTCTATTATGACGCCGATTATCTTGAAGAGTTGGCTGAAATGCTAACGACAGCCGCCAATCAAATCAAGACAGCGGAAAAAGGAGAGGGCTAAGCCATGAAAGTAACCCGGCATCAAATGAGAGACGGCACCCGCTACTGGATGGCTGATGGCAGGTTTCAAGGCCGCAGGATACTGGTAGAGGCTACAGATAGATGGCTGGCAATAATCGGCTGGATTAACACTGCAAACGAGAGGGCAACACAATGCACGGGCAAGTAGAAAAGGCTGTATCAGAGTTAGACGCATCCAAAAACCGCATGCTAGGCCGCCGCCGCGCGCTGATGCAGTGGCTTGAGGAGGGGCACCTAGAAAACCCCTACCGCCGTGGCACGCCAGAATTTGAAGGCTTTGCCGTGGTGGCAGGTGAAATCGAAGACCAACAAACCGCAGACGAACAAATGAGAGGTTATTGCTAATGAACAAATCCGAGAGCATCAAGGAACTGGCCACAGCACTGGCCAAGGCGCAGGCTGAAATCGAGAATGCGTCAAAGACTTCAAACAATCCCCACTTTAAGAGCAAATATGCTGACCTTGCCGAGGTGCTGAACACAGTGCGCCCAGTGATGGCATCGCATGGAATCAGTATTGTGCAAATGCCTAGCTTTGTGGATGGCATCGCCAGCGTTGAAACCTTGATGATGCATGCCTCCGGCGAATGGCTGAGCAGCGTTGCTAGCGCACCAGTGACCAAGCAAGACGCGCAGGGCGTAGGCTCTTGCATTACCTACCTTCGCCGCTACAGCATGGCAGCCCATGCGGGCATTGCGCAGGAAGACGACGATGGCAATAGCGCAGTAGGCCCATCGCCAAGCAGGCCAAGCAATAAGCCAGACAACAAGCCGCCAAGCAAGCCCGCAGTGATTGGCCCTAATGAGTTTAAGACGCTCACAAGCCTGCTAGACGATACAGCAAGTGACAAGGTGGCATTCTGTGAATACTTCGGCGTTGACTCACTGGCCGAGCTTCCCATGCAAAACTTCGCGCCAGCAATGGCAATGCTTAACAAGAAAATGGAGCAGAAGTGATGCAAAACACCGACAACATCATTGCCGCCATCGAATCCATCACCGCAGACGGCAGCACATGCCGTCTCATTGACATCCGCAACTACATGGTGCGCCGCTTCGGGGTAAGCTTAGAAACGACAGCCATTAGCGCCGAGATTCGCCGTAGCTGCCGGCCTAGCCTGCACACAAAAGCGCGCGGATTCCGCACCATAGACAGCAAGCAAGTCAGCCCATTGCAGAAGGTTCACACATACTGGATTCGCCGGATGACCAAGCAAGAAAAGGAGCAAGCGCAATGAGACATATGCTAGACAGGATGCCGCAGCAACCATCAATCATTGAAGCCGACGTAAGGCGTTCCGCGAGTATCATTTTGATGGGAAAAATATCGTAGCGTCCGGCTAGAGGCTGGCCATGTGATTGCGGTTTATTGCTTCTAGCTTGGCAACCATAGGGACGCCATACTTTTCAGCGGCACCCTTTACGGCAGACTTTAAAGAATCGCCACGGTTTAACCTATAGACGCAACTGCAAACCGCCCTGTATAGGCCTAAATCACCTATATAGGGCAATTTCAGTGATTGCAGGTCTATCGGCTTCATACAAGTGATACGTGGAAAGATTCGACGCCAATAGAATCAAGTGCTTTTTCAATTGCCCCAAGCGTCTTGAATATACGAACCTTGCCATTAACTGAGACGATAAAGTCATCATCGCTTTCGCTGTATGCCGTCAATATGCGGCCAAGATTTCTGCCGTCATTATCAAAAGCGTAGCATGTTGAAATGCTGTAGCCTGTGTTCTGCTCATTTAGCAAAATGCCATCATCATCCAGGTTCCCGCGCAATATCTTTTCTAGCCCTTTAAGTGTAATCTGAGTTTCCATTTTTGCCCCTTTTGGCTTTTGTGATTTTTGCATTATATAAAAAAATTAATTTACAGTAAACGGAAAAAACACTGTTGATTGCATTAAAGCTATTTGGCATAATTGCCGCAGGCAGAAATGCCATCACCCGCCCCGCTTAGGGATTGATCCCCCTGAGTTGATGGCTCCCGAGGTCAAGGGGCGAGGTGATCCTAATTACTCGGGAGACAGACTCGGGAGACGGCATGCGATCACGCAATATAAAACCTGCGTTTTTTAAAAACGAGTTGCTAGGGACTTATGACCTAGCAATCAGCACTCTATTCATTGGACTTTGGTGCATCGCTGACAAGGACGGGATACTCGAAGACCGTCCGTTACGCATCAAAGCTGAAGTGTTCCCGTACCGTGAAAATATGGACGTTAACGGTTATCTAACGGTGCTGGAGCGCGACGGGTTCATTACTCGGTACAAGGTTGCCGGTGTTGGCTATATCCACATTGAAAACTTTGAAAAGCATCAGAAGCCGCACCATACTGAAATCAGCAAAGGATACCCAAAAAAAGACCAGCAAGATAAGGACGAGAAAAGTAAGGAGGGACTAACACCGTTATCTAACGGTGAAAGTAAGGTGCCATCACGCTCTGATTTATTGATTCCTGATTCTCTGATTCCTGATTTATTGATTGTTGATGATGTTGCTGCGCAACCGCCGGCAACAACAAACACAATGCCAGCTTTGCTTGATGACTATCAGCCAATAGCCATCACCCATGATTGGCTGCCAAACATGCCCGCTAATGACTTCCGCGAGCTGTGCAAAATGCGAGGGGTGAAGGTTGACCCATACGACCCTAGCCGGCTTTCTGAGTTTCGGATGCATTGGCATGGCACTAGCCAGAAGCGTACGCCAAGCCAATGGCTGAACACCTACGTCAAGTCGCTAGTGGCGCAGCAGTCGCTAGAAGCCCGCCAACAAGCCAAGGATGGGCCGCCCAAGACATTCTACGAGCTAACCAAGGAAGCCAAAGAGCGGGACGCTGACAAGCGGCTAACGGGACTGGCATCGGCTGACAACGCCACTCTCAAGGCGCTTGGCTTATTGCGGGAAGATGGAACACTCAAGGGGAGCAGCAGATAATGGCAAGCAAAGTGGATTTATTTTTTGAGCTGCTAGGCGCTGTCTATGGCCAGTCAAAGATTCAAGCGCAATGGCCTACCGATAGGGACTTGCAAATAATCAAGGCGCTAGTCGAAGACAAAATAGAATCTCTCGAAGTGCCAGAAATCATGGCCGCCATTGATAACGCCAGAGTGCAAAAGGCCGCCGAGCTGGATGGCTGGGGGTGGCCAGATGTTGACCTGATACTGGCAAGCTGCAAACGCTACGCCAACGCATCGCACCGGGCTTTCCTTCCTGAGCCTGAGCGCAAGATTCTGACGGCGCAAGAGCGCAGCCAGCGAGCTAGGGCGCTGATGGAGGAGCTGAACTAATGGCCTACTTCTCAGACTACGAAACGCGCACAGCAAGACGCGGATCACGGCACAACATCGACCGCAGGCACTACCTTGTAAACGCGCACCAGTACGCAAAAAGCGGGGAGGCGCTGCCGCACTCAAAGCTAACCGCCGAGGAGGTTCGGAAAATACGGATAGCGGCAGACAATGGCATAACAGCAAAATCACAAGCATCGGAATATGGTGTTCATATCCGAACCATCGAAGCAATCAGGAGCTATAAAACGTGGGCGAATATCTAGAGTTTTTGCGCAATAAGGTGAAGCTGGCAGACTTCGGCGGCTTTGAAGTTGAAGACAACGAGATAAACCAAATATTGAAACCGCACCAGCGCGCAATCGTCAAATGGGCAGTTCGTGGTGGCAATCGCGCTATCTTTGCGGCTTTCGGTCTTGGAAAGTCAGTAATGCAAATTGAAACGCTGCGAATCATTCGAAAGATGGCAGGTGGCGATGTTCTAGTTGTGGCACCCCTTGGCGTTAGGCAAGAGTTCCGGCGAGATGGGAAAATGCTTGATGTTGATTTCCAGTTCATAAGAACAAATGCTGAAATGGACGGCGGCGGGTTTTATCTTACCAACTATGAATCTGTTAGAGATGGCAAGCTTGATGTGTCAAAGTTTACGGCAGTTTCGTTAGATGAAGCATCGGTACTGCGAAGCTATGGCAGCAAAACATATCAGGAGTTCTTGCCACTATTCTCAAAAGTCAAATACAAATATGTCGCAACCGCTACGCCATCGCCAAATCGATACAAAGAGCTTATCCACTATGCCGGATTTCTTGGCATTATGGATACAGGACAGGCATTAACTAGATTCTTTCAGCGAGATAGCACAAAAGCAAACAACTTGACACTTTACCCGCATAAAGAGCGAGAGTTCTGGTTGTGGCTTAATAGCTGGGCAATATTCTTACAAGCGCCAAGCGATCTTGGTTTTGATGACGCTGGCTATGATTTGCCGCCTATGGACGTGATTTATCACGAAGTTGAAACAGATCACACTTTGGCCGGTGAGGAAAAGGACGGGCAAGGACTTCTATTCAAAAACACGGCCATATCACTGTCAGGGGCAAGTGCAGAGAAGCGCGACAGCCTCAGCAAGCGCGTTGCTAAGATGGCTGAAATCATAGCAGATGATCCAGATAGCCATTTTATCTTGTGGCATGATTTGGAAGCGGAGCGGCATGCTATACAAAAAGCACTGCCAGATGCCGTAAGCATTTACGGAACTCAAGACATTGACGAAAGGGAACAGAGCATCGTTGACTTTTCAGATGGCAAATTCAAATACCTATCTGCAAAGCCAGTTATTGCCGGGAGTGGATGCAACTTTCAGAGACATTGCCATAAAGCTATATTTGTTGGCATAGGGTTCAAGTTCAATGATTTTATTCAGGCTATACATAGGATTTACAGGTTTTTGCAAGCTGAAAATGTACAGATTCACATTATCTACAGCGAAGCCGAAAGAGATGTACTTAAAACGCTGCAACAAAAATGGGCGCAGCACAACGATATGGTAAAAAACATGAGGTCAGTAATTATGGAACACGGCTTGAACACTTTGAGCATGTCTGACGTATTACAGCGCACTATCGGCGTCGAAAGGCTAGAGGTATCCGGTGACAATTTCAGAGTCGCAAATAATGATTGCGTGCTAGAAGCTAAATCCATGGAAGAAAACAGCGTCGGCCTTATCGTGACCAGCATTCCATTCTCTAACCACTACGAATATACACCTAGCTATAATGACTTTGGACACACTGAAAACAACACGCATTTCTGGAACCAGATGGACTTTTTAACACCAGAGCTTTACAGGATATTAAAGCCCGGCAGAATTTACGCATGCCATGTTAAAGACCGAATTATGTTTGGCAATGTGACGGGTGCAGGATTGCCAACAGTTTCACCATTCCATGCGGAAGCCATATTCCACGGCATCAAACATGGCTTTGATTATCTCGGACTGATTACAGTAGTGACTGATGTTGTGAGAGAGAACAACCAGACTTACAGGCTTGGATGGTCAGAGCAGTGCAAAGATGGCACCAAGATGGGCGTAGGCTCTCCTGAATATGTTGTTTTATTCCACAAGCCGCAAACGGATAGAACTCGCGGCTATGCAGATGAGCCTGTTACTAAATCAAAACAGGATTACACGAGAGCGCATTGGCAGGTAGATGCCCACGCATTTTGGCGTAGCAGTGGAAACCGCATGCTGACAGCGGAAGACCTATCTGGCATGGGGCCAGATAAGCTGGCAAAGGCTTTCACCGAGTACACTCAAAATCATATTTATGACTATGAACATCATGTAAAAGTTGGCGAGGAGTTGGAATTGAGGGGGGCATTGCCATCTACGTTTATGAGTCTTGCGCCGGCTTCACATGATCAGTTCGTGTGGCACGACATCAACAGAATGCGCACATTAAACGGCAATCAGAGCAATAAGGGGCTTCAAAACCATGTTTGCCCGTTGCAGTTTGATATTGTTGACAGAATTATCACTCGCTATAGCAATGAGGGCGATATTGTACATGATCCTTTTGGTGGGCTGATGACAGTTCCATATCGCGCTTTGAAGCTAGGTCGCAAAGCATCAGCCAGCGAGCTAAATACAGGCTACTTCTTTGATGGCGTTCAATACCTGAAGGCGGCAGAAAAAGAAGTTCAGATGCCAGATTTGTTTGCTGCGCTTGATGATATTGATCAGGAAGATGCGGCATGACCAAATGCGCTCGGTGTGGAAAGAAACTGCGCCGAGCGTATCACCACGGCGGCAGGATATACGGGCCAGAATGCATCAAGCTTTACATATTGACCCGCTATGGCCAAAAGGTCAGCGTAAAACCAGCAACCGAAACCGATAACCAACTAGACATATTCGAGGCAAACCATGTACAGAGTTGAATTGATAGCAAAGCAGTCAGTGATGGCCGACATCCGCCAAAGCTGGATTAACAGCGGCAGGGAAGACAATGCCGAGCATGGCGTGTTTGTGTTTGAAAGCGCCGATGATGTTGGGGTGCTTGGGCCTGCCGCGTTTTGCGTTACGGTTGGCAAAAATCGCTTTATCTACAACACGGCAGACTTTTACCGCATCAAGATGACAGAATTGGACGCCAGCTAATGCGCGCAGGGTCTAGCGTGGTCTATAACGGCAAGGCATACACCATCATAGCCGAGTGGGATGCCGACTATATCTATCTGTCCGATGGGAATGGCTTGGAGCTAGTGGCGAAAGAGTGCTGTATATCCGTGCAGTGATTCGGAAAACCACTATACCAACGGAATCCGTCAGCGCGTATCGTGGCCGAAATCGTAGCGAGGCAACACAATGAGTAGTGCAATGGATAGAGTATTCGACCAGATGATGCGTGGCATGGGCGCGGGCAGCACCAAGGAGGACTTGGCAGCGGTCAAGGCTGAAGTGGCCGAGGATAAGCGCAAGCGCATTGAGCTTGATGAGATTAAGGCCATGGTGGCGCGTAGCTGCGCTATTCCACGGCCTGCGCAAAAGCCAGTTTATCGCAGTTTCGAGGAGCGTATGCAGTCTGGCGAGCTTGGGCGGCTTGACTGATATGACAGACGAAACTGAGCAAATGGAAAAGGCGCTCCAATTTATCCGCGACAAGGCCAAAGAAAAAGGCATTGCGCGGGGTGAGCGGATATACCTAGAGGAGTTCCGCAAATCCAAAAAAGCACTGCTCAAAATAGAGGCGCGGCAGAATGGCGTTAAGTCAGACTGCGAGGCGGAGGATTATGCCTATGCGCATCCCGACTATATTGCGCTGCTCACGGCATTGGAAGTCGCAACCAGCAACGACGAAAAGCTGCGGCTACAGATTCTCGCTGCCGAGCTGCGCATTGCCACTTGGCAGACTTATCAGGCTGACGCGCGAGCTGAGCGCAAGGCTTATGGCGCATGAAAATCATCGGGATAGACCCAGGCGTCAAAACTGGCTTTGCGGTCTGGTGTACCGAAGCCAAAAGCCTGCTAGAGGTTGCCTGCTACGACGCTGTAGAAGCCGAGGTCAGGACGTTGCGCTATGGGATATGGTATGACCCTGACGTATATGTGCTATTTGAAGACGCAAGGTTGCGGCGATGGTATGGAACAAAGGGCACGGAAGCCCTGCAAGGAGCTGGCAGCATCAAGCGGGATAGTGCGCGATGGCAGGAGTTTTGCGAGTTCCACAAGCTGCCATACAAAGGACTGCCGCCGGCGAAGGGCGCGACAAAATGGGATGCGGAGCGGTTTGCCAAGGTGACGGGGTGGAAGGCTCGCACGAATGAGCATGCTCGTGATGCAGCAATGATGGTCTATGGGCGCAATGCGATTAAGTTGGGAGGCGATCAATGACACTGACTGCGGTTAAAGTGGTGGCGTGTTTTCTGGTGTTTGTCGGCGCAGGACTGGGCGTGACTTGGCTGTTGTTATGCCATGCAGCTAGTGATATGCGTGGCGATAGCTACGACGGGGAGGATCACAGGTAGGCTTTACCATGATTGTCGGCTTAAGTATAGTGCGGGCCACTATTACATGGGGGTGTAACGGTGAGCGCCAAGCCAACGGGACGGGGCATAAAGAGCTACAATTCTGGCGTAGCTGCGGCGAAAGCGGGCAAGACTTACCGAGACAATCCATATCTGTACTGTAGGATAGGGCAGGGCGGCAAAACACTGGCAGAATGGTGGCGCGTTGGATTTGATAGCGTGTTGCAGCAAGCAAACTTATCTTGTAATTTTGCCGAAACTAAAAGGTAAGGATGTTGTCAAATGATTGAGGATTTGCGCGCGAGAGTTCAAATGAGTGAGTCTCAGATAAACCGCCTTACGGATATAGTTTCACGGGTAGAGGAAACAAGCCATCAAGTGGTTGGCGCTCTAGTCGGCATCAAGGAAATATTGCAGGAGCAAAAAGACGCGCATAAGGAGTTTAGAGACAGCGTGGCGCGGATATGGGAAGCCATGGAGGCTCTAAAGATTCAACAAGTCACCAACTCCAGCAGCATCAACACCTTGATGGAGTCGCGTGGATGGATGCTAGGCGGCATTAGCTTTGTGCTGATTGCATTCCTTGGGGCTATTACGACGCTGGTGATGAAGTGAGCAGCGAAGACAAAAAGCCTGTGATGGTAAAAGAGTGCGCAGCCTGCCAAAAGGCGCGCGAGGTGGCTGTTAGGGTCAAGCGGTTTATCATCCGAGGTAAGTGAAATGTCTTATGAAATGTTTGTTGCAAGTAATGGCGTTGATGTTCCTGTTGACAGCCTAGATCAGACATTTGTCTATAACGGCGATAACATTGACTACATCCAAGTGGTCTATCGCGGCATTACCTACCGCCAGACTTATACCTATTCAGGCTCTACCATCACAGCTATCTCAGACTGGACGCCAGTATGAGTATTTCTAAGCATTTGCGAGAGCATGCCATTCTCGGCATACCTGCCGCTGCCGGCAAGCAATTACAGGCTAGACCCAACACCGTCGCCTTTATCGGCGATTCCATCACCAAGGGCGGCGTAGGCTGGGAAAAAGAAAACAACGCCGTAATTTCTGGCCAAGCATGGCTGACAGTGTGCGGCAGCCCTGACTACACATGCGGCACCGGCTCGGCAACGCTGGAATTCAGGATTTCAGACAATGCCTGCCGATGGTCAGCGCCTGGCGATTCCTTTGGAGCGTGGACTGTATTGGTGGCGGGTTATAACATCATTCCATCGGCCACCGCCGGCATGCGTCTAATCATCGGGGTTAAAATGGATTGGCTGCCGGTCTCTAACCAGTCAATCAGCCTGACGATGGCCGTGGCATATAACCGCTTTTCTGCATCGGGTCATTGGACATGGGCGCAGCAAAAGACAGGGCATTGGTTCCGCAACGTATCGGCACTGGGCGTTACGGGTGATTACTCTCACCACGTTTTGGCGCGTCTTGGTCAGTTGTGGCAAATTGACCCATGGGGCGCAGCCGTTGCAGAGCCGCCTGGGCATGTTGTGGTATTGGTGGGCACCAATGACGTAGGCGATGGAGCTGTAACGTCAACTACTGTCATCAACAATCTAACAGCCATCAAAAATTACATTATAGGCCGAGGCGCTATTCCCATTTTCTGCACACTCATGGCGCGCGGGTCTATGAGTGCAGCGCAATTCCAAACCATGCAGGAAATCAACGCCGGCATATTTGCCATGGGCGAGGATGACACTCGGGTGCAAGTTGTCGATTATTTTGCGGCCACCGTAGACCATTTGCTGACAGCTGGCGCACCGGCAACAAACTACATGGATACAGACCAGCTACACCCCGTCAATCTTGGTGGCTATGTAGCTGGCGAAGCCTTGGCGGCCACTCTGACGGCTATTAGCGGAAACCGGACAGGCAAGGCCATATCACGCTTTGCCGGCGGCATTTATAACAAATACCGCAATGGGCAATTTATCGGCACGGGTGGCACTAACGGCACGGGCGTCAGTGGTACGGTCACAGCGTCTTATGTTGGCGCTAGAGGCGGCACGACGCTGACAGCCACGGCGTCGATTGTGTCTAGTGCGTATGACAGCAACTGGCAACGCTACGTTTGCACTGGCGCTGCGGCAGGCGATTCCATCACGCACCAGCTCACGGTGGCCAATGCCGACACCTACGCCACCTTGGTAGCCATGGGTCTAGTGGCAGGTGATGCGATCATCACGGAAGTGGAATACAGCATAACCTCAGCGACTGCCGTGCGAGATGTGGTATTGGCGCTACAAATTTTCAATGGCAGCACATGGGAATTCGTCTTTGCGGGTTACGATACTGCGGTAGGACGTAAGACGCTGCCAGACGCCGCGTACAGTGGCAAAATCCAGACACCTAGAATTGTATTGCCTGCTAGTGCGCAGAAGGTTCGCATTGTGGCTTCGGTAGAATTCAATGCCGGTGGCGCTGCTACGGTGGATTTCCGCAATCTGGGGCTGTACAAGGTCAGCTAATGTATATCAGCATCACACGCACCACCTTCACAGCCCAGAGCACAGGCGGCGAGCTGACCATTGATGGCCGTTACTTCTGCGATACCCTAGAAGACGTAGACCGCAAGCTAGAGGCGGGCGGCACTAAGGTACAAGGCCAGACAGCTATACCGCGCGGCACCTATCCCGTAGCGGTTACCTACTCAAACCGATTCCAGAAGCATCTACCAATACTGGCAGGTGTCAAAGGCTTTACGGGTATTCGCATACATGCCGGCAACACTGCCGAGCATACCGAAGGCTGCATCTTGGTAGGCACCAATTACAGCGCCGATTTTGTACACGAAAGCCGCGCCACCTTTGCCAAGCTGCTAAACCGCATAACCGCCGCACTGGATGCCGGCGATAAAGTCACCATTGAGATTGCCTAATGCCTATCAAATACAGGGAAGGCTATAAGTATCAGCTAGCCGAAGATTACACACACAGCACTGGCATTCGCTTGCCATCGTCACTCATCACGGACTACGTGAGCCTGGGCACCGATGGCGCACTGGTTATCCGTAAGGGTTACGCATGGGATGGCCCAAGCGGCCCTACCCTGGACACCAAGGCTTTCATGCGTGGCGCACTGGTACACGATGCACTGTATCAGCTTGCCCGCACATTCAAGATGGGTGACGTATTCCGCAAAGCCGCCGATGACCTATTGCATGCAATCTGCCGAGAGGATGGCATGGGCGCATTCAGGGCGTGGTATGTGCGCTGTGCTGTGCGTACCTTTGGGGCCACCTATGCCGCATCCGCTGAGGATGTGATACTCACGGCTCCATAGGAACAAAACTGATAGAATCTAATCTTAGCAGCCAAGTGTTGACGCAAATAAAGCGGGGGGGGCAGTATGGCGCAGGGGCATTTTGACGATCAGCTACAAAGCGTGACGGAAAAGGGTTACACGGACGGCGGCGATTTAGTACAAGCGGCCTATTCAGTTGATGGAAGTCAAAAGGTGGCAGTAGAATGCCCATTGATGCCGAAGGGTAGCATTCATTCTGAAAAGCTCAATCCGGCCCTACAAATGGACGCCACATACGGCGTAAATTCAAAGCAGATCGTATCAATTACCAGCAATGGTGGAACCATCACAACCAGCGACGCTAATTTCGTGCTGAGTACCGGCGTGACGGCATTTGGTCAGGCAGCTATCATTACTCAGCACAGACTCAGAGCAAGGCCACAGCAAGGCGTCATAAACAGATTCAACGCTTTATTTTCAGCCCCTGTCACAAACTCCATCCAACTAGCCGGCGCTGGCCATGCGGAAGACGGGGTATTCATAGGCTATTTTTTGAACTCCAATTTTTCCATTGTCTATAACAGGGGCGGAGTTCGTGAAGTTCGTACCCTAACCATCACAACAGCTTCATCAACCAATGAGAATGTTACCGTTACCCTTGGCGGCGTAGCGCATGCCGTACCAGTAACCAACAGCGGCAATATCAACCGCACAGCCTATGAAATAGCCAATTTTGCCAACTATTCAGGATACAGAGCTACGGCAATCGGCAATACGGTTGTTTTTGTAGCCAACAGCCCAGGCCCTATTGTCGGCGCTTTCACATTGGCCGGCACTACCGCCGCCGGCACATTTGCCACCACCAAGACAGGCGTCAGTGTCACGAGGGTAATCATTCCTCAAAGCCAATTTAATGTGGATAAGCTAGACGGCACAGGACTATCAGGATTTACGCTTGACCCAGCCAAGGGAAATACATTTACCATCTGCATTGACCCTGGTTATGGCATTGTGTCATTTGCTATAGAGGTGCCAGGTATTGCGTCAGGCTCAGATTCCATCATATTCCATAGGATCATTCATCCCAACACAGCTACAGTGCCGCTGTTCAATAACAACTCATTTGCCATGTCATATTCTGCCGTCTCAGCAGGATCTACTACCAACGTGGTATTGAAAGGATCAACAGCCGCAGGATTCACGGAGGGCGATAAGTTCTTTGCTGGCGGCCAATATTCCTACTACAACACCAAGACATCAATAAGCACAACGCTGACGCCACTATTCACTATCCATAACAACAGGACATACAAGGGGTTCACCAATCAGGCGCAGATATACCTGAGATCAATACAGGCCGCAGTGAAACACGGCAACCCCGTCAATATCCTGATATTCAAGAATGCTCCGCTTCTAGGCAATCCAAACTTTTCCGCCTATGATTCCGATTCCTGTTCCCTATACGACACCGACGCCACTGGCTTAACCATCTCATCAAACTCCAATATCATCTGGGCCGGAGCGGTAGGAGAGACAGGCAACACAACATTCAATTTCGTGGATAGCGATGAGGAGCATTTCATTGCGCCGGGAGAGTGGTACACTGTGGCTGCGTCAACAGTGACAGGCTCAGCCGCTTACGTCACTGCCAGCATCAACACAACAGAAGACGTATAGGTGATTTGTGTCGGATGAAAAGAGCATTGCCGAGTTAAGGGCAGAGCTTAATCTAAAGCAGGTGGCGGTCGTTGATGCCGTGTTACAGGGGAAATCACAGCAAAAATCATACGCTGAGGTGTATGAAGTGAGCCTCGAATCTGCCGCCCCATCATGCTCTAAGTTGCTAACTGAGCCTAAGGTTAAGGCATACATGGATGCTTGCAAGGCCAATAGCCTAGAGGCCGTCGGCTTGACGCTCCAGAAGCTCGATAGGGCGCTTTTTGATAGGCTTGAGGCTGTACTATCGACCAACGTAGACGACGTTTTAGAGTTCGGTACGCGCGATGGTCAGTTTGGCCCTGTATCGTATGCAAACTTCAAGGATGGCGACAGCATGAGTGATGCGCAGCGCCGCGCCATCAAATCTGTGCAGGTTGGCCAGAATGCCAAGATAGAGCTGCATGACCTGGGCGAGTTGTTGAAGCTGGCCTATCAGCGACATGGCGCATTGACACAAAAGAACAAGAATGAGAATAGCGGCAGCGTATATCTGAAGGTTGACCAGAAAGACCTAGAGGTATAAATGCCATTTATCCTGACTGAGAAGCAGCAGCAGGCTAGAGAGTTGATGGCGCAATATCCCCATGTCATGCTGTACGGGGGTGGCCGAAGCGGTAAGTCTGCATTGATACTGCGAGCCATTGGCATTAGGGCCATGCGGGCCAAGTCAAAGCACCTTATTGGCCGATTGCGGTTCAACCATTGCAAAAACTCCATTTTCTATGACAACTGGCCAAAGGTTAAGGCGCTTGCCTTCCCTGATGTGCAGGTTAAGGAAAACCGATCAGACTGGTTCCTAGAGTTCCCCAATGGGTCACAGATATGGATGGCGGGCACTGATGATAAGGAGCGCGTTGAAAAGATACTAGGGACAGAATATAGCACTATTTATCTAAACGAGGTCAGCCAAATCGACTACAGCACAGTGGGCATGCTGCGCACTCGACTGTCTGAGAATAGCGGGCTGACAAAGCGCATGTTTTATGACTGCAACCCGCCAAGCAAAAAACACTGGACTTACAAAATGTTTATTGAGGGCATAGAGCCAAAGGACGGCACCACCTTGGACATGACCCGATACGCATCAATGCTGATGAACCCGACAGACAACGTGGCCAACCTTGGCGCGGAATACATGGCAGAGCTAGAGAGTCTGCCACGGCGAGAGCGAGAGCGGTTCTTGCTTGGCCTATTCAGTGCTGAGACTGAAGGGGCACTATGGTCTGATGAGGTACTAATGAATGCCAGGGCCAAGAAGCCGGCAGAGATAAAGCGCACCGTGATAGGCGTTGACCCGACAGCAACCGGCAAGACTGGCAGCGACTTGTGCGGCATTGTGGCCGCCAGCTTAGATGCTAACAATGATGGGATAGTTCACGCCGACTACAGCCTGAGAGCAAGCCCGCAGCAATGGGCGCAAGCCGTTGTTAATGCCTACCACAAACACAATGCTAACTATGTCGTCGTGGAGACAAACCAAGGCGGCGAAATGGTGAAAACCATCATTCACAGCATAGACCGCAATATCAAGATTAAAGAGGTACACGCAAGCAAGGGCAAGTTTGCAAGGGCTGAGCCTGTGGCGGCGCTTTATGAGCAGGGCAGGGTGGCGCATGAGCATGAGGGTCTTGATGACCTAGAGACTGAATTGCTTGAGTATGTGCCAATCACAGCTGCCAGCTCGCCGGATAGATTAGACGCAATGGTTTGGGCGCTAACTGACCTAATGCTTGGGCAAAATAAAGAGCCAATGATGCGGTTTGCCTAGCCGGATTTTATGGGGTAATTTCCGGCAAAAGCTGAGGGGCGGCAATGAATCCGATACGCCAAGACATCATCATTGTGCAGGGTGCTACTTATGATGGCCCGTCGTTTATTTGGGAAACCGGCACGGTTGAATCGTCAACGCCAGTAGACCTGACCGGCGCAACGGCGCGAATGCTCATCAAGAAATCATTGCAGAGTGATGTGGTGATCGCTGAGTTGACCACGGCTAATGGTGGCATTGTCTTGGGTGGCCTTGCAGGCACTATTGAGATTGTGATGAGTGCAGCCATGACGGCGGCATTCTGTTTTTCGTCAGCCATCTATCAGCTTGAGATATACCAAGGCGCAAGCACTACGCGCTTTGCGCAGGGCAGCGTTACGCTTGATGCGGAGCTAGTCACAGCATGACCGAGGTTATCAAGGTAGTAGAGCCGAAGACAGTCGTTACTGTCATTGCGCCCACTACTGATGTGGTGAAGGTGGCCATGCCATCCAACATCATCAAAGTGATTGAGCCTGATGTGAATGTAGTGCGCGTGGTGCAGGCTACGACGAATGTAGTGAAAGTGGTAACAGCGGGGCCACAAGGGCCGGCAGGTTCTGGCGGTGGCGGCGGCAATTCTTTTTTTCCTTCGGGATGGTGAGGTGGCACGATGAGTATGAGCGACGCGGCAGAGCAGGCATTGCTTGACCTTCTCTTTCTAAACGTTGACTGGGCAGGCATTGGCGATGCTGGCGGGCTGCAAAACAGTGCAGCGGCAGGTAGCTTCTACATTGCTTTACATTCGGCAGACCCAGGCGAGGCGGGAAACCAAACAACAAACGAGATTGCCTATACCGGCTATGCGCGTGTTGCTGTGGCTCGCACTGGCGCAGGATTCTCGCGCTCGCTTTCCACTATCAGCAATGTTGCCACCATTCAGTACGGCGAATGTACAGCGGGCAGCGCGACGGCAACGCATTTCAGCATTGGCGCAGCATCAAGCGGCACCGGTCAGATTGTGCTGTCTGGCGCTTTGACTGCATCGAGGGCAATCAGCGCAGGCATTACGCCACTGTTTAACCCTGGCGTCATGACCGCAACCGTTGACTGATGACCGTCATTAGCGCCAAAGACATTGCCGACGCACTTGAATCAGGGCGGGTTCATACACAACGCTTCCTGAAAAATGCGGGCGTTGCTGGTGATAACCACTGGCAGGACTGGTCTTATGCCTCAGGTCAGCCGGCGTTTGATGCGCGAATCGGTGACGCGCTGACATTTACGCCGATGGTCGCAACGCGAAATGATGCCATTTTCTTTCCCGGCATTTCAGCAGGCATGACGCGCCATCTAGTAGGCTTGCGCGCTTATGTCACGTCGGGCGGCGTTGGCCAGCTAAGCGTAGATTGCGAGATGTATGACCTGCTAGGCGTCTATCCGTTGATTGATGGCGATAGCACTGACGCGCAGCCGATGGATAATGCGCTAACACTGCCAAGGTATGCCAATGGCGTAGGCGTTAAGGCTGTGCTTGTTAATCACGTTGCGCCATCCGTTGCTGCGGCTTGCCCTGCGGTTATCAACTACATCGATGCCGACAATGCAGCCAAGTCGATGACGGTTTACACGACAAACTTTGGCACCGGCAAAGCCGCATGGTCTTTTCACTCGCTAGGCGTATCAACTGGTTCGCTGTATCTGCCGGCAGAGGGGCGCGGCATTAAGTCGATTACTGATGTGACATTTTCCGTTGCACCTGGCGGATTGTGGGCCATCTACTTGCTAGTGCCCATTCAGCGTGTGGATTGGCGTGGCGGCTTGGCGGCAGTCACGCAAACTGTGTTCACGGAAAAATGCTTGTGCTTGGAAGATAGCTTTAACCTGCCGAGAATCTATGACGGCGCGAATCTTGGGTTTTTCTACATGCCAAACGGATCGGGGCGTACTGTCTCGTTATTTGGCACTGCATCTTTTATTTGGGGGTAACGCATGGCCATTAACTCACTCAATGCAATGATGGCCGCGCTTGCTGCCGGTCAGCGGTGGCGTACCGATTGGAACAAAATCACTGGCGGCACAGCCTACACAGCGGGCCGTTCGTATGACATGACTGCGCTGAACGGCCACCCAGTAGCCAACGCGTGGGCAGGCACTGCGCTCAACTTCGTGGAATGCGACGAAGCGACCGGCAACGGTACGCAAATCTTCGGCATTCGGCACGGCGGCAACGTCTCGGCAAACATCAAGCAGATGATTAACCTTGGCGCGATTACCACGGCGGCGACTGGCGTGCCATCATCCTTGCAGCTTGTGGACATCGAGGGCTATTGGCCAGGTATCAGCAACAACACCACGTCAGCACAAACGCTAGTCGGGACGCCAGTGCTACGCGCCACCAATGGCAACGGGCTTCGGCTGTACTGGGTGCAAACCGCTATTGCCGGCGCAACGGCGCAAAACATCTCGCTTTCTTACACTGACCAAGGCGGCACTGCGGGCAATGCGTTGCCTGTCACCGTGGCAATGACGGCTTCGGCCATCGTGGGGCATATCAGCCATTCAGGGGTAGCAGCTAACAACTACGGGCCATTCTTGCCGCTGGCATCGGGCGACTTCGGGGTGCGTAACGTGGCAAGCGTGACATTCTCGGCTGCCAACACTGGCACGGGCGCATTGGTACTGGCTAGGCCAATTATGGAGATACCGCTTGGCGTGGCGTCCCTGTATCACAACAAGGATTGCTTGAGTCAGATTGGCTCGCTGCCCATCATCCCTGATGGCGCTTGCTTGGGCGTGATTCTGATTGCCGGCGGCGCTGTGGCGGGTAGCACTACATTCATGGGTCACACTGAGTTCGTTTGGGGCTAACGCATGGCGCTGTGGCCAAACAATAGGCGGGATATATTCGGGATTTTCCCGACGTATGCGACCGGCTATCGTGAGTTTGTGAAGGCATCGCAGAAGTCAGGATGGTGCCTGAATTACTTTGGCAATAACACCATAGCGCCTACGTCTTCAGTGCCAGAAGGCGCGGCAGAATCGCCGGCTTGTATTGTGCTGCCAATCACTGCGGGCGGCATGGCATCCGGTGATAACGCAACGGATATAGTGTTTTCGCAGTCTGCCAACCTGCTATCAGGTGCGCCCATTATCGGCAGTGCATCATTCACGATGACTGCGCCAAACGCCAATATGTCGCTGATCATCGGGCTAGGCGGCAGTGCGTCATTCACGATGAGCGCAGCCAATGCGTTGCTGGCGTTGTCTATCAATCTGTCGGGCAGCGTGTCGTGGTCACTGACTGCGCCACCGGCAAACCTTGGCTTGATCGTTCCGTTTGGCGGCACGGCTAATTTCACACTGACCGGCACGGCTGACCTAAAGGGGCTTTGTGAATTGTCCGGCGACATTACGCCATTCACTGAGCTATCGCCGCAAAACTTGGCGGCTGCTGTGTGGGCTGAGCAGCTAGAAGCGGGCTATACCGCTGAGCAAATGATGCGGCTAATATCCGCCGTTGTGGCAGGGCTTACGCAAATCACCGACACCGGCAACAATACGGCAACGGTAGTATTTCGCAATCTATCCGACACCCTAGACGCTGCTGTATTCTCGGTTGATGGTAGCGAGCGCATAGCAAGAGTTGATGACCTATAACGGGGAATGGCAATGAAGCAGGGTTATCTGAAGTTGATTAGTGAATCAGAGGGCAAATCCATCGACAGGGATATTGCATCGATGTTTGCGCCAGAGAAAAAAAGCTTCCTGCCATCCATGGCGTTTGTGGATTATCTCGCCTATGGCGGCAATAGCGACCTAATGGCATTCGAGGCCATTCGACTCTACAAGCAATGCAAGCCGCTATTCCATGCCGTCAACATTCGCGCAAATGCTTTCGCGCAACTGCCCATTATCGTGACTGACAAGACCGGCAAGCCAATAGAGCATGAGGTGATGGAGTTGCTCGCCAATCCAAACCCGTCGCTATCTGGCCGCATGTTTTTGCGAGATCTATCCGTTTACTTTGATGTGTGCGGTGTGGCTTATTTGTACCTGACCGGTAACGCATCACAGCCACCTATGGAATTGTTCACGGTATCGCCGCAGGATGTTGTGGTAACACTTGGCCAGCGATACATTGGCGCGCAAGGTAGCTTCACTATTTCGCAGCCGCAACTACAGGGGCAGTTTACGCTGTCACCGTCTGAGCTTGGCGGGTCATATCGCTACTATTCCGGCGACGATAAAGAGTTGGCGCAGGTGCTGGATTGCTCGCCAGGCTCCATGAGCGAAAGCAACCGCGCACACTCTCCCGCATCAACGCTGTGGCTGCAAATTCAGCAATTCATTGAAGCTGACACCAATAACTACAGTCTGCTAAAGCGTGGCGCTCGCCCTTCTGTGGCATGGGCATGGAAGCATGAAGAGCCAATGACGGATGAGCAATATCAGCGGTGGGTGGAGCAGGTTAAGGCATACGAAGGCGCTAGCAATGCAGGCCGGCAGGTGCTGGTAGACAACCTAGAGCCAAAGGTTATCAGTCAGAATAACCGCGATATGGAATTCGCCGTAAACCGCAAAGCGGTAAGCAATGACATCTACACGGCCTACAATGTGCCGCTTGCGCTTGTGTCTGATGACTCGATGACGATGGATAATCTCAAGGTATCGACTGCCATCATGTATGACATGGCGATTCTGCCGCATGCCGATAAGATTCTGTCAGTGATGACCAAGACGCTGATGCCGCGCTACAAAAACAGCGAGGGATTATTCCTGACCTATGACCGATCTGAGATTCCGGCATTGCGTGAGCGCACATGGCAGGAAGCTAAGTTGATGATGGAGACTGGCGCACTGGAGCGCAATGAAATCCGCGCGCAGGTAGGCTATGAAGCTGTGAACAATCCAGAGGAGCCGGCAGGCAAGCTCATGGATGACGAAAAAAGCTATAGCGGATACCTTGCCGGCTTGAAAGATGCTGCCGGTCAGCCCGTATTCACTAAGGCCGAAATTGACATTATGAGCGCGCGCCATGTCAGACGATGAGTTTGAGGCAATGATAGAAACCATGCTGATTATCGTGTGCTGCATTCTGGCTTTTGCGTACCTGTGGCAATCCTATGTTGTTTAACGCAACGGAAGCGGAAGAAGAAGCGCAGGCCGATGAAGACCTGAAAAACAAGCTGGCGCTAGAGCTTTTGCTAACCCCGAAAATCCGGCTGATTCTTGACGATGTGGCTACAGATTCTGAAGCCATTTACGCGCGCACGGGTTACATCATCACGGGCGAATCGTGGCAGAAGCGGGTAGAGACAACGCTTCGCTCTCACTATGACGTTGTGCAGGATGCCTTTGGGATGCAGGCCAGTGAGGTGATGGGCGCAGACAAGGAAGGCGGGGCCATCTATGCGCTGATTGCAGCCTATGCCGCACGGCGTAGCATGACAAGGCGCGAAGCCTTGGCAGAATTAGACCGCATCAATGCCGGCATGTTGAATGAGTGGGCTATTGAGAATGCTAGAAAGCGGGCGGGGTGGATTACTGCCACCACGACTAACGAGCTAGACGTAGCTTATTCGGATGCCACGCTGTTAATGCCGCAGGATGCTAGTAGGGATGCCGTTGCCAGGGAAGGTGCTTCAGCTTTCCGCAGGGCCAATGCGCCTAGGGCTGAAATAATATCGGCGACGGAAACGCAAGCGGCAGCGGAAGCCGCAAAGCGGATAGACTTGGATGCAGCAGCCATATTTGCAGCGGCGCAAATCAAAGCAAAAAAGACGTGGCGCACCAGAGGCGATGACCGTGTGCGCCCTGCTCATGCGGCAGCCAATGGCCAGACGTTGGGCGTGGATGATCCGTTTATTGTGATGGGTCAGCGGCTGCAATATCCAGGCGATTCATCGCTAGGCGCAACGGCGGCTAATGTGTGCAATTGTCGGTGTAGTGCCATCTACTCGCTGTCTTGACCATGCTTGCGGTTATATGTAATTTCCGCGAAAACCGAGGGTGAGAAACCTATGGAATTAGAGCGCAAGATTATCCCCTTCGCCTTGACGGATACCAAGGAAGCCGAGCGCAATGGCGTCAAAATCGGCATCATTGAAGGCTATGCGGCCACTTGGGATTTAGACCGAGGCAATGACATTATCCAGAAGGGCGCATTTTCGCTGACCGTAAAAGATCACCAATCCAAGGCCCGCCCTATCCGAATGTTGTTTGGTCACGATTACGCCAACCTCATCGGCGGCTATCCCCAAGACGATATGCGCGAGGATGCCAAGGGGCTGCACGTTGTCGGCGAGATTAACCTAGAGACGCAAGGCGGGCGCGAAGCCTACGCACTGGCCAAGCAAGGCGTGTTGACTGATATGTCTATCGGCTTCCGCATTCCTGAAAACGGCAGCGAGCGCAAGCAGGTAGAAGGCAAGTCGGTTCGCATCATCAAGGCAATCGACCTGTACGAAATCAGCCTAGTGCCTGAGCCGATGAATACACAAGCCAACATCATGGCCGTGAAGTCACTCTACGCAAAGCACAATGTAGAGATGCCGGCAGATGGTTTGGTTAATGTCACCATCGTGGAGCAATGCAAAACGATGGCAGACCTAGAGAATTTGTTGCGCGATGTAAGTCTTACGGCAAATGCCGCGAAAGCCTTTATATCACGCTGCAAGAAAGGCACAGAGAGCCGCGAGGGTATCACTGAGCAAAGCGACGTAGCAGAACTCCTCCGCAAAGGCGCGGAAGACCTGCAAACTTCAATGATGCTTAACCTAATGGGGTGATACCATGACCGACGTAACGGCAGTAGCCGAAGAAATGAAAAAATTTAACGAGGCTGTTAGCTTCGTACAAAGCGAGCTGAAAGGCTTGAAAGGCGAGCAAAACGACGCTATCCGCAAGGCTGGCGAAGATGCAGCCAATGCAGCCGCAGCCATTCAAGACTACCGTGTAAAAGCGGAAGCCGAAACCAAAGCATTGCAAACCACTGTAGAGACTTTGCAGAAGCAAATCGCGCGCGGTTTGAAATCTGACGCTGGCGAAGTAATTAGCGAAGCTGAGCAAATGTATGGCAAGCAAATGGTCGCCTATCTGAAAGGCCGCAAGCCTATCGATGGCCAATTGCTGTCTGACATGGCTAATGAAATCGTTGCCAAGCAAGG